>Ga0154020_10001066_pt1 | contig 33923 bp, 29 predicted proteins | sample Klosneuvirus_201_FD_109709 | JGI IMG/M metagenome (GOLD analysis project Ga0154020, IMG submission 109709) | Active sludge microbial communities from wastewater, Klosterneuburg, Austria - Klosneuvirus_20160825_MG | ecosystem: Engineered > WWTP > Aerobic digester > Activated sludge | place...
CAGAAGAAGTAAAGAAGGCTTATCGCAAAGTGGCTATTCAATTTCATCCCGACAAAAATCAGGGCGATAAAGCAGCCGAAGAAAAATTTAAAGAAGCTGCAGAAGCCTACGAAGTGTTGAGCAATGATGAAAAGAAGGCGCAATACGATCGCTTTGGTCATTCGCGTCCGGGCAATGGTGGTTTCCGGGGCCACGACATGAACATGGAAGATATCTTCAGTCAATTTGGAGACATCTTTGGTGGCGGGGGCGGAAGTCCCTTCGATAGTTTTTTTGGGGGCGGGGGCGGAGGAAGAACCCGTCAGAGAAAAGGATCAAACCTGCGCATAAAGCTCAAACTTTCATTAGAGGAAATTGCCAATGGTGCTGAGAAAAAAATAAAAGTAAACAGACTTATCCGGGCAGACGGTGTCACCTTCAAAAACTGCACAACTTGTGGAGGCACGGGCCAGTTGCGAAAAGTGGTTAACACCATGCTGGGGCAAATGGTAAGCACTACCACCTGTTCTACTTGTAATGGAGCCGGGCAATTACTTGATAAGCGTCCTCCTGGGGTAGACAATTCGGGTCTGGTCTCTAAGGAAGACATGATAACCGTAAAGATTCCAGCGGGTGTTAGCGAAGGAATGCAACTTTCTATGTCGGGCAAAGGAAATGAAGCGCCCGGAGGTGGAGTACCTGGAGATTTATTGATCCTGATTGAAGAAGTTGAGGATAAAGAATTGAAGCGAGATGGCAACAACCTTGTTTATGACCTTCATATCACTTTTATAGATGCAACCCTTGGCACCAGTGTTGAGGTTCCATCCGTTGGAGGTAAGGTTCGGATAAAAATTGAACCCGGTACGCAAAGTGGAAAAATATTGCGACTCCGGGGTAAAGGTTTGAAAGACATTAACGGTTATAGCTCTGGAGACCAACTTATTTATATCAATGTGTGGACCCCTAAAAAACTAACCAGCGAAGAAAAAGCTAAACTAGAAAGCCTTCGAAACTCGCCTAACTTTCAGCCTCACCCGGATGCTGGAGAAAAAGGATTCTTCGAACGAATGAAAGAGTATTTTGGTTAAGCAGAAAAAAATTTAGGTTTTTCATAACCTTGACCTTATTTAACCCGTATACGTTCCTTACGGGTTATTTTTTTGTTATCGTAAGTTGACGATTGGGTTAAATGACAAAAATTCAACCTTTCTTACATTCAAAAACTTGAACCTGATCTAACACGTAAAAGGGATATGTGGCGATTGATTGTCTTGGCTTTTATAAGTAGCAGTACGTCCTTAACGGTCTGCGGTCAGATTAAAAAGCAGTTCACGGTAGAGAAAACTCAACCTTGCGAGCGCGTTGACTTAACCTTGCGCGCTAAAACAGGTAACTGCTTTATTCGCCCCAGCAATAGCGATGACATTCTAAATATTTATAGTAACCAGGATCTGGACGAATACGCCCACTCATTCAGCAATGAAATAAAAGATAATACCTGCTCAGTTAACCTTTCCCTTGAACAAGAAAGCCAGCGGGGTGTAAGTCAAAAAATTTCCTATCAGGTATTCGGCTCGGAGGAACGCCCAAGTGATAAATTCTGGAAAGTTTATTTGTCCGAAACAACCCCTTATTCACTTGACCTTGATTACGGTTTAGGCAATGCTAATATAGATCTCTCGGGCATGTCAATTAGCAAGCTTAAAATTCATACTGGCAGCGCAGATGTAAACATTGGTTACAGTACAGGGATTCAAAATAAAATTGAAATGGATACCTTCTGTGTGAAGGTGGATATGGGTTCGTTAAACGCCCGCCAATTGAATCTGGCCCGCTCTAAAGTGGTAGTGGCTGATGTAGGCTTCGGCAATATGTTTCTCGATTTCAGCAACAAACCTGTTATAAGCAATCATGTGATTGGAAGTGTGGGGGCAGGTAATCTTATCATTCAGTTGCCTGCCGAAGATGTTCCCGTTCTGGTGACCATTAACGATTCGTGGTTGTGTAGCCTCAGCATCTCTCCTACACTTAAAAAGATTGGACAAAATCGCTTCGCAAATGCAGCCTATTCGGCAAACAGCAAGGACGCGCTTACCTTTGATCTCGATGTATCCATGGGTAAAATCGTCTTCCGCGAAAAAAATCGTTAACAAAAACATTTTAGTATCTTTAATTTGAACTCATCAAGTTCAGGTTCCTGTAATTCTATTGCTATTTTTGTTACTAACTGAATCAACCAATCTCAACGCACGTGAACGCACTTATAACCCGCGATGTTACCAAGCGCTATGCTAATCACACAGCCCTGGATCATGTAAGCATTACTATTCCAGAAAAATCTATATATGGCTTATTAGGTCCTAATGGCGCTGGTAAAACTACGCTCATCCGAATCATCAATCAGATTATCAATATGGAGGAAGGGCAGATCGAAATTTTTGGTGAGCCTTTACAAGAAAAACATATTGGAATGATTGGTTATCTGCCGGAAGAACGTGGGTTGTACAAAAAAATGAAAGTAGGCGAACAACTGCTTTACTTCGCGCAGTTAAAAGGACTCAGCCGTAAGCAGGCCTTAGAGCGGATAAAAATTTGGCTCGAAAAATTTGAAGTAAAAGATTGGTGGGGCAAAAAAGTAGAAGACCTTTCTAAGGGAATGGCGCAAAAAGTACAGTTTATTAGTACAGTATTGCATCAACCCAAACTAATAATTCTGGATGAACCATTTTCTGGATTTGATCCGGTAAACGCCCAGTTAATTACTGAAAAAATTCTGGAACTTAAAGAAATGGGAAGTACCATTATTTTTTCTACACACCGCATGGAAACCGTTGAGTCGCTCTGCGATCACATTGCCCTTATCGATAAATCAAAGAAAATACTGGAAGGCCCCAAAAAACAAGTAAAGGATCAATACAAGTCAAATACATTCATCGTGGAGCATCGTGGCAATCAATTCACTTTTCCAATAGATCGGTATGAACTAATAAATCAAAAACCGCTGGACGATGAATTATACTCTACAACGCTAAAAGCAAAAAATGGTATTAATGGAAATCAGGTTATTCGCGATCTGATTGACATAACCGAAGTGCATAGCTTCCAGGAAAAGGTGCCCACTATGTCGGATATTTTTATAAGTCTGGTGAAAGGCGATGAGGCGCTGAAGAAACATTTACAAGAACAAGCTTAACACAAAGATCTTATCCGTATGAACAAAATTTGGTTAATCATTCAGCGTGAGTTTTTAAATCGGGTTCAGAAAAAATCTTTTTTGATAGCCACCATTCTGGTACCGCTTATTTTTCCCGCTATCATTGGCGGATTAATCTTTATTATGATTAAAGAATCGGAATCAGCTAAAGCAGATACCGTGCAGGTGTTGGATGAAAGCAAGATGTTCACTTTTAAAAGCAACAAACGCTTTACGTTTGTGCCACTTGACCTTTCGTTGGACCAAGCCAAAAAAGTTTATAATGAAACGGAAGACTTCGCTCTGCTATACATTCCTCAAATAGATATTAACAAACCTGAAGGCATTGCTATTTATACCAAAGAAAATCCGAGTATAGAAAAGGTGGGTGATCTTGAGTCTTCCATTGAAAATCAAATCCATGATTTAAAACTAAAGGAGTACAACATTGATGAAGCAACGTTAAAAAGCTTGCGGCCGAAAGTAAACCTCAAACAGTTCAATCTATCCGATACGGGCGAAGAAAAATCGAGTAGTGCAGGTATTTTATATGGCCTTGGATTTGGTCTCGGCATTTTGATATACATGTTTGTTTTAATTTATGGTATCCAGATCATGCAAGGAGTTATTGATGAAAAAACCTCTAAGGTAGTTGAGGTAATCGTTTCGTCTGTAAAACCCTTTCAACTCATGCTGGGAAAAATAATTGGCATTGCCTCTGTGGGGTTGGTTCAATTTACTATCTGGATTATACTTATCACGGTATTATCATCGGGCACATTGGCTTACTTTGGTTTAAAGATGCCGCAGAAACAAGTGATGGAGCAGGTAACAAAGCAAATGGAAAAAGATCCTGAAATGAAGGAGGTAGTCGAACAGCAAAATTCTAAAGTGGTTGAACTGTTAGGCAATTGGAGTGAATTACCCTTACTCAAAATCACCCTAGTCTTTGTTTTTTATTTTCTGGGAGGCTACCTCCTTTACGGAGCCTTGTTCGCTGCTGTAGGTTCGGCTGTTGATTCACAACAAGAAGCTCAACAGTTTCAATTTCCGGTAACCATCCCCTTACTTATTGGCTACATGGGTCTCTTTATGTTTATTTTGCGCGACCCACACGGCTCAGTTAGCTTTTGGCTCTCCATTATTCCATTTACATCTCCCGTGGCCATGGTAGGCCGTATTGCCTTTGGTGTGCCCGATTGGCAGTTAGCGCTTTCTATATTCTTGCTGATTGGTGGTTTTTTATTAACGACTTGGATTGCCGGAAGAATTTATCGCGTTGGCATTCTCATGACGGGCACCAAGGTAAGTTACAAAGTGTTGGCCAAGTGGTTTATGATGAAAGGATAAAGATTAGACTACTCCTATCATAAAACCGGATCGCACATTCGATCCGGTTTTTTTATTTAATTTCCATGCGGATATGGGTAAAAAACTTCAATTACCGGCCTCGATGGAGTTTTATCAGGATAACACGAAATTAAAGTGGATCATCCTGGTTGTTTCTGTGTTGATAAGCTTCGGATCTATTTACTATACCAATGTATTGGTCGAACAATTAAAAGATCGCGAAAAGCAGCAGGTCGTATTATTTGCGAAAGCCCTTGAGTACACCTTGATAAACGATGATGGTAACATTGTATTTATCACCGATGAAATCTTGTTTAAAAACAAATCGATACCGGTTATCTGGCTTACGAAAGACAATGAGTACCAGTACGTCAACATAGAAATCAACGAAAACTGGTCGCCAGATAGAAAGAATGCATTCCTACGCATGCAGGTGGAGGAAATGAAAGATTCATTTGATCCCATTGAAATTATCTTACGGGATGATAGTACAGGCGAGATTTTTGGTAAGCAGTATGTTTATTACAAAAACTCATTCTTATTGACACAACTTATTGCGTTTCCTTACATCCAGCTTTCTGTACTGGCCATTTTTGGCTTTATCTCTTACCTCGCATTTAACTACTCGCGCACGGCTGAACAAAACCAGGTTTGGGTAGGCTTGGCAAAAGAAACAGCGCATCAATTGGGTACACCTCTCTCCTCCCTTATGGCGTGGGTTGAAGTACTTCGCGATGATCCTGACATTAAAAACAAAGGTATTGTTGATGAACTGGACAAAGACATAAAAAAGCTAACTGTAGTGACTGAACGTTTTTCGAGTATCGGGTCTACTCCGGTACTCAAAGATGAAAATGTGTATCAGTTGATAAATAACGTAGTCGGCTATTTACTGCCACGGGTGTCATCCAAAATTAATTTTGAAGTATACACACTTTCAGAAACCATCCAGGCTCGCGTGCATGCTCCGCTTTTCGAATGGGTAATTGAAAACCTTTGCAAAAATGCCGTTGATGCTATGGGCAGCTCGGGTACTATTGCTATCAAGATTCTCAGGGGTAGCGATCATAAAGTATTTATCGATATTTCAGATACTGGAAAAGGAATTCCCAAAGCCCTCATTGCAAACGTTTTTAGGCCCGGATTTACCACTAAAAAAAGAGGTTGGGGATTGGGATTGGCGCTAGCTAAGAGAATAATTGAGATGTATCACGAAGGAAAAATTTTCGTGAAATCCTCTGAAGAAAACCAAGGCACTACTTTCCGCGTGGAACTAAAAAGCGCTTAAAAGCACCAACAAACCATTTAAGGCATACAACTCCCTGATTATCAGATCTTGATTTAAAAAATCCTGAACGTACTTAACTCAACAAAACCTGATCGCTAGTTTGTATTAAGCCAGTAAAAAATTACTTTTGTGGCCGGATTTTTAGCCCAAATCAGGGGCTTGATCCGAATAATCGATAATCTTAAAATAATCTATAAGTCAATGGCCAATAGCGGTAGAATCACCCAAGTAATCGGTCCGGTAGTAGACGTTGCATTTGACGAGCCCGGAACAAAACTTCCAAACATTCTTGATTCTCTTGAAGTAACAAAAGGAGACGGAACTTTAGTAGTACTTGAATGTCAGCAACACCTAGGTGAAGACCGGGTGCGGACAATCGCGATGGATGGTACCGAAGGGTTAGTTCGGGGTATGAAAGTGGTAGACACTGGCTCGCCTATTCAAATGCCTATTGGCGAAGATATTAAAGGTCGATTGTTCAACGTGGTTGGTCAGGCTATTGATGGCATCCCTCAACCTAAAGGAAAAGATTCATTGCCCATCCACCGCTCGGCACCGAGTTATGAAAGTCTATCAACCTCCACAGAGGTTCTGTTTACTGGTATCAAAGTTATTGACCTGATCGAGCCCTATTCAAAAGGTGGTAAAATTGGATTGTTTGGTGGTGCCGGTGTAGGCAAAACTGTATTGATTCAAGAATTGATTAACAACATCGCAAAAGCATATGCTGGGTTATCGGTATTTGCTGGTGTGGGTGAACGTACCCGCGAAGGAAATGATTTATTGCGCGAGATGATTGAGGCCGGCATTGTTGATTATGGTCCTGAGTTTATGAAATCACTCCACGCAGGTGGATGGGATCTTTCTAAAGTAGACGAAGGTAAATTAAAAGACTCCAAGGCAACCTTTGTTTTTGGTCAGATGAATGAGCCTCCTGGTGCCCGTGCCCGAGTTGCACTTTCTGGTTTAACCGTAGCAGAGTATTTCCGCGATGGTGACGGTCAGGGAAAAGGAAAGGACATTCTATTCTTTATTGATAATATCTTCCGCTTTACCCAAGCCGGATCAGAAGTATCAGCCTTGTTAGGTCGTATGCCGTCTGCAGTAGGGTATCAGCCAACACTGGCTTCCGAAATGGGCGCGATGCAAGAGCGCATTACCTCGACAAAAAATGGTTCTATTACATCGGTGCAAGCTGTTTACGTGCCTGCCGATGACTTGACCGATCCGGCTCCGGCAACAACCTTTGCACACTTGGATGCTACTACGGTATTGTCGCGTAAGATTGCGGAATTAGGTATTTATCCGGCTGTGGATCCATTGGATTCTACTTCTCGGATTTTGCGAGCTGATATTGTTGGTGAGGAACATTACAACTGTGCGCAGCGCGTTAAGCTAACCCTACAGCGATACAAAGAATTACAAGACATTATCGCCATCCTGGGTATGGATGAATTGTCTGATGAAGATAAACTTACTGTATCACGCGCCAGACGGGTGCAGCGCTTCTTGTCACAACCTTTCCACGTGGCCGAGGCCTTTACAGGATTGAAAGGTGCCTTAGTTGATATCAAAGACACCATTAAAGGATTTAATATGATTATGGATGGCGAAGTAGATCATTTGCCAGAGATGGCCTTTAACCTGGTCGGAAGCATTGAAGATGCCATTGCTAAAGGTGAAAAAATGATGGCTGACGTTGCCGGATAATTTAGTAATCAGGCGATTGAATTATTAAATCGAGAACTATGCATTTGGAAATAATTACACCTGAAAAGAAAATTTTTGAAGGCGATGTTGCATCAGCAACTTTTCCGGGAGAAGATGGATCTTTTCAGATTTTGAATGATCACGCTCCACTCGTTAGCTTGTTGAAGGATGGGGTGGTGGAATATAAATCAAAGGAACTTTCTGAAAAACTTCATATCACCGGAGGTGTGGTAGAAGTCTTGAAAAATAAAGTAATTCTACTCGCTGACGGAATTAAGAATTAGCGTTGTCATTAAAATTTTATCAATAAAAAAACCCGATCGAAAAATCGGGTTTTTTTATTGATCATTTATCTGGCTACTGTCTAATAACCCACTTTACAAAAAACACAACACCAACGAGCAATGCAATCCCTCCTATGTAAAAAAACACATTACTGGCACCCCCTAGCATCAATCCAACTATACCAACAGCTCCAAAAATGATTGCAAGTTTCAAGTCGTTGTCCATAGCGCTGGTAGCCGCTGTAGAGGATGGTGCCAGTTTAGCTTTTTGCTCTTTTACCGTTGATTTGATTTCCGTGCGGATATGATTGCGAAGAGCCTTCCGCTCCGTTTTCGTCATTTGAATATACGTTTTACGAACTTCTGTAACCGGAGCTTCAGTCTCCTTAATTTCTATAGGTGCTTCGGAAGTGCTTGCCACCAAGGTTGCAGGATCGATTACAACAACAGGCGCTTCAACAATTGTTTCTTTATGATAACCTCTCGGTGAATCATATGAATTAAAACTGGCGGTGTATTTAGGTCCAGAACAAGAAGCTAGAAGTACTACAGCTAATAGGTAAATAATTTTTTTCATAGCAAGTGGGATTTATTTTTTAAAGTTAGACATAATTCTATAGAAAAAACGCTTTTCAAAGTCCCAAAAAAAACGGAACTGACCAAATAAGAATCCATAGAACAACAGAAAAACGTTATAAACAGGAAAAATCAAGATCCAATAGGCTATGCTCGCCCACAAAGGCTTGGTACCCGTGGGGTACCAATATTCAAAGAGTGGTTGCTTGATAAATAATACGGTAAATCCAGTGCATGCGAAAACAATCAGAATCAAGACAACCTGACCTAAGCTATTTACTTTCCACCGTGTCTGCAATTTAGTTAACCAACTCATGAATAAATTTTGCGCCTCAAGATAATAAGCAATGAATCAAGAAAAGGGTTTCCATAAATCATTTTTTGGTACTTCCGCTAAAACTAACAACGGCTCCTTTTTTACGGGATGAATGAACTCAAGTTGACGCGCATGCAATCCTATACTTGCATCGGAGGCGGGCCTTGGAAAGCCATATTTTAAATCGCCAACAATAGGGCAACCGATCGATGCAAGTTGTACGCGTATTTGATGCGGACGCCCCGTAACCGGTTTAACTTCAAGCAAATAAAAACCTGATCGCTCTTGAATTAATTTGTAGCTCAACTCAGATCGCTGACCTTTTAGATTTTCGCGAGCATAGGCTGTTGTTTTGTTCTTCTTCTCATCCTTCACCAACCAGTGTATCAAGGTATCTTCATGCCTGGGTGGCCTTGACTCAACAATCGCCCAATACGTTTTTAGAGTTTCGCGTTCGCGAAAAAGCGCATTCACCCGCTCCAGCGCTTTTGAGGTCCGGGCAAAAACAACTACTCCGCTTACGGGCCGATCCAAACGATGAACCACACCTAAAAAAACTTCCCCGGGCTTTTGATACTTTATCTTAATATATTCCTTTCCAAGGTCAACTAAAGGTTTATCTCCAGTTACATCACCCTGTACCAACATGCCTGCCGGCTTGTTAATAATCAGCAGGTGATTGTCTTCATATAAAACCTTTAGGGGATTAACCATAAAACTTTGTAAGTTAGAACCGGATATAGAACAAACAAAAACACAATGATAAAACCGGGGTATTTTTTACTGTTTATTCTGTCACTTACTGCCTGTACCCAGAAACAATCAATCGATGATTTACAAAAATCTATTGAAGCGAAGTTGGCTGAACAACCTGGGGCTTTCGCAGTAGCTTTTGCTAATCTTTCTTCCAACGAACAGTTACTTATTAATGCACACGAACTTTTTCATGCCGCCAGCACCATGAAAACACCGGTGATGGTTGAAGTTTACAAACAAGCGGCTGAGGGAAAATTTTCCCTTAAAGATTCAATTGTTATTAAAAATGAATTTATAAGCATTGTGGATGGCAGCACATATTCGTTAACTCCGGATAGTGACAGCGATACATTAATCTATAAGCATATCGGTGAAAAAAGAACAATCTATTCGCTGATGTATGACATGATTATTATTAGCAGTAACCTTTCTACCAACCTGATAATTGACTTAGTCGATGCAAAAAATGTAACACAAACTCTGCGTGATATTGGCGCCAACGATATTCAGGTATTGCGGGGTGTAGAAGATGGAAAAGCATTTGCCGCAGGCCTCAATAATCAAGTAACCGCGTATGATTTAATGTTGCTGTTTGAAAAAATTGATGCCGAAGAAATTGTTAACAATGAAGCCAGCATGAGCATGATTGATATTTTACTGGATCAGCGGTTCAACGAAATCATTCCGGCTAAACTACCCGCCAATGTAAAAGTGGCGCACAAAACCGGATCCATTACAGGTGTACAACATGACTCGGGTATTGTTTACTTACCGAATGGTAAAAAGTACGTGCTGGTTCTGCTCTCAAAAAACCTGCCCGATGCTGATGCCGGGGTTGCCGTAATGGCTGACATCTCCAAAATGATCTACGATTACGCTAATTAAAACAGAAATCAATCCTTAAACTCAGAAGTGAAATGGAAATTTATTTCTGGAAAATTATCCTGAACCATTTGCAGCCAGGCGCGTGACTCAGCCATAAATACTAGCTTGCCATCCTTATCGCGGGCAATATGGCGTTGCTTCGAATCCAGAAATTCCTGAAGCTTCTTGTCATCTTTACTACTTATCCAACACGCCTTATAAATATTCTGGCCGGCAAAATCGACTGAAGCCGAATATTCATTCTTCAATCTAAATTGAATAACTTCAAATTGTAGTGCACCTACTACACCTACTACTTTTCGATTGCCCAACTCATAAGTAAATAATTGCGCTACGCCCTCCTCCATCAATTGAAGTAATCCTTTTTCAAGTTGCTTGGTCTTCATTGCATCCTTGTTGATCACTTCTTTAAAAATCTCAGGTGAAAAACTTGGGATACCTGTATACAACATCTTCTCACCCTCCGTAAGGGTATCCCCGATTTTTAAATTACCCGTGTCATACAATCCAACAATATCACCAGGCCAAGCCTCATCGACTGTTTCACGATCCTGCGCCATAAAGGCTGTTGCGTTTGAAAACCGGATTCCCTTTTCCTGCCGAACATGATAATAATTTTTTGCTCGTTCAAACTTACCTGAGCAAACTCGCAAAAAGGCTATTCGGTTTCGATGCCTCGGATCCATGTTGGCATGAATTTTAAAAACAAATCCCGTAAATTTTTCTTCGGTTGGATCAACTACGCGGGTCGTGGTTGCCCGGGGAATAGGCGTTGGAGCAATGGTGATAAACGTATTGAGCAATTCCTGCACTCCAAAATTATTTACAGCACTACCAAAAAATACAGGGGCTACCTCTCCACTCAAATAATCGTTTGTATCAAATTCCGGATAGACACCCTCTACCAATTCAACATCTGCACGCAATTGATTGGCATAATTTTCTCCAACCAACTTGTCTAGTTCCTGACTGTGAATATCAGCAATCTGAACTCTTTCTTGTATAGTAACTTTACTGGGTGTGAATAAGCTCAGATTCTTTTCATACAAATTATAAACACCCTTAAAAGTTTTTCCCATACTGATGGGCCAGCTTAAGGGCCTTACTTTAATAGCAAGTTTTTCTTCTATTTCGTCTAACAAATCAAACGGATCGCGACCTTCCCGATCCAACTTGTTAATAAAACATAAAACCGGAGTATTGCGCATGCGGCAAACCTCCATCAATTTTTCAGTCTGCGACTCAACGCCCTTTACACAATCAATCACTAAGATAACGCTATCCACCGCTGTGAGGGTGCGATACGTGTCCTCTGCAAAATCCTGGTGACCGGGCGTATCCAGTAAATTTATTTTTATGTCTTTGTAGTTGAAGCCCATAACGGACGTAGCTACAGAAATACCCCGCTGCTTTTCTATTTCCATCCAATCGCTGCGGGCGTGATCTTTAATCTTCGATGATTTTACAGCCCCTGCTTTTTGAATAGCTCCGCCATAGAGAAGCAACTTTTCTGTGAGCGTAGTTTTTCCAGCATCGGGGTGACTGATAATCCCAAAAGTCCTTCGTTTGGCTATTTCCTGTTCTTGTGTCATGATAAAAATGAGGCGCAAAAGTAACTAATTTGAGTATCTTGTCTCCCTTTAAGTTCAGCTACTTTTCCTACCCTCAAATTTAAATTCGCATCTAAATAACTTAATTATGGAGTATAGAAAATTTGGTAGAACGAATTGGCAAGTAAGTGAAATTGGATACGGTATGTGGGGCCTTGCCGGATGGAAAGAAACGGATGATGCAGAGGTTGGTGTAGCTCTTGACCGAGCTGTCGAACTAGGGTGCAATTTTTTTGATACCGCCTGGGGTTATGGCGCTGGTGTAAGCGAGCAAATTTTAGGAAAACTTATACGTCATCACGCTTCTAAACGATTGCATTTCGCTACTAAAATTCCGCCTAAAAATTTCAAGTGGCCTTCAAAAGCAAATTATACGTTAGAGGAATGTTTTCCTGCTTCCCATATTGTGGAATACACTGAAAAGAGTTTAAAAAATCTGAACGTGGATTGCATCGATCTGCAGCAATTTCATGTTTGGGAAGACAGTTGGGCGCACAACGATGAATGGAAAAAAGCCATTGAAAAACTGAAGGCCGAGGGAAAAATAAAGCATATAGGTGTAAGTGTAAACCGATGGGAGCCGGACAATGTACTCAACACGCTAAAGACCGGCCTTATCGATTCCGTTCAGGTAATCTATAACATCTTTGACCAAAATCCGGAAGACAATTTGTTTCCGGTTTGTCGCGAATTAAACATTGGGGTAATTGCCCGAGTACCATTTGATGAGGGAACGCTTACCGGCCTGTTAACTAAGGATACTGTATTCCCGGAAGGAGATTGGCGAGCAACCTATTTTGTTCCAGAAAATCTAAATACTAGCGTTGATCATGCAGAGGCCTTAAAACCCTTAATCCCCAATCGTATGACCATGCCCGAAATGGCTTTGCGTTTTATTTTATGTAATGATGATGTGCATACTATAATACCCGGCATGCGTAAAATAAGACATGTGGAGGCGAATATTAAGTCTAGTGATGGTAAGCGGTTGGACTCGTTATTACACCAAGATTTGAAAGTCCACCGGTGGGATCGGACACCCACGAAGTGGTCGCAGTAGACTAATTCTGCCACTCTGTCACTTTTTTCCATAAAATCCCCCTTGGCATAACCCTTGTTCATGGGATTGTGTCGAATTAAAAATCTGTAATCAAAAACTGATCATATCATGGGAAAAATTATTGGAATAGACTTAGGAACCACCAACTCGTGCGTTGCCGTAATGGAAGGCAATGAACCTGTGGTGATTGCGAATAGCGAGGGTCGTAGAACCACGCCTTCAATCGTAGGGTTTTTAGATAATGGAAAGGGCGAGCGCAAGGTGGGTGATCCTGCCAAGCGTCAGGCCATTACCAATCCAAAAAATACCGTATCGTCCATCAAACGCTTCATGGGTAAAAAGTTTGGTGAAGTAAGTGGCGAAAAGAAGATGGTATCGTACGAAGTGGAAAGCGGTAACAACGACACGGTGCGTGTGCGCATTGGCGATCGGTTGTATACTCCTCAGGAAATCTCTGCCATGATTCTTCAAAAAATGAAGAGTACGGCAGAAGACTATCTTGGAACAACAGTTACGGAAGCAATCATTACTGTTCCTGCTTACTTCAATGATGCCGAACGTCAGGCAACGAAGGAAGCCGGGCAAATTGCCGGATTGGATGTGAAAAGAATTATCAATGAGCCTACGGCTGCTGCCTTGGCTTATGGCATGGATAAGAAAAACAAGGACATGAAAATCGCTGTGTACGACTTAGGTGGTGGTACATTCGATGTGTCAATTTTGGAATTAGGTGATGGCGTGTTTGAAGTGAAGTCGACCAACGGTGATGTGCACCTGGGTGGCGATGACTTTGATATGCGCGTTATGAACTGGCTGGCGGATGAATTTAAAGCGGATAAGAATATTGATTTGCGTAAAGACCCGATGGCTTTGCAGCGCTTAAAGGAAGCTTCAGAAAAAGCAAAAATTGAGCTATCGAGCAGTAATGAAACTGAAATCAATTTACCGTACATCACTTCTGTGGACGGTGTGCCCGAACACTTAGTGAAAAAACTTTCGCGTGCTAAGTTTGAACAGTTATGTGATGACTTAATCAAACGCACATTGGATCCTTGCAAAAAGGCTATGGCCGATTCTGGATATTCTGTAAGTCAGATTGACGAAGTAATATTGGTGGGTGGCTCAACACGCATTCCCAGAATTCAGGATGAAGTAGAAAAATTCTTTGGCAAGAAACCTTCCAAGGGCGTAAACCCCGATGAGGTAGTTGCCGTGGGTGCTGCGATTCAAGGAGGTGTGCTCACCGGTGAAGTGAAGGATGTTCTTCTATTGGATGTTACGCCACTTTCCTTAGGTATTGAAACGATGGGCGGTGTGTTTACTAAGTTGATTGAATCAAACACAACTATTCCTTCTAAAAAATCTGAAGTGTTTTCAACTGCTTCAGACAATCAACCCTCGGTAGAAATTCATGTGTTGCAAGGCGAACGCCCGATGGCTCGCGACAACCGTACTATTGGTCGGTTCCACTTAGATGGAATACCCCCTGCACCACGCGGAGTACCGCAAGTGGAAGTAGTCTTTGATATTGATGCCAACGGTATCCTTCATGTATCGGCAAAAGATAAAGGCACGGGTAAAGAACAGAAGATTCGGATCGAAGCTTCATCCGGCTTGACCGATGCGGAAATCAAGAAGATGAAGGAAGAAGCACAGGCCAATGCAGAAACCGATAAAAAAGAAAAAGAGCGCGTAGAGAAAATTAACCAGGCTGACTCGCTGATTTTCCAAACTGAAAAACAATTGAAGGAGTTTGGTGAAAAACTTTCTGAAGGAAATAAGACTGCGATTACGCAAGCTTTGGATAAACTAAAAGAAGCTCACAAGAGCCAGGATGTAGCGGCTATTGAAACCGCTATGAATACGCTCAATGCTGCCTGGCAGGTAGCATCGCAGGAGATGTATGCCGGAGGTTCACAAGCTGGAGCAACACCAGGTGAGCAACCAAATCAATCGGCTAACACCGGTGCAGGAGCAGCCGGTGGCAATGGTAATGCAACCGATGTAGAGTACGAAGAAGTAAAATAAATCATTCGGTAACCTTAGTTACTAACGACCCTTCGGATGCAAACATCCGAAGGGTTATTTTTTTTCTTTCCTTTTTTTGATTCTGATTTTAATCAATCAAAACTATCTTTACAGTCCTTTAATTTAACAGTTACATATGCTTGTTGTAAAGTTTGGTGGCACCTCTGTAGGTAAGCCTGAAAGAATGAAGAAGATTGCTAACCTGGTTATGGGAATGCCGGGTAAAAAAATCGTTGTTCTCTCAGCACTGAGTGGCACCACCAATACCCTCGTGCGCATCGGAGATCATTTGGTGGCGCAGCAGCATACCGCAGCCGAGCAAGAGATTTCAACGTTAGAGAAACACTACGAACAGTTTATTAAAGAATTGTACGAAAGCGAATCCTATCGGGCTATTGGGCAGGAAATTGTGAGCCGGTACTTCAGTCTTTTCCGATTATTGTCTGCTGGTAAATTCGATGACAGAAGTTTCCGCGAGCTATTGGCACAGGGCGAATTAATTTCAACCGAATTATTCTATCATCATCTGCAGGAAATAAAAGTTTCTTCACGATTATTGCCGGCACTTCATTTCATGTCGATTGATGAGAATCAAGAGCCTGAGTTGGAAAAAATTAGTGAACGGCTGAAGCCCATACTGGGCACTATGAGTCATGTGGATATTTTGGTAACACAAGGGTACATCTGCAGAAATCATAAAAATGAGATTGATAATTTAAAACGGGGCGGCAGCGATTATACGGCTTCGCTTATTGGTGCGGCCATTCGAGCCGAAGAAATTCAAATCTGGACGGACATTGATGGCATGCACAACAATGACCCGCGCATCGTAAAAAAGACCGTGCCTATCGCTGAACTTACTTTTGACGAGGCTTCGGAGCTTGCTTACTTCGGAGCAAAAATACTCCATCCCTCCACCATAGTGCCGGCTCAAAAATATAGTGTACCAGTTCGCTTAAAGAACACACTGGATGAAAAAGCACCGGGTACCATTATTAGCGATAAAGGAGGTCGGGGTGAATTCAAAGCTATTGCAGCAAAAGATGGAATCACTGCAATAAAAATAAAATCCTCGCGCATGCTATTAGCCCATGGATTCTTGCGCAAAGTATTTGAAGTGTTTGAACGCTATAAAACTTCTATTGACATGATCTCCACGTCAGAGGTTGCCATCTCGTTAACGATTGATGATAACAAAAATCTGAAACTTATTTTAGAAGAGCTAACAAGTTTTGGAAATATAGAAGTAGATGAGAATCAAAGTATCATTTGTGTTGTGGGTAATTTACTCTCCGAAAAAGAAGGGGTACTTCAAGAGGTTTTTGAGGCACTGAAAACTATACCTATTCGAATGGTCTCTTACGGTGGTAGCTATAACAACATTTCCATTCTGGTTGACAGCAGTCAAAAAGATAAAGCTTTGAATTTATTAAATGAAGGAATCTTTCATTTATAAATCAAGGCTTATGTTATCAAGAATTATTACCGTTTATCCGGAAATAAAGTCATAAATAAATTTAATAAACGAGAAACTTTTTTTCACCTATATTTACCATAGACCTAAACATTTGGATTTATGGTAACTTTTGTGATCATCGTTTTCGTAGTAGGGTATTTAGCTATTGCCCTCGAGCATCCAATTAAAATAAATAAGACAGCCTCCGCACTATTAACGGGTGTGATTTGCTGGACGCTCTACGCTTTGTTTTCGAGTAATTCAATAGAGCATATTGGCGAGCAATTAAATCATCATTTAGGACAGGTGTCGGGTATCCTTTTCTTTTTGATGGGCGCCATGACGATTGTGGAATTAGTGGATGCATACCAAGGCTTTAAGGTTATCACCGATCGCATCAATACAAGAGATCCTAAAAAACTACTTTGGATTATTTGTATCGTTACCTTCTTTCTCTCCGCTATTCTGGATAACCTAACAACCTCCATCGTGATGGTTTCCCTAATCAGAAAACTGGTTCCCAATAAACAAATGCGATTGTTCTTTGCCGGTATGATAGTAATTGCGGCTAATGCGGGTGGTGCCTGGTCTCCTATAGGTGACGTTACCACCACCATGCTTTGGATTGGCGGTCAGATTTCTTCCGGAAATATTATTATAACACTCCTACTTCCAAGCATTATATGTATGGTTGTGCCGTTAATCTATTTACAGTTTACCCTTAAAGGAGAACTCGGGACACACGAGGAAAATCAAGATTTAGATACGGGCAATAGCCATCATGGAGGTAATGGGGCACCGGTTAAAGGAGCAACTACCATGTTGATTATGGGTGTAGGCGGATTAATCTCTGTTCCCATCTTTAAAACGGTAACTCACTTACCTCCGTACCTCGGTATGCTTCTGGCGCTTGGCGTACTTTGGGTTGTTTCTGAATTGATTAATCCAGATATGGATGAAGCCGATAAGCGACCGTACACAGCCGCTGGTGCCTTAACCCGAATTGATGTGCCCAGTGTTCTATTCTTCCTTGGGATTTTGTTAGCTGTCAGTGCTCTTGAATCCATGGAAATATTAAATCACTTTTCCGCATGGCTTGACAGTACCTTGGGTGACCAGCGCATCATTATTACACTTATCGGAATTTTATCAGCCATAGTAGATAACGTGCCGCTCGTTGCTGCCAGCATGGGTATGTACGACATGAACGTTTACTATCAGGATCATATGATCTGGGAATACCTGGCCTATTGTGCGGGTACCGGTGGAAGCATTTTGATTATTGGTTCAGCAGCGGGTGTAGCCGTAATGGGTATGGAGAAAATTGATTTTATCTGGTACTTGAAAAAAATCTCATTGCTGGCCATGTTAGGATATTTTGCCGGAGCCATTATATACCTCCTGATACATCCGTTCCTTGCAGTGCATCCACCCGTATAATGCTTGGAGGCCAAGTATAGTTTAAACCAATTGCTTCAAGGCAATCTCAAAAGAAGTTTGAGCCAATTTAGTTTTTGCTAAGCTGACTTTTCTGGTTTTTTCAAGAGCCACTAAGATCGTTTGAGAAATATCCGTGAAGATTGCTTCATCGGTCATGCTCACTTCGCGCTCCATAAAGTAAGCGAACACCCGCGCCATGCCGCAGTTAGCAATGAAGTCTGGAATCACTGAAATTTTTTCATCGGCATAAAGACCCGTTGACCCAAAGAATATTTCTTTATCGGCAAAGGGAACATTGGCCCCGCAAGAAAAAACCTCTATACCAGAATCAATCATCCGATCAATTTGATCTTGCGTTATTAACCTCGAAGCCGCAGCGGGTACAAATACTTCAAAAGTTAAGTCCCAGATTTTTTTATTTACAATCTCAAAAGGCAATAATTCTTCCGTTACCAGCTTGTTGCCTTTACGGTTCACCACCAACTCACAAACTTGCTGATGCGAAAACCCGGCTTGATTTATCACCCCTCCTTCGCGCGTTAGTATTCCTACAATCTTTGCTCCCATCTGCGACAAATAGAATCCGGCCGCGGCACCAACATTTCCCCAGCCTTGTACTACCACCCGCTTTCCTTCCAATTTGCCGCCCCACAAATTGTAGTAATGCTTTACCGCCTCAGCCACGCCAAAGCCCGTGCACATATCGGCAACCGTATATTTTTTTTGCAACGAGGGTGTATACTTTTCATCTTCAATTAATTTAATAACACCCTGGCGTAGTTGACCTATCCGATTAACCTTTTGGGGCTCTGTGGGTTTATAATGTCCGGTAAAGACGCCTTCCTGAGGATGCCAGATACCTACATCTTCTGTATGTGGAATTACTTCATGAATTTCGTCCACATTCAGATCACCCCCCGTGCCATAATAATATTTGAGCATTGGCATAACAGCAGCATACCAGCGGTGAAGCACGCCTTCTTTGCGTGAATCATTAGGATCGAAATTGATACCAGACTTTGCACCACCAATGGGTGGACCCGAAACCGTGAATTTTATCTCCATCGTTTTGGCCAACGATTCAACTTCTCTTTTGTCAAGACCAACACGCATGCGTGTACCACCCCCGGCAGCACCTCCTCGGAGGGAATTGATAACTACCCAACCTTCGGCCTCAGTTTCACTATCCTTCCACTCAAAAACAATTTCTGGTCGTTTATTTTCAAACTTTTCCAGTAGATCCTTCATCCTTTATTCTTTAAGGGGCCAAAGATATTAAATCGTAGATGGAAGCAGTTTTCTTATTTTTGGGGTCTTTTAAATTATGAACCTGGTTATTGATTCTGGTAACACGCGTTTCAAAATAGGAGTTTTTGAGGGGGCATCCTTAATTCAGAAATATTCATTTTCTGAAAGTGAGCTCTTAAGAAACTTTCTAACTAAAAATAGTTTTAGCCATGTTCTTGTAAGCTCCGTCAGCTATGGTGCTAACGAAATTTTAACCTGGACTCAATGTTCCGGAAAAAAAATTGTACTAGACGCAACAATGTCTCTTCCTGTTACTTTAAACTACGCAACCCCAGGAACACTTGGTGTAGATCGCATTGCCGCTGTTTGTGGTGCACTTGAATTGTATCCGGGCCACGACTGCCTCGTCATTGACATCGGTACGTGTATTAATTATGAATTTTTAAGTCGTGATAAGATTTATATGGGGGGTTCCATCTCACCAGGCGTAATGATGCGGTTTGAAGCCATGCATACGTTAACCTCTAAACTTCCGTTAGTAAAGCCAATATATGAACCAACATTGATTGGTATTAGTACTGAATTATGTATGCAGAGTGGAGTAATGAATGGAGCTATTGAAGAAATTAATGGGATTATTAACCGATATATTGAATTATTCCCTGCGATGAAGGTGATATTATGTGGTGGCGACTCAGCTTTTTTTGAAAACAGGCTTAAACACCCCATATTTGTAGCCCCCGAACTCGTTTTGAGCGGTTTGAACAGGATTTTGCGTCATCATGTTGAATTTTAAGAAGAATACCCTACTAATACTTGGCTTGTCTCTGTTCATTTCCCCAAAAATTTTCGGGCAAGCAGCGCAAACGCCATTTTCTTATCTCGGTATTGGTGAATACTATGGAAATGCCCTTGCTCATAATCAAGGAATGGCAGGAGTAGGCATCAGTAACCCTCAATACTTTTACCTAAACAATCAAAATCCTGCATTACTGGTTTTTAATAGATTTACCTCTTTTGAAGCCGGATTTATTGGTGAGCGCAGAACGGTTATTGGCAATGGAGTTTCTGAAACAAATGGAAACGCCAATCTTAACTATTTGATTATGGGGTTCCCGATAAAAGTTGGCCGATGGGCAACCTCATTAGGACTGGCGCCTTATACAACCGTAAATTATCGTCTTAATTATACAGACTCCATTCTGGGAAGTGCTAACACGGTAGATGTTATTGAATCAGGAAGTGGAGGGATCAATCAATTTGCGTGGTCGCATGGCGTTTCATTAAATAAAAATCTTTCTTTAGGCGTTAAAGCGGCATATCTGTTCAGTTCGATAGAAAATGAATATTCGAATTCTTTAACCCAAAGTGCACAAGCAGTTACCTACTACCCCACTGTATATGAACGAACTTATGTAAAAGATTTTCTTTTCACTTCAGGCCTATCCTACCATGTTGATTCCCTGTTTAATAAAAATTATAAATTCAACCTCGGTGTGGTCTATGATTTTAAGACAGACCTTAAAACTCAATATACCGCACGCTTTGAACAGAGGAATGACGTAGACACCTTATTCTCCACAAGCGTGGCCAACAATGAGCCTGGATCAATAAACTTACCGGCCAAACTCGCTTTGGGGCTATCTTTTGGCAAGGGAGATCATTGGGTGATTGGTTCCGATTTTGTTTTACTTGACTATACTCAGTTTAGCGGTCGTGAAGTAAGTCAGGAAGCAACCAAGGGCTGGAAATTGGCCTTGGGAACAGAATTTACACCCGATGTGGTAGCCTTGGGGAGTTATTTGAAGAGAATTACCTACAGAACGGGCGTAAGCTATGATAAATACCCATATTTGATTAATGGCGTGCCCCTTAAAGATTTTGGCATTAATTTTGGATTCTCTATGCCAGTAAGCAGAGTCTCGAGTCTCGATTTTGCATTTAAAGTCGGGAAAAGAGGAAATGTGAAAGACAATACAATTGAAGAAAACTATTTTAAGTTTTATTTTGGTGCGACATTTAATGACCAATGGTTTGTCAGAAGAAGATTTGATTAAATAACTAAACACAAATGAAAAAGAAATTGAAGTCATCGCTGTTAGGAATCACTTTTATCCTCTTAACAGCTATAACCGGTTTTTCACAATGCAAGGAAGTTGTATGGCCGGAAAACAAGGCAAAAGCTGAAGAGTCTGTAGCGCTTTATGGCGATGCGATGAAACAACAGAATTGGCGAGCAGCTGTTCCCCCTTTTCAGTGGATGCTTAAAAATGCACCCAATTGGAATACCAAGCTTTATATAGACGGAACAGATATCTACAATAAACTTGCATCGGTAGAAAAAGATCCTAAGAAAAAGCAAGTGTTGGTTGATTCACTCATGATGCTTTACGATATGCGTGTAACCAATTGCGGTGACGAAGTAAATGTTTTAAACCGTAAGGCAATTTACGCGGCCGTTTATAATGGTCAGAATAAAGATAAAACAGCAGAAGTACTGGCTCTCTATGATAAGGTTTATGCAATCAGCGGTAACAACGTATTGGATAACAACCTACTTTCATACATGCAGGTTATTCAACTAAATACGGTGTTGTTGAAAAACCTAAACGATGATCAGATTCTTGAACGCTATGATAAACTTTCAGGTGTAATTGATGTGAAGATTAAAAAAGCACAGGCTGAAAATAAGCAGGCAGACGTGGAAAGATTAAAGGCCACAAAAAGCAGCGTGGATGATATTCTTATCAAGTTGGTAAAGGTGGATTGTGATTTTGTTAAGAAAAACCTCGAACCCAAATTCAAGCAAAATCCAAGCGATATCGCATTAGCTAAAAAAATCTTCCAATTCATGACCACTGGTGGCTGTATTGAAGACCCACTTTGGTTGCAGGCTGCTGAAGTATTGCACAAGGATAGCCCCGATTATGGATTAGCTATTAACATGGCAAAGATTTATGCGAAAAATGGTAATATGGAGAAGGCCGAAGCATTAGCAACTGAAGCGGTAACCATCGCTTCTACTCCTGAGCAAAAAGAAAACTCCAACATTCTGGTTGGCGACCTGCTGGCACAGAAAGGAAGCAAGTCTGCAGCGCGTGAAGCCTACCGCAAAGCCGGGAAAATAGGTTTTGAGAAAATCGGTGACCTTTACATGGGTTCTTTTAAAGATTGCGCAAAAGGATCAAGCTTGGCAGAAGATCGTTTAGTCTACATTGCAGCATACGATATGTATGCCAAAGCAGGCGATCAGTCAAAGATGAATCAGGCACGTGGCCAGTTTCCTTCTGTAACTGAATTGTTTGAATTGAACTGGAAAGAAGGTGACACAAAATCTATTTCCTGTTGGGTGGGCGAAACCGTTGTGTTACGCACCCGTGGTAAGGAATAAATAAACATAAACTAATTGGAAGGCTAGCTTTTAAGCTGGCCTTCTTCATTATATGGAAGTCACTTGTTTGCCCATAAAATCTATGAATTTAAGCTGCAGTTTTCTTGCTGCACTTGTTCTGGTATTGTCGGCTTGCACCACACAGGAAGCAACCAAACCTGTACTATACGAAGGCCCTTTGAGTGAGGCCGAAGATGTGGAAATGTTTTACTCCGAAAAAGATCTCGTTAAGGTCAAACTCAAAGCAAAAAAAATCTTTGAATTTCAAAATGGTGATCGGGAATTCCCGGAAGGTATTTACCTCGAATTTTTTGATGAGTTCGGCACTAAAACCTCAACCCTACAAGCGAATAGTGCCTATTATTTTAAAGAGGAAAATAAATGGCGAGGCCGGGGCAAGGTGGAAGTAATTAATACTGCCAAGCAAGAGCAACTGAACACGGAAGAGTTGTTTTGGAAACCCGACACAAAAAAAATATTTACCGATAAGTTTGTCACCATCAAACTTCAAAATGAAGTGATCTACGGTACCGGTCTGGATGCAGCGCAGGATTTATCAACCTATCAGATCAAGAATCCGGAAGGTGAATTTACAGTTGAAGAATAATCAGGTGATAGTTAACTCATGAAACTAATAGATGTTCTTTTGTTATCGCTGGCGGCAGCTATTGTCATCATCGCTATTTACGAGATTATGACGGTGGGTATAGGCGAGGCCTATTGGTTGGTGATGTTGGCCGTAATGATTTTTTTTATCTATACCTATCGCAAAAAGCGTTGAGTCAGTATTACTGGTTTTCGCCCGTAAAACCCTGATAACCAATCGCTATTAAATTCAAGTAATATTAAAGCGCAGCTTTGCCGAATTGATTTAACGGGTTAAATTTGCGGTTCTTTAAACAAAAAGGCTTCATTTCTTTGGAAATAGACCTCAAAAACGAATAAACAATTCAAACATTATAAATTTCTCTTATGGCATTGATTGGAACATTGAGGAACAAGATGACCAAGTGGGTGGTGGGTTTTGTGGCAATCGCGATTGCAGCATTTGTTTTAAACGACTTATTTGGAAATGGCCCTACAGCTGTATTTGGTAACGATAACACAGTAGGTGAAATAGGTGGCAGCACCATCCGTTTGGAAGAATATCAGGCCGCTATTCAGGAGCGCGAGAATAACTACATTCTGAATTTCGGTCGTCAACCTGGCGATCGCGAAAGACCACTCTTGCAACAACAGGCCTGGGATCTTTTGATCTCACAGAAAGCTATTAAACCAGAGTTTGAAAAGGTGGGTGTAAAAGTTACTACCGATGAAATCTGGGATATGATTCAGGGAAGAAATATCGATGAAAATGTTAAATCGTCTTTTTTGGATTCTGCAGGAAACTTTGATCGTTCAAGACTGATCGCTTATATAAATCAGTTTAATGCCCCTACCCCAACTGATCCACAAGCCTTGGCAGGCTTCCAGGAAGCGAAGTATCGTTGGTCTACTTTTCAGCGCGATTTGGGCTTAGGTCGCGAAAGACTTAAGTATGAAAACTTATTGATCAAAACCAATTATGTAACGGAAGCCGAAGCGGAACGCGATTATCATACTCAGAACGATGTAGCCGAGGTTAAATACCTCTATGTGCCTTATTTTGTAATCAGCGATTCCTCCGTTACTGACAGTGACCTTAAAGAATACTACAACAAAAACAAACATAAGTATAAGGCAGAGCAAACCCGCAGCCTCAGCTATGTCAGTTTCCCCATCCAAGCTTCGGCTGCAGACTCAGCACAAATCAGAGAAGATCTAGAGAAATTGGCCGCTGACTTTAAAACTGTAACTGAAGATTCTGTTTTCGCAGCTGCAAACACTGAAGGGAATGAGCCCTTTACAAAATATTCTAACTCAACGCTACCAGGCTTTTTATCCGATCAAAAAGATCAATTGGTTGCTGGAAGCGTCTTCGGTCCCCTCTTGGATGGAAACTCTTTCAAAGTTGTTAAACTAGTACGGTTTGGTAAGGACACCGTAGGTAATGCGAAAGCAAGCCATATTTTAATCCGTTGGGATGACGAAAGTGAAGCCTCCAAAAAGACAGCCAAAGAAAAAGCGAGAAAAATTCTTGCTGATATAAAGGCTGGCGCTGACTTTGCTGCCAAGGCTCGTGAATTCGGTACGGACGGTACATCTACACAAGGGGGTGATCTTGGCTGGTTTAGCACAGGCCAAATGGTTAAACCTTTTGAACAAGCTGTTTTCAGTGCGAAGAAAACCGGAGTTCTAAATGATGTTGTTGAAACACCGTTTGGCTATCATATTATTGACGTAACCGGAGTAGCTGATTACACTACGTACTCTGTTGCCACGATAGAAATCGCTATTGCTCCTAGTGACGAAACTCAAAATGAGGCTTACTTAAAAGCACAAACATTTGCCAGCAACGTATCGGGTGTGGATGAGTTTAATGAAAGCGCTAAAACCGAACAATTAATGGTGATGAACGCGAATGACTTAAAGACCGTTGATCGCAGGATAAATGACTTGGGAGATGCCCGCGAAATGATCACCTGGCTATTCCGCGAGGCGAAAGTTGGAAAGGTATCTGATGTGTTTGATTTAGATACGGATTATACAGTGGCTGTTATGACCAGCGAAACGGAAGCAGGCGTTCGTTCCTTTGAGGAAGTGAAAGATGAAATAAGACCAGCGGTACTTAATCAGGTGAAAGGAAAAAAGATAATTGAAACACTGAGCGCACAGAAAGGTACGCTGGATGAGATGGCCAAAGCGTTTGGCTCAGATGCAATAGTTGCTTCTTCGAGCGATCTTAAGCTTAATTCAAACACACTACCAAGCGTTGGGCTCGATCCGGTAGCTGTCGGTAAAATTTTCGCGCTTGAAAATGGTAAACGTTCTGAACCCTTTGCCGGAGAAAACGGTGTATTAGTAGCAGAACTTCAGAACAAAACAGTGGCGCCAGCGGTGGGTGATTACACCATGTTTAAAAACCAGCTGTTACAGGGATTAAATGGCCGGGTCGGCTATAGCATTTCTGAAGCTTTGAAAGAAGGCGCTAAGATTGAGGATAAACGGTATAAGTATTTTTAAGAGATAATCAATGAATTAAACGAGCGCCTCAGAAGTAAACTTCAGAGGCGCTTTTTCTTTTATGAACGAACAATGGCTTATCAACTTCCGTGAAAAACTCGACCAGCATTATGCGTGGCCAGCGCTCTATAGGTTTAAGTTTATTGTGCCAACCGGTAAAGAGGCCGAAGTTAAAGCCTTGTTCCCTAATCATACCACAACAGAAAGACCTTCTAAAAATGGTAATTACACAAGCGTAACAACCGAGGCTATGCTTCCCTCCGCTGACGCGGTTATTGAAATCTATCAAGCCGCAGCTCTGATTAAGGGTATAATTGCGCTTTAAATACTGATATTCTAAAAATACTATTTTAGGTACTCCGTTTAGTCTAACTTTATCAAATGATCGAATTGGTCAAATAAAAAGATAAAGCAGATCCAAACTAATTCAAAGTTTTATGTGGATAGAAGAGAACAATCGACTTAAAAAGACCTTTTCATTTAAGGACTTTAGGGAGGCCTTTGGTTTTATGACGAAGGTAGCACTCATCGCAGAAAAAGCAGATCATCATCCTTACTGGACAAACGTATATAACACGGTGAGTTTCGAACTCTCCACACACGATGCAGGTGATACCATTACAGATAAAGACAGAAAACTGGCGCAAGCTATTGATCAACTTGTATAATCGTGTCAGCTGAAGTTACTTCATTGTATCTTGTACCAACTCCTATTGGCAATCTCGCTGACATTACGTTACGCGCGCTGGAGGTATTGAAATCCGTAAATACCATTTTGGCTGAAGACACCCGTACATCAGGGTTTCTGCTCAAACACTACGAAATCTCAAAGCCGCTGCAGAGCTTTCATATTTTTAACGAACATAAAACATTAGCTGGATTAATTACCCGCATGCAACAAGGTGAGGTAATGGCTCTAATCAGCGATGCCGGTACACCCGGCATTTCTGATCCTGGTTTTTTGTTGGTGCGCGAAGCGCTGAAGGCAGGTTTAAAAATTGATTGCTTGCCGGGTGCAACCGCGCTAATTCCTGCCTTAGTAAAATCTGGTTTCCCGACAGATCGATTTGCCTTTGAGGGTTTCCTTCCGCACAAAAAAGGCCGGCAAACTATGCTGAAGAAATTAAGTGAAGAAGATCGAACTATTGTGCTGTATGAATCACCCCATCGACTTATTAAAACTTTAGAACAACTCATCGAATTTTTTGGATCCGAACGATTGGTTTCTGTTTCGCGCGAACTCACCAAGTTTCATGAAGAGACAAAAACAGGTTCAGTTACAGAAGTACTTGAGTACTTTAAACTAAAAGATGTGAAAGGCGAGATTGTTATTGTAATCAATGGCAAAGAAAAATAAATCAATCTGGACCCCGTGGAGTTTGTTTGGACTTTCCGCAGTGCTACTGAGTGCTGGCTGGTTAATGAAGCCATTTCCCATTCTAATCTTCGTTGGCTTTGCCCCCTTATTCGCAATACTTGATTATGCCCGTGATTCCAAAAATCCTTGGAACCGATTTGAACTCATTCTTCTTGCACTCACCATCTCATTATTTGCGGCAAGCTTTTTTGATTTTCAGATCATAATTACTGTTTTAGTTCAGGCCATTGTTTTAACACTCACCTTTGTTGGGTATTCATTTGCTTATCAAAATCTAGGCTCCCGGTTAGGTAAGTTTACCGTCATCTTCTTTTGGTTAGGTCTTGAATTTGTTTTATTAAATCTGCCTTGGCGGGAGCAAACTATATTTCTGGCTGATTCACTGAGTCTTGTGCCAGACTGGATCAGATGGACTAATCATTCCGGCTACCTGGGAGTATCCTTGTGGATATTATCTGTCAATCTCGTCTTCTATCTTTCATTTTTCCATATAGGAACATTCAACCTTTATCTTTTCATATTTGCTATATTACTAATCGGCATACCAATTGTCCTTTCTTACCAAATGGATACCTTAGGTGTAAATCGTGCGCAAATGATTTCGTTCTCGAATGAATCGAATATATTACAAGAGAAATTTACCGGTGAGTTGGTTGCACGAACCGCAGCCTGGGTTTCGGTATTAATTATTCTGTTAGCTTTCGTTAAGAATCAAACCAAGAAAAAATGAACCTATCCTTATTAGAAAAAGACGTAATCGCATTATGCGATGAAGTAGGTGAGTTTATGAAGAAAGAAAGTGAAAACTTTGATCTTTCGAAGATTGAGCAGAAAGGAAGTTTCAGCAACCTGGTATCGTATGTAGATAAGGAATCAGAAAAAAAATTGGTAGCGCGGCTAACCAAATTATTTCCAGGTGCTGGCTTTTTAGCTGAAGAAGGTACGGAAACCAAAGGCTCCAACGATTACCGATGGATTATTGACCCCTTAGATGGAACAACAAATTTTTTACACGGATTACCCATATATGCTATTAGCATCGGCTTAGAATTGAAGGACAAAACCGTTATGGGGATTGTTTATGATGTAAGTAATCGTGATTGCTATCATGCAATTGAAAATCAACCGGCTTATCGCAATCAAAAAGAGATCAGAATATCCCCTATAAATAAACTAGAAGAAAGTTTATTGGCTACCGGATTTCCTTACTATCATTCTGAAAAAAAAGAAGAATATCTTGAAATAATAAAAGTCTTTCTTGAACAAACACATGGCATCCGTAGACTTGGGAGTGCAGCAATGGATCTCGCCTACGTAGCCTGCGGTAAGTTAGAAGGATTTTTCGAGTACAATCTTTCACCTTGGGATGTTGCTGGAGGTGCCTTTCTGGTGCAACAAGCAGGAGGCACGGTAACAGATTTTTCAGGTGGGCCTAATTATATTCACGGAAAAGAATTATGTGCTGGAGGCATGATTCATGCTGAAATGCTGAAAGTAGTTCAAAAGAAATGGTTTTAAGTTCTTCTATTCTGATCGCAATGACGTTGCCGGATTAATCATAGCTGCCTTAATTGATCGGTACCCCACCGTAATAAAAGCAATCAAAAAAGTACTGCCAAGGCCAACGATAAACACCGAAGGGCCAATTGAAATTTTATAAGCGAACTGCTCTAGGTATTTAGTAGAGAAATACCAACCCACAGGTGCCGCCAGCACAAATCCTATTAATATTAATCTGATAAACTCACGGGAAAATAAAAGCAGAATATTTTCGACAGAAGCTCCAAGTACCTTGCGAACTCCGATCTCCTTTGTTTTCTGGTTGGCCATAAACACAGTTAAACCAAATAAGCCCAGGCAGCCAATAAAAATTGCCATGGATGTAAACACCGTAAGCATAACAGACATCTTGGCTTCCGCCTCATAAAACTCTCTAATCTCATCTTCCAGAAATTCATAGGAATATATAAACTCAGGATACGCTTGCTCCCATTTTCTTTGTACTTCTTTCAAACTCGGCTGCACCGATTGTGGATTTAGTTTAATGGAAAGTGTTCTATAACCTCGAATACGGTTAAGCATAATGGTTGCCTCCAACGGATCTTGCAAAGAAACGGTATGAAAGTTTTTTACTACGCCACTAACCGGAAGACTCTTGCCCCACATCTTGATCCGTTTGCCAATTATTTCCTGTGGATCAGATAGGCCAATCACTTGCGTAAATCTTTCATTAACAACGAAAGACTGGGCTGTATCCGCATCGGTCAACCCTGCTCCTGCAAGAAACTCAATTCCATACAAATCAAAATAATTTCCATCCACTTGTTTCACCTGAGTTGCATAGTGCTGATCACCTCCTTCAATTTGAAAATCCGTACTGGAAACACTCCCCGATGAGGGTGGGGTGCTGGACAAACTGGTTGCCTCCACACCGGCTATGTTCATCAAATCATTACGTAAAGTCCGCATCTTACTAGAACCATCCTCTGTGGGCGATTCCTCTTCAGGGATAGGTACCGTGATAATCGCTTCCTTTTTAAAACCTAATTCTTTTGTTTTTAAAAAATTCATCTGAGTAATCAAAACTATTGTGCCAATGATTAACAGCTGAGAAATAAAAAATTGCATGCCCACAAGGCCTCTTCGCAAATTAAAACCCGTGGAGTGATTAGCACTGATTTGGTTTTTCAAAGCACTGATTGGATTGAACCCACTAACGACAATCGAAGGATAAATTCCTGACAAAAGTGAAACCACAACCAGCGTGCTTACTAGAAATACCCAGAGTGCCACATCAGAACCAAAGTTGAGAGCAAGAGGTAAATCCAAAAAGGTATTGATAAAGGCTAAGCCAATTTCGGCCACAACCAATGACAGTAAAATGGATACCAGCGTGATTAGCGTTGTTTCCCCTAAAAACTGAAGCATAAGTTGTGAACGGGTACTTCCTAATGATTTGCGAATACCCACTTCTTTCGATCGTTTAACTGCCTCAGCAGTGGTAAGATTTATGAAATTGATACATGCTGTAAGGAGTAAGAAAATACCGATAATGGTTAATGCATTAAGTTGCGAATTACTAATCGTGTTGTAGTTGTAATTACCAAAGCGTTCGTCAAAATGCACTTCGCTAAAAGGTTGCATGATAAACGTTTTATTGTCCTGATTACGGGAAGTATCTCCAAAGTACTTAGAAATAAAAGCCGGTATGCGGACTTCGACATCTGAAATCGAACTGCCCGATCGCAACGTAAAATAACATTGGTCATCACTCCAGATTCCATTCCAACCACTTTCGTCCTTCTCCTTTTTAATAGTAATGTAAGAAACCAGCAGGTCAAATGGTAAGTCGGTGTTGGAGGGCAAATCTTCCATAATCGCGGTAACCCGATACTCTTGTCCTTCATACTTTAGAACCTCGCCTATGGCATCTTCTTTTCCAAAATACTTGGTCGCCCATCGGCTTGATAGAATCGCTTCGTTAGGTTCATCCAACCCAGTGGTTGCATCGCCAATCAAAATCTTTCTATCAAATACATTAAAGAAACCGGGTTGCGCAAAAGCGACTCCCCTCTCTTCATCGTACCGTTTGGGATCAGCTTTAACTTGCGGAATGGTAATAAAGCTTCCTGCACGATACGAGATAAAAGTAACTTGCTCTGCCTCTGGAAAGTCATTTGTAAACGCTTCTGGGAAAACCGGATAAACACCGGGTGTATAATTTTTGCCATCGTTTCCATCAGATTGAACTACCGCGCGGTATATGCGATGATAGTTTGAATGAAAAGTGTCAAAACTTTTATGGTAACGGACTAATAAGAAAAGGATCAGACTCGTTGCTAAGCCTAAGGTAAGTCCCCCGATATTAAGCAACGTAGTAGCGCGTTGCCGAATCAGATTTCTAAAAGCTGTTTTTAAATAATTCTTGAACATATCGGTAAGAGTATAGAATTGAGATGATTACTTCCCCTAAAGAGTTCTACAAAAAAATAATTATTCGCTTTTCAGTGCATCCACAGGATTAGCGATAGCTGCCCGAAGTGATCGATAACCTACGGTGATAAATGTAATGGCTAACGTGCTTAAGATTCCAATCGCGAAAACAACCCAGGTGATCTCCACTTTAAAGGCAAAGTCTTCAAGCCACAGGTTCATGGCATACCACGCAACGGGCACAGCAAGTACAAATGCCACTACTACCAATAGAACGAAGTCGCGGGAAAAAAGAGCTACGATGTGAGTTACTGATGCTCCTAACGTTTTGCGAATTGCGATCTCCTTTGTCTTTTGTTGCGCCATGAAGGAGGCCAATCCATACAATCCCAGACAACCAATAAAAATGGCTATACCTGCAAAGATTTCAAACAACCCAAACATTCGTTCCTCTTCTCGATACAAACGACCCACATAATCATCCAGGAAAGAATATTGAAACAAATATTCCGGAAATTGTTGCAGCCATGCTTCTTCAATGTTCTTTATCGTAGCTGCAGCATTGGCTGAATTGATTTTTATGCCTGTTTCAAAAAAATAATTGAATGGCAACAGGACAACCGGTTCAAGACCATGCTGTAAAGACTGTGTATGAAAATTTCTTACAACACCAATTACCGGACCTGAAATATTGTTGAACCCTATCGTAATATTTTTACCAATTATCTCTTTTGGTGAACTAAAACCTAGTGTTCTAACAGCCTCTTCATTGAGCACATAGGACCACTCACGCTGTGTCCTTGCAAGATTGGCTAGCTTTTCATCACTCTCTAAAAACCAACGTCCCTCAATTAACTCAAGCCCATAGACATCCTTATATTGAACATCACCAAGTTTTAAACTCATCGAGTATCGCTCCGTCTCACCTTTATCAGTAAGATACATGCCCGTCCCAAAATTACCGTCCGAAATGGGGGCTCCGAGCGAGAATGAAACTCCCTTAATATCATTAAGGGTTTCCAATCGATTTCGAAAGGCCTCCAACTTAGTTGCACTATTATCGGGGATACTTACGGTTATCACAGCTTCCTTCGTAAATCCAAGTGATGAATTTCTAAAAAAGGAAAGTTGGCTCGATACCACCAAGGTGCAAATGATCAGCACTTGCGCAATAAAAAACTGACCAACTACTAAAATTTTTCGTACCGATATAGGTGATCTACTATCTGTCGACATACGGTTCTTCAATGCTTTTACTGGATTAAACTTTGACAAAACCAATGCCGGGTAAAATCCAGAAAAAAGTGCCGTGACAAAAATAATTGCAATCAGAAATAAGATTAGCTGTGGGTTGTTTAGCAAATTCAATTGTACATCACGCTCTAAGAAATTACTAACCATGGGTGCAATCCCCTCAGCAATACCAACAGAAATAATACCGGCACACAGTGTAATCAGAAATGCTTCACTTAGATACTGCCAGGTAAGTTGATGCCGCTGTGCTCCCAAAGTTTTTCTAACACCCACTTCTTTGGATTTGTGTACTGAAAGTGCTGTTGAGAGATTGATGAAATTAACACAGGCTACTAATAAAATGAAAGCTCCAATGAATGCCAGAACAATCAGTGTTGATGAATTGGTTGACGTGGTGCCCGGGTTTTCGCTAAACTCTGTATCGAAATGAATTTCAGAAAGCGGTTGTAGTAAATAGGTTTGTCGATTGGCATCCTTGGCTTCGTAATACTTTTTAACGAAAGCTGGAAATTTTGTTTCCATCGACTCACGTGTTTCAGTAGAAGGTAGAACGATGTATGCAAAGCCGGCCGAATTTAAGCCCCATTGATCCATCCTAAATCCAAGAAATTGTTCTGTAACATTGGGCGTTAAGGTGGCGCGTGAAATGATCATGTTTATGTTCATGTGCGTGGGCGTTGAGGGCATACGGATGATACCCGCTACTTCAAGGTCGAGGAGATTATCGAGCTTAAAATTCTTGATATCTTTTTTAAGAAGTTTTTTTGCAAACTCCTCCGTTAAAAAAACCTTGCCGGGATCGGCCAAATCTTTCCTTGGATTACCTGACAGCACCTCGATATCAAAGACCTCAAAAAATGATGGATCGGCAAACATGATATTCGTCACTCTGCTCTTTTCTTCCTCAATAGTCATCAATACCTCTTCCTGAAAATGAAACTGTGTGGAGATTAAATCGGGGAAATCATTCCTTAAGGCTTCTGCCAATGGGTAGGGTGTTACTGTTGTTTTTTCAACCCCGGAAGCATCGGTAGTTTCGCGTACTATTCGATAAATATTCTTGGAGTTAGCAAATGCCTGATCAAAACTCACCTCACGTTTAATAATTAAAAAAATAATAATGCAGGTGGTGATTCCCAGAGCAAGTCCGGCCACATTAATGAATGTGTAGCTCTTGTTGCGCAACAGGTTTCGAAACGCAATGGTGAAATAGTTTTTAAGCATAGGGGATTAACTTATTCACGGCACGGAAGTCAAGTATGGTGCCAACGAAAAATGCCTGATTAGCCTGAATTTAAAGTGGTTATTTAAATCGACCCCGTTCAATAACGCTCTCAACTGTCCGTGATCGGACATTATTAGGCCTACGTTCTTGAAGTATTTATGTAGTATTCTTACCTTTGAGCTATGATTCAGCAAATCTTAATTCTTTCAATTTTTGCAGGTGCTGCCTTCTATATGGTAAGATTGGCTTATCGTTCATTTACCGCAAAAAATGCCTGTGAATCAGGCTGTTCAAAGTGTGGCGCACTAGATTTAGAGAAGATCGAAAAGGAACTAAAAGCGAAAGGACTTTAGACTAAGCCCAAACCTGGGTGCCCTCAGTGCAATTACGGCACATCTCTATCTCATCTCTTGATCGCAGTATAGTTTCGCGAAAAGAATTATAATTTTTACTTGTCC
>Ga0154020_10001068_pt1 | contig 33892 bp, 25 predicted proteins | sample Klosneuvirus_201_FD_109709 | JGI IMG/M metagenome (GOLD analysis project Ga0154020, IMG submission 109709) | Active sludge microbial communities from wastewater, Klosterneuburg, Austria - Klosneuvirus_20160825_MG | ecosystem: Engineered > WWTP > Aerobic digester > Activated sludge | place...
CGGGTCGCATGGAAGACCTGGAAGAGGCGATCCGGCGCTATCGCCATGCCTGCGGGCTGGGCGCGATCGTGGCGCCGCAGGAGACGCTCAACGCGTCGCGCAACTGGGGGCGTTGGGCCTTGCGCCGCGCCAGTTGGCCGGAGGTGGAAGAGGCGTACAGCCAGGGGCTTGCCGCCGGCCGCGCGCTCCAGCGCCGCCAACTGCGCCGCACCGACAAGGAGAGCTACCTGGCCGACATGCAGGAAATGGCGCCGGCCGCGGCCTATGCCATTGCCCGCGCCGGCGGCAGCCCCGCCCGCGCCGCCCATACGCTGGAACTGGGGCGCGCCCTACTGCTGGGCGAGGCGCTGCAACTCAACCGTCGCGACCTGGACAGCCTGCCCGCCGCGCTCAAGGTGGCCTATGACCGCGCCCTGGCCGAACGCCGCCATCTTGAAGCGCCCGACGTCATTGTTGCCGGCAATCGCTTGGCTGCCATCGAGGCGGCGGACCGTGAATTTGACGCCGTGATCGAGACGATCCGCACTGCCGAGGGTTTTACCGATTTTTTGGCCGACCCCACTTTTGCGCAGATTCAATCCGCCGCGCAGGATGGCCCGCTCGTCTACCTGCTGGCGAGCGAAGCGGGCGGGCTGGCGCTGATCGTGCCGGGCGGGGCCGCGGACCAAGAGCAGAAACCGAGTTTTTCTGAAAAACTCGGTTTCTCGGCCGGTGCGGTCGAGGCCGTCTGGCTGGACGGCCTGACCGAGGCGCAACTGCGCGCATGGCTGATGGGGCCGGCCGATGACCCGGCGCTGGGCGGCTGGCTCGGCGCGTATCAGGCCTGGCTGAATGAACGCACGCCCGCGGCCAAAACGCATTGGTATGATGTGATGGAGACGACGCTGCGCCAGGCGTGGGACGCCGCACTGGGGCCGGTAGTGGCGGCGCTGGCGCGGTATGGTGTGCCGGCGGAGAGCATGGTGACGCTGATTCCGAGCGGGCTGCTGGCGCTGCTGCCGCTGCACGCGGCGTGGACGGAGGATCCTGCCGCGCGACCGGCGGGTGTGGCGGGCTGTGCGGCCACAGGCCGCACCTACGTGCTGGACTGTTTTGCCGTGGCCTATGCGCCGTCGGCGACTGCACTGCGCCATGCACAGGGGGTGGCGGCGCAGGCAGGCGCGGGCGCGCTGCTGGCGGTGGACGAGCCGCAGCCGGTCGCGGCCGGCGATCTACCCAATTCGGCCGCGGAGGTGGCGGCGATCGCCGAACTCTTTGCCGGGCCGCCGCCGCAGATGTTGCGTCACAGCACGGCGACGCGCGCCGCGACGCTGGCCGCGTTGCCCGGTGCGCAGGTGGCGCACTTCTCCTGTCACGGCGGCACCAACTGGCAGGACGCGCTGCAAAGCGGGCTGCTGCTGGCCAACAACGAACTGCTCACCGTGGGCGAACTGCTCGACCAGCGGCTGCCCGGCGCACGGCTCATCACCCTCTCGGCGTGCGAGACGGGCATCGTCGGCACGCAACTGCCCGACGAGTCGGTGGCGCTGCCTGCCGCGCTGATGCAGGCCGGCTTTGCCGGCGTGGCCGCGTCGCTCTGGTCGGTCTACGACATCAGCACGGCCATGCTCATGGTGCGCTTCTACGAGCTGTGGCGTAAAGAGGGGCTGGCGCCGCCCGCCGCGCTCTGCGCCGCGCAGCGCTGGGTGCGCGACACAAGCAATGTCGAGAAGGCAGAGCACTTTGGCCGCGACTTTTTGCCCGCGGGCGAGAAGATGTCCGCCGCAGTCGCCGCGCCCTTCTTCGAAGAAGTCTTCAAACGGGGCAGCGGAGAAGAGCGCACCTTTGCCCATCCGATCTGGTGGGCGGCCTTCACCTACACGGGGGTGTAAGAGTACAACAACGGATTCGAGGAAACAACGGATTGGGTGCGCTTGTGGGGGGCGTCCACTCGTAGGTGGGTGCGTGCCGGGGACGGGCTGCCAAGATTTCGCTCAACCAGGCGGCTTGCAGCCCGTCCCCGGCACGTAAGGCTGAAGTCTAGTCCGCCAAATCCGTGGCCGATTGGCCCGGCTGCATGATCGACGACGAGAGCAAATCCGTTGTTTCCCTGCATCCGCTGTAGTGGGTCAGAGGTGCACAACAACGGATTCGAGGAAACAACGGATTTGGTGCGTCGCGGGGGGGGGCGCCCACTCGCAGGTGGGTGCGTGCCGGGGACGGGCTGCCAAGATTTCGCTCAACCAGGCGGCTTGCAGCCCGTCCCCGGCACGTAAGGCTGAAGTCTAGTCCCGCTGTTTCCCTGCATCCGCTGTAGTGTCTGCATCCGCTGTAGTGTCTGCATCCGCTGTAGTATCTGTCACCAGGAGCTGACCATGTACACACTGGAAGAAATTCTCACCGCCATCGACGCGCTGCGCCAGCGCCTGCCGGTGTTGCTGGGCGCCGAGCAGTGGCCGGCGTTCGAGCGGCAGTTGGAGAGTTACCTCGACGACCTGCGTGCGGAGCGCCAGGACCCCACGATGGTCAGGCTGCGGTTGCTCAGACTTTTCATGAGCGCGGCCGCCGCACAAGCTGCACTCCTCTCGATCCTCGACCCGGCGCGCCTCGCCGCAGAAGGCATCCTGCGCAGCTACGACCCCACCAAAGGCGCACCCGCCACCGAATCCCCCCCATCTCCCATCTCCAATCTCCAATCTCCCAATCTCCAATCTCTCCTCGTCACCCGCTACACCGACATCGCCTGCCCGCGCCGCGTCTGGCTTGAGGGGCGGATGGTCGTGATGGTCAAGCTGACGCTGGCGCCGTCGTCGCTCAGCCGCGTCACGGAGGCGCTGCAGGTGCTGCCGAGCCGGCCGGTCGACGTGACGCTGACCGCGCCGGCCTTTGAGATCGCGGGCGCGGCCACGCAGTCGATGGCAGTCATGCCCGACGCGGACAGCCCCGCGGTCTACTTTGAGCTGCGCCCGCAGCAGGTGGGGATGACGACGCTTTTTTTTGATTTTCGCCAGGCCGGCCAGCCGCTGGGCCGCACGCGCGTCGAGGTCGAAGTGACGGTCGAGCCGGTGGCCGACGTGCTGGTCAGCCATGCCGGGCCGCGCGTGCACTTCGACCCCGTGCTGGCCGAACCGCCCGCCGTGCAGCTCGACGTCCATTACGACGCCAGCAGCGGCGGCCACGCGCTGATCTTCACGCTCTTTGACCGGCAGGGCCGCGCCCTGACCCTGCCGCAGCGCCGGCCGCTGCGCGTCGATCCGCAGCGCTACGCCGCGCAGCTCTATGCCAGCCTGTCGACGCTTGCCGAAGCCGCCGCGCCGACCAATGCCGCCGCGTTTGAAGCCGAGGTGCGGGCGCTGGGCTGGCGGCTGTGGGCCGAGCTGCTGCCCGCGGCGATCAAGGCGGCCTACGCCGCGCACCGCAGCGCATGGGCAGGGCGTACGCTGCTCGTCGTCTCGGACGAACCGTGGATTCCGTGGGAACTGGTGCTCCCCTACGACGACCCCGCGGGCGCGTGGCGCGACGAAGCGCCGTGGGCGGTAAGCCTCTCGCTGCAGCGCTGGCTGGGCGGCGACGCGACGACGGCTGCGATCCCTGGCCCGCCGGTGCGCCTGGCGCTGGCGTCGCTCGCCTGCATTGCCCCGCACAGGCGCGACCTGCGCTTTGCCGCCACTGAACGCCGCCATTTGCAGACGCTGGCCGCGCGGCTGTCGCTGCGCGACCTCAGCCCCGCCGACGCGCGCCTGGCCACCGTGCTGGCGCTGCTGCGCGAGGGCGGCTATGACTGGCTGCACTTTGCCGCGCACGGCGAGTTGGACGAGGACGCGACTGCCGCCGCCATCGCGCTGGAGGATGGCAACCTGCTGCCCGACCTGCTCTACGGCCCGGAAATCCGCCCGCAGATCGCCCGCACCCGCCCCGGCGTTATGCTCAATATCTGCCACGGCGCGCGGTCGCTGTGGTCGCTGACGCATCTGGGCGGCTGGGCGCAGTGGTTCTTGAGCGCGGGAGCGGGCCTTTTTGTCGCGCCGCTGTGGACGGTGACCGACCATCACGCCGCCGCGTTTGCGCAAACTTTCTACGACCGGCTGACCGCGCCGCCTGTCGATCCGGCCACGCCGCGCGCCACCGTGGCCGAGGCCGTCTCCGCGGCGCGCCAGGCCACGCAGGGCGACGGCGATCCGACGTGGCTGGCGTACAGCATCTATGCTCACCCGCACGCGCGGTTGGCGCCGGTCACGATATAGACACGCAAGTCATAGCCCGCGAATGACGCGGATCAGGCGGATCGTCGCAAATCTTATGCGCGTCAATCCACCCGATGCGCGCGCCATTTCCCCTTCCCTACTCTGATAGTGATCATCCACCCAGCCTGCGTCGGATGGTCAACGACGCGAGCAAATCCGTTGTTTCCTTAAATCCGCTGAAGCGTTTTGTCATAAGGTTGCCAACCTTACAGCAAATTTGCCCATTGCTGACGGTTGAGCAATAATCTGTGATGATCCTTGTCCAGCGACTGCCTATGCTTCGCGCCCACACCGATCGAGCAATTTCCAAGCGGCCATTTGAACAATTTTATGGAGAATCACGTAGCTTATGCAGCGATCGTTGCGGATTTTTTGGTTGTTGGCAATCATGGCCGTACTTGTGGCTCTGTTGCCAGGGACGTCATTGGCGTCCGGCAATCCTGGCTTGGTGCAACAGCCGCCACCCGACCCGGCGACGGACTGGGCGCGCGTCCAGGCCGCGGGTACACTCGTTTTTGGCACCGCGGCCGACTATCCACCCTTCGAGTTCTACAACAGCAACTTTGAGTTGGATGGCTTCGACATTGCGCTGGCGCGCGCGATCGGCGAGAAGCTGGGCGTTGCGGTCGAGTTCAACGATTTCGCCTTCGATGGGCTGGTCAACGCCGTGCGTCTTGGCAGCGTGGATGCCGCCATCGGCGCGATCTCCGTCACGCCCGACCGCCAGCAGGTGGTCGATTTCACCAATCTCTACTACATCGGCAACAGCGTCGCGCTGGCCACGGCGAGCTTCACCGGGACCATCAACGCGCCGTCCGACCTCTCCGGCCTGCGCGTCGGCGTGCAGCGCGGCTCCACCTATCAGACGTGGGCGCAACACGTGCTGGTCGACGCCGGCGTGATCGCGCAGGATGACCTGACCGTCTATTCGACGCCCAGCGAGATCATCCGCGACCTGCGCAACAACAGCCTGGATGTCGGTCTGCTGGGACAGCTTACCGCCGAGCTGGCCGTCCAGCGCAACCCGGCATTGCAGGTCGTCGGCGCTCAGTTCAATCAACAACAATTTGCCATCGCCGCGGCCCAAGGCAGCAGCCTCATCGAGCCGCTCAACCAGGCGCTGCTGGAATTGCAAAGCGACGGCGCGTTTGCCGACCTGGTCAATCGCTACTTGCAGGTGAACCCGGACAGCGTCACGCCGGATGAAGAAGCCGCCGTGGTCGAAAATGTCACGCCCCCGGCCGAGATCGCGACGCCTGCGCCGTGTATCAACAGCATGGCATTTGTCGCCGACCTCAACCTGGACGACCAGAACATGACCGCGCCGCCGATCATGACCCCCGGCCAGGACTTTGTCAAAAGCTGGCGCGTGCTCAACAACGGCTCCTGTGCGTGGGCGCCGGACTTTGCCCTCAGCTATGTCAACGGCAATCGCATCGAATCGTCGATGAGCGGCAGCCCTGTGCCGGTCGGGCGCACAGTGCAGCCGGGGGAGACGATCGACCTGTCGGCCAGCCTGCGTGCGCCGCAGACCTACGGCGTCTTCCAGGGCTTCTGGCAGATGCGCGACAATCTGGGCCAGTACTTCGGCGAGGTCGTGTGGGTTGGCATCCAGACGCCCGATCCAAACCCGCCCGCGCCGCCGCCCCCGCCGACCCAGGAGATCAACCCCAATCTGCGCGCGGATACAAACTATATTGCCCCGGGTCAGTGCACGGCGATCCGCTGGGATATCGACGACGTCAACGCCGTCTATTTCATCGACGGCGGCAACCAGCAGGGCGTCGGCGGCCATGATGCGCACACGGTCTGCCCAGGCGGGACCACGACTTACACGCTCCGGGTGGTGGATCGCAACGGCGCCACGCACGATTTTACGATTACGATCACGGTGAGCGGTGCGCCCGACTACAGCATCAACTTCTGGGCCGACGCCACAGATATCAGCGGCGGTCAGTGCACGACGCTGCGGTGGGATGTGCGCAACGTACAGGCTGTCTACCTCGACGGCGAAGGGGTGGCCGGCGTCAGTGCGCGCGAAGTTTGCCCCGGCAGCTCGAAAACGTACACGCTCAACGCCGTCAAGTACGATGGCGGCCAGGATGCGCGCCAGGTGACGGTCAACGTCAACAGCCCGCAGCCGCCGCCTGCGCAGCCGCCGGTGATTCGTCGCTTCACCGTCAACAGCAATGAAATTCCGCGCGGCCAGTGTGTCAACTTCGACTGGCGCACCGATAACGCCCAGGGCGTTAACTTGCTGCGCAACGGCGGCGCCATCGTCGCAGGTGGGCCGGGCAACGGTTCGGCGCAGGACTGTCCAGACGCAGTCGGGTTGTTCGAGTATAAACTGGTCGCGTATGGCGTCGGTCAGACTGAACAGAACGTGACGGTGAACGTGGCCGGGCCGCAGCCGCGCTGATTTGCGCAGTCAGGGGAAACAGGCGCGATCTGCACAGATCAGCGATCTAGGGAAGTGCAATCAGCCGGGGGAATGATTTCCCTCGGCTGATTCTTTTCTGTGCAGTGTGTTGGCAGTGACCTCACCCTCTCCCGGTAAGGTCAGGACGCTCTGGCGCGGCTTTCCTTTACACCGGGTCGGGCGGCGCGTCTGCATCGGACGCCGGCGACGCTTCGTCCTCTGCGTCCGGTGCAGATGGTGCAGATGCACCTGCGGCGGCGCTCACCTGTTGAATCCAGGCATAGAGCGCTTCTGCAGCCGCACGTGGATTGGCGGGATCAACAGGGACAAAGGTCGCTCTGATCTTCTTCTGCTCACCGGCGTCGTCGCCGGTTGGCTCCACGGCTGGTTCTCCGTCATGGTCCGTTTGCATGGATTGACGCCTCCTTACGTGGGGACTGGCATTTACTCAGGCGAGGAATTGGAGTTGTTCCAGACGCTGGAAGCTCTGCCCGCCTTCATGCTGATTGTACGTATAGACGCGGATGTCTTTGGGGCCGCGGTAGTGGTTGTAGGCCGCAAAGACCGTGGATGGTGGGCAGATGTCGTCCATCAGCGCGACGGAGAAGAGGGCGCGTGCATTGGCGCGCGCGGCAAAGTTCATGCCGTCGAAATAGGCCAGCGTGCGGAAGACCGTCTCCACCTGGTCGCGATGCACCTTGCAGAAGCGCACAATTTCCTGGTAAGGATGCGAGTCGATGATCTCCGTCGCGCGACGATAGTGGCACAGGAAAGGCACGTCGGGCATGGCCGCACTGACCGCGTGGTCAAGCAAGCCTGGCGCCAGTCCGGCCACGGCCAGGGCAATGCCGCCGCCCTGACTGCCGCCGACCACAGCCACGCGGCTGGCGTCCACGGCCGGATGCGCCACCGTGGTCTCGACCGCGCGCACGGCGTCGGTAAAGACGCGGCGATAGTAGTAAGTTTCCGGCGCCAGCACCCCACGCGTCATGAAGCCGGGAAACTGCGGATTGCCGCCCTCACCTTCCGGGTCGGGCGTGTCCCCCCGCGTCCACGCGCTGCCTTGCCCGCGCGTGTCCATGATGAGGTGCGCGTAGCCAGCGCTGCTCCACGTCAGCCAGTCGATCGGGAAGCCGCGCCCGCCGCCATAGCCAATGTATTCGACGACCGCGGGCAGCTTGCCTTCATGCTGGCGCGGCAGCAACAGCCAGCCTTTGATGCGCTGTCCGCCGTAGCCGCTAAAGGTCACATCGAACGTTTCCACCGTGCGCAGCCCATAATCGACCGGCGTAAAGACAGGGTCGAGCCCATGGCTGCGCGCATCGGCCAGCGTGCGCAGCCAGAACGCGTCGAAATCACGCGGCTCCTCCCGCTCCGGCAAATAGGTTTTCAGTTCAGCCAATGGTTTGTCAAAAAATGCCATACACTCCTCCCCAATTCAAGCCATCCAGAACAGCTATTGATCTATATTCATACCGCCTACGGCAGCATTGTGGGAATGGTTGCAGAAATAGCTTTTCTCTGCGAACCTCTGCATCTCCGCGCCTCTGCGTCAAAGAACTACTTCTCGCACAGTTATTTGGCGCGTTTTGGCCCGTAGCCGAGCAACTGCGGCTCGCCCCACACGGCCCAGTTCCAGCGATTGTCGCCGAGGCCATCTGTGATGAATTGGATCACCGCCTCCTGACCGGAAAGGCTGGGCAGGTCGATGACAAAGCGTTCCCATTTGCAGTTTTGCTTGGTCGTGCTCCACAGACGCACGCCATTGACATAAATGCGGAAGGCGCAAAGATTGTCGCCCTCCATCAGTGCGCCGTCGCGGATGCCCACCGCAAAGCGCAGCTTGAGCGCGTTCAGATCCGCGGGCGCTCGCACGGTATATTCACAGACGGCCGCGCCCGAAACCGGCGGATGCTCCCAGATCGCCATCTGCTGGAGCAGCCCACACGAGGCCATGCCTATCTTGATCTCCATCATTTGAGGGGTGCGGGTGGCGACCTTGCGCGCGGCGGGGAACGCTTCGATGAAATCGAACTGCCAGAGCAGCGCCTGGTCAGGGTCGGTGAAGCGCTCCTCTTCGATCAGACTGTGCCACAACTCCTCTTGCCACTTGAGATAGGAGATGTACTGCGAAAGCTGCGTCAATGACTGCTCATTGAGATCGGAGATGCGCCGGATGATGGCGTCAATGCTCTCCTGGCGGGTGTCGTAATTTGGCATAGGACTTTCAAGCAAGGTTGAATCGACCGGCAATGTGCCAGTAGTATACATCATCGCGTCTCAATGAGCCACGGGAACCGGTGCGCCGGTCGGTGTGGTGAGATAGACCGGCTCGCGGTGTGCGCGATTACACACATCGGCGGCGCGGGCGATGTTGTGTCCTGCGAGCCATGCCGCCAGCTCGTCGCGTATCGCGCGGATCGCGGCTGGCCCGCGATAATAGACCGCGCTGCCTACGCCCACCGCGGTGGCGCCCGCCATCATCATTTCGACGGCGTCAAGCCCGCTGGTCACGCCGCCGGCGCCAATGATCGGGATGTCGGGGCAAGCCTTGCGCACATCATAGACGCACTTGAGCGCGATCGGCTTGAGCGCCGGCCCGCTCAGCCCGCCGCTGCGGTTGGCGAGGATCGGCTGGCCGCTCTCCGCGTCGATCACCATGCCGGGCATCGTGTTGATGACGCACAGGGCGTCGGCGCCGGCCGCCACCACTGCCTGAGCGATGCGCCCGATGCTCGGCACATTGGGCGCCAGCTTGATGATAACGGGGATGCCCGCGCGCCGCGCGGCATCCTTGACATGGCCCGTCACCTCGGCGGCCGCGTCGGCGCTGGCCGCGTAGGGTTCGCCAAACTCGCTGTGGACGTTGGGGCAGGAGATGTTGACTTCGATCAGGTCGGGTTGCGCCGCGGCCACGATGCCCGCCACCTCGCCAAATTCCTCAGGCGGGCCGGCGAAGATGCTGGCGATCAGCGGCACGCCCAATGCTTGCAGGCGTTGCCTGGCAGCGGACAACAGGGCGACTTCGGCCTGCGCGCCCGGATTTGCCAGCCCAATGGCGTTGATCAGCCCGTGTCCCCAGTCCAGGCAGGACGGGTTGACATGGCCGGGCCGCGGCGTCGGACCGCAGCTTTTGGCCGTCACCGCGCCACAGCCGGCCAGCGCCGCGCGTTCCAGCAGGCTGACCGTCGTGCCCCAGATGCCGCTCGCCAGCACCAGCGGCGTTGACAGGGTGAGATCGAGAAAGCGCGTGGTAAGATCGGTCATGGCGCGAGCCTCGCTTTGTGAACGGATTAAAGGAACACAGATGCTTTGGCGCTTTGATTTGCTCTGCGTTTATCGAAAGCCCATCTGCGCAAATCTCAGTGCTTCACGAAACTTACCCAAAGCTTTATGTCTGGCGAGCCGTCAGCTTGTCTTGCGCAGAAATGCCAACACTTCCTGGCGCTTGGCAGCATCCAGCCGGCCGGCGTCGACTAGAATGTCGAGAATCTGGGTCAGCGTCAGGACTGCGTGCGCGATGATGCCAGCGTTGGCGAGATTGCTCACGCCGCCCTGCTCGCGGTCGATCAGCACCAGAGCGTGTTCGACGACTAGCCCGGCCGCGCGCAGCGTATCCGCAGTCTTGATCGTGCTGCCGCCGCTGGTGATCAGATCCTCGATAATGGCGACGCGCTCGCCGGGTTGCCAGGCGCCCTCGATCAGCTTGCCGAGACCGTGCTCTTTGACTTCCTTGCGCGGGTAGATCAGCGGCTTGTCAGCGGCAATCGCCACGGCTGTCCCGATCGGCAGCGCGGCGTAGGGCACGCCTGCAATGCGGTCGCACGGGGCGTCGTCCAGCAGAGTCGCGTAAGCGGCGGCCGCGCGCGCCAACAGGGCAGGACGGCTGACCAGCAGGCGGAGGTCGATGTAGATAGGCGATTGGATGCCACTCGCCAGGGTAAAATTGCCAAAGCGCACTGCGCCCAGATCGGCCAGATCAAGCACCAGCGCGCGCAAGGGGTGGCCTGTTGTCGCGTCTTCCGTTGTGACATTCGCCTGTGTGACATTCACCGGCGCGGCCGCCCGGCGCCGCGCCGCGTTGATCGCGTCGCGCATTTCACGCGCCGCGCGGCGCGGATCGCCGATGTTGGCGATGCTGCGGCTGGCGTTGATCACTACGCCCATTCCGTCGCGGCGCAAACCGGCCGCCAGCGTCGCCTCGAGGTCGCCTCCCTGCGCGCCGATGCCCGGAATCAAAAACCAAGCCGCGGGCGCGGCCGCGCGCACGTGCGCCACCGCTCCGGGAAACGTCGCCCCTACCACCAGCCCCACATTGGGCGACCAGGCAACCGCCGCCCGCGCCACATGGATATAGAGCGGCTGGTTTGGCTCGCGGTCGAGGCTGCGCCAGTCCGCGATCTCCAGCGCTTGAAACTCATCCGCGCTGGGGTTGGAGGTATGGCAGAGCACGAAAAGACCCTTGTCTTGGTAGCGCGCAAAGGGGGCGATGCTGTCACGCCCCAAATAAGGACTCAGCGTGACGGCGTCCACTTTGAGATCCTCGAAGCAGGCGGCGGCATACGCGGCGGCGGTGCTGCCGATGTCCCCGCGCTTGGCGTCGAGGATGACAGGCACGTCGCCAGGGATCGCCGCCAGCGTCGCCCGCAGCACTTCCATGCCTGCCGCCCCCAGCGCCTCATAGAAGGCGATATTGGGTTTGAACGCGCACACCAGGTCTGCGGTCTGTTCGATGATCGCTCGATTCCAGGCCAGCATTGCCTCCGCGGTGGTTTGCGCGCTGCTGCGATAGGCAGGCGGAATCTGGTCGGGCGCCGGGTCGAGACCGACGCAGAGCAAGGATTGATTGCGTTGCGCCGCGGCCTCCAGTTTGGTGAAAAAATCAGACATGACTCACCGCAGGCGGATATTCAGCAAAAGGCGTCGGTGAGAAAGCCAGACGCATGCGCCAGGCTCCATCGGGAGCAGGGCGCGTCAGCTCCCATGCCGCCGCAGGCGCCAGTGGGTTCTGGTGGTCGAACTGACGGCGATAGTGCCACAGTTGGTCGCGGTCGATGCCGAGCCGTTCCAGCAGGACGCGCACAGGCCCGCCGTGGGTGACGATGGCAATCGGCCCCTGGTCGGCCGCTTCTTGGAAGAGCGCGGCGAGCCGTGGATGGAAGCGGTCGAAGACAGCCTGGTCGTTTTCCTCGTGACTGTACTCGCGCACGGCCTCGTCGATGGTCACCGGCGCTTCCGCAATCGCACCGGCGATTTGCGCGGTGCGGTGCGTGCGCACCAGCGGACTGGCGACAAGGCGCGTCACGCCCGCGCCGCGCAGGAAGGCGCCGAGTTGCGCCGCCTCTTCCTCCCCTTGCGGGATGAGGTCGGGGCCAGGCGCCACGTCGTAGCGAATGTCTTTGCGGTTCCAGTCCGGTGTGGCGTGACGGGCAAGATAGAGGATGGGGGTGGTGGCGACAGGTGAGCCGTTCATAAGAACGTTGCTCGCAACGGCAATCATATTAGTGACTATCCCTCCGATCTATACAGGCACAAAAATTCGTGTGCTTTCATAGCTCCGCCAGGTCACCAGGCTGCCCCGTGTCACCCAGAACGGTCTGCTTACCGTTGCTGCCTTCCGACCCTGGCGGAGTTCACAGTGTTCTGCCGCACAGGACCCAGCGCCTGACGAAGCTATGAAAACACACGAATATAACCAGGCAGCGCCAATCGACCGATATTGCCACCGTGCCGCCGGCGGCTGCCTTGTTCTGGCGGAGAGGGAGGGATTTGAACCCTCGAGGGCTTGCACCCTACGAGCTTTCCAGGCCCGCGCACTAGGCCAGACTATGCGACCTCTCCATCAAAGCGAGTATAGCAGAGCGGGGGGGGATGGAGCAAGTTGGCGGCGATGCGATGGGCGTCTATAACCATCGTGATTTCACCCTGTATCCGCCTAGGGCGCTTCCACCCAGGCGACCGCGCCCACCTCCAGCAAGCTGGACACAAATGCCTGGGCGTCGGCCATAGCTCGGCTCCATCCCAGGTGAAATTGCGCAGCTAACTGCGTGGCCAGAGCGCCCACCGTCTGCGCTTCCGCCAGCAGACCCCACAGCCAGGTCCCGCTGGCGTTGAGCACGAGCACTTCACCACTGCGCGTCAACACGATCAGTGCCTGGCCTTCGACCGTGCGCGCCGCGGCCTGTTCATGTTGCCTCACCATCCTGCTTGTCTCAAGCATGGAGCACCTCCCAGAAGTTCTTGTCTTTGCGAAATTGCAGTCGCGCCACCGGTGTGGCTGCGGTCAGCGCCAACGCCGAAGCGAGCACCGTCGCCGCTCCGTGCGGGCAAGTCGTGACAAAGGGCGTCGCTGCCACCAGGCGCGCGGCGCCCGCGCTGGGATGCAGTGGCAGCCGAGCATGGTGCGGGGCCTGTTCCAACGCCAACAACCCTGCCAGCGGTGCGCGGCGATTGAGCCGCGGCGCCGTCCACTCGTTCCCGCGGAAGGGAACGCCACACGCCAGATAGCCGCCTGCCATACGCTCGATGAGCACCAGGTCGTCGCTGAGCACCGGCCAGGACGCCGACAGCCGCGCCACCGTCGATTTGCCTGCGCCCGACGGTCCAAAGAAGACAAAAGCGCCTTCCTTGCGGAGAACGCCAGAGGCGTGCAGCAACAGACCGCCGCGCTGCGCCGCGTCCCACCCGACGAGCACGCGCAGACAGTTCTCCACATTGCCGGTGGGTCGCAGCGTCACGCGGCCGCAGCGTTGTGTCAGATCGAAACAGCCTGCCTCGTTTGGCGTCTGGCAGAGCACGAAGCGCCCCACGCGACGTGTGCGCAGCGGCAGCGCCGCATGTGCCTGCCAGGGGAGAAAGGGCGCGCCGGGCCGCATACGAATGGCCAAGTGGAATGGCTGGACGCCCGGCGGTGCAGCCATATCCGGCTCAGCAAAAGCTGCGTAGCGTCGCTCCAGGTCATCCAGTGTAGTCGCCGGCAGCCGCCCAATCTCCAGGCTGAGGCGCGTTTCCCCAATTCGCAGCCGGAGCATTGTATTCCTCGTATTTTCCTTCAATGGAGATGCCTTTCTCTGCGACTCTGCGTCAAAATGATGCGGGTCAAGCGGATCGCGTGTGGTTACGTGCCGGGGACGGGCTTGCGGTGCTTCGGTCAAGCAGATAACGCTCAGCCCGTCCCCGGCACGTAAGACCCGACCACATGAATCCGGTTGAGCCAGATCTTTCAGGACTATGCATCTACTTTTGCTCGTTTTCTGATCACGGCGCGCCACGCACGATACTCACGCGCCGGCCAGAGCACGGCGAACCACAGCGCCACCATCGCGCGCGGGTCGTGCAGCGCACAGCCATCAACCAGCCAGCGCACGGCGCGCTGCTCGCTGGCCAACAGCGCACACCGCAATCGTGCACGCCGCGAAGCGATAGGCCAGCTCATCTCGACCGGCGCGGCCACACCCCACGCGTCCAAAGTCGCGTCCAGCGCTTGTTCGAGCGCCGGCGTCACCCGCGCGGCCTGCCCGATCGCCGTTACTTCGGCCCATTCAAGCGGCGCTTCGGCCAATATCACCGCCAGATCGTGCAGACGCAACGGCCGCAGCCGGCCTTCGTCATGTTGCGTGGCATGGAGGCACAGATGCACCAATTGTGCGGAGGCGTCGAACACGCGCAGCGGCCCGCTCTCTGTCGCGACGATCTGCGTGTGCGACCACAACCAGGTGGTCAGGGGCGCGGAGTGCAGAGCGGGCCGCGCCCACGGCCCCGTGTGTAGATCGACCTGCATGGCCGGCGCTGTGTTGCGCATAAAAGTGCGTTCCGCCAGAAAACGCTGCGGTCCGCGCGTATCCTGATGAGGCAGCCCGTGATACCCGGCCGCACGCAGCACAGCCTGGGCCTCGGCTCCATCCTGCGCGCGCACCCATAGATCGATGTCACCCAGGGGTCGCACGCCGCGATCCTGGTAAATGGTTGCCAGCAGCGCCACGCCCTTCAATGCGACGGCATCAATGCCCTGCGCGGCGCAGCGCGCCCACAGCCGCGCCGCTTCTTCCAGTGCCAGCGTATTGGTCGCCAGCGCGGCGTAATAAGCGCGTTGCATGACCTGACGCAGATCGGCTGGAATAACGTGCAGCCGATTTTGCCGGCGCAGCATGGCATACCAGAGCGGCAGGAGCCGTTCACGGCGGCCAACGTCGCGCACCCACGACCAATCCACGCGCTCCCAGTCGATCTCATCCCAGCGCATGACGCACCTGCCATTCCATCCACCGGCCCCAGCGCCATCTCCGTGCGCGGGTCACCACACCGATAATCGAGGCGCCTGGCGTGGGACGGTCACAACGTTCGACTGCATCGCCTTTGGTCACGACTTCGAGCCGGCCCTGCTCGCTGTGCACTGCCACGATGCGATGGACGAGTAAACCACGCAGCGCGCCCACGACGACGACATCGCCGCATGTCCAGGCGAGGGAAAGATTCACGAGCACCTGGTCGTCTGGGCGCAGCAGCGGCGTCATGCTGGCCCCGCGCACAGGTATCCAGAGAGAAGGAATGGCAAGGGGCGAGGAGCGAGGGGCGGATTGGCCTGACGCGCGCATGATTATTGGCACTCCTGTTGTGTGGCTGGGTGAAAGCGATTAGTGTTCTGCACGACTGGTAAAAAGATGCGTCCATGTTCGTCCGGGATGGCGGTATTTGTTGGCGAGAGCAAGGGTGTGCCAATGGGCGGCGGAGGGATGACGGGCGTCGGCGTCGAGGGCGAAACATTGAGCAGTGTAGCAGTTGGGGCAGGCATGGTGGGGCTCGGCGTTGCTGTGGTCGGCGTTACGAGCGGCGTCGATCCGGCCGATGGCGGCGTGGGGGGTGGCGTCGTCGGCGGTGCGGCCTCACGCATCAGCAGCGCCGGGTCGCCAAAGAGATGAAAGGTGTCCAGCGCCTCGCCGTAAATGCCGTCGCCTGCGCCGTAGAGATGAAGCTTAGCCGCCAATATGGCCTGACCGAGCGTCGTCGCCATCTCTGTATCGGCCAGCAAGGTTGCCAGCAACTGTTCCAGCAGCACATCCTGTCCGCGCACCGTGCTCTGTCCGCTCGATGCCCACGAGGCCACCGCGCCGCCCTCGGCGCGCAGCAATGTCTCGGCCAGGGCGTCGCGCGGGCCATGAAAGAAGCCGGTGTAGCAGGTCATCTCCAGCGCGACAAAAGGCATGTCGCCGCTGTGGAGCACGCGGACATCGCTCGTGTGCAGAAGTGCAGGCGCGCCGGCCCAACTCAACGGACTGGCATGGCCTGTGTAGATCGCCAGCCCGCGCCCGGCGTGCACCGCCGTCTGGAACGCCGCGATTAGCGCGGGTGCATCGGCGTAGCGTGGATAGGGCGGGTCGGGCAGGTTGCAGACGCTGGCGGTCGTGGCCGCACATGGATTGTAGTAGAAGCGGTCGGCGGTCACACCGGCGCTTTCCAGCCGGTTGGCCGCACGATCTCCCATCGCCCAGAAATTGCCGGCGGCGTCGGCGCTGCCATCGCTTTGATAGGCATTGTCCGCCACGATGACGGCGCGCTGTCGCCATGTCGCGCTGGGCCGGGCAGCTTCAAACGCCAGAATTTTCGTCACCATGACGGTCGCTTCCGCAGCCGTGCGCGCCGGGAGGCGGCCGATCATCATTTGCGGCAGTTGGCTGGCTGGCGTCGCCGTCACATAGCGGTTGTCGCTTGCCGTCTCGCCGATGATCGGATCGACGAGGCGTAGAAAGGCAGGGACAGCCTCTGCGCGCGGCGCTGAAAGGTAGCCGCGCGGGTCGTAGGTTCCGTCACCGACGAGCAGCACATAGGCTGGCGCGGGTGACGGCCATGCGCGCAAGGTGTGGTTCAGAAAGCGCTGGATAGCCTCAGGGTCGGTGCGTCCGTCGCCAAACTCATCGTAAATCGACTGGATATCCACCACGCGCACGCGCAGGCCGCCGGCGCTGCGGTAGGCGACCAGTGGCGCCAACGCTGGCGCCAGGTCAGCCGGGGTGAGGATCAGGAAATCCGCGCCTGCGGCTGGCGTCACAAGGTCAGAGGTGGGCGCCGCGGCAAGGACAGTGGACGTGGTGTATTGGGAGTTTGTAAGCGCCAGATAGATTGTGTTGTCGTCCGCTAGAGTGTCGAATGTAGCGCGGCACGGGCAGGGGTGAGTGACTGAAACCGCGACGCGGCGCGGAGAGTCAGGGTTGGTCAGCGCGTAGATCGCGACATCGGGCGTGCTAAAGCCTTCGATCTCCACGTGACGGTCGTGCGGGGCGACAAAGCGCAGCCGGTCGTGCTGGGCGACCAGACGGCGCGCGTAGCTGACGGTGAAGGCGTCTATGTATTGCAGATCAGGCGCAGGGCCGAGCGCAGTCACGCGCACGGTATTGGCGCCTTCATGCAGCCATGTGGCGGGAACATCTACCTCGATCGTGTGTGCGATCCGGCCACTCCAGGCGTAGAGGCCGGCGCTTTGCGCGTTGACCGTAATCTGCGTGGTGTGAGCGCCATCGTAACCGGCGAGATCGAGAACGAGACGCGCGTCGCCGACGCCGGCCATTTCGGTCACGGTAAAGGGATAGCTGCGCGTAATGCTGATGGCTGGGGTCAGGATATCCCAATACCAGTGTTCGGCGCCGTCGCGCAGCGGGATGTAGCTGTAATAAAGGCGGTTGTTTTCGTAGCGGTCGCTGTGTAGATAACTTTCTTGGCGCGTGGCGGCCGGCGCCGGCGTTTCGGTTTGAATCATCGGGCCTGGCTCGCTGGTGATACTCAGCCAGAAGCTGGCGCCGGCCGCGTAGCGCGTGGGGCGGACATCGGCGTAGAAGATCAGTTGCTCGCCAGCATCGCAGCGGTCGTCGCCGTTGTCGCCAAGGGCGCCGGTGGCTATGGTTGGACCGTGTTTGCCGTCACGCTGCACGCGCCAGTATGCCGGCGCCGCGTCTGCCACCGGTGCGCCGGCCGCTGCCAGCGCACCGCAGTCGATGCGCACCATGCCGCTCTCCGGCGCCTCCACGCGCCAACGGCGATCTTCCTGGCTGTTGGCAACTGTCGCGGCAGCTATTGTCGCAGCCTCGTTGAATGTCTCCTTGTAGCGCCAGGCGCGCGCCTGCGCATAATTGACAAGCGACGCCGCCATGACTGCCTCGAACGCACCTTCGTCGATGCGGGCATTCATCGTAGTCTCTGCCACCACAGGAGAGAGATCGCTGCTCGTAAAATCCAACGCAACCAGCAGCCGGCGATGCACAATGATCTCTGCACCCTGCTCGGTGAGTTCCACCGGACGGAAACGCAGCCGCGCCACAGTCTGGCTGCGCCAACGCTCGATGCCTTCGATCTGGGCAGGCGCCGGCGCTGCATCAACTTCAGCGCCACGTGGTGGCTTGCCGACAATTGGCGCTGTGTTCCATGGCAGGGTGTCGAGTGGGGGACCAGCGCCGTCGTCAATGGCGGCGGTCGCAGCATCGATGTGAGCCAGAGGCGCATTGCTCCACAGCGGCGCGGGCAGGGGCATCACCGTGCGCTCGTCCTCGATAATCCGCATCGTGGCGGTGTGTCCAGGTGGGAGCGCAGCCAACACGCCAAGCACGGGCAGTGGCAGCGCGCCTGGCTGTGCGTCAGTCAGCACGCCGGGCAGTGTGATCGTAGTTGCCTGTTCTCCATGATGCAGGTGCGTTTCCAGCATGGGCAGGGGCGTCGTCACTTCGAGCAGCAGGCCAGTCGCCGCGGCGGTGACGACGCGCACGCCAGCGACTGGCGGCATGGCGTCGTGCATGTCCTGAGCCGCTGCGGACAGTCCCACGTGTTGCATCCCAACCAGGGTGGTCAAGACGCATGTCAACCATGTCGCAACCCATGCTACTCGCATTGACTACGTCCTGTCTTTACGCTCTCTCCAGCGCTACATTTCCTAGCTGCTACCCCTTCGTCCGCTACTCTGACGCCGCCGCCGTCACCAAAGGCAGCCATACCAACGTCTGCTGCACGACAACCGGGCCATGGCGTGCGGTGGCGCCGGTCAGTTCAACGTCTTCCAGCCAGTAGAAGCGCTTCGCTGCGGTGGACGGCGTCGCATCGATATAGTGATAGACTGCGCCGCCTACACTGCCGGCGGTCTGTGAAGGGATCAACTCGGTGGTGATGCGCGCACCGTGCACTGCGTGCGACTCGCTGCGCAGCACATGGAAACCGGCGTTGAGCGTTTCGTCTGCGGTTTCCCACAGCAGGTGTATGCCGTCAACGTGCGTCTCGGCATGGAAATCGACTACGGTCACCGCGGTCGGTTCGCCTTTTTCAGCGATGGCCCAGTCGGAAAAGGCAGTCACGTCCGCTAATTCGACATAATTGTTAGCGGCGTCGATGGCGCTGCGACCCATCAACCGCCACCGGCTGCCGTCAAAGCGCCAGAGATGGAGATTGGCCTCGGTGGCGCCATTCAACTCGCTGTCGAGGTAGTGCAGCCGGAGCGTGGCTGCGCCGGTGAAGCCAGGAGCGCTCACCGTGTATTGTCGCGCCACCGCGCCGGCAAAAGGCGGCGTCCCGCTGCTCAGCTTGATGGCGGCGCTCGATGGCGGCGCGCCCGAAGTGAAGGTCAGCGACGTGTGCGGATGGCCGAAACAAGCTGTCGTCGCCAGCGTCGGGCCGAGCCGCTGGACATTTCCTATCACTTCGTAGCCGCCGGTGCAGGTTGCTAGATCGCCCAGCGTGAGCGTGTAGGCGCCTGTGGTGAGCGCGCCGCTGATGAGAGCAAGCTCGCCGTTGACGGTCGTGCTTTTGTTGAGCGTTACACCGGCCGCGTTGGCCACCCTGAGCGCGGCGGCTGTCGTGGTCAATTCGCCGCCGGTTGTTTGAGCGGCATTGCCGGCATACTCCAATGTGCTGCCTGCACTGTAGTTGATTGCACCGGCGATCGTCAGCCCGGCGGCGCGTTTGACGCGCAGGAGGCCGCCGGTGGCAATGGTGATGTTGTTGGCGCTGAGCCGCGCGCCGCTAGTTTCGAGTGTTCCGCTCACGATGATCGACGCCGCTTGTTCGCCGGCGGCGCCGGTGCGCTCGATCTCGCCTGCGGTGATCAAGGCGGCGCCGGCGGCGATGAGTAAATTGCCGGTATTGCTGGCGCCATTATCGGGCCGCACGTCGTTCGTCGTGCTGAACGCGCCGCTGCTGATGAGAATTTCACCGCCTTTGACGCCTTGCGCGGAGATGCCGACGGCGCCGCTGTCCAACGCCACTTCGAGCCGCAGACCTGGCGTTCCTGCACTCCAGCTCGGCGCAAAAAGCTGCCGGGCGCCGCCCACCATGCGGACACGGCCATTGCCCGTGATGAGGCTGGACGTCGCCGTGGCGGTTGTCGCTAGCGTGCCATGTATCTTTAACAGTGCGCCGTTGTTAAAGGAAATCCGCGTGCCTCCCGTTGCCAGCGTGAGGTCGCCCACCTCGCTGTCGGTGTTGACCGCGAGGGTGACGCCTGCTGGAAGCATCGCCGCATCGATGCTGGTCGGCGCATGCCCGCACGACCAGTTGGTAGCGGTCGCCCAGTCCGCGCTGGCCATGGCCTGGCAGACATCTAGTGGAGCGGCCTTTAATGGTTGGCTCGTCCCCACCAGCCCCAAACTGAGAATCACAACCAGCCCCCGCCAAACCCATGCGTTCATTGACGCACCTCCTCAACTATTGATCACCGTCATGCAGCTCTCGACTGGCGTTTTCCCGCCCGCATAAGGATCGCAAAAGGCAGCGGTCACCTCAAGCGGGGCGCGATAGACGATGGCCGGCGGTTCATATGCCACCACTCTTTCTTCAGGATGCTCAGGTGAGGGGAGCGCAGCTTGCGTGGGCGTTTCATCCTGGTGTGGGTGAGGTTGCATATCGTCTCTCCATTGTGTTTTCTACGGGTGCTGATGGCCTGTCAGGTGCGCTCGATAGTGCCTGGCGATGCGTTCCGTGCCATTGACCCGGTTTCCAATGACGTCTTAAGGGCAGCTAAATGCACTGTCAGTGGCAGCTCGCTTGGCGTCGCCAGGCTGCGCTCGATCAATGCCTGGCGGCGCGCCAACGCCAGCGTGCAGTGAATGGTGGAGGGGGCGCGCAGGTCGCCATGTTCGTAGTGCGCCAACCCATGACAACGATGACAAAGGCTGCCAAGTGGACAGACGCGGCAGATCGTCAGCTTGTCGGCGTGGAGGTTGCCCAGCGTTGCCCAGATGGGCGCGTCTTCCCAGATCGTCTGCAACGACGATCGGCGCACATTGCCTGCCACCATCGGAAGTTCCAGACAGGGATAGACATCGCCGTTGGGGGTAATCGCCAGTGCGTTGCGCCCCACGTTGCAGAGGCGACAACCAGGTGCGTGCGGCGCTGCCAATGCGGAGGCTGCTGCAGGCAACGTGCGCCGGTAGTGCTCGACAAGATCGGCGTAGTGCAAGGCATGACGCAGGGGCGTCCGGTCGCCGCTGCGTTTCGGGGTCAGGACAAGGTCATAGCGGAAGATAGCGCCCAGTTCGGCGGCTAATTCGCGCAGCGCCTCGAACTGGTCGATGTTGTCTGCCATCAACGGGGTCTTGAGCACAGCGCGCACGCCCTGTGCGGCCAGCAGCACAAAGGCGCGCCGCGTGCGCACAAACGCGCCCGCACGGCGGGTGATGGCATCGTGCGTCGCGGCGTCCGCACCGTACACGCTGATCTCGACTGCATACGGGTGAATCGCGGCCAGCCGCGCGGCGACTGTTGGCGTGATGGCGAGGCCGTTGGTAAAGATGCGCAACACAAAGCGGTGGGCGTGGGCGGCGCTTGCGAGCTCACCCCAATCGCGGCGCAGCAACACCTCCCCGCCCGACAAAGTCAGGTAGAGCGCGCCCAGCGCCGCGACCTGCTCCAGTACATTTAGACACTCCGCAGTCGTCAGCTCGTCTGTTGGGTGCGTCTGCGGCGGTTGCACGTCGAGATAGCAATGCGCACAGCGTTCGTTGCAGCGGTGGGTCAGCTCCCAATGCACGCTCAACAGGCGGCGCTGACGCTTGGCCTGCGCTAACAGAGTGCGGTATGGATCAGACGAGTTGTGGCTGATCTGTGCATTTACGGAGGACATCAAAGGCTGCTTTCAAACGGGTCGAATCGATTGCCCATGTGGCTGCGGGCCAGTCACATGGGACAATTTTGCCGTGATTCACCTCGCGCGAGCAACGTCCTCCTGGTCGAAACGTGTGCGACATTTGCTGGATATTTGAGCTTGCAATTTGCGACGCAGAGATTGCTATATGTGGAGATAGTCGAAAGAGTCGGCCAGCTTCTCCTCATCCGTCAGCAGCGCACGCAGTTTCTCGCAGGCAGCAAACGGGATGACGGCAAACTTGGCCTGTCCATTTTCAGTGAGCACTTGCACATTCTATACGAGCAAATCGGTCGCCTCAAGATGGAGCTGGAGTGGTTGAAAAAAAGCTGCCCCCCTTCAGTTGAAGCCAAACGGCCGATGGTCGAGGCGACGCATCCAGACCTGAGCGTTCGTCGGCAGTGCGAGTTGTTGGGACTGAATCGTTCGGCGCTCTGCTATCAACCGGCCTGCGAGTCAGAGCTGAATCTGGAGTTGATGCGGCTGCTCGACGAACCCCTACCCCTTGACCGCCCCCGCCGTCAATCCAGCGATAAAGGTGCGCATCGTCGCGAAGAAGAGCACCAGCATGGGCAGCGCCGCCAGCACGCCGGCCGCCATGCCCGCGCCCGGTTCGGGCATGGTGAAGTCGTTGAAGACGATGAGAGCGAGCGCGGCGGTGCGCGCCTGGGGCGCGTTGGCGACCAGCGACGGCCAGGCGTAGTCGTTCCAGATCAGCCACACCTGGAAGATTGCCATCGCGCTGATGACCGGCTTGGCGAGCGGCGCGGCGATGGCCGTGAACTGCTGCACGACCGACGCGCCGTCCACGATGGCGGCGTCGAAGAGTTCGTCGGGCATTTCTAGAAAGAAGGTGCGCAGGACGACGATCGCCAGCGCCTGCAACGCGCAGTAGGGCAAAATCAGCGCCCACAGCGTGTTCTGCAGGCTGAAGCTGATGATGAGCTGATAGGTCGGCACCAAGAGCACGGTGTTGGGGATGAAGAGCAGAATGACGATGGCAAAGAAGAGCACATCGCGGCCGGGGAAGCGGAAGCGGGCAAAGACAAAGGCGGAGATCGAGGCCATGCTCAGGCTGGCAAGCGTCGCCACCGTCGCGATCAAAATGTTGTGCCAGATCGGGTCGCGCATGAACTTCCAGGCCAGCGCATAGTTCTCAAAGCGCATCGGAAAGGTGATACCCATCGGCGCGACGTTGAACTGGTAGATATCCTTGACCGAAAGCGAGAGCAGCGTCACCAGCGGGACAAAGGTAATGAACGCCAGCATCAGCAGCACAAGCTGGATGACCCATTGGCCGGCGTGGCGGCGCAGACGATTCATGCGGCTTTCTCCAGTCGCCGGCGAATGGCGAGATTGAGCAGCGACACTGCGAGCAGCACGCCAAAGAGCAGGGTGCCGATAGCGGAGCCGTAGCCCAGATCCAATTCATCGCGGATCGAGCGGTACATTTGCAGGCCGGGCACCAGCGTGCCGGTCGTGCCGGGGCCGCCATTGGTCATGATCAGCGGCGCATCGAAGGAGCGCAGATAGTAGATGATCGTCAACATGAGCAGGAGTGACATCTGCGGCCGGATCATGGGCAGCTCGATCTGAAAGAAGGTGCGCAGCGCGGTGGCGCCATCGACGCGCGCTGCGTCGAGCACCTCTTCGGGGATCGACTGCAACGCGGCCAGATAGATCAGGAAGTTCAACCCTGCCACCCACGGAAAGCCCACGAAGATGATCGCCCACAGCGCGGTCGCCGGGTCGCCCAGCCAGGCGCGCGTGATCTCCTCCATCCCCGCCAGCCGCAGCAGGTAGTTGATGCCGCCATCCACGCCGTAGAACCAGCGCCACACAAAGACGATCACGGTCGCCGGCACGACAATCGGCAGGACAAAAGCGACGCGCCACCAATATTGGCCGCGCCGCACATGATGCACCAGCGCCGCACCGAGCAAAGGCAAGGTGAGCACCACGATCATCTGTGAGCCGACGATCAGCGCCATGTTGCGCCACGCGGCCGCGGTCGCCGGGTTGGTGAAGAGGCGCGTATAGTTGTCTAGCCCGACCCAGACGGTGCGCTTGATGTCCCAATAGGTGAAGGAATGATAGATGCCGGAGAGCAGCGGATAGTAGTAGAAGGCAATCGCAAAGAGAAAGGTCGGCGCCAGTAGGAGATAGAAGAGGCCGTAGCGCCGCACGCTCTGCATGACGCCTGCCCGGCGCTTGCCGTAGGGAAGGGAGGTTTTCCCTACGGCGGATCGTTCGCTTTGGCTCACAGGTGCGACCTCATGATCGTTGCCAATCGACAAAGCTGCCTACTGTTGTCACAGACAACGTCCCCGGCACGCCGCACTGTCAATTTGCAGTGCAGACAATTCCTGCGGCGCGCCGGGGACGTTACTTGGTCTTGCACTACCAACTGTCGGCGTTCCATTCCGGGTGCTGAAGGATCACGTTGGCGGCCTGCTGCTCCAGGAAGGCTTGATAGGCGTCCAGCGTCTGCTCCAGGTCGGCGTTGCCGGCGAGATAATCCTGCAGAATCTGGTTCTCCTGGACGACAATGGCCGGGCCGAAAACGTCGTTGGCGTCGAGCCGGGCGACCATGTTATCGATGGTCGGCGGTTCGATAAAGCCGCGATAGCGCTCCTGCTTCACCGGGTCGCCGGGGATGATCTCCTCGATTGGCGTGCCGGGCGCAAAACAAGGAATCGGCTGATTGGCGCACCAGTATTCCATGGCCGCCGGGCTGGTGACATATTGGAGCAGATCGCGCGCCAGATCCAGCTTGCCTTTATCGACCGTGGTGTTGGGGATAAAGAGATATTGCGACCCCTGGCCCGCGCCCGAATTGCCCAGGCGCGGCGAGATCGCGCCATCCTGCAGCGCCGGCAGATAGAAGCTGCCCCAGTCAAAGGTCATGTTGGGATCGTTTTCATAAACCGCCATCGTCAGGCGGACGGTGGGCAGGAAGGCGATCTTGCCCTGGGCAAAGAGGTTGCCGGGTGCGGACGGCGCCAGGTAGCCTTCATGGAAATAGGCCGACCATTTCTTCATCTCCTCAAAGGTCTGCACAACGCCGGGGTGGCGTGCGTTCCAGTAGCCTTTCTCGATGCACCAGACCGCTTCCTTCTGCGAGATGACGCCGTTCTGTTCCTGGCCTACCTGCCCGTCGCACTGGGCGACGACATCGTCCATCAACTGCCCGCTGAGCAGCACCGTGTACCAGGTGAAGATGTAGCCGTCGGTGCCGGTGGTCGGCATGTAGAAGGGCTCGTACCCCGCGGCCTTGATCTTGTCCATCGCCTCGTAGAACTCAGACCAGGTTTGCGGCAGTGCTTCGACGCCGGCCTGATCGAGGATGTCCTGGTTATAGAGCACTGCCGTGTCGCCCAGATCGCCGCTGTAGGTGGTGCCAACCATCAGCACCTTGCCGTCGACGGTGACATCGCGCAGCGCCACACCATTTAGCGGGAAATCCTCGCGCCAGGTGGCGTTGTCGCTGTAGGGGTTGGGCAGATCGAGATCGGCGCTGAAGTCATACTGCAGGTCGCCGTCCAGTTGCGCCGGCGAAGGAAAGTACTGCATTACCACGTCGGCCAGCGTCTGCGAGCGCAGATTGGTGGAGATGTAGCCAAAGCGCTCCGGCACCGTGCCCAGCATGGGCTGATAGGTCACCGTGACATCGGGATGGCTGGCCGCCCACTGCTGGATCAGTTCATGCAGCACGTAGGAAGGATGCGCCGGGTCAGCCGTGATGTCGTTCCAAGTGTTGATGACCAGTTCGCCGCTCAAAGCCTTCTCACTGGATGAGGTGGCAACGGGAGCGTCGGCTGCGGCAGCCTCGGTCGCCGCCTGTGGTTCGGTATCTGTGGGCGGCGTCACTGTGCCACAGGCGCTGATCGTGAGCGCCAGCAAGCCGATGCAAAGCCATAAAGCCAGGTTGCGCCAAGCAATTGATTGTTTCATCTTCTCTTCTCTTCTCCTCTTGGGAAATTGTGGAAACTTTCAGAATCCTAGCACTGTGCCCGATAAATGTCAACACTTCAAAAATTTTCGTAACCCTATTGACACTTTTCCGAAAGGCAGCTACAATCGCCCGCATGGCAGCAATCCTCGGCGCAGTACGTAAAGATAAGATTCTCGGCTTTTTACGCGATCACTCGGCGGCCACGGTCGTCGAACTCAGCGGCCTCTGCGAAGTGTCGGAAGTGACGATCCGCCAGGATTTGAATCAGTTGGCGGTGGAAGGGATGCTGGTGCGCACGCGCGGCGGTGCGATGCTCTCCAACCGGGCGACCTCGGAGTTCACTTTTGCCGCGCGCGCGGCCATCAATGCCGACGTCAAGCAGCGCATCGGCGAGCTGGCGGCCACTTTGGTGCAGCCGGGCGACTCGGTGCTGCTCGATGCCAGCACGACCGCGCTGCACGTGGCGCGCGCATTGGCGCTGCGTGCGGAGCTGGAGGATGTGACAGTCATCACCAACGGCATCAACACCGCGCTGGAGCTGGCCAACCGGCTCGACATCAACACCTTTCTGACCGGCGGCCATCTGCGCGCCAGCGGCGTCTCGCTCTCCGGCTCCTTTGCGTGGGATATGCTGGGCAAGATTCATGCCACCGTCGGTTTCTTTGGCGCGCGCGGCATCACCATCGAACAGGGTCTGACCGAGGCCAACCTGCAAGAGGCCGATGTCAAGCGGCGCATGTTGGACCGTTGCCAGGAGGTGATCGTCGTGGCCGACAGCAGCAAGTTTGGCCAGGTGACGCTCGCGCCCTTCGGCGAGCTTGCGTGCGTGCAGCGCCTGGTCACCGATACTGACGCGCCGCGCGAGATGCTTCAGCGCATTGGCGAGCTTGGCGTTGATATTATGGTTGTATAGCCCACGATGGGTGAGTACAGAGATACCGGAGAAGCTGAGTTTTTTCAAAAAACTCAGCTTCTGGCCGCTGATGCCAGCGCAATGCCTTCCCAGATTTCAGCACGTGGAGTTCCCATGTCCAATTTCATCCGTGTACCAACCGGCTCCGTCGAACTGGCGGTGGAATCATTTGGCGCCGGGCCGCCCTTGATCTTTGCCCACGGCCTCACCGGAAGCCGGCGCGGGGCCAAGCGCCAATTTGCTGCGCTGGCGCCCCAACACCGGATCGTAGTCTACGACCAGCGCGGCCATGGCGAATCGACGCCGGTATACGATCCCGCCGGCTACGCCATCGACGACATGGCCGCGGATCTCGGCGCGGTGATGGATGCGCTCGGCATTGAGCGTGCGATCGTCGGCGGCGAATCGATGGGCGCAGCCACGACGCTGCACTTTGCGCTGCACCATCCGGCGCGCGTGGAGCGCCTGCTGCTGACCGCGCCCGCCTTTGGCGACAAGCCCAACAGCGAGATCAAGCGCTTTCTTGACCTTGCCGAGGCGATCGAGACCTATGGCATGGAACGCTTCTTGATCGCCGCCGAGAGTACCTGGCGCACCGATCTGCACTGGTCGCCCGACGCCGTGGCCTATGCCGGCAGCATGTTTCGCGCGCACGACGAGCGCAGCCTGGTCGCCGCCATCCGCGGCGTGATCGGCTGGACGCCGCTGCCGAACCTGGAGCCTCTGCGCAGTGTGACCGCGCCCACCTGCCTGATCACCTGGCCGGACGATCCGCTCCATCCTGCCGAACTGACGCAGCGCATGGCGGTCGCACTGCCTTGCGCCCGCGTGATCGACTATCCGCCCCTGCCCGCCATCTTTGAAGCGCCGGAATCAGTGGGCGAACTTTTTGGAGGCTTTTTAGATGAGTTCGTGCGCTGATTCTGGCAACGTTGCCCTGACCGACCTGCGCTGCGAATATCAGGTCAACCCGCTGGGGCTGGGCGAAAGCAAGCCGCGCCTGAGTTGGCGATTGCGCTCTACGCGCCGGGGTGCGGCCCAAACAGCGTGCCAGGTTCGGGTCGCCGCAACAGCGGAGCAACTGACGCAGAAAGATGCTGTGCTGTGGGATTCGGGCAGAATCACGATGGCCGACTCAGCCCACTTTGGCTACGCCGGCCCGCCGCTGTGCTCAGGCGTGCGCTACGTCTGGCAAGTGCGCATCTGGGATGACGCCGGCGCAGCCAGCACATGGAGCGAGCCGGCGTGGTGGGAGATGGGATTGCTCGCACCGGCTGACTGGTCAGCCAGGTGGATTGCGCCGGCTTGGGCAGAAGATGCAATGACGCCACAACCATCGCCCCTGCTGCGCCGGGACTTTTTGCTTGACCGTCCTGTTTTGCGTGCACGCCTCTATGTCACGGCGCGCGGTCTCTATGTCTGTGAGATCAACGGACGTCGCGTCGGCGATGCGCTGTTGACGCCGGGCTGGACCAGCTATCATCATCGCCTCTTGGCGCAGAGCTATGATGTGACCGATCTGCTCCGGCCGGGCGCCAATGCAATCGGCGCCATCCTCGGCGAAGGGTGGTATCGAGGCCGCATCGGCGCAGTTGGCGGCCGGCGCTGCGCCTACGGCGACGCGCTCGGCCTGCTGCTGCAACTCGTTGTCGGGTACACCGACGGTGCGACGACGATCCTCACCAGCGACGAGCATTGGCAGGCAATCAGCGGGCCGATCCTGGCGGCAGGCATCTACGACGGCGAACGCTACGATGCACGCTTGGCGCAGGCGAATTGGTCTGCACCGGGCGGCGGTGATTCGAGCTGGCAACCTGTGCGCGTAATGGATTGGCCGCGGGAGAATGTAGTGGCCGCAGCCGCCCCGGTTGTGCGCGCTTTACAAGAGATCACGCCCGTTGTGGCGGTTCGTCACAATGACAGCCGCGCCATCTATGACATGGGCGAGAACATCGCCGGCTGGACGCGACTTGCCGTGCAGGGTGAGCCTGGCGTCTGTGTGGCGCTGCGTCATGCCGAGGCCATCGATGCGGCCGGCCAGCTTTACACGGCCAATCTGCGCTCGGCGCTCCAGACCGATCACTATCACCTGCGCGGGGACGGTGTCGAACACTTTGAGCCACACTTTACCGTGCATGGCTTTCGCTATGTCGAGGTGGAGAGTTCTGCGCCGCTGCTGACGCCACCCCAGGTGAACGGCATCGTCATTCATTCGGATCTGGAATTGACCGGATCGTTCGCGTGTTCCGACGAACGGCTGAACCGATTGCAGCGCAACATCGTGCGCTCGCAGCGCGGCAACTTTATCGACATTCCGACCGACTGCCCGCAGCGCGACGAACGCTTGGGCTGGGCAGGCGATGCGCAGGTTTTTGCACCGACGGCCTGCTTCAACATGCAGTGCGTTCCCTTCTTTGCCAAATGGCTGCGCGATCTGGCGGCGGATCAGCGGCCTGATGGCGCGTATCCCGTGGCCGCGCCCATGCCCCAAAGCGCAGTGGAGGAACTGAGCGGTGGCGCCATGGCGCGTATGCCGGTCGCAGTCGAACCCGGCTTCGGCGTGGCCGGCTACTCGGATGCTGGCGTGATCGTGCCCTGGACGCTCTATCTTCGCTACGGTGAACGCAACATCCTGGCGGAACACTACCCGCACATGGTGCGCTGGATCGAAAACCTGCGCGCCAAGAGCGGCGACGATCTGATCTGGAGCGGCTGGTTTCAATTTGGCGACTGGCTGGCGCTCAACGCGCCGACGCTCAATGATCTGGTGGCCACGGCCTACTTTGCCCATGCCGCGCATCTGGTCAGCCAGATTGCTGACATCCTGGGCAAGAAAGAGGATGCCGACCGCTACGCTGACCTGTGGCAGGAGATCCGGCGCGCCTTCATCGCCCGCTTTGTGCAGCCGGATGGCCGCATTCTGCCCGAAGCACAGACGGCCTATGTGTTGGCGCTTGCCTTTGACCTGCTGCCGCAGGAGTTGCGACCCGCGGCCGCGTATGCCCTGGTGACGTTAGTACGGGCGCGCAACAACCACCTATCGACCGGGTTTATGGGGACGCCGCATCTTTGCCGCGTGCTGGCGGAGGCCGGCTACCTCCCCGTTGCCTACGACCTGCTGTTGCAGGAGAGCTATCCGTCGTGGCTCTACCCGTTGACAATGGGCGCCACCTCGATCTGGGAACGCTGGAACAGCATTCAGCCAGACGGCGAGTTTTTCCATCCGGCCATGAACTCATTCAACCACTACGCCTATGGCGCCATCGGCGACTGGCTCTATCGCACTGTCGGCGGCATCGACAGTGATGCGGCTGCGTCAGGCTATCGCCATGTGATCGTGCGGCCGCAGCCGGGCGGCGATCTCACCTGGGCGCACACACAATTGCTGAGTGGATACGGCGAGATCATCGTGCAGTGGGAGATCGTAGACGAACGCTTTGTGCTGGAAGTTGTCGTGCCGCCAAACACGAGTGCTGCGATCTATCTGCCCGTGACAGGTGCGGTGTTGGAAAGTGGGCTGCTTCTAGAGCGGTCGATCAAGGGGATTCAGTCCGTCGAGCAGAGCGAGCGGGAGTTGATCGTCCAGGTTGCAGCGGGCCGCTATCGCTTCGACGCGCGGTATGCACCGCCGGCCTCGTTGCCGTCGCCGCCACCCGATCTCACCTATCGCGACCCACGCTTCACGATCCATACCTCGGTCAGCAGTCTCTACGCCGACGACCATGCCCGCGCCGCGGTGCTGGCCGCGGCCCCAGAAGCTGCCGACTTCATGCAGGAGCTGATGGAGCGCCATCAGCGCCATCCCTACTCGCTCTATCAGTTGGCGGTGCTTGCCCCCGATCTCCTGACGCCACAACGGCTGGCTGTTATCGACACGCGGCTGGCTGCGCTGTAGTCTCACCTTTGGCTATGGGGCTGAGTTTCCGGTTGCCTGAAGCGCGCCGTATGACTTGATCGGCGGGGCGCGGCCCAACTCTCAGGCGGCCGATGGCGCGGCCAACGCCTGTGTCTTCGAGAAGTCGGCGCCGCTGCGGCTAGCAGTCAGAACGGAAGATCAATTTTCCAAACAAGGTGACATAAGTGTGAAGTTGTTGCTTCATTCAGCAATAACTTGCACCAGCGGCCACTTCTCCAAGATTCGTTTCTCAAGCAGCCTCTTCTGGAACTGCTCCATACTCACGCTTGCTGGATTACGCCGCAGACGCATCTCGAAGAGATCTTCCAATCCATGGGGCGCGACAATCTGTAACTGCTCACTAAGTAGCAGCCTGATGCCGACGCAGGTTGCGGTCTCCGGCCATGTGCCGATGGCTTCTTCGCTCGATCCTAGCGCCGGCACGCTGTAACCAAACGCTGCTTCATACCACAGATGCACAGCCGCTTGATTGGTTGCTTCCCACGGCACATCTGGCCGCTGCGCATGCAAAAGCCTTTGCGCTTCTTGATCCCGCGCCGCCGTCAGATTCTCTGGGTCGAAGAAGGCGACGTCTACATCCCGAACTTCTGTTACTTCCGCATACCCATGCAGATGATCCCATACCAGATTGCGCACCACGCCTGCACCCACGTACCCGTTGGGAAGATTGATCGCCCGCACCGTCCGTAAAATATCCATGAGCCACTTGTTCGACTGCACTAGCGCAGACAGCTTCTTTTCGTACATATCTATTTGGCAAGGAACCTCAGCACTCTTTGCAACAGGAGAGCGGATGCCGCCGCGTCATACGAAGGAAGCGAGCTGTCCGCAAAGTAGTGCTGGTCGCCGGGATAGAGAAAAAGCTCCCCCATCCTCAGCTGCTTGGATCAGAGCACGCGCGGCATCGATGTCCCCTTCACCCACGAAGTACGGATCAGCCCTTGGGCATGGTGAAAAAACAAGACTTCTGCCATTGTCGATCCCCTTTTTTCAGTTGCTCAAATCACTTAATCATAAAAGTACGCACGGGGTTACACCAAGACCCAATTTTGTCATTAACCTTAATGGCCATTGGAACTGCATATCGGATGCCTAACGGTTTGAGCTAACCGGCATTTTGCGGTTGAGCGAATGGTTGGGCATCGCTTTCCGAGTTGAGTAGATGCGGCACAGAGGCATACTACTGCTTGGCCAAAAAGTATGCGACCAACGCATTTGCATGACCGTGCCCGAGCCCGTGATCTGATTTGAGCTTTGCAACCAGTTCCATGTGCTTGAGTGGGCCGAATGTTCGTATCACCTGAAGCCAATGCTCGATGGGGTGGCCGTACTTCTTTTCTATCGATGGAAAGTACGATGCCGGTCCTTTTGGCTTTTCAACGGGTGCCATCTTTTTTCCTGACTATTCGATCCTATTTGAGACGATAAACAGTTTGTCGCAATCTAAACTTCAAAACTTATGGCTTTGCAGCTAAGCGCAGTCGGCGTCGAATCAACTTCACTGAACGTTTAGTTCTGAATCAACAGCGGCAATGTTCCATCTTGCAGAAGAGCAAATGGCGCTGCATGACTGCGAGGCCCAACAAGAGTTTCAGTTGCGTGGCGTTTTCGCTCTTAAAGCTGCTTTCGCCCAACCATACTTGGCAAATTCGGCCGCGTACCCGCGTGCCGCAGCTATGTCAACTACAAATAGGGTTGTGCGGCATCTATCATTTCAATACTAACTTGTTATCTTTCGCATCATCCATTCTAATGGACCGCGCTGGAATCGCTTTCGCCAATAATTAGAAAACACGATGGCTAAAGCTGAAAAAATGATAGCGCTTATTGTGGCGAATTGTAATGTCTGGTTCTCAAGTCGTCCTATCACTTCAAGGAAACCCATTCCTATCACTACATGGGCAACATACAATGTCAATGCCAACTGACCTGTAGCTACCAGAGGAGAGAAGATTCGAGCTTTTGGGTATTGAAATGTAAGCTCCAAACATATTGTGATAATTGCGATTGCTGTTCCTGCACCCGCTATGATATAAAGCGGCATGGGCGGCATAGGCTCTGTACCAAAAATGATGCCAGTTTCACCTGGAAATATCTTGACCAAAATATAGGATAGTGTCTCTGCGATAGCAGCCACGGAAACACCCACCCAGAGAATTTGTCTACGCACTTGACTATCTTTCACATCTTGTCGGCCCAGCCACATACCAATTAAGATAAACGCCAGCCAGGGTATCACTGGATGAAAACCATTGAAAATGATGTGACGTGCCATGCCTGCCACTGTCCAAAAATCAATGTATGTGAGTGTTGAAAAATCCCACCCTTTTTCGTAATCAAAGATAAAAACCAAGAGAAGAAAAGCAACGCTCAATCCAATTGCCCCTGACCATAATTGACGATCTGATGCGGTCAACAACAGCGCCGCGATTGCTATGTAGACTCCGTAGAAATGCAAAATATCTGCTGGCCATAGTGGCGTATAAAGCAGACCAACAATAAACAAAAATACTGCTCGCTTCATTAGCGCGAGTCGATCTTGTCCTATTCTTTCTCTATCTTGAGTTATGCGCCCCTTACGTGATAGCATCGAGATACCAACACCGGCCAACATGACAAAGGTGGCGGCTGCACGGCCATCAAACAGTCCCACTAGCCAAACCAACCATTCCGGTCCGTTTTCACTTGCTCCCATGACAACTTTGTAGTTTACAACCACCATACCGAATACGGCCAGAGATCGAGCAACATCATAGCCAATTATTCGCGATTTCTTTGTTTGTGTTTCAGCTTGTTTAGTTTGGCTCATTCATTTCCCTTCATGTCTCTGCTATTAGAACACGGTATGCCGCCCAACGACCCACATAAGCTGCCGCTGCGGGAACTGCCCTAACGCGGCTTGGCTCACGACACTTGCCCAAAATGCGCCTGCGTACCCGCGCTGCACAGCAGCGGTCAGCTTAATGTGGCGGTTAGCTGGCCCTTGACCGCCAGAGCAATTACGGGCCGGGATCATTCTTCCGCACCTTGCCCGAACACTCACCCGATACTCGAAACAAGCACGCTGGCTGCTGCCTCCGAGATCAAGATGACCCTTCTCGTTCAGAACCAGCTTACGGGTACAGCCAGCGTGCGGCCCATTTGACTACGGTGCTTCTTGTTTTCAATTCTTAACCTGCTAAATTCTTTCAAGTGAGATCGCCCTGGCCTGCTAACTACTCATTATCGAGTTACAATACCTTCGCCAAAAAAGGGGAAAGATAGAGCGGTCGTGTAGGATAGGCTTATCACCGACAAAAGTGGAATTCCTATCAGACAGAACCGCTCATGATCGAGATTATCGCACTGCTTCAA
>Ga0154020_10001069_pt1 | contig 33878 bp, 27 predicted proteins | sample Klosneuvirus_201_FD_109709 | JGI IMG/M metagenome (GOLD analysis project Ga0154020, IMG submission 109709) | Active sludge microbial communities from wastewater, Klosterneuburg, Austria - Klosneuvirus_20160825_MG | ecosystem: Engineered > WWTP > Aerobic digester > Activated sludge | place...
CGACACCGCTTTCCAGGGCAGCCGCAGGACGTATGGGAGTCCGCGAGTCCGCGCCGAGCTGGCCGGCCTGGGACTCCGCACCAGCAAGCGCCGCGTCGAGCGCCTGATGAGGCAGAGTGGTCTGTACGCGTTACGGAAGCGACGGTTTACGCGCACCACCGACTCGAAACATGCACTCCCCATCGCTCCCAATCTGCTTGCACGCGACTTTACCGCGAGCGCCCCGAACCGGGTCTGGGTGACGGACATCACGTATCTGTGGACGACGGAGGGCTGGCTGTATCTGGCGGTGATGCTCGATCTGTTTTCGCGTCGCGTGGTCGGCTGGTCGATGAGCGAGCACATCGATGAGGAGCTGGTCTTGGCGACGCTCCAGATGGCGCTGCGCACTCGTCGCCCTCCCCGTGGCCTTTTGCACCACAGCGACCGCGGCAGCCAGTACTGCGGCGCCAAATACCTGGCTGTCCTCGACGCGCACGGAGTCATCCGCAGCATGAGCCGCAAAGGAAACTGCTGGGACAACGCGCCCAGCGAGAGCTTCTTCGGCACACTCAAGCAGGAGCTAATTCTGCGCTCCCCTTACCTGGGCCGCGACGGAACCCGCACCCTCGTCTTCGAGTACCTGGAGGTCTACTACAACCCCAAACGCCGCCACTCCACACTCGGCTTCCTCAGCCCGGTGGACTACGAGCAAAGGACCCCCATAGCGATCTCAAGCATGTAACCAACCTGTCCACTTTTTCGAGGGAAGGTCATCCCGGCCTTGGCGCGCTCCAGCAGCCCCCGCAGGTTGCCCTGCAGCTCTGCTGCGTACTGCTCCGCGTCTTGGCCGTCTACTCCCCTTGCGCCGTCCTTGCGCGTGCGCCGATACGCCTCCCTCAGCCAGTCTTCATCAATGTGATGGGCCAGCGTCGTGAGCGCCGTGTCCGGCGCCTGCTTCGCCAGCATCGCTATCCGATGCAGTTTCGTTGAGACGGTTGTAGAGCCCAGTGTCTCCGCCATCTTTCCCTCCATCGGTTCAGTGACCCGGCGCCCACTTCCCTCCACGGGGTCCGTCGGGATCGTTCCCCCGCTTCCTCGGTACTGTTGGGCGCTCCGACTTCTTGCCGTCCGTCCCGGATCGCTTCGTTTCCTTCGCTCACCGGTACCGATCGTGCGCGCCTTGTTCGCTCTCCGCGGGCAGGTGCGCACCGCCCGCGAGCCTGGGGGTTTCATGCCGGTCCCCCGGTCCGGCGTTTCCACGGAGACGGCAAGATCTCCCAAGTTCCTGGGGAACCCCTGGCTGCGTGCCCTGCTCTTCGACCCCGGCGGGACCTCGGCGCTCGGCCTCTACTGCGCTTCGGTGTTGCCTTCCGCTCTAAGTACAGCGTCGGCTCCCGCGACAAACACCTTTCGGGGCTCTATCACACGGCCCGCATCCTCGCTGTCTACGCTTCGCAGGGCGGGTCACCCCGCCACCACGCAAGACTCGCTTCCGGCTGCTTGGCCAGCTTCGCCGGGCGGGCTTTTGTTCCCGCAGGGTTCCATCGCAAGGTTTCAGTTCAGTTCATCCTCCTTACCCAGGCTTCGCTTGGCGCAAACTCAGTAGTGCTAGGCCTTTTTTCGTAGACGGAGCCCGCCCGCTACGACGCCGGCCAACAGCAGCAGCAAGAGCCCGAGCCGCCATGGCCAAGAGGGCGGTATCGATGAGGCGGCCTCCCGGGGAAGGCTGAGCGAGCGCAGCGATTTCGTACACTGCTCTGACAGCGTGCCATCGGCATGTTGGACACAGCAGGCGACAGAGACATCGATCGTCGGAGCGGCGCCCGGCGTGGCGAGCTGCTCGGCCAGCGCCGGTCCGCGCACGATTACGATGGACGACTGCGCAAGCTCGCGGGCCAGCGAGGAAAAGCGCGTCGAGAGTTCATCCTCATGCTGCGCCCACCGCAGCGTGCCCTGGCTGCGCGCCGCTATCTCGCCGAGCCCCAAGAGCGGCAGCACCTCGCCGCGCGCCGAGTAGGCGATCGGGAACAGCGCTACTTCGTGCTGCAGGAGTTCATCCCCGAGGTCAGCGAAGCTGCGCGGACTGGCAACAAGGTCCCGGCCATCAGCCAGCACCGCGATCACGCGCCGCGGTGGCGGTCTGCCGGGGCCGGCATCGGTTCCGAGCCGCAGCAGCGCGGCCTGGGCGGCACGGATCGAATCGAGTAGGCGGAAGTCGCCTTCGTCATAGGGCTCGGTGCGCACGATGGTCTGCCGCTGCGCCGTCTCGAACGAGATGCTGGCCGGCGGTCGGCTGCCGAAGTGTGCCATGGCCACCCGGCTGGTCCGCGGCAGCCCATCGAGAAGTTCCCGCAGTCCTTGCGCGATTCGTTCTTCGTGCGGACGGTAATCCTCCGTATCTTGAATCAGGACTACCAGATGCAGCTGCTGTTCCTCTTGTTCCACAAAGGAGCTTAAGTACTGATCGCAGCCGGCCTCGTCATCGTTAGCGGACGGGCGCACCGCGCCGGCCCAGCGCCGACACGGAAGCGGGGAGCCCCCAATCAGGACCCGGAAGCCGCGATCGTGCATGAGCTCTCCTGGTGGCTGAATTACCGAGAGCATGAGTCGCATCTCTGTAGGACTGCGTGTCAACTGGTCGATACGGCATAGCGGATAAGTGAGCTTGGCCCGCGGGCCGGCAACGCCGCGACCGGTGAGCAGCAACATGCCGGCAAGCAAAAGTACCGGCGATCGCAGCGCTTTCCCCCCCCCCGTGTATCTCGTTCCTGGCTGCACTGCTCGACGATGAAGCATACTTATTCTGGCAGCCCTTGGGGGGGGGGGCAATGAGGGGGATTGACTGAGTCTGGATAATTCTGGACCATTCTATCAACGCTCGACCTTCATCACAACCGGGCGGGGATGGACCTAATGGCGCGACATTGCAGCTTGGTAGGTTATGGTCTCGCGTTGCTTGGTCTTGCAGTCAGCAGTCTCTGTGGCGGCTGCACCGTCCACTTTTCGATACGCGCCACGCAGACCTTGAATTTGCAAGAGCGACCTGGGGCTGAAAAGCCGATCTCGGACTTGATGCCCTTTTCAATCTTGCAGATCAAGTACATCGAGCCTGAGCAGCGCCGGGAATTCATCGAGCAGATCAACTGGCAGAAGTTTCATGACAACTGGGATACCTACCGCGAGACCGGCCAGTTTCCCGATCCGCTCGCCGGCTATCTGACTGTCCCAGGAAAGATTCTTACGCGCGAACGCCCGCTCGAGTCCTTCGATATCGGCCCTGGGGAGCACAAGCCCGATGTCGCGATCTCGCGTCGCTGGGGAACCAGGCACTTCCTGGTGATCACGCGCGGCGCGCGCAAGGCGCCGGGCGGCCGTTCCTTTCTCTTGCTGACTCCACCTTTGCATGTCACTGAGATCGAACTCTGTTTTTCTGGAGATGAAGTCCGCGAAATCGAACCTGAAAGCAATGATGTCTGTGTCGACAAAGAGAGGAAGGTCCAGCGATGAGCCGCCGCAAAGTTTTATGGAAGAATGGGACATTGCTCGCTCCGCAGCACCTGCAGCAGGCGGATCGCTATCTTGAAACCCAACTGCGACCGCGGACGCCGCAGAGCTTCGGCCTCATCGAGTGTGTTTTTGATGAGCAAGCGCTGGCGCACGGAAAGTTTGGACTGCGCCGCTGTCTCGCTGTGCTACCCGATGGATTGCTAGTCGACATCGGCGGGAGCGGGGAAGGCGAACTCGGAGATGACATCGCTCCATCCAGCCAACCGGTGCGGATTCCCGATGGACAGGGCGGACTCGGAGTGTGGTTGGGAATTCCGGATCCGCAGTCGGATCAGCGCTTCGTCGCCGAAGTCGAGAACACGGCAGACGACTATAATCCGAGCAATCAGCGCCCGGTCACTGTCGGCCGCAAGAACTTGCGCTATGTCTTCGCGGATCAGGCACGGACTGGACTGACCACGCTGCAGCTCGCGGTGCTGGAACGGCAAGGGAGCGACAGCCTGCAGACCCGGGCCTCCTTCATTCCGACCAGCCTCACGCTGCAGGGAAGTCCCTGGTTTGCGCGTTTTCTCTCGCGGCTGATCAATCGACTCGAGTCACGCATCCGCGAGCAGTTGCAGAAGGCCGCGCGTAGTCCCAGCGAAGAGAGTCTCTTGATTCACCTCAGCCGGTGCTGGGCCAGCCTGCGGCACCTGCAGTCCGAAGACGTCTTCCGCTCGACGCATCCTGAGCGTCTCTATGCTCTGCTGATTGATTTGGCCGGCGGCATGGGCGCCACGCTAGACAAAGAGCCGCTGGCGCTGGCCACCTATCAACACACCAACCAGACGGCCTGTTTCGGGGCCATCGAAGCGCGACTCGATACACTACTCGCCACCAAGGCCCGCTCGCGCGTACTCGAGTCGGTCAACCTACCCATTGCGAGCCCGAACGACATCTATTGGACCGGCACGCTGGACAAGGAAAACCTCAAGCGTACCAAGATCCGGCTGTACCTGGTGGTGATCGGTGGTTCACTGAGCCGCGATGAGATGATCCATTTGGTCATGGCCGACGGCCTCCTCGGAGGCGGCAGCGGAGTCAAGGACTCGCGCAACTACGGCCTCCCTGGACTGAGCGTCGAGTTCGTCTCCGGGCCCGGGATCGAACACTACACGGCGGGTGGCGAGCAGCCGCTCTACTTCCGTCTCAAGACCGAAGAGTATCCGCAGACCAGCGGCAAGGATCGCATCTCGAACAATGCCTTTGGACTGTGGAACGAACTCCGCACGACCGGAGCAATTACCGTCTACCTGCCCAAGTTCGATCTCCGGCCTCCTTATCCACAGCTTAGCATCCTGGTGATCCAGGATGAGGGCACGCCATGAGTCGGCAGCTCGAGCACCGGGGGACACTGGCTGACTGCAAACGCGCGCTTTCCGAGTACATGGATATCATCATGCTAGCCGGGCGTCTCCGCATGATGGATTCTTCGACGGAGGCCAAGCTTAGCACCGCGAACTATCGTAGCTTCGTCATCGCCAAGCTCAACGATGCGCATCGTCATCTCAAGGTCGAGGCCATCGACCAGGCAGGCACCGACCTCGCCGAGTGCGAGATGCTGTGCGTGCACTTCGTTGATACCGCCGCCACCGGAAGGATTCCGAAGTGGCGGCCGATCCACGTCGAGTTCGTGAAAGCTTATAAGTACGTTGCGCGCCAGGAAGGCGATCGCTTCGACCTCGGACTCTACGTACACCAACGCACTGAGGCGCTGCGGCGCGACAGCCAGGCGCTCCATGACAAGCCCAGCGAGATACTGCGGATCTATCACTACTGCTTCGAGTTGGGATACGAAGGCGGCTATCAGCGAGCCGGTGACCATCTCGAGTCCGGGAATTACTCCTTGAAAGATCTCGCCGCACTACGCGGCGACTATTTCGACAACAAGCCTGGTGATTTAAGCGAGCTCAGACAGAACATCTTGCAGGAGCTGCGGCGGCGGCAGGACAGCGAGCGCTCGCTGCCCATCGGCGCCGATAGCCTGATCAGCCCGCAGTTACCGAAGCCGCGCCCGCGTTCGCACACCACTATGGCATTGAGCACCATGGCAGTGCTGGGAACCGCGCTAGCGTTCCTGAGCATAGGCATCGTTGCCGCGAAGGTCACGCTGTGGACCAAGCAGGCCACGGTGAGCAAGAAGCTCTCGCAGTTCCTGACTGTGGTGGAGGAGAAGTCGGCGCAGATCGAGAGCAAGCTCAATGAATCCGGGAGTCTCTCGCGATGAGTGAGATTCGTTCGCTATTGCGCATACCCCCGGTAGTCGATGCCCTGATCGCCGCGCTGCTGATGGCGGCGATGGGCGGTCTCTCTTCGATCTATGGTGGGGACCAGCTGCGGTACGTGATGTTCGCGGTCGGCGTGCTCAGTGTGGTTTGGGTCACCGTCAGCACCATCCGCTACATGACGTCCAAGCAATCGTTAGACGGCGCACTCGGTGGCTGGAATCTGGAGTCGGCCATGAAGGCGCTACTCAAGAGCCTCGGGCAGGGGAACCGCTTTAGTACCGAAGATGCCGCGCTGACGCTGCCCTGGTTCGTCATGATCGGCGCGCAGAACGGTAGCCATAGCGCGCTGCTGAAGCAGGCGGGGTTTACCTCGGTGATCGAGCTGCGCGGCACCGGAAGCGATGCGGTCGTGGTGGGCGAGCTTTGGCTGTCTCCCATCTACGGCAGCATCAACGATGGCCGGGGTGGCGGTCATCGCATGGTCATCTGGGAGTTCTCGGCGGCAGCGGTAGCTGACGAGCGCTTCGGGCGGGAAGTCATGCGCTGGCTGAGCCAACGTCAGCCACAGCTGGCCGGCCTGCTCTTCGTGGCGGGCGCCGATGCCATTACCGAAATTGGCGATGACGAAGCCGCAGCACGGAGCCAGGCGCGCGAGGCGGCTCGCTCGCTCGAGCGGATCTCGCGGGCGATTCCGGGCGCATTGAAGCTGTATGTGCTGTGGGACCGCTGCGACCAACTGAATGGCTTCCGTCGCATGTTCTCGGGACGCTTCGAGGAAGAGCGGCAGGCCTGGGGCTTTGCCACTGAAGCGCGTCCGCGGCAGGAAGAGCTGGTGGCCCATTTCGGCGAGCTACAGTCGATCGTCGAGGCCCAGACCGTCCTGCAGCTGCCGTCGGTGTCTACGCAGGCCGAGCGTGAAGAGCTGCTGGACTTTCCGCGTGAGCTGGCCCGGCTGGCCGAGCGCGCGAGCTATTTTATCGAGGAGCTCCTGCGGCAGGCCGTGCAGGCCGAGCTGCAGGAGGTCCTCTTCTGCAGCTCAGCCAGAGAGAAGCCGACGCCAGCACCGCTGTCGAAGCGGCGGCGCGAACTCCCCGCCCCGCTGCCCGACGAGGCGGTCCAGCGCCCGCTGAACCAGAGCCTGTTTTCCGACGGCGCATTTGAGCGCATTGCGCTCAATGCTGAAGCTAATACGCCGGGAGTGCGGCGGCAGTGGGTGACCCTGACGATGAGCGCGATGCTCACGCTGATCTGTACGGGGCTGCTCGGATATATGACTCAGAGCCGCTACTTGCTCCTCGATCAGCTGCAAGACCAGCTCACCGAGACTCCGCAAGCCGACGCGAGGCAGCCGGTGGCGGTGCGGTCTGCCGAGGCCAATCGGCTGATTAACCAGTTCAACGCCCTCGAGCAGCTCGGCGACGTCGAGCTTGCCCCCGCCAGCCCGACGAAAGAACGGACGCTGGCCGCATTTCTCGAACGGGTCGGGACCGTCGAACAGAGTACGACGAAGGTCGCTGCTCTGCTCGCAGGGCTCAAGCTAAGTGAATCGGCCAGCGGTGACCTCCAAGAGGCCATCAACCGCTATGTCCATCTGCGCAGCGCCGCCATCCTGGTGGCGCCGCTGCTGCTATATGTGCAGATGGACTGGGATGCTCGCCGCGAGCTACCGATCCACGATGCGCTATCTCTGCTCCAGGGCCAGGGCCGTTCCGGTTACTTTCTGCAGTCAGAGACCCCGTCGACCGCGATCGATTCCTCGGCTGCCCGCCGCGTCCTGGCCGATGACCGCCTGCCCGCTCGCGAGCGCCTCCGTCGCGGCTTCGATGCTCTGCGCGCCGTCGCATTATTGAACGAAAAGGATAAGTGCGAGCTGCCCGATGATGCGCCAAAATGGCTGGCGAACTATCTGGCAGAGAAGTGGCGGATCGGAGCCGATCGGCAGGCCATCGTTGGAAAGCGGCTGGAGAAGTTTTTTGGGCTATATCTGGGAAAGAACGGCCGTCCCTATCCGAAGCTGGAGCTGCGAGGGCGGGACAGACGCACGATTCCGCTCAGCGATCTGCGCGCGCTGTTTGCACCGGCTGGCAACGATGGCAGCAACGCGGCGACGGTCTTTCAGGTGATGGTGCTGGAGACCTTTCCGAAGGAACCCAAGATCGCCTTCTTGAACGACCCCACATCACAGCCGCTGTTCAATACGGAATTGATCCCGCTGGAGATGACGGAGGCCGGCTGCAGAGCCCTCGAGCAGCAGTATGGTCAGCCCATCTCAGCCAATGCAGCGGCGAGCGCTCGCGTCAACCAGCCAATGATGAAATTCTTGAAGTGCGCGCTTTCGATCAACCCGCCGCAGGCGCCGCTGCAGGACTCGGACCTCCGCGCCTATTATGCTGAACAAATGGCGAAGACCTGGGCGGAGTGGCTGACCAAGATCCAGTACCGAGCGGTTACCAGGCTCGATGAGGTCGAAGCCTTCGCCGGCAGCCTGCCCACGCTGCTCGCCGAGCTTCTGCGGCAGATCGGCGCGCCACCGCTGCCGAAGCAGGGGAGCAGCAAAGACACGCCGCCGCTCGAAGACTTCTGCAACACCGCCATGCTGCCGTTCGAACCCCTCCGGGATGCGATCCGCAAAGCCGGCGAAGAAGGTCGCAGCGCCCCGCAAGCCGTAGCCTTTGAGGCGTACAAGATGGCGCTGCAGGACTATCTGCGGGCGCTGAAGGCAGTCAGCGGATCCCAACTGCCAGCCGCGAATCCTCCCGAGCCGAGCTCACCGCTCTTGACGGCCATCGAGAGCCTCAACCGCGTCACTGCGGCGCGGCGGCGGTTCATGGAGACGCTCCGCCAGCAGGTGGGCAGGGACACGCCAAAAGATCGTCAGTTCGTCCTTGGCAATCTTGATCAGGCCCTGGCCCGGATCGAAGACAACCTACTGGATGTCACCATCCAGTCCGTCCGCACGACCATCAATACCGAGTGGGTCAACTTCCGCAACGGCTGGCAGACCCAGCCCCCAGCTGCCGACGGGGCAGCAGCCAACGTCAGTCCCGAGGAGGGCGCGCGGCGGCCGGCCGTCACCCGCCTGAACCAGTTCGTCACCAGCTTCGTGCAGCCGTTCTTTCTTCCAGCCAGCTGCGAGGAGAAGTCGTTCGGTCCGGGGACGCCGCCTCGCAAGGTGCTCTGCTCCAAGGTGTGCCTGGATCTGCGCGACCTGATCACCAAGTTTCGCAAGTTTCCGATCGCCACGCCCGAGCCGAGACCAGACCCTGGGACGCCGCGGATCATCGCCCGCAACAACTCGAAGTGCGACGATCGCATCATCAAGTATGTCCGACTTGATATGGGTGAGGCGCCTCGGCGATTCAGGTGCAAGCTCTCGGATAACGCGGCCTGCGATACTGAAGCTGGCGCCGCGCAGCCCAATAGCAGCCGCGCAACCATCTCCCTGGCCTGGCGATCGCTGGATGGAGAAGAGCGGCCACCGCAATTCGAGCCGCCCATTCACAACGAGCCGACGATGAGAGCGCTGCTCGAGAAGCTTTTGCCCGAGGCGAAAAATGGTCACCACGAGTTTCATGAGGGCCCGGAGCCGGTGACCAACGATCGGCGGGTGATCATTCCGATATCCATTTCCAGCTGTAAGAATGAACCGGGGCTTCAGCTTTACCTGAACACCGGCTATGTGCGCCATGTACTAAGTGGTCCTGTGCGCCAAACCGAAGCACCCTGGATGCGTGCGGAGGGATTGCCGGGGATGCTTCCGGCCTGCGGTGTCGATCCCCGTCCGGGGGTTGTGCGATGAAGTTGCGAATCCGCTACAAGCATAACGAGCAGCAGCAGGAGCGGGTCATCGAGGCCCATCGGCCGGTGATACTCGGCCGCCCGAGTGATGCCAGCTTGGATGCCGCGCCGCCGGCGTCCGCGATGGAAGAAGAGCTCATCGAGCTCCCGCACGTCAACCCGCACTGGTCGCGCCGGCATGTGCGCCTCGAAGTCGTCGCCAGTTGCTGGCAGATCTGCCTGCTGCGCGGTCAAGCGACGTATCTAGTGCCACCGCAGCAGGTCGGTACCAAGATCAGCGTCGAGGATCCCGGCAGTCAGGCCGTTATGCTGAATAAAGCTCAGCCCTTCAAGCTCGAGCGGCCGTGGGTTCTGCGCTGCGATTCTTCAGACGTCGAGTTGATTCCAGAGCCGCCAGCCGCCCCTGTCGACCGGGGGGCTACCGTACCGCTCCCCAAGATCCCCCCCCTGCGGCCGATGAAGCTGGCGGCACGCCAGGAAACCATCGATATCGGCGGGCCGCTAAATCCGCCTCCACCAGTGGATCAGCCCTCGCCGGCGCGCGCACTCCCGGTGGTCAACGTCGAGCAGCAGTTGGCAGAGCTGGGGCGCCTGATCTCTTTACTCGATAAGGAAGCCAACCAAGCAACGCTGCTCACCGACACCGCACAACAGGACTGTGACCGCGTCATTGAAATCAGCAAGTCCCTGGAGGGGATGGAGCAGACCGCGCAGGTTGCGCTGCCCAGGAAAGAATTGCTCGATCGTGTCCAGCAGGCCACCTCGATCCTGGCCGTGGCCAACTCGAAGCTCGCACTCTTGGGTGTGGCGCAGAAGAACGCCTCCGAGCAGGCTCGCATCGTCAAGAAGCACGTTGGCACGGCCGAAAATCTCAATGCCGAGATTTTTCAGGCCGCGTTGAGCGGCGGACCCGCCTTCAAAGAGAGCCAGACCAAGGCCGAGAGTCTCATGTCCCTGGTCCAGGGGGCCGCGCGGAAAGCCAACAACGCATCGGCTAAGGCGACGGAGCAAAAAACTCAGGCCGAAGTCGCCTTCAAGACCGCGGAGCAGTCGCTGTCCAAGCTCAAGGCGGTAGCCAAGAAGCAGGAACAGCAAGAGCAGGCGGAACAACAGAGGCGCGCGCTGCAGAAGGCCCGCATGCGCAATTGGGGGCTCCTGATCGGGGTTTTGGTTCTCGCGATGCTGCTCGGGGTCCTGGGCGGCACCCTGCCGCGCTTCTTCGGTTGCAGCGTTACGCCGCCGTCAATGCTCGGCCCGTTGCCGTCGGCAGCGTCGAGGATACCAGACCTCCTGGGACCGGTCTGTAATTCGTCAGCCGGGGGCGCTGCCTGTGGGGGGGGAGGTCAGCCCCAGCATGCGCTCAAGGTCGCGCAGCCGGGCGCGAGTGCTGTGTAGTTCAGACTTGCAGTCCTCGGGGACCATTTCCTGCAAGGCCTCGAGCTTTTCCCGGAAGTCTTGCAGGCAGGCCGCGACCCGCGACCAGTTGATGTTCGCACGACCGTCGCTCGCCTGGCTAGTCTGCGACGCGCGTACAGCCGTATTGCGGAGCGCCTGGTTCTCCTGCTCCAGCTGCTCAATCCTGGCCTGGAGGGAGCTGAGCTCGGACTGGGCCGGCGGCGGCGGCGCGTTCACGACCGACGGCGGTACATACTTGGCCGGTGGCGGTGCGAGCACGGCCGGTGCCGCCAGCTGGCGCAGCGAGAGTCGCGGCCCTCGCGGATAGGCCAAGTGGATAACCGAGCCTACTGGAACCACTGCCACCGCGCCCCCCTTCAACGTCTGGTTGTCGACTGTGGTGCCATTCCTGGCCATCAGATCCCTGACTTCGATCGTCTGGCCGTTGTACGTTAGAGCGACATGTGGGCTGCTGACCACCGGCTCGCTGAGGTTGAGATCAAAGCTGCGGTCGACATCCTGACGCCCGACCTTGACCTCCACCCCAACCCGCAAGATCAGACTACGCCCTTGATTGGGCCCATCGAGGACGAAAGCTTCTACTTCTGCGCTCATTGAATTGTTTAGGGATGCGTAAACCAGACGCGGATAGGTACATTCGTCTTAGTCGCTTCGCCAACAGCAATGATATCTGGTTTTTGATCATTATCCAGATTGCCGATCATGAGGTTGCTGACATTGATATCCAATGAGTCCGCGATCGTGAATCCGTTGGCAATGCAGTTCTGTTCCGTTTGGCTATCCATGTCGATGACCTGAATCGTTCGGTTTTCGACGAAAATTAGATCGTCACTTTCTCCGCCGATTACGTTGGCAAACGTCATGGGTCCCAGTTGCCGTGGTGACATGGATGCCGTAGGCTGCTGTATTTTACCATTCAATAAATTGGTTAGGGTATCATCCTTGCTGATTTGGTTAGTGGCACCAAAATAATCATACGCAACGAACCTGTTGGTGGTTCTTGTATATGCGACGATTACCGGGGCCTTGGCCCCTTTAACTAGCATTTGCGCCGCATACAGTGATGTCACATTGGGCACTTTATCTGCGGCTGCGCTGGTCGCGCTCGCTGGGGGGCGACCATTATTATATAGGCTAACAGTCTGCGCAGTCGAATCCCACTGCAGGAACGCCCCAGCGGGAAATCCCGATCCTGAGACCGACGGCGCTAGTATGACATTGGTCATTATCGTATTGGTAATGGGCATCTGGGTTGACAAAGTTTTCGCGGGCTCATTAAGTATATCATATGCATATGCATTGGTGCTCACGCCAAGAGGCACCAAGATCGCTCCCACTACAGTTTGAGAAATAGCTAACTGGGCTTGTGGTTGTTTGTCTGCATCTTCTTTGTCAGCAGCCAGAGCTTGTACTGGAGACCAAGCAGCGTTGTCATAGGTCCATTTGATGATCGAGATTTTAGCATATCCATTATGTCTAACGTGTGCCACACCATAGATGTCTTTCTGATTGGCGACTAGCGACCCCAGCTGGATTAGGTCTACGGTATCCGTCATCGTCCCAAAGTTCCTGATAAAATCCGCTGCTAGCATGCCAAGATCGAGTGTGAATGATTTATTTGCCGTTTTTGGGTAATAAGACCTTTCAATCTCCTGTGGCTTTCCATGAAAGCCACCCACTACCAATCGCAGCTCGATCGGCCGGTTCTGGGAAAGCGCGGATGGGTCGTCAGGGCCAGAAGCGGTCCAGTCAAGGTTAAATGTGGATTCTGTGCGTTGTAGACATGTGCCCAGGCTATTGGGTTCGCATTTGATGTTCACCCGCCGTTCGAGCAATCCATCGGTACATCGCTGCTGATAGAGTCCGATCTCGATCAAGTTTTTGTTGAAATCAAGATCGATGGACTCACCGTTGACGATTCTCAATAACTTATCTTTATCTTCGGATTGCTTGGAAATCGTAATCTCCATATGGGTAATGGCGGCATTCTGCGGAGTTTCAGGATCGACCCGTTTAGCAGATAGGGCAAAATACTCACCGTTACATGTCTCTTGGTCATAGAGTTCTTCGCAAGCAACAGCAGGTCCCTGGCAGGAAGCCGCGCCGAACATGAGATTACCCGCCACTGCATAAGACAATACGAGTGATGGACAGTGTCGCACCAGGACCCTCCTTCTTACACTCATTTGGACGCCTTCTCCCGCTTATGCTCAACAGCACCCCAGCTAATCATCACGATGCCGCCGGCCGCCACGGCGGCTCCAGCGGTGAAAAGACCCGCGTATGGACCAGTGTTGTTATGCCCACAAAAACTTCTGTAGTCCTGGCCGGCAACCTGACAGGTCTGTGCCGGAATGTAAGATTTGTGGTTTGCGTATATGTCGCCACCAAAAATCAGCAGCGTGATAGCCGATGCCAGCAGCGTGCCACCAGTCACAATCAGGCCCGTAGAGAGCTTCCATTTATTATCTGTGGCAACCTCGGTCCCGGTGCTCGTTGGGCCGACAGTCATGGTCGGCTTCGGGACAGTGCTTCCGGCGACGCTTCCAGCGTTTTTCGGGGTTGCGCCGGTGCCAGTCGTAGTGTCAGCCGCAATTCCATTTGGCGGCGTGCTTACACCAGCCGATTCATCCGTCGCAGTGCCGCCGGGCGAGGTAGCGGTCGATGCCGCGGGCGGTTGTTTAGGAGCAGTACCGTTCGGTAAGTTGCCGTCTCCCTTCCCCTCGGTCGTCGGCGTCACTCCCGACGTTGTGCGCACCCGGAGTTCCGTCGGTGTTGGTGGCTGCAAGATATTGCTTTCGTTCCCGGTGGGAGGCGGGAAGGGTGGTCTTGGACCGGGCCCAGGGCCAGTCGGCGGTCGGCCAGTGACCACTGCGACGGCAGTAGGTAGCGTGCGTAACGGGGGCAGGTAGTTCCACAGAGAGGCCACGAGTTCTCCCCGCGGCTTCGCTATGGCTCTGTCCGCAGTGTCCTTTTGGCAGCTAGTTTCGGACGTACAGGTGAAACCAAAGTCGCAATTTTTGGGGCCCACACCATCAAAAGCGATGCATTGCAAGTACCATCGCTCCGGTGTATTCAAACGATCTACTATCGCCCAGATGTACGCTTGCCCAACGCGTCGCTCTGGCGATTGCTTGTTTGCATATCCTATGATGATACTTCTAAGATTTCCAGGAATTGGAAGAGCGCTATTTATGAATTTTTTTTGTGCGTCGTCTGTTATTAATCGACTCGGGGGCTTTGTGCTGTTTGATAATGCCTCTTTGATGAATTCAGTGTCAGATTTGTTTTTATAATAATGTCGTTCGGACTCTGTGTAAGTTTCATTCCATGCGCCAAGAAAATAAACAGTTCGCCCCCCCCCACCGGCAGAAGCGATGCTACTGTTCGCGAACGTTATGCTCGCGACTATGCCGATTAATACATATTTTGCATACATAAGCCGATTGCGCCAGTCTTTTGTTGCTGCATAGACCGTCGCTGGCGGTCCGCATCGCCCAGGCCGCGACTCTGTGCCGACTCGGCTTGCTGCCGACGGGGTCGAAGTTGGGCAGATCTGCATGTGGGTTAGAGCCTCGCTCGCCGAATAGAATGGCCTGAAGGCAGCCATGATGTCAACAGCAGCGCAGTCCGTGGTTCAACTCGCAGATCTGGCAGAAAAGCTCAGAAAATCCGCACCTCTTAAGCCAAACGCGAACGCAAACCGACGTGACGGCGGCCGAGCCTCTGGGTTTCTCATGCACTGTCTACGACAAGTCCCCGCTGCGAGAGGGCACAGCCCTCACTACTTTTTGCTTGGCACTCCACGGAGAGTGCGGTATTCAATATAAGGTGGGCGAAGCTTCGGGGCGGCCAGCGTTGCCACCGAGGACCTTAGCGATTCAGGTGAGTTTGAGGATGCCAAGACGACTGCGTGACGCCGACTCCGGTGCCTCGGGGGCCTGGTGCAACTGCGGCTGGCATCCGTTCGTGGGGCCCGTCTTGCCCAGCCGGCCGGCCGCTTTCTTACCGCCTCATTCTGACCATCTACCTCGATCTGCTGCACCGGCCGACGCAGCAGCTTGCCTATGCAAGGAGATTTCCCAATGACTACGCTGCTTCCTTGGCTATTCGGATTCCTATTTTTGTGCGCTGGCGGTACCGCCTACTACTTTTATCGCGAGCTGTTGAAGGAGTCCCAGAAGTATGTGCGTGCGGAGCATCAGGCGGCGGTCGCTGCCACCGACCACACACGCGAGGTGCAAGGGCTGCGGGGGCAGGTGCAGGCCCTCCAGACCCAGTACCAGAGCACCGAAGCCGAACTCAGTGATACCAAGGTCAAGCTAAGCAACACCTCGGCGGAACTGCGATTGCGTCACGACGACGTAGCGGATCTCATGGCCGATATCGAAAGGATTAAGGTCACCCGTCCTGAACTCCGTCGCGAATCCTACTCCATCGTCACCGTCGGTATGCCACGTTGTGGTAAAACGGCACTCACCAAGAAATGGGCAAACCCGCTGGTGCGCATCGAGAGCATGACGCCGACCAAGTTCGCCAAGTACGAGCGGACCGTCAGCCGCCAGAACCTCAAGAGCGGCATGGCGGTGGAGCACGTGTTCGAGATCCGCGACTGGGCCGGTGAGTTTATTGTCGATGCCCAGGCGGAGTTGGTGACGCTGGAGAGCGTCCACGGCCTGCTTATCGTCGTCGATCTCGGCGTCCCCAAGCGCGACAACCAGCTCGGCCTCGATGAAGAGCGTATCAAGGCGCAGATCGAAGAGTTCCGCCCCAATGCGCTACGGTTCTTCTTCGGCGACAAGCTGCTCAGCCACTGCAAGACCGTCGCGCTGTTCATCAACAAGTCAGACTGCGTGAGTGGAACCCCTGGGGAAGTCGAGCGCCGGGCCCTCGAGATCTACCGCCCGCTGATCGATGCCCTCAACAAGTTCAAAGAAGACGGAAAGGTCGACGTCATCGTGATGGTGGGGTCGGCTACCTCAGGGCACAATACGCACAATCTCTTTGCCCATTTCATCGAGAAGATCCTGCCGGCCGATGCCTACGATCAGCAGCTCCTGCACGGCACGGAGACTCCTCCGCCCCCCGCTGCGGATAACCATGCAGCGGGGGGCCGTGGAGGCCGGCGAGCATGAAGTTCTCGCCGTACCGCTATACGCCGGCGGACGATGCGACATGGTGCCACGTGCTTTACGGGCACGTCCCCGGCCATCAGATGGACTTCATCTATGAGCCCGCGCTTCCCGCCCACAGCGCGCTCAACCTGCAGCACTTCGCGCGACTGCGGCCGCTTGTGAAGTTCTTGGAGCCGCATCCGGGCGACGATCTGGCATTTGCGATTGGCAACCTCTCCTGTGGCGACACTCAGCATCGACCTGGCCATGGTGGCATCGCGCTGACCGCCAGCCTACGGGTGCCCGACGCGATCGATCAAATCGGTCGTCACCGTCCGGTTTTTTGCCACAGCATCGTCGCTGCAGATCTCGCACTTAGCGCCGACTTCCTGCACAAGATCGGCGCCCGGATGCTGCAGAATTTTCGGCAGAATGGTGCAGAGACCTATCGTAAGTACTGGAATACTTCCGAAGAAAAGCGCACCCCGATTCTCACGCAGTATGTCTCGGCGCTTGACGACCTGCCGTTGCCGGAGCAGTCGACGCAGGACGGCGAGCATGAGCGCTTCGAGCCGCCGCCCTACAACCGGGTGTTCGTGCGCTTCGGCGAGGTCGGCTTCGATGCCATCTTGGCCTGCGCCTCGAGGATGGCGGCGCTGCTCTACGCTTCGAACCTCAAATGGACCTCGATCACCACGGGCAGCGAGGAAGAACTACCCCAGCGCGCGGACAGGAAGCAGGTGGGGCTCTTCATCCGCTTTGTCCGCGATTGGGGTGGACTGAAGGAAACCTACGAGGGCGATCCGCAGACTCGGTTCATCGATCTCGATGAGGTACCGGTTGTGGAAGCGGACTTCGAAGATCTGTTCGGAATTCCGGTCCGCACCACGGGACGCGCCCGGGGGCTGGCCAACGCCAATGCCGCAACCCAGCTCCTCAATCTCGAGCCCCGACCCGAATCGTCGGCGTCCGGGCGTTCGGGAGCCGCAGCGGAAGCGGCCGTCGCGACGCGGCATCCGCCCCCTTCTCCGTTGCCGCTCAGCAGCCATGCCACGGTCAAGATGGAGGCGGTCGCGCCGCTGCCACCGCCACCGCCGCGTCGCCCCTCGGGATCGCAGCGAGCCGCGACCGCGCTGGCCCAGGCTCCCGGCGCCGGGTCAGCGGTCGCTGAGGCATCGGCGGTGGTCGAGCCGGAGCCCATGTCGCCCCTTCCTCCGTCGCTGTCGCGGCCGATCTGGCCAGGGTGGCTCGGGGGATTCCTGCTGGGGGCGCTCTGCGCGGGCGGGGGGATCCATACCATGCATGCTTTAGATGGACAGCTCCCGGTCGCGCCACAACCGCCGCTCGTGGCACCACCTCCGCTGAAAGTGGAGCCGCAGCCCGTCGATCCGGGAATCGAGAACCTGGCTACTTCCCTCAACAGTCTTATCGTCGAGAATGACAAGGAGCTTGACCAGCTCCAAGAGACGGCCAGACAGATCAAATGTGCGGCTAGCGCTGCCGAGGATACGAAAGAGGAGGATGCTGCAGGTATTGCAGGTGCGAGCGCCAGCAAAGCCTTGACCCTGCTGCGCTGCGCGAAAGTCGTGCTGCCCATGAATCCGGCGCCATCCGGGAAGACCTTTCCCGCTCCATCGAATTGTCCAAACGTCATCGCCGAAGCCGGCGGAGTGCTGAAGGCGATATGGCTGGCGGGAGAGCACCACAAAGTCGCGCAGCGAGTGAACGCACTCAAGAGTGTTTACCGATTGGATCGTCTGACGTCGCCATGCGCAGCTGGGCCCAAGCCGCATAGGCAAAAATAAGCCAATGAGGAAATCAGGCAAGTTGTATCTTATTGCGAACATGCGTCAGGCTTTCGATGGCTTCGCAGACTTCCGCCTGATTGCCGAAAACATTAATGGAGGCGTGTTTTCTGTCTGGGATCTTGATGGGTCAAAACGCGTAGCGCTCAAGCTGGTTCGCGATACCGGAGATCCTGATGTGAACACCCGATTTTTTCGTGAATATGACATCCTGCATAGCAATCCGGATGAGCGCCTTGTTGAGGTTTTCCGGCGCGGCATGGTGCGGATAAGAATGACATTTGGCATTCTGAATCACTATTGGTTTACCATGGAACTCTGCGAATCAGACATGAATGCATCCATGGTAACAATGTCGCTGACTGAACGTATACGTGTCACTTGTCAAATGCTAGAAGCGCTCTCCTTTCTTCATATTAAGCAAATTGCTCATCGCGATATCAAGCCAGAGAACATATTCTTGGTCGGTAACAAGGTAAAAATTGGCGACTTTGGCATTGCCAAGGCGGCCAATGTGGCAACCGCGGCAACCCACACCAATCTTGGCACGCCGCAGTATCTGGCGCCCGAGCGTTGGAGCGGCGGCTTTCCGGATGCCGACTGGCGGCCCAGCGACCAGTACGCGGCGGGCGTCACCATCTACCAGATCCTCTCGCGGGGCGCCTTCCCCCTCGAGTTTGGCGACTCGGTACAAAGGGCGGACTGGCAGCGCGTGCGAGATATTCATCAGTTGGGCAACTTCCGGCCGCTCACCATCCCTGAGCGACCGCCGCGCCGCGCCACCCAGGCGGCGCCCGCTGTCAGCTTTCCCGCACTCGACAATGTCCTCGGCCGCATGATGGAGAAGGATCCCCAGGAGCGGTACCCGGATATCCGCTCGTGCAATCTCGCCTATCGCGCGGCTCTTGCTCAGTATGGCCTGTAACATTTAGCACTACAAAGTCATCTATATGTAGCGTTCGCTAATTCTTCGACGGAGAGGACTTTTTTTGAGTCATGGCTGATCCGGACATCTCGACGAGGAGTTAGCAGACACAAGCGATGGATGACTCTGCCGTGCTAGGGCTGACTAGCCCACCGCGCGGCTCAGCGAATCGACGAGCTCGGTGCGTCGGTCGGCCAGCGAACCCACCATGGCCTGCCAGATCATCCAGGCCGCGTTGACGAACAACAACAGCAGCATCGTCTGTACGCTGAGTAGCACCGCAAGCAGGTGATGCAGGTTGCCGAGCGTCTGCCGCGTGACCTTTCTCGCTGCGTCACTGGACGGCATCGACAGGTCCCCATGTCGCCGCGCAGCCGCTGGCACCAACGTAGTGTAGGGATCGAGCTGGGGAAAGGAGGCCAGCTGCTGCTTGGCAAACCTGGCGAAAGCCGGATGCTCGTCGTCGGTCGCCATCCCGATCAGCAACAGCCACAATGCGCCCCAGTTGGAGCAGGCAGCGCACTCGCATTTCCCCAGCGATGGCTATGGGCTGACGATCCTTGCGTACGCCCAACACCAGGACCTCGGGATTGTCGGGCCGGGGCACGGAAGCTGCGCCCACAGTGCACAAAGCAAAGACGCCAAAGGCAAATCGGAGATTCCTCAGCACGAAGAAGTCCAGTAGTGCCAAGATCAGCCGCAGTCAGCAAGCTCAATCCAGCAGCCAGTGGGCCGGATAGCCATTTGCAACATCTACGTAGTCGTACCGCTCCATCGACACCGACGGGACATTCATCTCCGATTCCTCGACGGTAAAATAGGCATTGTCGCCGTCGAAACCATCGGTAACCGTGCTGCTATTTTTGTCGCGCGAGGCCTCGACCCGCGAGCGCAGCTGGCGCAGTTTGTCGGTCAGCCACGTCACGAATGCCACCGGATGGTAGTGCCAGACGATGGGGCTTTCGGGCAGGCCGGTGCGGACCGCGACTTCCTTCGTCCACCACAGCGTGGGCTCGATCTGTGTGCAGAAAATCTGCTCGCGCTCGTACGCCGGGAGGCGCTGCCAGGCCGCGCTCTGCTGCAAGGAGCGCGAGTGGCCATCGGCGGTTTGCGCCGCCCACTCGGAGCGGAAACAGACTGCGAGCCGTCGCAACTCGGCAGCGCGACGGCGCATATCCGCGGTGTCCTGACTGGCGCGGAAGAACGCAGCCGGCGAGAGTCCGCCGAGGAGCGTCTGGATGCGCGGCTCGACACAGGCGGCACCTTGATTGGCGCAGTCGATTTCGACGAAGTACGGCTGATCGGGAGGATCAAGTAGGCGGCCGAGCGGCTCGCGCGTCATCACCTCGACATGCACCTGCGGCTCACGTCGGCCGGCCGGTCCGGCGCGCCCCACCTGTCCCACGGCCTCACCAGCCACGACACCAGCGTCGGGAAATACCGTCTCTCCGCGGCGGAGCGCATCGACAAAGGGGGTGCCGAGCTTACCGCTGGCGCGCACGAACCAGGGTAGCGAGGACAGCGCGTCCGCGGTGAGATGGAAATAGAGCATGAAGAAGACGACCCGCAGCCCGGACACATGCACGCTGTGCCGCACCAGCACGAAGTTGCAGGAACCAATGGGAGTTTCCTGTTCTGAAAAGCGCGCCGCCACGATGCGGCCGGGAAAGGATGTGCGCAGCGGCAACCCTTTCGCGAGGTGCAGGTGGATGCCGCCGTGGAACACCAGATCGGAGCCACAGGGACCGACCGGGAAATAGCCGCCCATGGCCTGCTGCTCGTTGTTGTGGAACAGGAAAGCTGCCTCGTCGCCGCGCCGCTCGCTGCTGCCGAACGCAAAGATCGGCCGTGGTCGGATGGCGGTGATGAGCCGCCCAAAATCGAAACACCCCGGATCCCACTTATCCTTCGTCACGTGGTAGTGGCCGAGGAAGCCGGCAAAGCCCTGTGGTTGGTTGATCTTCGTCGAGATCACCCCAGATTCATCCTCCGGCGCGACGGACGGGAGGTTGGGGAAGATCCGCAAGAGGTGCGCGCTCAGACAGGCCAGCGCCTCATACTGTTCGTCAGTGTATTCCCACATTTCATAAGATTCACCGTGGATCAGGACGGGCTTCGCCCGCTTGCGCGTCGGACTTTTAGTATTGTAAAAGTTGGGGTCGATTGAAACTAGGCCTCGATTACACATTTCGACGCCGATCGATGCACTGTTTACGCCAGTAGCATGAAAGGCCATATCCGCCAGATCCAGAGTCTGATAAATAACCCCATCATTATCGATCAAGAAATGTGCTGAAAGCCCTTTTTCGTCGTGCAACACATGAAAGCAGGTTTCTGAGCTATCGACGCCATCGTGATGCACGACCAATTGGCGGACAATGCGCTGCAGTACAGACAGATCATTCCTTTCTTTGCCAATTTCCGGGCGCTGACGATAGCGATATATTGCCTTGTCCATATTGGTAAAGGCATGGAAGGGATGCACGTCCGGCGGAGCTCCCCGATGGCCCTTGTGACCGCAGGGATGATAGGCACTGAATTGGCGATTGTCCTTGAAGTGATAGACCGGGCAGCCGATGACGTGGCGCTCCCCGCAGACGATGATCTCCTTGCTCTTGATCCGCGGCAGCCCGACGGTGGGCTCGTCGGGGCAGGGGGCGGCGCAGCTGTGGAACTCCGGCGCCGCGGCAGCGGGCGGGGATCCCCGGCGCGGCTCGGTCATGGCGACGCCCCGCGCTGGACCGACTCGATGGCCAGATTTTTCAGCGCCGTGTCCGTCGACGGAGTGGCCGTAATTTTCGTGACGCCGCCCACGAGAACGGCGCCGAAAAGGAACGCCCGGCGCAGCGCCGCTTCCATTGAGGACGGCAGCCCCGACGCGAGCTTGCCGAGCGACAGCGGCTCCTCTTCGCAGATCGCTTGCAGCGTCTCTGCGAACGTATCACGCTGGAAGGGACGAGTGCCGGTCAGCGCTTCGTAGAGGGCCACGCCCAGCGAGAACTTATCGGTACGCGCATCTGCCATCTCCGCGCGCTGGCGAGCGATTTCGGGGGTCACATAGTTCAGGTTGCCCCGCGACTTCGGTGCCCCGCTGATCTTTTCGGTGGTGGTGCGGCGGCGGGAGCTCGCGAAGTCCAACACCTTGGCCATGAATAGCAGACCGGAAGGCAAGACGCACTCCGCCAGGAGGATGTTCTTGGGCGTGATATCGAAATGAATGCTGTGGTTGCTGTAGGCTGCTTGCAGCCCGCTTCCAACGTGCGCCGCCAGGAGTTGCACGGGCGCGAGGCACCCGGCCAGGGGCATCTTGCTGTTTTGCGCGATGCGATTCTCGAGGGAGGGGCTTTCAAGATGCTCCATGATCAGGTAGCCGGTATCATCTCTCTCGCTCAAAGTCGTAGATCCGCACGACGTTGGCGTGTGTCAGCCGCAAGGCGAGCTTGGCCTCACTATATTGATCGCCTCAAGCTGCTCTTGGCTGCTCATCGTGTCTCGATAGAGGTCCTTGACTGCGCAGGTTCCTTCGGTCCTGGTATCGATCGCGTGGAATACCGCGTCCCTTCATCCGCTGCCGAGGAACTCCTTGATCTCATAGAGAATCCCGAGCGTACGCCCCAGCCAGCTCGTATGCCAGGACCTGTTGGACATGATCTTCGCAAGCGAGAACGAGTACCGGGAAAGTGCCGTTCCACGAACTTACCTATCAGAAGTACACTACGATCACCGTTGCAATCACAAGCGTATTTTCGACGACGCAAATCAGCGCTTGACCCCCTCGGGCCGTAGCTGGTACCGTACATAGGATCTATACTGCTTATATTCTGGTTGTCTATGAACGTCGGCACGGGCCGGGAGCATGCTGATGTCGGTTGCTGTTCTCCTGCGCGATGGGCGATTACAAGAGGCGATTTCGGCAGTTACCAAGGCGGTTCAAGAGTCCCCTCTAGATCTGCGGCGGCGCAGCGTGTTGTGGTTGCTGCTGCGGGTGGCTGGTGAACATGAGCGTGCCGAGCGGCAGCTCGCTGCACTTCCAGATGAAGAACCCGAGGCGAAACTGACCAACCTTCTCCTCCGTAGTGTCAGCAGCGCAGAGCAGCAGCGCAGCCAGGTACTTCGCGGCGACGCCGATATCCCCTGCTTCGGAGCTCCGCCTCCCTACTTGCCCCACCACGCGGCCGGCCTGCGCGCGCTCGCGGCGGGTGAGCTGGACGCCGCCCGGCAGGCGTTTGCCACCGCCGAGTCCGAACGGCCGCAGCGGCCAGCGATCGTGGTTGATTCCGGGGCGCCATCCCAGGTTGCCGATCTCCGCGATATCGACGATCGCCTTGGCTCCTTTCTAGAGATCTTCTTCCAGAACTCGTACTACTGGATCCCCATCGAGCGCCTTCAGTTCCTGGAGATGCCACCAGTCCAGAGCCTCTTCGATCGGGTGTATCGCACGGCGCAGATCGGTATCGATGACCAGGCGCATCACGTGGTGATTCCGGCTCTTTATGCCGATAGTGCCCGGCAAAAAGACGATCGCATGCGTCTAGGGCAGATGACGTCCTTCCAGCCGGGACTCGGCGGGCTGAGCGTGGCCTTTGGACAACGCATCCTCTGCAGCGGCGAGACTGAGCACTCCTTTCTCTCTCTCCGGTCGATCGCCGCGCCGCCACAGGAGTCCTAGCCGATGTCGATAGCGGCGCTGCCAACGCCAGGGTTTGATTTGGACGCCATCCTGGCTCCCATCCCGGGCAACCTGCCTGCCGGTCGCAACCTGCGCGACATCATGAACTCCACCTACGCTACCCTGCAAGCGCGGATGGTGCAGGCCGACAACGCCTCCTTCCGACGGACCCTGTCGACGAAAGAGGCCAAGGAGAAGTTCTGGAGCGAGGAAGTCATCGTCCCTGGACTGCGCGCTCTGCGCGAGGAGAGCAAGGATCTCGACATCGCCGCCTGGGTAGCGCGCGGGCTCGTACAGACTCAAGGCGCGCTCGGTCTCTATGTCGGGTTGCGACTCATCGAGGGTCTGCATCAGCGGTATTGGACGAATCTCTATTCGGAGCCACCGGATTCTGGCATCGAGCCGCTTGGCCTAGAGGTGCAAGAGCATCGTCGGTCGATTCTCTCCGGTCTAGACGAAGAGCTGGCCAAGGGCCTCAACGTCTTTGAATTCCTGCCCGCCGCGACGCCCGGGAAGCCGTTGCATTTCCGTTCTTTCCAGAACGCCAAGGAGCAGAAGGCCAAAAACGAAAACGACAGCCAAGCCTTCGATGACTACCAGACCGCCGTCGCTGCCAACCGACGCAGCCGGTTCGAGAGCGCGCTCGGCTATTTGCGGGAGGCGAAAGCCCTGCTCGATCGTGCCGCCGTCGAAATCGCGGCGCGTTACGACATTCTAGCCAAGAAAAAGAACGCGCCCTACTTCAGCATGCTAGAGCCCGTGCTGGTGTCGGTCATCGCTTATCTAGAAGAGTTACTGCCCTGGGCGCAGCCCGATCCTGTGAGCGCGCCGCAGACTCCCAGCTCCCCCGCGGAAGCTGGCTCTCCCTCGTCGTCGCTCACCGGAACCGCGGTCCGCGTCGAAGTCGCCTCGCCCTCCGTTACCGTGATCTATACGCCCCGGGATCGCGCCGATGCGCTGGACATGCTGCGCGATGTCGCTGTCTATCTGCAAAAGCAGGAGCCCCTGAGCCCGGTGCCATATCTCCTCTGCCGTGCCATTCATTGGGGGCAGATGCCGACGCTCAAGGAGTGGATTGAAGAGCTCCTGAGCGAAAAGTCGACTGAGGCCGATCCGCTGCGCCTGGTGTTTGGCTCGTCGGCCTTCGAGTCGCCAAACTCCAACGGAAAATATGCGCCTAAGAGCCGGGCCGACGCCTTCCAGCGACTGTCCGATATCGCCGTCTTCCTGCAGATAAATGAACCTCTGAGCCCGCTCCCTGCGCTGATTCAAAAAGCGATCCGCTGGGGTTGTCGCCTGAGCCACGACGGCTGGCTCGCTGAGGTCCTGGGCAAGGATCCGGCGCTGCTAGCCCTCAGCCGGACCATTCTCGGCATCGTCCCCAAAGCAGAGCCAAGCGGGTTGGCCAAATAGCCGATCCGTTATTTGAAGGAAGGATACTCAATGTCGAACTCGCAAAAGGAACAGGGTCTGGACAAGCCTCCTCGCGTGCACATCACCACCGATGTCGAGACCTACGGCGCGCTACCCATCAAGGAGATTCCCTTCATCGTCGGCGTGCTCTCCAACTTGAGCGGTACGCGCGTGGTGACGAGCGAGCTCGCGCAGCGCAAGTTTCTTGAATTCGACTCCGGCAAACTCGACAAGCTGATGTCGGATGAAGAACTCGACATCCTGCCGCACTTGACGCTCGATAAAGTCAGTAATGAGCTACAATCCGGGGGCCCAGACTTCAAAAATGTCGAGCTGGACTTTCGCTCGATGCGGGACTTCGAACCCGGCAAGGTGGCAGAGAAGTTTGGACCGACTCGGGCGCTGCTCGAAGAGCGTGCATTGCTGCTGCGCCTGCGCAACAACGTGGCCGGGCGCGACGCCAAGACGGACCTGCTCGATCAAGCGATCCAGTCGAGTCTCAATGAAAAAAAGTAATCGATCGGTTGAACGCTATTAGGGAGTGAGAGTATGACCAAGCAGCCCGGGGATGCCCAAGCCAGTCGTCCTGTCGCCTTCCAGGAGATCCGTTCCAAGCTCGAAGACGCGATCGTGAATTCCGTCGTAGGCTCTGACCAGCAGCGCCATGAGATGTCTTCGGCCGTCGATTTGTTTCTGAATAACGCCACTGAACGCGCTATGAAGGATGCCTCGGTGATCAGCCAAGGCAGCGAGGAGCTGATCAACCAGGCGATTGCCGCGATCGACGCCAAGATTTCGGCCCAGGTCACGGCCATCCTCCATCACCCGGAGTTCCAGAAGCTTGAGTCCTCCTGGCGTGGACTCAAGCTTCTCGCTGACAAGAGCCATACCGGCACCCAGCTGCGGCTCAAGGTGATGAACGTCCGCAAAGAGGAGCTGGCCAAAGACTTCTCGAAAAATCCCAAGCTCAATCAGAGCGCGCTTTACCAGCACATCTACGCCGCCGAGTTCGGCACGGCCGGCGGTCTGCCCTTCGGCACCCTAATTGGCGACTATGAGTTCGACCCTGGCCCCAAAGACATGCCGGTGCTGGCGCGGATCGCCGGCGTGGCCGCAGCGGCCCATGCGCCGTTCATCGCCGCCGCCAATCCGTCGATCTTCGGCCTGAACGACTACACCGGTCTTAGCGATGTCCCTGACATGGCATCGGTTTTCAAGGGAGCGGAATACGCGGGTTGGCGCGCCTTCCGGGAGACGCCGGACGCCCGCTACGTTGCGCTGACCATGCCGCACGTGCTAATGCGCATGCCCTATGGTCCGAGCGGCGATACGCCGGTGGAGGAGTTCAACTTCGACGAGAAGGTCCACGGCCGCGATCATAAGAACTATCTGTGGGGCAACGCGGCCTTTGCCTACGGGACCTGCATCACCCGCGCCTTCTTTGAGTATGGCTGGCCGACTGCGGTGACTGGTGAAGAGGGCGGCGGCAAGGTCGAAGGCCTGAAGCTACACTACTACAAGACGAAGGGTGGCACGCAACAGCACAAGACCCCCACGGAGACCCTGATCACCGATACACGCGAAAAGGAACTGGCGGAGCTAGGATTCCTGCCGCTGGTCTACAAGAAAGAGACTGAGTCGGCGACCTTCTACTCGGGCCAGTCAGTGCAGAGGCCGCAGAAGTACGACGTCAATGCGGCGACGGGCAGCGCGGAGCTGAGCGCTCAGATCCCGTATGTCATCGCCTGCTCCCGCATCGCCCACTACATGAAGATCATGGTCCGCGAACGGCTGGGACGCTTCGAGTCCGAGCATACTCTTCGCGACTATCTGAACCGCTGGCTGAAGAACCTGGTTGTCTCGCAGGATGACGCCAGCCAGGAGATGAAAGCGAAGTATCCGCTCAAGTCCGCGCAGGTCGAGATCATCGATGATCCCGACGGGCGGCCCGGGTACTTTGAAGCCACGGCGCATCTGCAACCCCACATCACATTCCGCGGGCTGCGCGCGTCGATGCGCCTCGTTACCGAGATGAAACAGCAGTAGCTCTCTTCGCGTTTCCAGAATGCTAAAAGGAGTGCAATCAATGGGTACCGAAACGGCAACTTTTCTGAAACTGGGTGACATCAAAGGGCAGAGCAAGGACAAGGATCACAAGGACTGGATCAACATCAGCTCCTATCACTACGGGATGACGATGAACATCGGCGCTGGCGCCGGTCAGGTCCGCCAGGCCGGTCGCGCCAACTTCGAGGACATCATCATCACCAAGATCATGGACAAGTCGAGCGCCAGCCTCGCCGAGGCGGCTGCGTCCGGGCTGTACTTCAAGTCGGCCGAGATCGAAGCGATGAGCGCGGCGGGCGGCGACAAGCGCACCAAGCTGATGAAGATCACGCTCGAAAATGTTCACATCACTTCGCTGCAGCACGATCACAAGGACGGTGATGTTCCCAAGGAAGTGGTGTGCCTGTCCTTCGGCAAGATCAAGTGGGAAGTCACCGTGCGCAAGCCCGACGACACCGATGACTCCCCGGTCCGCGCTGGCTGGGATCGCGACGAAAACAAGAAGTGGGCCTGACCGCCCGCAGCAGATAGGAGACTCCGGACAGGGTATGAAGTCCGGCGAAAGGCTGCGTGATCAGCCACGCAGCGGCTGGCCATCGTACACCTCTCCGGAGGGGTTCCTACGCATGCAGTTACCGGGTTACAACTGAAACCCGAATCTGGCGCTCGATCGATGTCACGGAGGCAAGCGTGAAATTTTTTCATTTGCAACTCCATCGCACGCACGAATACGCGGACAGCATCATCGGCACACTCTCTGTAAACGGGGAATTGCTCTGCGATTCGCTGGAATTGCCGTGGAAAGACAATCAATCGCAGATCAGCTGCATTCCTATCGACCATTACGGCGCCCGGCTCCGTTCTGACCATCCCGATCAATGGCGGATCGAACTCGACAACGTTCCTGGGCGCACGCACATCCAGTTGCACATCGGCAACTTTCCCGCCAACACCCAGGGATGCATCCTGGTGGGCCTTGGATATGCCGCCAATCTGGTGACGCAGTCGACTGCGGCCTACGACAAGCTGCGTGCGGCTTTTTACGGCACCGAGCAGCCAATCGCGACGCCGTTGGAGACGATCGCCCTAACCGTCATCGGGACACCAGGCTAGCCGGGTATGGGCAGCAATCTCGACGATCTGCCTGAGCGCACGGCCACGGCTACCAGACGCGCGGAGGCGGAGGGATCTCCCGACGCCGAAAATTGGAGCCTCGTTCAGCTCGATGAAGCGATCGCCAGAATCGATCAACGCATCCAGGCCCAGACCCGCGCCCTTCGCGAGCATCCCGCCTTTCGTCGACTGGAGTCGGCGTGGCGCGGCCTGGCCTTTCTCGCGGAGCGTATAGCGACCGGCCCGCGGCTCCGGCTGGCGGTGCTGAATCTCAGCATGGACGAGCTGCGTAAAGACGTGGCCGACACCGTGCGCGATGGCGCGATCGGGCGCTTCCTTAGTACTAGCGAGCGGGCGCCCGACCTCCTTCTCGCGGACTTCGAGTTTCATCATGGTCCATGCGAGCTGCCGGCCCTCCGAGGTCTCGCCATGCTGTGCGAACGAAATGCCATTGCTCTATTGGCCGCGGCGGGTGCTAAGCTCCTGGGACTCGGCAGCCTGCGCGAGCTTTCGCGCCAAAGCCAGAAGCTCTCGCGCACCCTACAAGCACTAGAGTACATTACCTTCCGCGCCTTTCGGGAAGAGAGCGCGGCGAGTTGGGTCTGCCTAGCAGTTCCGGAGCTGATGATTGCGCCGGGGGTATCGGGCAGTGCGGCGCATGCTCTCGCGGTGTGCATCGCCCGCGCTCAGAACGCGACGGGCTGGCCGCATATCGCCGCCGATGGCGAAGAATATGGCGAGCTCCGAGAGCTGCCCGGACCGGTGGCCATCGATCTCTCTTACGCCAATGAGAATGCGCTCGCCGGCTGGGGTCTGTCGTGTCTTTTAGCCAGCCGCGGCTCGGACCGCGCGCGGTTCTCTGCGCTGCCCACCTGCCAGTCGACCGGCTCGCGCGCAGCCGTCGGCATGGATCTGCTGAGCATGCTCTGTATTTCGCGGCTGGTACGTCGTCTGCTAGCTGCCCTGCGGCAGTTGCCACGCCCCATCGACAGGGTGCATCTGCGCGAGCTGTGTCAGCGCTGGCTGAACGATCTATCGGATGAACGGGAGGACGATAGCACCGCACTGCGCCGCCAGTATCCCTTGCGCAATGCCACCGTCTGCGTCGACCTGGAGCCGTGGCAGAGCGGCATGGCCGTCGTTTCGCTGCGGCTCCGCCTGCCGCGCACCCGCGCGCTGCCGCCAGCTTCGGTGCAGATCAGCTTCGAACAGAGCGGAGTGTACTGACCATGCCGGCCCCCAATCAGCAGCTCTTGCCCTCGGTACTCGATCGCCTGATCGATCGCCAGCCCAAGCGCAAGACCGAGGAGCCCGATGCGCATCTCATATCGCTGAAGGAGCTCAAGAAGCTTCTCGAGCGAGATCTCAACATCCTGGCCCAGACCCATCGCGCCTCGCTGGCTGCGGTGCCAGCCAATCTCACCGAGCTGCGCAAGTCAAGCTTTGCCTTTGGGGTTCCCGAGTTCACCTCCTTCTCGGTCACCAACCACGATGCCAGTCAGCTGGCTGAAGAGCTCGAGGCGACCATCGAGAGGTTCGAGCCGCGCTTGCAGCTGGTGCGGGTCACGGTCGACAAGCTCGATGCCAACCTGGGAACCATCAGCTTCTTCATTGATGCCTACCTGAACATCGAGCCTGCGCCCGAGAAAGTCCGGTTTGATGCCACGCTACCGCTACATGGCCAGAGCCTCTCGGTGAGAGAGCACAGGACGGAATCCGATGGCTGATAGCCTGCTAGAGTATTACGAGCGCGAGCTGGCTTTTCTGCGCCGCTCGGGCGCGGAGTTCGCAAAACGCTACGACAAGATTGCGCAGCGACTCTCGCTTGAGCAGGACAAGTGCGACGATCCCCACGTCGAGCGTTTTCTTCAGGGCTCGGCCTTTCTCGCCGCCCGCGTGCATCAGCGCCTAGATGAGGAGTTCCCCGAACTCACCAATGCGATGCTCTCCCTGCTGTTTCCGCAGCTGCTGGCGCCGACGCCGCCGATCTCGATCCTGCAGCTCGTCGGCAAAGAGCTCCCGGTCACCATTAAGGCGCTGACACCCTTGCTTACCGATCCCATCGTCGGGACCGAGACTAGCTGCCGCTTTCGCACGGCGTATCCGGTGCGGCTTTTGCCAATCACCGTGCGCAGGACCCGCTTCGCGCTGCCCGGCGACCTCGGTCTGCCTCCGGACGACTCCACGCAGGCCGTGCTGGTCTTAGAGCTCGAGTCCGCGGTCCTGCCCTTCTCGGCGCTAGGGCTGGGCGCCTCTGAGGCTGGCCGCGCCTTCCCGCACGGCGAGGTGCCGCTGCGCTTCTATGTCAGCGGGCCGCAGCAATTCCAGCTGTATGACCTTTTGCTCGATCATTCCTACAGCGATAAAGATCGGCGGCACATGGTGCAGCTCCGAGCCAGCGGCGAAAAGACCACCGGCGTCCCCATCCAGCTGCAGCCCGTCGGCTTCCATGGCGAGGAAACGCTGCTGCCGGGTGGACCGCTGGCCCTGCACAGCTATCGCCTACTGCGGGAGTACTTCGCCTTTCCCAAGAAGTTTCTCTTCTTCGATCTTTGCGGCTTGAGCAAGGCCATGCTGCCGTCGCTGGGAAATCGACTCGAAGTGCTCTTCCTTCTCTCGCGGGAGCCGGCGCGCCAGTTGGTGCTGTCTCCCGATTGCTTCCGGCTGGGATGCACGCCGATTGTCAATCTGTTCAATCACCGGTGCGATGAGATTCACGTGGATCAGACCCAGGTCGAGTACCCGATCTTTCCGGATTACCGACGACAGAGCAGCATGGAGATCTACTCGGTAGATAAGGTGACAGCTTATTCCAAGGCCGGCGAGGCCATCGGCGTGCAGCCACTGTTCGGACTGAAATACGGCAGCGAAGACAGCGGCCAGCGCGTCCTTTACACCACCAATCGCCGTCCAGTGAAGGACGGCACCGACGTGTTCCTTTCCCTTGTTGATCTCGGCAAGAATGCCGCTCATCCGGATTGGTCGCGCATGCACGTCCGCGCCACCTGCAGCAACCGCAGCCTAGCGGCGGCCTTGCCGATCGGCGGTGGCAACCGGATCTCCGGCACTCTCAGAGACATGCATCCCCAGGGTGGGGATGCCGAGCACATTTCCGCCGTATATTGCCTGGAGCGACCGACCGCCTCTTATCGGCCACAGCTCGGGGATCGCACGCTGTGGCGGCTACTTTCGCATCTTTCGATAAATCACCTGCAGCTGACCGATGCCGCGGTTTTGTGCGAACTGCTCAAGGTCTACAGCCTGGGCGGCGACGAAGCGGTATCGAGCGAGATCGCGGGAGTCAAGGCGCTGTCGGCGCAGCGGGTCGTCGCCCGCTCCCGCGACGGACTACCCGGCTTCTGCCGCGGGCTCGAGTTGACGCTCAAGCTCGATGACGACTGCTATGTCGGCCGCAGCCCCTTCTTATTCGCATCGGTGCTCGAGCGTTTCTTTGCCGAGGCGGTGTCCGTCAACTCCTTCACCCAGCTGGTGCTCGAGAGCCAATCGCATCGGCAGGTGCGCAGGTGGCCGCCGCGGGCCGGGGAGCAGATCCTGTTGTGAGTCGACTTCGATCCATCGACGAGATTCTCGGCGGCACCGATGTCCGCCAGCACTCCTTACTGCAGTTGGTGCGTCGGCTCGAGCGGGAACTCTTGCAACACAGTTCGACGATGGGCGACTTGTTCAATTCCGTGGGCTGCGGCATCGATCCGAGCAAGGAAGTACTGCGCTTTAGCGGCCATGCCTCGCTGGCCTTTCCGCCGCAAGAAGTCCTGGAAGCCGCCTTCGATCCGGAGCGGCCAGGCGCTCGCGAAGCCGAGCGCTTGCCAATCAACGTTACCGTCTCGTCGCTGGGACTATTTGGTCCGGATGGCGTACTGCCGCTTTACTACACGGCGTTGATCCGCGAGCGCACGCTGCGCGGCGACTTCACGCTGCGCGATTTTCTCGATCTGATCAATCACCGCTACGTCTCCTTCTATTATCGCGCCTGGGCGATCCATCACCCCGAGGTGATATTCGAGCGAGAAAGATGTACAAGCACCCGGCTCGATCCGCTGTCGCTCTATCTGCAAGCGTTGTGCGGTGATGCGCCGCCGGCCCCGGGGTTTGGTTGCTCCGCGACGGAGCTGCCGCTGCAGTATGCTTCGTTGTTTGCGCAGGGACCGCGCTCGGCTTCCGCGCTGCAAGGTCTCTTGCTCGACTACTTCGAGCCGATCCTAGCCGAGGCCCTGCCCGCGCGCGGCAGCGTCCGAGACCTTACCAGCGACATTCCGGTTCCGACGCGCTACCGGCGGTTGATCGAAATCGAGCAACTACTGCCGCAGTACCTCCCGTTGTCAGCCACCGAGCAGACCCTGCTCGGTGAGCACAATCAGACGCTGGGCGAGAGCCTGGTCCTCGGCGATGTAGTCTGCGTCGAGAATGCCAAGTTTCGCATTCGCATCGGGCCGCTGTCGTATGCGCAGTACAAGGAGTTCCTGCCCCCGAGTGAAAAAGCGCGCGGCCTGGCCTTTTGCAAGCTGGTACGCTTGACTCGCAGCTTCGTCGGACCGGAGTTCGACTTCGACATCGAACTGCGGCTGCAGCACGAAGAGTTCCACGGCTTCGAGCTGGGCGATTCCTCTCTGGGCGGGGCCTGGCTTGGCATCTCGACGTACTTGATCAATCAGCCGCCGGACGAGGTTGCGGAAGCGGTCCGGGATGAGCAACCGCATACGTCTTTTACAGAAGCGGAACCATCACAAACATCTTCTGCAAAAGCGGACCAGCCGCCCAAGACGGTGCCGCAGAGGTCTATCTACCCCAGCTCGCTCGTCGAAAACTGGTTTCTCGACTGAGCATTTCATTTCGAGGGATGCGATGAATGTGAATCACCTGCGTTCGTTGGTCGGCAAGCTGGATGCTTCGTGCCGCGCCGCACTAGAGTCGGCCCTCAATCTCGCCGCCAGCCGAACCCAAAATGCCGTCGAGATGGAGCACCTCCTGCTGCGCCTGATGGAGAACGCGGACTCCGATGTCAACCAGATCCTGCGCCACTTTAATGTGGAGACCGCTCGGCTCAGCCGCGATCTCGGCCGCGCACTCGACAGCTTGTCGACCGGCAACGGGCGCTCGCCGGTCTTTTCGCGGCGGCTGGTGCAGGCGCTGCGCGACGCCTGGCTGATTGCGTCCCTAGACTGCGTGGTTGAGAGGATCCGCTCCGGCCACCTGCTGCTCGCGATGCTCGAGAGCGATGAAGCGGGCGCAATGCTGCGGCAGACCTCGGCGGAGTTTGCGCGCATATCCCTCGCGGGACTACGGGAGCGACTGACGACGATCACCGCCGGTTCAGCCGAAGACAAGGCGGCGGCGAAGGCGGCCGAGAGCGCACCGGCGGCGGCACAGCAGCCCTCCACCGCCGTGCCCAAGGAAGACTCCGCGCTCAGCAAGTACACGATCGATTTGGTCGAGCGCGCGAAAAAAGGCGGCATCGATGACGTAAGCGGCCGCGACGCCGAGATCCGCAGCATGGCAGCCATCCTGCTGCGCCGTCGACAAAACAACCCCATCCTGGTCGGCGAGGCGGGCGTCGGCAAGACCGCGGTGGTGGAGGGACTGGCCCGCAAGATCGCCAGCGGCGACGTGCCGGAACCGCTGCGCAACATCGCGATACGCGTCCTCGATATTGGCCTGTTGCAAGCCGGCGCCGGCGTGCGCGGGGAGTTCGAGAACCGCCTCAAGCAGGTGATCAGCGAGGTCAAGGAGTCGGCGCAGCCCATCGTTATCTTCATCGATGAGGCCCATACTCTGATCGGCGCC
>Ga0154020_10001070_pt1 | contig 33870 bp, 37 predicted proteins | sample Klosneuvirus_201_FD_109709 | JGI IMG/M metagenome (GOLD analysis project Ga0154020, IMG submission 109709) | Active sludge microbial communities from wastewater, Klosterneuburg, Austria - Klosneuvirus_20160825_MG | ecosystem: Engineered > WWTP > Aerobic digester > Activated sludge | place...
ATGCCGGTAAGTGCACCGAACTGGAGCCACAACATGAGGGTGGCGACCCCTGCGGCAAGAAATGCTGCAACCACCGCCTCACTTGTGTTCAGAACACCTAACACCAAGGGCCGTTGCGCTGTGCGATCCATCAAACCATCTTCACGCACCTCCAAGAGTTGATTGAAGGCGTTGCTTGCACCCGTGAGCAGGGTGCCCGCGATACAAAGACCGATGACCCCGGTCCAAGAAAAGGCACCTTGGGGGATCCCGAACAGATAGCCGAAGGCCGCACTCATGACCACCAAGGAGGCCAATCGCAGCTTGAAGAGCACCGCCAAACTGCGGAGTTTTAGAGCTACTGGTGCCTGATGAACTGCGGAGGTGCGGGACACGATGCGGGTGCTTCGATCACAAAGTTGCAAAGCGCTGCAAATGTATTGCACGGATCGGGAACGCGTTTGTGGACCGATCGGGCCTATCGAAGCTGGACCAGCGGCTCAATTGAGCACGTAACGCGGTACCTGCTCGGCATGTCGTTCCCTGAAATAGCACACCAACCCTGCTTTAATGATGTGGTCCGTTGTGACAGGAGCCGTGGCCGCGTTGTAGGTGCGGAATAGATACCCCAGCTCCAAACGCATTGCGGAACGTGGGTCCAAGGTCCAACCGACCCTTACTTCGGCTTGTGCTACGGTGGCCAGCTTGTACTGACCAATGCGGTAGCCGTAGTCTTGTAATTGTCCGTTTTCCTTAACTGGTCGATCGCGCTCCGGGCGGAATATGTTCGCCCCATAGCTGAACACGCTGTCCTCGCCCAACCAAGCCATGTTGCCCTTTACCGAGAATACCCAGCGGTCGCGAACAAGGTCCACATTCACCAGCCCTTCCTGAAAATCGCTTCCGTAAGGATGCGCCAAGGGCTGCCCCATGTGCGCGTAATTCTGGCGGGTATCCGAGTGTGTGTACATGAACGGCCGTACCACGTTGTATTCAGCACGTACCTGTAAACCCTTCACACCGAAAGCCTCGTGCATGTTCATACCCAATTGCAAGGCTTGTTTGTTCGCATACCAGCCGTAGCCCTTGCGCACCTGGTCCAGCAAGAATTCGTCCAACATGAGCTGGCTGTAAAATAGAATGTGCTTTCCCACTTTTACATTGATCGAGAGGCCAAGAAGCGCGTTGTCCGGAGACCCGATCTGAAATTCATTGGGCCGGTAGAAGATGACCGGGTTCAAGTAGGTGATGTCAAATCCACGTGGATACAAACTATCACCTTGGCTCCACACGATTGATTCGAATGCCGCTACGTTGATCCGCTTGCTCACGTTCCAGGAGAGGTAGTGCATGCTGGTGTACTTCGTGCCGTATTTGCCCGGATCCCCCGCCGCCCCACGGATGTCCTTCATCACGGTGAAGAGGTTGATGTACTTGATGTGCCAAACCGAGGTGGTGATCTTCAGGTAGGGATAGCTGTATGCTTCACTGGACAGAAAAAGGGACCTGTACCCATTGCCGAAGGTGTTCTTCCCCTTACCCAAAGTGAGGTTGATGAACTTGTGGGCATCCCAACTGATGTGGCCATTCCAATCATAGTGCGTTACCGTGGATGTTGTGCCATAGGCATACCCTTCACCGGGTGTTACTTGGGTAGCTTTGGTCACTGTATCCAAGTAGCTTGGTAACTGTTCGCCCCACCCTTGGCCATCCAAATGGAAATTCAGTTTGGACCCAGCATCCAGATCCGCCCAAAACCCAGCGGAACCTCGATAGATGGTCTCCGAATTCGACCCCATGCCATAGCCTCCGTTCGCCTCCAACATCGGACCCCAACGGAACTTGTGCCCGTTCATTCGCCCGGCCCAACTGTCCAATTTCTTGATGGCGGCCTTTGGCAACAAGCTATCCGCCCCAAGGGAAATCCGCAGTTCTTCTGCTCTGTATGGGCGGATAGCGGAATGGATATCGGACCCATAGGCTTCGACCTGTGTTGCATAGGGCCTTTCCACTTCCCTGCTCAATGGCGCCCAACCGGGTTGTGCATGGACCAAGCCGGAACACAAGGAAAGGATCAGTAACGGAGCTATTCGACCCATCACTCCGAGCGCTTGGGCCAAACAAAGGGCAACATGGCCAATGCAACCGCTGATGTTCCCAACACCATGAGACCAATGTTGGGGTGCCATTTGCGCGTGACCAAACCGAGCCCAATGACCACCAGGGCATACAGATACAGGATCAAGGTGGTCTTCCGGTGACCCAATTTCATGTCCATGAGCCGGTGATGGATATGATTGCGATCCGCAGCGAAAGGGGAAACACCGCGTACCATACGATAGATGAAAATACGCAGCGTGTCCACCAACGGATAAGCGATGACCGCCATGGCGAATATCGGGGTGGGGATCTGTTTCAGGTAGATAGGCAAACGTGAGGTATCATGATCGATGACCTTGATCGCCAATACGGCGATGATGGCCCCGATGATCAGCGAGCCACTATCGCCCATGAAGATCCGTGCAGGGTGCCAATTGAAGACCAAGAAACCCACCAATGACCCTGCCAGCACAAAAGCAAGTAGTGAAAGGGCCACATCGCCTGCTAAGAACAGCCAGGTACCATAGGCCACAGCCGCGATAAGACCGATCCCTGCAGCCAGGCCATCCACTCCATCGATCAAGTTAAAGGCATTCACCAGCACGATGTACACGAAGAAGCTGAGCGCAATGCTGACGTAATCCGGAAGTTCGTACACCCCGAACAGACCATGCATGTCCGCGATCCGGATCCCGGCCATCATTACCAAAATGTAGCCCACCAGCATGTGTCCCACTAATTTCTTCACCGGTGAGAAACCGATGATATCGTCCTTCACGCCAATGAAGAACAACAACACCATGGCCGAGAGCATGAACTTGAAATCCAGGTAGGCGGCACCCATGGCGAAGTACATCTGCTCATAATCCGCAACACCCCCCATGTTGATCACCGCGGCCCTCGGGAACCATAGCGAGTAGGAGAATATGATGGAAGCGAAGATGATGATGCCGCCAATGGTGGGTACGCTTCGGTGATGCACTTTGCGCTGTTCACCGGGTTCATCGACCAGGTGTTTCATGCGCGCCACTTTGATCAAAGAAGGCATGGTGAACAGCACCACGAAGAAAGACGTGATGGTGCCAAGAAGTAGGATGTAGCCGTGTTCCTTCACTTTGGAGTGTTCAAAGATCGTAATACCGGTTGAAGAGCGAGGTGCGAATACCCACATACAGATAAGTGCTCTGGACCTCATCCGGACCAGGATCCAAACTTCGCCTTTGCATACCTGCCAGAATTCGCAGATTGGTGTTGTGGTTGAGCAGGTAGTTCACGTTCACATCGTAGTAGAACAGATGGTTACGGTTCGGGCCGGCCACGCCTTCACTGTAGGTATCGGGTTTGCCCAAATTGCCGCCGTAGTTCGCACCAACGGGGTCGCGATCGAATGTGCCCATGACCAACTTCCCTTGGGCTATGAAACGACCGAAGCCCGCATCAACAATCGCCACCACTTCATTGAAACTGGTGCCCAAGGGATGGGCCAAGGGCAAACGCGCCTGGGCGTAGCTAAGTTGGGTGGGGTTGTGCATGTACATGAACGGTTGGGCAACGTTGTACTCCAACTGAACATGCAGGTCCTTGCGGAACACATCGAACCAGCGCGCACCGATCTGATAGGCGAAGCGCTGGGTTCCCGGATCATCCGTGGCGAACTGTCCGTAGACATATCCCTTCTCTGTGATCTTCACACGCAGATCAATGCCCACCAAACTCTTCTCCCGACCACGGAAACCGCGCACCGCCGAATTCACACCGATCAAAGGGTTCAATTCCAAGGCATCGAAGGGCTTTACACCGGTGCTATCGATATTCTCGAACAAAGTGCTCTCGAACAAACCAACCTGCAACCGACCAAGGTCCATGCTGAAGTGGTTGAACCGTCCACGCATCCAATAGAACAAGGATTCGCTTGATTGTCCGGTTGGCAAACGATCCACGTTGAATACACCACCTTGCATTTTGGTCCACCAAGTGGTGTATTGGAACCGACGGTTGGTGCTGAGCAAGCTGAATTCCAGATAGGGTGTCCCGTTCGCATTGTCGCTCAATAGCACGGATCGGTAGCCGTGACCAACGAAGTGCGACCCTTGACCGAATTGGATGTTTAGCCAACGGGCTGGACTGTAGGAGACGTTGCCCCTTGACCAAGCATAATCGTAGATCCGCTTCTTGGACAACTTGGTGCGCCCTTGGCCTGGTATGACTCCGATCTCCTGAACATATTCGAACAGGTATTGCGGCACGATCATCTGTGTCTCGTGGAACATGGTCTGGAAGGAGATCTTGCTGCCCAAGTTCCCAGTTACCCAAAAGCCACGTCCATTGTTGTAATAGATGTTGGTGTCCGAATAGGCCGAATGGTTCGCCAAGTCATCGCCATACTGTAGATCGAAGAGTATATCGGCCGTTAGGCGGAAATCCTCTCCCTTCACCTCCATAAGATGGTCCCTGAAGAGCTTCTCCGTTACCCCGTAGTAGTACTTGGTTGAATCCACGCGGTGGCCCATCACATTGGTGAGGTCGGCGCGAGACTCCAATACCGGTTTCATACCGCTATGGACCCGTGCCTCGCAATTTGCAGCGTTGCGTTCAACATCGATGTAGATGTCGCGCTGCAAAGGGATGTCATTCTGCTGGGCCCGTGCGAACAGGACCGCTGCGGAAAAACAGAGGACAGTTACGGACCGGAACAGGTTCATACTGGACATGGCGCAATTGCGGGCGGAAAGGTAGCCGGAACCTGCCGTGTAGAAAGCATCACGCCCGGAGCTGGTTCCGGGCGTGATGCAACAATTGCTATGCGGATGGAACTAAGCTACTGGGCAGCCAACTCACTTTTAGCGAATTCGGCATAAACGCTGGTGATCCCATCCCGTAGGTCGATCTTATGCTTCCAACCCAAATTGTGAAGGCGCGATACGTCCATCAATTTACGCGGGGTCCCGTCCGGTTTCTCCGTATTCCAATTCAATTCACCGGTAAAGCCGACGATGTCCTTGATCATCTCAGCAAGGGCCTTGATCGTAAGATCCTCTCCCGTTCCGATGTTCACGAAAAGTTCGTCGTTGTAGTTCTGCAATAGGAAGTAGCAGGCGTCCGCGAGGTCATTCACATGAAGGAATTCGCGCATGGGCGAACCCGTTCCCCAGACCTCCACAGAAGGTGCGTTCGTGATCTTCGCGGTGTGGAATTTCCGGATGAGCGCTGGAAGCACGTGGCTGTTGTTGAGATCGTAATTGTCGTTCGGGCCATACAGATTGGTAGGCATTGCACTGATGTAGTTCACGCCATACTGCCTGCGGTAGCTCTCGGTCATCTTAATGCCCGCGATCTTGGCGATGGCATAGGGCTCATTGGTCTGCTCCAATAAACCGGTCAAAAGACTTTCCTCTTTCAAGGGCTGTGGTGCCATTTTGGGGTAGATGCATGACGAGCCCAGGAACAACAATTTCTGCACCCCGTTCTCATAGGCGGAATGGATCACGTTGTTCTGGATCATCAAGTTCTCGTACAGGAATTGCGCACGGTACACGTTGTTCGCTTGGATACCGCCCACTTTTGCCGCAGCCAATACGACATGGTCCGGCTTCTCCTTGGCGAAGAACTCCCGCACAGCACTCTGCTCCTTCAGGTCCAACTCCTTACTACCGCGCGTTACGATGTTGTCGAAGCCTTCAGACTTCAACTTCCGCACGATGGCGCTGCCCACCATCCCGCGGTGGCCTGCTATATAGATCTTATCTTCTTTCTTCATGTTGTTGGGGCGATGCATGCATCGCCCTTGCTATCTTAGTTGGGGCGATGCATGCATCGCCCTTGCCCGAACAGGATCGATCGCCGTTGGCGATCATTCCTGTTCATGCAGGATACTGTGCCCTCCTTTCTTCAGGTAAACGTCACGCTTGAAGAGTTCAATGTCGCTCTGCACCATCTCCTTCACCAAGGCCTTCAAGTCGTATTTGTGCTTCCAGCCCAGCACGCGCTTGGCCTTCGACGGGTCGCCTTCCAAATGGTCCACCTCTGCTGGTCGATAGTACCGCTTATCGATCGCCACCACGGTCTTGCCCGTCTTCTTGTCGATGCCCTTTTCGTTCACTCCTTTGCCTTTCCATTCCAACTTGATGCCCGCTTCGGCGAAAGCCAGATCAATGAAATGGCGGACAGTGTAGGTCTTGCCCGTAGCGAGCACGAAATCGTCCGGCTTCTTCGCTTGCAACATGAGCCACATGCCTTCCACATAGTCCTTGGCATGGCCCCAATCGCGCTTGGCATCGATGTTCCCCAAGTAGAGCGCATCCTGCAGTCCCAATTTGATCTTGGCCACGGCTCGTGTGATCTTGCGGGTTACGAAGGTCTCCCCACGCAACGGACTTTCATGGTTGAACAGGATGCCATTGCACGCGAACATGCCATAGCTCTCGCGGTAATTCTTGGTGATCCAAAATCCATAGAGCTTGGCTACGCCATAAGGGCTCTTTGGGTAGAACGGTGTTTCCTCGTTCTGTGCACGTGGCAACACACCGCCGTACAATTCACTGGTGCTGGCCTGATAGAAGCGGGTCTTCTTCTCCATGCCCAAAATGCGGATGGCCTCCAAGAACCGAAGCGTACCGATCCCGTCCGCGTTTGCGGTGTATTCAGGTAGTTCAAAGCTCACGGCCACATGGCTCATGGCGGCTAGATTGTAGATCTCGTCCGGCTGGATCTCCTTCACCAAACGAAGGCAATTGACACTGTCGGTGAGGTCACCGTAATGCAGGAAGAATGGTCGACCCTTCTCATGCATATCATGGTACAAGTGATCGATCCGGTCGGTGTTGAACAACGAGCTACGGCGCTTTATGCCATGTACCTCGTAGCCCTTACTGAGCAGCAATTCGCTCAGGTACGCACCATCCTGACCGGTGACGCCGGTGATCAATGCAACTTTCCTGCGGCCGCCGTTGGCCTTCGGTGAAGCATTGCTCTTTTTTGACGACTTGGCCGAAATTTCCTTGGCCTTTTTCACGGTTCTTGTGGCTTTCGGCTTCTTGGCCAGAGCCATCTTCTTAGCGGCCGGTTTGCTTGTTGGCTTTTGTTTCTTGATCATGGTCTATTATTCTACGATGAACCAATTGTTCACGAGTTGATGCTTGTTGTAACGCATTGGTGCGTTGGTGGTCACGTCGGTCAGTTGCTTCCCTGCTTCGTTACAGATGATCTGGCCCGCTGCGGTGTCCCACTCCATGGTGGGTGCGTAACGGGGGTATGCATCAGCGGTGCCTTCGGCCAGCAGACCGAACTTGTATGCACTGCCCATGGAATTGATGGTGATGTCGCTGTGCTTCGCTTCCATGCTCTTGATAAAGGCATCCGTTTCGGGGCTGCGGTGAGAACGGCTCGCGAGAATAATGTACGTGTTGCGGTCCGCTTTTGCGGGCAGAGGGGTGCTCATAGCGATCCGTTCATACGCTGAAACACCGGTTCGGGTTGCCGCCTCTTCCTGCCGGAATGCGCCTCCTCCCTTCCAAGCGAAATAGAGCACGTCGGTATCCGGGGCATAGAGCAGGCCGAGCACCGGTTTGCTGCTGCCCATCGGGCCTGCGGGTAGCTCATCCCGTTCCATCAAGGCGATGTTCACCGTGAACTCTCCGTTGCGCTTCACGAATTCCTTGGTGCCATCCAGCGGGTCCACGCACCAATACCGTTGCCATGCCATTCGCTCTTCGCGGGCGATCTCTCCACCTTCCTCACTCAAAACTGGAAGCCCTGTGCCGCGAAGGAGGTTCTCAATTGCCGTGTGCGAACGCCGATCGGCCTCTGTTAGCGGAGATCTATCATCCTTGAGATCGACGGAAAAAGAGCCTGCATAGACTTCCATGATCTCTTTTCCAGCCGCCAAACATGCCTCAATTGAAATACCGAGAAGTGGATGAACTTGTTCTTCTTGCATTCGTCGCGGCAAATGTAACCGGGGTAAGGGGCGTTTCTCCGGATAGTGTGCCGAGCTATCAACGTGTCGTGTTCAAGACTGGTTGGAACGACGAACGGACCCGTCCCGATCGAGCGGGAGGAGTCCGTTCCTGGAATAGTCCGATTTGCCGATCAGGCCTTGCCCATGATCTTGAACATGCCCGTGCTGCACTCTGGACAAGTTCCCTTCATTGCCTTGCGGCCATTGGCCATAACGACCTCTTTGGGTTCTTTCATGTTGCGCTTCGCTTTGCACTTTACGCAATACGCTTCAACTGCTGCTGCCATGGTAGTTTAGTTGTTTTGATTGATGAGTTGTGGATCACAAGGTAATCGCCTTGTTCGAAATGACCTGAACGGGTTATCAACAGGCACCCCTCAATAGATCCGTTCGTTGTCCACGAGAGGGCCCAATGATCCAACTTACTGTTACATTCGATATACAAGAACTACCCATCCATGAAACACCTCCTTACTCTACTTCTAGTTGCAAATGCCTTGTTACCGCTTACCGCACAGGTATTGATCGACAGTATTCCCTATCCAAATTCGAATCTCAGCTTCTGGGGAATTGAGGTGAATGCGGATACCCTATTTCTGGGTGCAGATGGACCTGGGGATATCGTCTTCAGCGACCATGCCGGGAACATCCTTGGCCAATTGGCAACCGGTCATAACTTCAACCATGGACTGGTGCGCAAACCGAATTCCTATTTGATCGCAGAGGATTATACCTCCAACGGGGCCTCACTATTTGAGATCGGAAACAACGGTGAAGCATTGGGCAGCTGGGTCTTCCCGGATGTGAACGGCGGGAATTCCAGCGGGATCGGGGACCTGTGTCCGGACGGTGAGGCGGTGTGGTACACCTTGTATTATCCGGACAACGATGTTGACCCCTATGCTACGGCATACAAATGGATCCCCGGCACCACCACACCACTGGACTCGGTACCGTTGCACGGCGAACAACCTTACGGGATCGCGCTCAAAGGCGATACGCTATTCTACGTTACGGACGACCTGAACGGAGACCTTGAACGCATTTACGCTTATGACCTGAACACGGATAGCGATATCGGTTGGGTGGAACTACCGGACACTCCGATCGACAATGACATGTCTCCGCGTGGCATGCACTACGATGGGTCACACCTGTATCTGGTCGCGAACCGCCAAGGAGGAAGTGCATTCGCCTACCAAACGATCTACATCTACGCTTTCGATGCGAACGTTGGTTTTGCGGAAAGCGTGAAGAAGGGATCCGTGCTAGTATACCCGAACCCGACGACGGAACAGGTTACCTTGGAGTGGCCCATTACAGGATCCGTCGCTACGGTCACTATCGCGGACGCAAGTGGTCGGATCGTTCTCCAAGAACGAACCACGAATTACAAGGTGCGGTTGAACGTATCGGAGCTAACCGAGGGCACCTACCATTTCAATGTGACCGCAGCGGATAAGATGACCGAAGGATCGTTCATCGTACAGCACTGAGGTATGATCACTCCTTCTACTTAGCGTGTTCCAAGGAACCCACTATGAATGGTGCCTTCGCTCCTTTTGACCGATCAACGTGAAAGCCGAATTTTTCCGCGTTCAAGAGGTCATCGGTACCAGCGCTCCCTTTTTGACCCTTGTTATCGCGAACCCTGAACTTGATCCCGACAAGATCACCTGCTTCATTGAACTTTACATTGTCGTATTGCAGTGAGATGCCTGTTCGAGACATGTCATACTTGAGCTTGTTCAGGTCATCCATCCGCATTTGCGAGTTGAACACCACTTCGATCAATTCGGCTCCAGGGCTAAGGGGTGGCTGCTGCGCTGCACTTTGGACCGTTGTAATGGTGAACAACAGGAAAGCAATAACGGAAAGGATATGAGAGCTTGTTCGCATGGTCATGGTAATAATCCACGGGAAAGTTACACAACGGGTTGGATGCGGTAGCTGCTCCTTTGATCCATATGTTCCCATGTCCGATCGAGCGGACCCCTAATTTTGTTCCGATGAGCATCGATTTGTCAGTCTCTGTACCACAACCCCGTTTGAACAGCAAATGGGTCGAAGCACGATTCGACCGGATCGCTGGATCATACTGGGTTTTCGAAAGGCTATTCTTGGTGCCGCCTACAGCTCGCCAACGTTCAGTGGATCTATTGAAATTGCAACCCGGTGAGCGTGCACTAAGCGTTGGTTGCGGTCAAGGGAAGGCACTAAAAGCGCTTTCGCGCGGTGTTCAGGCCTCCGGAAATGTGGTAGGTGTGGACCTAAGTGCGGAAATGTTGAAACGTGCCTATGACCAATTGATCGAGCACAGTCTGGGCAACGTGCTTTTGGTGAAGAAGGATTTTCTAACGTTCGAACCTGAGCATAAATTCAACGCCGTGCTCTTCAGTCTTTCACTTACAAGTTTCGGGGAACCTTCAAAAGCTTTGCACCACGCATGGGAACTGCTGTTGCCCGGTGGGCGACTGGTCGTGCTCGATGCGCAATTGCCTCCAAAGCTGGGCCTCCTGACCAAGCCAATGATGCAGTTGATCCGCAAATTCTTGGAGGCCACCGTACTGGGTGATCCCGATATGCGAACTCTGGCAGAATTAGAGCAACTGGCACCGATCGTCAGACTGGAGCACTTCCGAAAGGAAACCTATTTCGTAGCGCTGCTGAAGAAACCCGAACTGCCAAGTTCGTAGCACGGACTAGAAATGGTAATTCACGGAAAGTGTGCGCAATGGATTTGCGAAGTGGACGAATTCAGGATCGCCGTTGGTGGCCTCCACATTGTCGCGCGTGTTGCTGATACCAACTGAGTAACTTGCTTCTGCCGCAATAGAGAACTTCTCCGAAGCACGGAACCGCATTCCGAACAATGGGGACAACAAGAACTGCCGGGTTGCCGTGTTGATGTCCGCAGAAGTTGGCACGGCCAAAGAGCCAGCGTAGTTACTGTACTCACCGGCATTCCTGGAATTCCTATAGGCCATATCCACCCCAACGAAGGGCTGCAACCTGGACGTACAGAGCGTTCGCTCCACACCCAAACGCGCTTCAATGGTTGTCACTCTTCCTGCCTTGTAGAATTCTGGAACGGCTTCATTGGTGGCATTCAACTTGTTGCCTACTTTGTAGTTCGTGTGGAACACATCAAGACCGGCACGCAACGCGCCCTTATCACAATGGACCTTATAGAGCAAGCCATTCCCGTAACTCCAGTTGCCACCCGTGGGCCCCTTGAAGCCCACATCGGCATTGATCCACGATACCACATTCAAGCCGATCTCCTGCTGGCCGGACTCCGGAACATGCTGGGAAAAAGGACATTCGCCTCCGGACAACGGACATTTCTTCTGCGCATTGGCGCTGATCTGGAATGTGCCGACCAACAAGCCGAAGATGAGGGTGCGTTGCAAATAGTGCATGTCGTTCCAAGTTTATGGATCGGGTGATCCGGTAGAAGTACGAATATAACACACCCGCGGATCGAATGTTCGATCCGCGTTCATATCAATCGGCTCCCATTGGGCAGATCCCGTTCCACGGCAGTGAGAACGATGTCGCCATGAGCATCCGGAAAACCGGTAACCAAACATTGGCTCATAATGCTCCCGATCTGCTTCTCTGGGAAGTTGATCACGGCCACAACTTGCCTTCCGACCAAGACCTCCTTCGTATAGTGCTTCGTGATCCGCGCACTGCTCCGCTTGGTGCCATGCGGTCCGAAATCAATTAAGAGCACATAAGCCGGTTTCCTGGCATTGGGTAGATCCTCTGCGGACAACACTGTTCCAACACAGAGGAACACCTGTTCGAAGGTGGCCCACGTAATGGTCTTCTTGTCCTTTGTATCATTCATGGGAAAGCAACATCAGCATCGCGATCAAGGCTGGAATGGATCAGAAAACCGAGGATCCACGATAAGGGGTTCGTCCGTGAGGGTCCGCAAGAATGCTACCAACGCTTGCTTATCATTCGCACTCAAGTCCATGCGCAACGGCTCGCCACCAACGGATCCCTCCACGGTCAACCGATCGTCCAAATTCGGGTGTTGCTGAACCCCGCTGTTGTAATGCTCCACCACTTCTTCCAATGTGTTGAATCGACCATCGTGCATGTAAGGGGCCGAGAGCGCAACATTGCGTAGGCTCGGGATCTTGAACTTCCCTTGGTCTTCGGGATCGCCTGTCACTTCGCCACGACCATTGTCCGTGTACTCCATGTCCAAGCCGGTATTTCGGGCATCTTGGTTGTTGAAGTTCGCCGTCATGTGACATTGGTTGCACCGCGTGGTACCGCTGTAGAACAAGTTCTTTCCGTCGACCTCCAAAGGCGTATAGTCCACGAAACCGTTGGCCTCTCCTACATCGTACTGCGTCCTATAACTAACGATCGATCGGACGAACTGGGCTAAGGCGAGTGCCATTCGATCCACAGTGATACTATCATCCCCGAACGCCTCCGTGAACAAAGACGGATAGTATGGCATTGCACGCAAACGCTCGCTCGCTTCGTCCAATGTCAACCCCATTTCCACGGCATCCTGGATGGGCATCAACACTTGCGCCTCCAAGGTGGTGGCACGCAGGTCCCAGAACTGGCGGCGTGAATAGAACTGGTTGACCAAGTGCATGGAATTCCGCCGGGTCCGAAGTCCGGTATGTCCAGTACTGCGTGCCCATGCGTCCGCGAACCCGTGTTCCTGGTGGTGACAAGAGCCGCAGCTGATGGTGCGCGACGCGCTCAACCCACGTTCGTAGAACAACACACGACCCAACGTTGCACCAGCATCCGTAATGGGATCGTCCGACAGGATAGATGCGGCTGTTTGCTGCAACTGAGCATTGAAGTGTTCAGGCATTTCCGGCAGCGCATAACTGTACGGCATGCTGGGCAGATAGGGCAATCGCGTTCCAGTCGTCGCAACGCTCTGCTCTTCTTTCCTACATCCTGCGAAACCGACAAGTAGAGCAATGCATGCAAGAAGGTACAGCAATTGGTTCGAAGTCACCCATCCGGGAACCGAACTTCTGATCGCATTGCTCCAATTCGCCCCGTGCATTGCACTAAGATAGGATCACATTAGTTGGTTGGATACCAACTTCACCCCAAACTTGAAAGCCTTTGCCTGACAGTCTTCGCTGTTCGTACTTCATTTTGGTCAACAACACGATGTCGCAATTGACAAGTCAAGCTTCATTCAAGCGAAGTTCGTACTCCGCGTTGAACATGTTGTGCTTGTCCCAAAATGCCGGTGCCGTGCGACCATTCAAATGCTCCACCAGCGTATCCAGATGGGTATGCCAGCCGCCGGAAACACTAAGCAGGTCCTTTTTATTCGGTAGACGATGATGTGTGAGCACGAGCAACACATCACTGCCCTGTTGAGATAGTTCGAAGACCACTTCTGACAAGGCATCTTCCCGAGCACCCCACGAATAACCCAGCACATGTGGTGGTTCGCAACGTGTGATCTTGGCCTTCATGCGATGGCCTTCCGCATACTTCTCCGGTGTCTCGCTCGGGGCGGCATCCAAGGTGCTGTGCAACCAGAACAGATCAACTTCCCCGCCGACGCGCAATTCCATATTTCCGCTCGCCAACCACTTCGAGCGTTTGTCCGATTCCGTCAAGTAGGCCCATACGCGCTCTATCGGACCCGGCAAAAGGCGTTCAAAGCGAATGGTATTCGGTGCTGTGATCTTTCCGTAGCTGTCCATTGTTTCAAGTGTTGGTGTGTTGTTGTTCATTTCGTGTTCTCGTCTTCTTCGCGAAGCAATCGTTCTAGTGCATCCAAACGCGAGCCCCAGAATGCACGCGTTTCGTCCATCCATTTCGTGGCTGCTTCCAAAGGCTCGGATCGGTAGCTCAAGAAATGTTCGCGACCAACCTTCCGGCGCCGTACGAGCTTGGCGCGTTCCAGCACGAGGATGTGTTTGCTCACCGCATTCAAGGACATGGTGAAGGGTTGTGCCACTTCCGTTACGCGTGCCTCGCCCTTGGACAACCGCTGCAGGATCGCACGGCGGGTGGGATCGGCCAACGCGAGAAGGGTTCGGTCAAGTGTTCGGGGCGTGGACATGGGTACAAATATATTCAACCTTTTGGTTGAATGTTCGAATGACGCTCAAATCTTCCAGGACCACTCCTTCCGTCTGTGAGCGCCCTTCACTTCGCAACTCCACGAACCCGGCGGATCCCGGTCGCATCGAACAAGGTGGGATCGACATACAAGAAGGAGCCGTCTTTCAAGTTCTTAATACGAACGATGTCGTGGTCCTTCCAGAACGGACTATTGAACGAGGAATGGAGGTCTAGACCTCCTACGTACAGTTTGGCAATGACCGGCTCTACACTATAGTGGTCATCAAGTCCTGACCGTTGAAGGTAGCCCTTGAGCAGTGCACTGAAAAGCGCTGCGTACCCGATGCAGTTGGCGGGACTTCCTGGAACGAGTTTCACAGGATCATTCGATACCGGGCCGACAGAAAAGTGCAACCATTCAGCGGTGGTTCCCAACACCTCATCGACGAAGCCTTCAATGTCCTTCGGTGCATTTGTGTTCGGATCCAAGCTTGCCACAGCGGATCTTGATCCAACAATATGATAGCTCACTACAGCACGAAACAAGGCTGCACGCACTATCCACGAAACCAACAGAATGCCGACCAGGAAAAGCGAAAATCGCGTGAGCGAGCGCATTACCTTCAATACCCCCCACCCCCACCCTGCCCTCTTTCGATGGGGTGCCAAGTGGTCTTCACCTCCTGTATATCGAGGATCATGTATGGCGTACGACTTTCTTGATCCATCCAGTCCTTCACTTTCGGAACGACGATGCGCTTCATATTGGTGGCGCCTTCGGTATCCAACAACAAGCGCTCTTCCTTGGAAGGTTTATAGCAAACAACAGCGTTGATGTCCATATGTGTTACCAATGGCTTGAGCAATTCGCTTCGGAAACCGGTGATAAGGTTCACTACTCCGCCGGGGAGATCGCTGGTAGCGAGCACTTCCGCGAACGTGACCGCTGGCAACGGATGCTCTTCACTGGCAACAACTATACAAGCATTACCGCCCGCAATGATCGGTGCCACGGTGCTGACCAAGCCGATGAGGCCCGAAGTTCCAGGTGCCATTAGGCCAACAACGCCGGTGGGTTCGTATACGCTGAAGTTGAAATGCGAGCTGTTGGTCGGGTTCACGCTACTGAAGATCGCTTGGTACTTGTCGCACCAGCCGGCGTAGTAGATCCAGCATTCGATGGCAGCGCTCACTTCGGCCTCGGCCTGCTTTTGTGTTGCCCCGTGCAACATCAATTCATGCACGAACTGCGCGCTGCGGCCTTCGAGCATTTCGCCGATGCGGTAGAGGATCTGCCCGCGATTGAATGCGCTGCGGTTCGACCAATCGCCAAACGCTTTTCGTGCGGCGATAACGCTTTCGCGAATGTCCTTGCGGCTGCCTTGGCAAATGTTCGCCACGGCCTGCGCCGGGGTGACGGAGTGCAGTTTCGGCTGGTAGTAGCGCCCACTTTCTGTGCGCGGGAACTTTCCACCGATGTAGATCTTGTAGGTCTTCATCACCGGTAATCGCTCCGCTTTGGTGGCGCTGCCGTTGGTGGCGTGGCCATTAAGGGAAGGCTTTTCGGCCTTGACGGATTTGGAAGAAGGCTTGGTTGCGGTCTTGGCCATGGAGTTCGTGGTTCGAAGGCGAAGTTACAACCCTGCCTTGGAGTCATGGAATGCGGTGGAAAAGGCACGCCTTCATGAACCGGCCTTGCCTACAGGGACCAACAAGGAACCAACTACAAAGACCATACACTGCGAAATATTGTGGACGAAGACCAGAACCATATCGACGAACCGGCGTAGAAAGCCCGTCCGGTACTTTCTGGAATGATATTTTCATGCTTCGTACTCTGCTCCCTCTGGGTTGCTTGGCTTTCGTTGTATCGGCTTACGGGCAATCCCCTGGAGGCATAAATACCAACCTCCAACTCTGGCTTCGCGCCGAGGGCTACACCGGTGGCGCTACTTGGGCAGATGCCAGTGGGAACAGCCGCAACGCGACCAAGGTGGGTACCGTGGCCAACACGGCACGTTACAATTTCCAGAGCGTACCAACCGCACTTACTTCATCCAACTACTTCTCGGTGCCACATAACGGCGCATTGAACACAACAAGCGGCGCCATCTCCGTATTCGCTGTGGGCCTTGCAGGAGGTGGAACTTATTCGCCTTTCGTCTCCAAGACCATCAACCAATACTGGGACGAAGGATGGGTGCTCGCCACATCGAGCCCTATGTCGGACATCGGATTCACTACAGGTGATTGGGTCGGGACCGGCGGGGGAAATGTGGCCAAGCAAGGCGGAGTCTCCACTACAATACCGTACATCGCCAGTGGCTTCGGTAGCGGCGCAGCAACGAACGTGGTCTCTGTCTGCAACAATGGAACTACGGTAGCAACCAGCAACAGTGCCAAAACAAACAGCGCCTTACCACTCTATGTCGGGTACGATGGGGACGTGTACGGTTTCAATGGTGGCAACCTCGCAGAGGTGATCATGTACAACGTGAACCTGAGCGCAACGCAGCGCCAGCAGGTGTGGTCCTATCTGGCCATCAAATACGGCATTACCTTGAACAACGGTGGAACGAACTATCTCTCCAGCGCAGCCGCAACGGTCTGGAGCACGGCCACGAATGCCAGCTACAACAGCAACATTTTCGGCATCGGATTGGACAACACGAGCGGTTTGCATCAGCGCCAAAGTGTCTCGATCAATGCTGGGCTACAACCTGTGATCGCGAATGGGACGACGCTAGTGAACCTTAACAGCTCGGGAACGGCTCTCACTACGAACCAGTCCTTCCTGATCGCTGGTTCGGACAACGGTGCTGTTACATTCACCACCGACCTCACCGGCCTCGCAGGGATCAACCAACGTTTGGATCGCATTTGGAAAGTGCAGGAGACTGGAACCGTGGGTACGGTTACGATCGCTTGGCCGGACAACGATCCTTCTATCCAATTGATCGTGAGCAACGATGCCGTTTTCAATGGATCGGACAATGCAATTGCCACGACCGCCATCACCATCAATGGCACGGCCTACCGCCAAGCGAGTGTGAACCTCACCACGGGACAGTTCTTCACCTTCGGCAACATGGTGGTAGCACCAGGAGGTGTGATCTCCAGCCTATCCCTTTGGCTCGCCTCGGACGCGGCTGGTGTTGCACCGGGCAGCAACGCACCGGACTGGGATGATCTTTCCCGTTCGAACAACCCCGTTGAATCGGTTGGAACACGCACGCTCCGGGCTTCGAATGCCGATCACAATTTCCAGCCTTATTTCGACAGCTTTAGTGCAACTAGCCACTTCAAGGACTCGAACAGTTCACTTGCTCCACAGAACACCTTCGTATCTACGGAAATGACCATGTTCGCTGTGTCGCGCATCAACCACGCCACGAACGATGGGCGCATCATGGGCATGGACAACGGTAACCTCAATGGAGGTGATCCGGGACTGAGCATCTTCGACGCGAGTCCACGATTCCACCGGTTGAGCACCAGCGCCACAATTTTCACCAGTCCATTGGATGCCGTAGTTGATCGCTCCAGCGTCTTCTCTGCCTATACCGCTGGAACAACAATTGGTGTAGGCTTGGACGGCGAATACAATACCACTTCCTTCACCGCTGGCGGCGGCATGACCGGTGATATCCTGATGATCGGCTACGGGAACCTCACCCCTGCGGGCGCATTACCCGGCGACCTACAGGAAGTGATCTGGTACAAGAAGACCTTGAGCGCCACGGAGCGGAAACAAGTGGAGACCTATCTCGCTTTGAAACACGGGATCACGCTCGGGGGCAATTCCGGCACCAGTGCCACCTACAACTATTTGAATTCCGCTGGGATCACCATCTGGAACAAGACCACCAACTCGGGATATAACAATGACATCGCCGGTATCGGTCGTGATGATGGGACCGCCTTGTTGCAAAAACAATCGAATAGTGTCAATGCGTCGGGCAGTGTTACGATGGCGTTGGGAAGTATCGCAGCAAGCAACGCGGCAAATGCCAGCACTTTTTCGCAGGATCGCTCTTTCCTGATCTGGGGGCATGATGGTGCGAGCCACCAAAGCATCCACAATGACCCGGCCTGCTTCACCCAACTACCAACGGGTGTCCAAGCCCGCATCCAACGCAAATGGAAAGTGGAACGGAGCAACTTCGCACAGACCACGTCCGTCGGCTTCAGTGAAAGCGCGCTATTGGGCTATACTGCTGTATCCAACTTGCGTCTCTTAGTGGATGATGACGGAGTGAATTGGACCAATGCCACTGTATACTCCGGTGCCACCGTAGTTGGAGGGCGAGTGGTTTTCAGCGGCGTGGACTTCACCGCGGGAAATTTCTTCACGTTGGCGACCATCAACTACCTCTCGACACCACTACCCATCGAGTTGCTAAGTTTCCAAGGCGAGACCATGGGGGCGATGAACCAGCTGACGTGGAGCACTGCTACAGAACGCAACAACGATCATTTCGACTTGGAACGAAGTGATGATGGCCAGTCCTTCAGGCGGATCGGCATCCTACCCGCCATTGGCAATTCCCAACAAGTTACGGACTATGCCCTTCTTGATGAGCGACCGCTCCAGGGCCTCAATTACTACCGCTTGCTACAAGTGGATGTAGATGGTGCATCTACGTATTCCCATGTCGTAGCTCTCACCAACGCGTTCGTAGAGGAACAGAATTGCATTGTTCGCACACTGGACCCCGAAGGCCTGTTCGCTCTCGTTTGCACGCTCAGCGAAAGAGCGAGCATGGAACTCTTCAGCTCTGCTGGTCAACCGTTGAAGACGACACGCTTCAACAGCGAGGGGACGGAGGAAGTGGACCTGCGATCACTTGCTTCCGGAATGTACATCGTGCGCATTACGGATGATGATCGGGTGAAGAGCTATAAGTTGTTGAGGCCGTAGTACACGTTGACCGACATTCGTGAGTCGACCTTCAAGCGACACGCTCAACCCTGCTTCTCTGCGCGCACGATCCGGAAATTGAACATCGGATCCTGGAAGGTTCCATAGAGCCGTACCCAGATCGGCAATAGCTGTTCTGTGCCACGCGCGTTGGTGATGTCGCCCAGGTCGATCATTTCATTATCGGCCCAGCCGAATGTGGATAGCAAATTGCGCACTTCCCCTTTCGCACCGACATCGTTCCCGCAAAGGAAGATGTGGTGTTCTCCAGGCAGCTGACGCGGCGCCACCATCAGAAAGCACGTAAGCGTGTTAAGGCCCTTTACCACCTTCAACTCTGGAAATGCGCGCTGCAATTCCTCACCCAGTGAATCGGTATTGCACACGGTAAGGCTTGGTGGAAAACCTTTCGTGAAATCGAGGGGGTTGGAGATATCGAGCATCGCCTTGCCCTGGAGGTTGGACTTGCCCGCCGCCTTCAATGCTTCCATTGCTCCCGATCCGCTTGTTGCGTTCACGAGCAACAGTGCATGCGCTGCCGATTCGGCGAAGGTGCCGATCGTGATCTTCGGGTGCGCTGCCATCCAACTCTTCAATGCCGGTCGGCCTGCGCCTTCCTTTTCCTCTCGCGCCAAACTCTGTTGCACATTGCGCGTTCCGAGCATCACCTCATGCCCCAAGCTGTCCAGTTTCTCGGCGATGACCTGTCCTACCATGCCTGTTCCGAATACACCGATCTTCATTGTAGTTCGTTTTGATCTTGTTCCTTAGCTGCTGCAAAGTTGACGTGTTGCTATACCGTTTACAAGTACTGTCATAAAGGATAGTACCGTTCATGGACAACGGTTTCAGCGACCGGAGCGAACGAGCGGACGAACCAAAGTTTTGAACAATGATCATCGACGGCAACGAACATCGCATCCACCTGAACGGACAGACCTATCACTGTGCCTTGGATGTGACCATGGACTTGGTCGGTGGCAAGTGGAAGGCCATTGTGCTATGGTACCTGCGTAAGGACAAGAAGCGCTTTTCGGAATTGCGCAAGCAGATACCTGGCATCACCGAAAAGATGCTCTCTTTGCAACTGCGCCAATTGGAGAAGGACGGCTTCGTTAGCCGCAAGGTGCACGCCGAAGTGCCACCCCGCGTTGAGTACACATTGACATCACACGGCAAGACCTTGCTGCCTTTGCTGGAAGAGATCGCCAAGTGGGGCCGCATGATGGGCAAGAAGTACGGTACCATCGAAAAGGTGGAACGACCTGTGAAAAAGACCGCGGCGAAGAAGGCCGCATTGCGCGCATAGATTGCAGCAACGGACACACTAGCCGGCCTTAACTTGGCGCTGTCCAAAATATGATCACATGTCAAAACACGTCACCGGTATAGGCGGACTCTTCTTCCGCTCGGACGATCACAAAGCGCTCGCCAAGTGGTACTACCAACACCTCGGCATCAACGACTCGGAACACGGCTATACGTGGGAACAGGATGCCGGCCCCACCGTGTTCTCACCCTTCAAGAGCGACACCGATTACTTTGGGAACGACAAACAACAGTACATGCTCAACCTGCGCGTAACTGACATGGATGGCCTGCTGAAGAAGCTGGAGGCCGATGGTGTGCGCATCGATCCGAAACGCATGGATGAGGGCTACGGCCGCTTCGCGTGGGTGTTTGATCCGGACGGGAACAAGATCGAATTGTGGGAGCCAACTGCCGGGCAATGAAATACAACACGAGCCTTCTAAATACAGCTCTTGGTGGTTGATATCAGTCGATCATCATGAGCACATCCAAAGGCGATCGCGCGTTCGCAGGGTCCATCCCGCAGTTGTATGAGCAGTACATGGTGCCACTGATCTTCGAGCCGTATGCGATGGATCTGGCCCACCGAGTAGCCGCCCTTGCGCCGATGGCTGTCTTGGAGATCGCCGCTGGGACCGGAGTGGTCACACGCGAACTGGCCAACCGTTTGCCGGCCGAGGTATCGATCGTATCGACGGACCTTAACCAGGCCATGCTCGATCATGCCGCGAGCATCGGCACGAGCCGTGTTGTTTCGTGGCAGCAGGCCGATGCGATGAAACTTCCGTTCAGCGACAACACCTTCGATACGGTGTTGTGCCAGTTCGGTGCCATGTTCTTCCCGGACAAGGCGGTGGCTTTTGCTGAGGCACGCCGTGTACTGCGTCCTGGTGGAACGTTCTTGTTCAATGTCTGGGGTCGAATAGAGGACAACGAATTCGCCGACTGCATCACCCAAGCAATGGCGCGCCTATTTCCTCTTGATCCGCCTCGATTTATGGCACGGCTGCCGCACGGCTACTACGACAAAGCGGTGATCGGCAGCGCTCTCATTGACGGCGGCTTTAAGGGCTCCATGGTATTCGATACGGTCGCTTTTCAAAGTCGGGCCGATTCGCCTCGAACCGTTGCGGTCGCCTATTGCCAAGGAACGCCGCTGCGCAACGAACTCGAGGAACGCAACGCTTCAATTTTAGACGAAGCGACGGACCTTGCAACTATCGCCATCACGACGCGTTTTGGTGCAGGAAACGTCACTGGAAATATCCAGGCACATGTCATCTCTTCCAAAAAAGAGGCGTAAGGTGAATGTGGTTCGAGCCTTATTGGAATGAAAGCATTGGCCGGTCTACACTCCGATCCCGTCGAATTTGACGGGATTCACATTCTCAGGATCGAATTCATCTTCTTACCCTTGGCCAGTTCATCCACCAGCTTGTCCAAGTAGCGCACCTGCCGCATCACGGGATCCTCGATCTCCTCTATGCGGTAGCCGCAGATGATGCCGGTTATCTTGGTAACGTTCGGGTGCATCCGTGGTGCTTTTGTGAAGATGTTTCATCCCGCCTCAGCGGGAAGGTCTCGAAGTCCACCTTCGTGTCGAGCACTTTCTGGAGGCCCTTCTCCGTGTAGCCCGTGAGCCAGTGGATGACGGTGTGCAGCTCCTCCTTCGTGCGGCCCTTCTTCTCCACCTTGGTGACGTAGTGCGGGTAGACGCTGGCGAAGGGCATGCGATAGACCTTGGTGTTGTTCTCTCCTGGTTTCATTGCTGTTCAAAGATGAGGGCTTCCCGATCACTTGACCTTGCCACCGCCAAGTAAGCGCAAGGCATTCGCTGCGAGAACACGCATTTGCCGTATCGCGATCGCGTTGAGCTTTGTCAATCGTTCGCCTTGCGATAAACCCATGTGGATGAACTCTGCGTTGAGACTCTCCATGTTCGACAGCACCAGCAATTGCTCGATGGTCGCATGGTCACGCATGTTGCCATCGAGCACTGGGTTCGCCTCGCGCCATTGCTTCGCGGTTGATCCAAACAACGCGACGTTCAGGAGGTCGGCTTCGTTGGCGTAGGTGATCGCGGCTTGGGCTGGGGTGATCTCCGGTGGGATCAAATGTGCCTTTATGGCATCGGTATGGATCCGATAGTTCACCTTGGACAACTCGCGGTTCAGGTTCCATGCGAGCGAAAGACGATGGCTCTCGTCTTCTTTGAGGCGTTGGAATTCCTTGATGAGGTAAAGACGGAATTCCACAGAGACCCAAGAAGCGAACTCGAATGCAATGTCCTTGTGCGCGTATGTGCCGCCATAGCGACCGGCACTTGACCGAATACCTATTGCACCTGTGTTCTCGATCCACTGCTTAGGAGTAAGGACGAAGCTGTTGATGCCGGTCTGCATTCTAATCCCGTCGAATTCGACGGGTTGAAATCGGGGTTGTTCAGTCGCTCCCAAATGCCGAGGAATTCCACGGTACTCCGGTTGCGTAGCCAGTTGCGAACAACATCATCAGGGTGATCCGGATTCTTGTACTTGGCGATGTCCGTGAGGCTGATGAAGTCGGCCTCACCATCAGGGACAATTGTAATGCTTGCACCTTGGACTTCGATGGTGGTCTTTGTTGGCTTCTTCATGGCATGTTCACGCTGACGTGAAGTCCGTCAAGGCGCCAACGACAAGATAGGTGGAGTTCGTTACTCAGTGGCACGTTTAATTGTGGCACATTCGCCAGAATTGAAATGGGGGCGTCGAACAGGCACGAGCACGAAAGCTCGCACCAGAATAGGAATCAGCCGAAAGTCAGGGCGCAGATTCAAGCTCTTTGAGTGTCCGGCCTTTTGAGTTCTTCCAGGAGGTCAACCCGTTGGCTTGGCCTCCGTGAATGACAGCTGCCGCAGCACTTGGGCTTGTGAATTCAACGTCTCTTGCAAACCGGAGACGGTCAGATGCATCAACAAGAGCTCCGTCGGCTTTAAGCTTCTGTCGCATTTCAAGGGACCATGGATACTTCTGTGTCGATGGCCGTACGGTTAATACCGCTTCGGAGCCGACCATTACAACCATCCCGTTGGGCGTCAAGCGGCCGGTCGCCTTCAATCCCTTGATCTCACATGTCAGAATTCCTACGTCATCTGTGGCCATCATCACTGTCGCAACCGGCACAAATACCTCAACACCCAACACCGGCAGTAACTGATGAATTTTCTCCAAGAAGATCTCCATGTCCTCACGGTCCGATTCAGGTAATCTTGATCCGCTCGATTGGGCATTCTTTACGTCAGCCCGACCAACCGTTTTTGCTTGGTCGATGAGGCGTCCCTCCAAGTATCGAACGTGGGCCTTTGTCAGATTCTCATTTCCTACAACAAAGACCACGTGGTTCCAGAAATCCTTTGCCAAATGGCTTTTGATCCGATCTCGAATGGATTCTGCTTCGCCGACATACACGGCACCACGACCGGATCCCGGATCAAATCCAGTAAGGAAATAGACACCGGATCGTTCCGATTCTTCCCGTGCCAACAAACTGTCAAACTCACTTCTCGGGCCAGCAATGGCCTTCCCGTTCCAATTGGACAACTCGGCTGTGCGAAGTCGTTTCGGATCTCCGTGCACTAAGAACAATTTGATCGTTGCTGATGCCATGCTCGGGTGAAGGTAATTGCGCGCTCAGTCGAAGTCAGCGCTATGGATACGTGAACTCGACAACCACATTCCCTTTCTTATCGATCGCGCCCCACTTGTTGCCCATTTGCACTTTCGCTTTGCCACCTTCAAAGGCACGCGCGTATTGGAACTTGAACTCGGTCAAAGTAGTACCCGCTGTGTCAATGAAAGAGTATTGGCCTGTCGAGTTTCGGACAGCACAGAATCCTTCAGAGAACTGGTCAGTCCACGCATACTGTGGCACGATGGTCTCCTTCCCCGTCCGATCGATGAAGCCATAGAGGTCATTCGCACGGAACGGAGCGAGTCCATTCCCAAAGCTCCCAGCATACTCAAAGGCTGGCTCAATAACCATCTCGCCCTTCGTGTTGATATATCCAGTCAACCCATCTTTGGTTAGAGTCACAGCCGAGAGCCCCTCAGAGAACATGGCTGCGTTCTCATAGATAGGTTCAATGATCACATTTCCGTCCAAATCCCTGAACCCGGTTTTACCGTTCTCCATGATTTGAAAGTACTCGATGCCCTCGCGTTCACCAACCTCTCGGCTGTTCACTCTTGGGTCGTTCAACACTTCTTCGAAGACCTCCCTATCGGACTTCTCCTCTGTCTTCGACCTACAAGCAATGAGGGTCACAGCCAATAAAAGTGCAATTGCAGCGGCAACGAATAGAACGGTTGTGTTCATGAGTAGGCTGCGGTGTTTCGCGTGAGGGATAGAAGCGGAAAGCCCACAGCGACCCCGGCTCGTAGGCCGGGGGTGCGAGGACTTGCAGCGGATAGCCCGACGGCGCGCATTTGGCGCCGACACGCCCCAATACAGATCAGCCATTTCAGATCCGCGCTAATCCACTCTTTCAGCGTCATCCGCGTTCCATCCACACCCTCAATTCAAATTCAAATACGCCCCCAACCCATGCACACCCCCTTCCCTTCCATACCCACTTTCCTTATACCCACCGAACGGTGAAGTAGGATCGAACTTGTTGAAGGTGTTGGCCCAGATGACGCCTGCGCGGAGCTTGGTGGTGAGGTTGAAGATCTTGCTGCCTTTGTCCGTCCACACGCCGGCGCTTAGGCCGTAGGGGGTGTTGTTGGCTTTTTGGATCACTTCGTCCACGGTGCGGAAGGTTTGGATGGCGAGCACCGGACCGAAGATCTCTTCTTGTGCGATGCGCGCGCTTTGGGCTACGTTGAGGAATAAGGTGGGGCGGCACCAGAAGCCTTTGCTGGGCAGATCACACGCGGGCTGGAACATTTCTGCGCCATCATCCACACCGATCTTCAGGTATTTGTTGATGGTGCCCAATTGCTCTTTGCTGTTGATCGCGCCGATGTCCGTGTTCTTGTCCAGCGGATCGCCAACGACGAGGCTCTTCATGCGGTGCTTCAGTTTGCGCACCACTTCGTCGTGTACGCTTTCCTCCACATACAAGCGGGATCCCGCGCAGCACACGTGGCCTTGGTTGAAGTAGATGCCGTTGATGATGCCTTCCACCGCTTGATCGATAGCGGCATCGGCGAAGATGATGTTGGCGGCTTTTCCACCGAGTTCGAGCGTGAGCTTTTTGCCGCTACCTGCTGTTGAACGCTGGATCAATTTGCCTACGCCCGTGCTTCCTGTGAAGGCTACTTTGTTCACGTCGGGATGATTCACCACAGCGGCACCTGTTGCACCTGCTCCGGTAACGATGTTGACCACGCCTTCCGGTAGTTCGGCTTCTTGGATCAGTTCTGCCAAGAGCAATGCGGTGAGCGGTGTTGTTTCAGCAGGTTTCAAAACGACCGTGTTTCCGCAAGCCAGTGCCGGTGCAAGTTTCCAGCTGGCCATGAGCAACGGAAAGTTCCACGGGATCACTTGCCCGGCCACACCCAATGGCGTGGGGTTCTTCCCCGGAAATGCATACTTGATCTTATCCGCCCAACCCGCGTAATAGAAGAAGTGTGCGGCTGCCAACGGCACATCCACATCGCGACTTTCGCGGATCGCTTTGCCGCCGTCCATGCTTTCAACAACAGCAAAATGCCGTGCTTTTTCCTGCAACAAACGAGCGATGCGGTAGATGTATTTCGCACGTTCGCTGGCGGGCATTTTACCCCACGGACCTTCGTAGGCTTTGCGCGCGGCTTTCACTGCGGCGTCCACATCGGCTTCGTTGGCTTCGGCTATGCGAGCGAGTTTCTGCTCGTTGGCCGGGTTGATTGTGTCGAAGTATTTGCCGCTCTTGGGCTTCACCCATTTGCCACCGATGAACAGTTCGTACTGCTCCTTCAGTTTGAAGTGGTCCTTGCTTTCGGGAGCGGGGGCGAGTGCCCAGTCGATGGTTTTCTTCTTTGCCATGGGATCCAAAGATAGACGGCCCGAGCTCCACTCACTTCTTCTCTGTGTAACCCTCTCGAAATGATAACCATCGCTCGATCGGTACGATCAAGAAATTGGCAAGATCCGCTCGATATCCATCACGATAAAAACCAACAACCCTGGCACATGTTATCAATGGAATTCTGGAAAGATCGCTTATGTCTTGTAAGGATCGGAACGCTCCAAATAAACGGTCAAATTCGATCAGAATTCCACGGGGAAGTCGCGCGGATATCTATTCTTCTGCCGCTGCGAATTGTATCTTGACTTCGGCCGTCACGATCAACCTTTCCTTATTCGCTGAGGCATGAGAAACCAATTCCTGGATACGTTCCACACTTTGCTTAAGGATCGGGATACGTTCCATGGCGACTTTGTCACTGCACCCCAGTCGTTCTTGGGAACTAAAGTTCCTCATTACGTGAAAATTGATCTTTGCGAGGAAAATGCTGACCAGTACCTCCCTCGCTTCGTCTGCTGTAAAGTGGCCGTCGATAAGGGACAGCGTTTCATGCTTGTTCATTGGCTGGTTGTTCGGTAAAAGCGAAATGACGTGACAGGTATGCACCCAACAGGACGGCAAGCGCGGAGTAAAGGGCGCTATTGATAGGCACTGGGGTCTTCCAAGCCAACACGAGGAATATCACCATGATGCTTGGCAGAAGCAAATAATTCAAAGCGTTCCGTTTCATTGTGCGGTGATGTTGATGGTGGCATCCAGTTTCAAACTTTTCATCTCCGGACCTATTCCGGCACGCAGTTGGAACAACTCCTTTTGAAGTTGCTTGATCTTCGATTCGCGGTACTTGGTATCCTCCTCGTGGCTGTTCTGATCGATCCGTTCTTCGTGGTACTTGATCTTGATGTGGATCATCTGTGTGATCAGGTCCAAGGCGTCGGCGGTGCTGAATGCACCTTTTATCAAGTGTATGTTCATTGGTTTGCTCATTGTCCTTGCCCAAGTGAATAGGCGGCTTTACCGTTGAATGAATAGAGGTTCTCCGTCTTGATGCTGTCGATGTCGTTCTCGTGTGCCTTACCGAGGAGTTCGATGATATGCTTCTTGGATAGCTGCGTGCCCGCTTCGGGTTTGAATCGGCAGCGCCAGTGATCGGTGCAAAAGGTCTCCTTGAAACCGTTCGGCCAAACTTTGATGCCTCTGTTGGTGATCATCGTGAGCTTCACACCAATGCTTTCCATGGCGCTCAACTTGGCTGCCAATTCATTCGGTTCACTGCCGCTCCAGTGGACGAACACATCCACACCTTCGAGCACTTTTTCCGCAGGTGCGCGGCGCTTGTAACGGGGGAGTTCCAACGCCGCGTTGTTGGAGTACGAAACCGGCTTTAACACCTTCGGTTTGTTTCCCAAATTGGCGATCACGGCTTTCGCGAATTCCTTGGTGCCCAGCTTCTGCGTGCTGAGGCCTTCCTTGAAAATGTCGTAGGTGTGGGTGCCATCTTCCAAGGTCTTCAACCAAGCATTCTGCACCTTCTCTGCTACCGCTGTCTGGCCAATGTGGTTCAGCATCATGATGGCACCTTGCAATAGTCCGGACGGATTGGCAACGTTCTGCCCGGCACGTCGTGGCGCGGAGCCGTGGATGGCCTCGAACATGGAACACTCTTCGCCGATGTTGGCCGATCCCGCAAGACCAACGGAACCCGTGATCTGAGCCGCCACATCGCTGAGCACATCTCCATAAAGATTCAGGGTCACGATCACATCGAACAGCTCCGGGGTATCCGCCAGTTTCGCCGCGCCGATGTCGATGATCCAGTGTTCGTTCTCGATCTCCGGGTACTCTTTCGCGATCTCATCGAAGACCTGATGGAACAGGCCATCGGTCTGCTTCATGATGTTGTCCTTGGTGAAGCACGTTACCTTTTTCCGGTTCTGTTGCTTGGCATATTCGAAGGCGTAGCGCACGATCTTTTCACACCCCGGTCGGCTGATCAATTTCAGGCACTGAACCACTTCGTCGGTTTGCTGGTGTTCGATGCCGGCATAGAGGTCCTCCTCGTTCTCACGCACGATAACGATGTCCATGACCGGGTGCTTCGTACTTACGAAAGGGTGCAGGCTCATGCAGGGTCGCACATTTGAATAGAGGCCTAGGAACTTGCGCGTAGTAACGTTCAGGCTCTTGTATCCGCCACCTTGTGGAGTGGTGATCGGGGCTTTCAGGAAGATCTTGTTCCTGCGAATGACCTCCCATGACCCTTCGGAAATACCTGCAGTGTTTCCCGCGAGGTAAACTTGCTCACCTACTTGGATCTCTTCGATCTCGATCTTGGCACCTGCGGCCATGATGATCTCCAACGTTGCATCCATGATCTCTGGTCCGATGCCGTCTCCTTTTGCTACTGTTATTCGGGTCATGTTCAGCTGTGCTTGTTCTGGTTCGGGGGCAAAAGTGTGGGTCTTCTTGCATATATTTTCATATATCTTTACAATGAATTACATAACGGTTATTTATGTTTACATCCACTCAATGATCACTTCACCAAGAACGACGGCGCCATTCCACACGTTCCATTTCCGTGACCGATGAACTATACGTTGAACCAATTGCGCATCTTTCTGAAGATCGTGCAAACACAAAGTGTGACCAAGGCAGCGGAAGAGCTGCACCTGAGCCAGCCCGCTGTTTCCATTCAACTGAAGAATTTCCAAGCGCAGTTCGAGATACCGCTGGCAGAAGTGGTGGGCCGCAAGATCCACATCACCGACTTCGGTCATGAGATCGCCGTCTCCGCCGAAAGCATTCTGGAACAGGTGTATGCGATCAACTACAAGACCCTTGCGCACAAAGGACAGTTGACCGGCAGGTTGAAGATCTCCGTGGTCTCTACTGGAAAGTATGTGATGCCCTACTTCTTGGCTGACTTCCTGAAAGCACATCCCGGCATCGAGCTGAAGATGGACGTAACGAACAAGAGCGAAGTGGTGAAAAGCCTGCAGGACAACGAGGTGAATTTCGCCCTCGTCTCCATCTTACCCACCAGCTTGGTCGTCGAGCGGATGGACCTCCTCCAAAATAAACTCTACCTCGTGGGGAATGCGAATGGCGAGCAGAAGAAGACCAAGAACGCACGTGAGCTATTCAAGCAGCTACCATTGATCTTCCGTGAAAAGGGCTCCGGCACGCGGCAGACCATGGAACGGTTCATAGAAAGCAAAGAATTGAAGGTGCTCCGTAAAATGGAATTGACTTCTAACGAAGCGGTGAAACAATCCGTGTTGGCCGATCTGGGCTATTCGATCATGCCATTGATCGGGATCAAGAACGAGCTTCAGAACAATGAACTGAAGATCATACCGGTGAAAGGACTGCCGATCAAGACCACATGGAGTTTGATCTGGTTGAAAGGGAAGCGGCACTCAACAGCCTCTCACTCATTCCTGGAATATTTGAAGGAGAATAGATCGCGCATTGTGCAAGACAAATTCAGCTGGTACGAGGGGTATTGAATAGTTCTGGGCACGAATACTCACGCACACGGATGACCCCTTCCGACGAAGCCGCCTAAGGATTGCAGTTCCCACAATACAGAGGTACTTCCATTAGCTTCCCATCGGGCCGCGCTTCCTGATCGCTATGCTTACATGCATCGCAGGTTCGCACGTAACTCCAGATACTTTCCGTTGGCCACCCGCAGAGTTCGCACGGCAAGCCGGCCTTCGTTCCGGTGATGCGGAAGAAGAACTGTTCACAGACCGGGCAGGTCATCGCCAATTCCTTCGCAAAACGCTCGGCTGTTTCCGCGATCACTTGCATCCGCGTCGGGTTCATCATCGCGCGCAAGTCGGTTTCCACCCAAACGCTTCCATGCTCCGAGATGAACGAAGTGGCCAATGCGCTCATGCGCTCCGCATCCTTCAAGCCTTTCTCGACCCGATCACCAGCATTCCATTTCTCCGTAGGGCGGAAGACGAGGCCATGCGAAGGGAACTTCATACGCTGCCCGAACTCCTCCACTTCCTTCAACCTCGAACACTGCTCTCCGCCGAATACGGTGTCCAAAGAAAGATGCCGGAACTCATACGTGCACCCATCGCGCATATCAAGTAGAACAAGGAATTCTTCATTGCACGAAATGAACGGCGACGGCGGGTATGGGCCGAACGAGCCTTCACTGGCAATGACCAGATCCATACCGCTGACCTCGGCCCCGTGCCTCGCCTTAGCGATGGCGGTGCTCAATGGATACAGAGTACGCTGGACTTCTCCACTAAAGGCCCCGAAGCGATCTGTGTCCACCCCTTCGATGGCCCGAAAACCATTCAACGAAAGCGCTTTCACCAGCGGCGGACCGATCACGCGTTCCTTGCCGTGCAGCGTAGCGACACCGAGGGTCCGGCCAGCAAAGCGATCGTGCAACGTGCTCATTTTCGTTTCGTTGCGGGACCGGCCGTTTTCCGACCCAAGTAGCGTTCGGTCAACTCGATCAGGAATTTGGCCAGCTTGTTCCGATCGCCACCGTCGCTTAGTTCGGTTAATGCCGGCAAATGGGCCATTGCGAACTCCAGCGAATGTGCCATCTCGATCAGGGTGGTGGCGAAGGTGCGTGGAAGCTTGCATTTGCGATCGCAGGCCTTGATTTCGGATGCCAAATGCGCACCGAGGTCCTTGTAGGGCTGGAAGAGTTTCAGCTTGTTGTCCTCATCCACATTGCGGTGAAGAAAGGACTTGGAGCCTTCCACGATGACCAATTCCCGGAGGGCCGTGGGATCCAACTGCGCTGCCATGGCATCCTTCGACCATAGCCCACATAATGAACGAATGTCGCCCTTTAAGCGTTCCCACGGGTCGGGCACTGATCTTCCCTCCTGCTGGCAATGCGTATCCAACCACATCCAATAGAGCTGAAAATAGTATTGCAGAAGGCGTTGCTTGTTCGGGAAGTAATTGTAGATCGTGGCTTCGGTGCAATCCGCATGCTCGGTGAGCTTTTTGAACGTGAAAGCCTCCAAGCCAAGCTCGTTCATCAGCACCAACCCTTCGGAAAGGATGCGCTCACCAATTGCAGATGCAGCAGGGTCGCGCAAATGAAGCGATGCATCCGGGACCAAATGATAGTGCGCCATCGGCGACAAATATAGTATTACTTTAATTTCTAATTGCTTTACTATATTTGCACCCGATGACCAGCCCCATCACACCTTGGCAACGCCTTGCTCGGCTGCTGCGCGTGGATAAGCGCGAGATCGGCCACATCTACCTGTATGCGTTGGTGGGCGGAGCGATCAGTCTGAGCCTCCCGCTTGGAGTACAGGCCATAATAAACCTGATCAGTGGTGGGCAGGTAGCCACGAGCTGGGGAGTGCTCATCGCGTTCGTTACCATGGGCGTGGGCTTCACTGGTGCTTTACAGGTGATGCAATTGGCCTTGGCAGAGAATATCCAACAACGCCTGTTCGCACGCAGCGCCTTGGAATTCGCCTATCGGATCCCACGCATTTCCTACGAAGCTGCAAGTGGGCGCTACCTACCCGAGCTGGTGAACCGCTTCTTCGATACAATGACCGTGCAAAAAGGATTGGCGAAGCTGCTCTTGGATGTTCCACTTGCGATACTGCAGATCGTGCTTTCACTGATCCTATTGGCGATCTATCACCCCTTCTTTATCGCTTTTGGTCTATTCCTAGTACTGCTGCTAGTGCTCATATTCCGATTTACTGGACAACGCGGATTGGCAACCAGCTTGGAGGAGAGTTCTTACAAGTACAAGGTCGCTTTCTGGTTGGAAGAACTCGGTCGTAACCAAGGTACATTCAAGATGGTCGGCCGCACCCAAATGCCATTGGAACGCACGGACGAACTGGTAGGGAAGTACGTAGGCGCACGCAAAGCACATTTCAAGATCCTGCTGGGCCAATACAGCGCCATGGTGGTGTTCAAAGTGGTGCTGACGCTTCTTCTGCTCGCTATCGGTGGGGCGTTGGTGATGAATGAACAGATGAACCTCGGTCAATTCGTCGCAGCAGAGATCGTGATCCTGCTGTTGATCAACGCCGTGGAAAAGATCATCCTGAACATCGCAAGCATTTACGATGTGGTCACCGCATTGGAAAAGATCGGTCAGGTCACCGATATCGAATTGGAGCGCACCGGTGGGCTGGAGATACTGTCCACGTCTGCGGACAAAGGACTTGAAGTGCGCGTGAAGGATCTCCGATACCATTCTGGATGGAGTGAACGCAATGTGCTGGACGGACTGGACCTGCACTTGGCACCCGGCGAAAAGGTCTGCCTCGGCGGAACGACAGGTGCCGGAAAATCAACCCTCCTGCGCATCTTGGGCGGAGGTATTCCCTCTGCTGCTGGATCTGTCACCTTGGATGGGCATCCAATGACTAGCTTGGACCTGGAGCATGCGCGCTCCCTGATCGGGGATAGCTTGAGCGACGAGGATGTGTTTTCCGGTTCCGTGATGGACAACATCACCGTTGGGCGCAACTGGATCACGGAAGAACAGTTGATCGAAGCATGCAAAGTGACGGGATTGTTCGATCAGCTCGCTATGCTCCCGCATGGCCTGCTCACGCAATTGGATCCGCAAGGCGCGCGATTGCCGCGTAGCCTGGTGAAACGCATCGTGCTTGCACGCGGGATCATCGGAAGGCCACGACTGCTGCTGTTGGAGGACAGCCTAAAGGATTGGGAGACCGTACAGCGCGAACAGCTGTTGGGTTGGATCACGGATGCCGAACGCCCATGGACCTTGTTGATCGTTAGCAACGATAAGTGGGTACAGGAACGCTGTTCCCGTGTTCTGGAGTTGACGAATGGAAAGCTCGAATCACATTGATCCATGTTGGACCTAAGCCCACAGAACCCTGTACCCGTTCTCGATCGAAGTTCGTTCGCGTCTTTCCGTACGATCGGTATCGCTAAGGCCAATGAACTTTTTGCAAAGTGGCTGATCACGATCTGTGTGCTTGTGTTGCTCGGCATGTTCTTGCCTTGGACACAGAACATCCGCGCACGCGGCACGCTCACCAGTCTTTCCCCGGACCAGCGTCCGCAAACGATCCACTCGATCATTCCTGGCAGGCTCGAAGAATGGTTCGTGAAAGAAGGTCAGCTCGTGAACAAGGGCGACACGATCCTACGTTTGAGCGAAGTGAAGCCGGAATATTTGGACCCCTTGTTGTTGGATCGCACGCAGCAGCAGATCGACGCGAAGGAAATGACCGCGAAGAGCTACGATGAGAAAGTGCGTTCATTGGACGCGCAGATCGATGCACTCAGTGGTGGCCTTCGCATTAAACTGGAACAGGCCAAGAACAAGATCCTGCAAGCCAGGTTGAAGATCCAAAGCGACAGTATTCGCGTGGTGGCCGGCAGAACAGAGATCAAGGTGGCCGATGATCAATACACGCGAGGCGAACAGCAATTCAACGAAGGGCTCGTGAGCAAAGTGGAACTGGAGAAGCGACAGGTTGCACAGCAACGGGCCAATGCCACCTTGATCGATGCACAGAA
>Ga0154020_10001072_pt1 | contig 33862 bp, 49 predicted proteins | sample Klosneuvirus_201_FD_109709 | JGI IMG/M metagenome (GOLD analysis project Ga0154020, IMG submission 109709) | Active sludge microbial communities from wastewater, Klosterneuburg, Austria - Klosneuvirus_20160825_MG | ecosystem: Engineered > WWTP > Aerobic digester > Activated sludge | place...
CGGCATTTCGTTAGGCTTGGTCATTGCTGGTCCCCAGCGGATAAAAGTTTTAAATTGCTTTTCCCAAACATGTTTTCGTAAACGGTACCGCCGTTTTCCATAACAAGATGCGAGAAAAATTCCTGCTCAAAAGTTTGAATGCCACAAGACACTGATTCTAGTTTTGCTTTTAAAACCAACAGGAAAACCCTGAAAGCCTGCCTTGTATCCTTTTGAAATCGCAAATCGCTTTGGTAATTTGCTTTCTTTGGAATCGGAAAGATTATTTTTACGCGATAGCGCTCGCACGTAAACCCAACAATCGCCTTACCTTCGGAATTTGAACACCCGTAAGAATAGTTATCGCCGCCGTATTGCTCTATGGTTTTCTGGAGGGCCGCACGCGACCTTTCAACCGGAACTTGCGTTTGCTTTGCGTATCTCATTTCTCCCCCTCAACTTTCTCTTTTTCATTGTCCGTATCTTTTTCCTCACCACAAAATTTACAAAACACTCTAAGTTTTATGTGCGGTGTAACCCACCACTGGAACAGGTTGTCGATAAATTCGTGCTTGCATTGATTCAGCGGCATTTCTTTTTTCTCGTCGGTCATTTTTAATCCCTCTCCCCAGTCATTATATATATTGAATCTCTATAGAGAGGAGTGTGATTTGCAAATTGTTTTAAAAACAGAATCGCCTCCAATACCTTCTCGGCCTGGTCGTAAGTTAGAAAGTATCCTCTCAGTCGAAAATCATCAGCAACCCGCGGGTTTCCTGGCGTCGGGCAACTTGGATCGGTAATCCATGTTTTAGGCAGTGTGATTTTCATTTCTCCCCATCAACTTTCTCCGCCCACTCGATTAAAAACTTGGCTAAGGCTAGGGCGTCTTTTGTTGTTTCAATCAAGGCCGTGTCGCCATCGTCCGATATAGATAAAAAAATGCTGTAACTATCATCCAATCCAGGATCATCGTCGACCGAACAGAATTTACCAAATTGGTGAATCATTTCTCCCCCTCAACTTGCTCCGCTAAGACCACTACATCGTAAGCGATTTCAAGGTACGGAACTGAGTGACTAATGCTTATAGTTTTTCCGACGATGGAACGCTTTGTTTCGCCGCGCAAAGATTTGTTTACCAACAAATCTAGGTAAACCTCTTTTTTAGACTCCAAACATCGGCAGACGTGATAATCAAGGAACTTTACATAACTAAGCACTTTTAGTTTCATTTCTCCCCCATTGCTTCGCGAAGTAGTTTAATTGCCGTCAATATCCTAAAGTCCTCCCAGCCATGTACCACTTTGACTTGCAATCCTTGAATGTCGGATACCGATAAAATAAGTCCGCCAGCCTCCTCAAACTTCTTCACTCTCTCGTCAAGCAAGTGCAGGCGGATGGCTTCGTCTTCTGGCACAATCCTCCAGAGCAGCGAGGATTCTAGGCATCTACCTCCAGACGCCTCGCAGTTTTGTGGGTATCCAGGGGATTCATTTCCAGCCATGCAACTGTGGATAATTTGCCACGGCATTTCTTTTTTCTCGTCGGTCATTTTTTTTCATCGAAAGAAAGTGATATAACGATGTCACCTTTTAGGTCATTTCTTCTGATAACTTCTACTGCAATGCTATCAATTTCTGCGGCGCACCTGGCCATTAGATCTTCTTTAACCAATCTTAATTCATCATCAATTTTTATTTTAATCTTTTCTCTTGCATCGTGTCGAAGGGTTGCAATAATTCTGTTGATCAAGTTTTCAAATCCATTTTTAAATTCTATTTTCATAGATCTATTCCCAATCCCATAGGCCCACGGAATAACTCTAAACAATGTAGAAATGTGATGCGATCTTGCATGAGTTGCATCCCGGTATGAAATTCAACTTTCCATTTTAGGGAGACTGGATCGATTAGAACTATGAAGGTTGAAACGTCTGAGCGGTTGTCAAATGTTGGCGCTGCGTAGGCGGCAGTTTGTGCCCAGTAAGATGGGTAGACAAAAAACTCCCTGCCTTTCTTCACAGTCTGAGTTTTAAAATCTATCAGAAAATTTTCATCTCCCGCCACTCCGGCAAGGTCCATTGTTCCAGCATAGGAACTTGTCTTTACAATTTCCTCAACCTTTAGCGGTGTGAGTTTTGGAAACACTTCCTTGTGAATAGCTTCTACCGTTTTTAAAACCTGTCTTTCATAATCGTTAGTTTCATCGATGATGGCAGTTTTTCCCCCGGTCAATATTCCTTTCCAATAATTTTCAGCGACAGCATGCACGAAGGAACCTTTGTTTCTGGCTTTGCTGCTTTCTTCATTGGCTATTTTATTGACCCTGGCCTTGGCGTCCTTCAAGGTTTCGTGCGGGTAGCGTTTAAGTTCAAACCACGCTTTGTCACGTTCATTAGAAATCCACTGTGCAAGAGAGTGGTTGTGACAGATCTTTAGGATGGTGGTTACGGAAGGAAGTAAATCAAGATCTTTGACCTGTTGCACATCGTCAATGGTTTCGGTGTATGGCACCCCATCTTGGGTGTACCAGTGCCCTTGTAGCAGGCTCATTTTTGTTTCTCCATGAGATAGTCATAAACCTGAAATGAAACACAGGTTCCGCCTTGAGCATTGCCCTGCTTCATGCACTTGCATTGACCGCATGAGTATTCGCCGTAACAAGTGTAGGTTGGGCAGTAAACGCATTCTGCTTTCTTAGGTACTGAGGCAAAAATGAAAGGCAAACAAACAATAACTGCAATTAGTAAATACTTTTTCATTTCTTTTACTCCTTAATAAGTTGGGCCTTTGGAAACACCTTTAAGATCTTTGCAATGGTGGGCCCTAGGCTGTCGGGCCCCCTATCTACAAAAAAGGCGGTTCCTCCATGTCTGGTTCTCCGGTTTCAAATGCTTCGACAGGGTGCGGTGCATCATCGGGGTGTTGGTCAAAGACTTCAGTTTGAGCGGGGGCAGGCTTGGCCTTTGGAATGAAAGGTCTACGCTCCTTTGTTTCTGGCTTCCTACTCCAGGCTTGTTTTTCAGGAAGAATTTCGCTTAAGAAAATATGGTGTGAAGGTGACTTCTCACTTTGTTTTGTTTCGTTTTGTAGAATTACGATATTAACCAGCCTACCGTCGTGACCTTTGTACAGTGTCCCGGTTAGGTAGCGTTCTCCTTTTTTGCTTGTTTTTAGCCAAAGGCTTGCGAGTTTTAACATTTTCATTTTCTCCAAAGTTAAGTAGTTTTGTAATCTCTCTAATCGTTAACAATCTTCGGTTACCAATCTTTGTTTGGTAGCACATTTGCAGAAATGCAAGTTTGTGTGCCGGGTTCACAACCACCCAAACAACTTAAAAACACCGTAGACAATAACGATGAAAACAATGGTGCGGCTTGAAAACTCTAAAAAGGTGTCGTGCGCGTCTCTTTGGTTCTCAAAGAATTCGTCTTGGTCAATGCGCCCATAGCCACCGAGTTTATAGTCTGGATAATCTTCAATCATTTCCAACCCTCCCTTTGTTCCATGTCGTTTAACATCGTATCCAACTTTTGATCTTCCTGAAGTTCATACTTTTCTAAACGCTGAAGCAACTCAGTCATGGCGCGCATATCACTCTGTGCCTTCTCGATGTTCCTAATAAGGGACTTAATTAACTCCCATCTCTCATGCGCTGAATCAAGTTCCTTGATACTTCTAAACTGTTCCCTCGCCACACCTACGCAATATTCTTTTAGATCCATATCCCACCTCCTTGGTTATTGTTATTGCAGACGCTAACACATTAGTCAAATAAATAATCACTCTGTCTTTCTTTTCCTTTCTAAAAGTTCTTTAACTGAAAAATTCTGTCTCAGAACGGTGTTATCGGGCCTTTTGTACCTGTCGGCATTTCTGCCGGTAGCGATGAGTGAATCCAGGTAACCTCTATACGCTTCTATAAAGGGCTTAGGATCTTCTCCCCTGGATAGGGCTAGGATGGCCAGCCAGCGTTGACCAGAACCGTCTTTACCGTAAAAATCGAGCATGTATTGGGCTGATGCGGCAAGGGCTTTGGCTTCATCCTGGGTCATTTCATTGTTTTCAATCGCCCAATAATCTGCCAAGAGTATCGGAGTCACCATTTTGGTAGGAAACTCTGGGCGCGCTTGTTTCTCTTTATTTGACGCCAAGGCTTGTGAGGAAAGGTTATTCCAGCGGTGAAAGAGAGTGCCGGGGTCACCCATTCTGGACTTCCAATAAAGATCCTTGAAGCACCATTCAATGGTACTCTTTATCTGATACTCAGTTGCACCCATTCCCATCAGTCTAATCATTTGACGAAAGGCAGTTTCTTTCAAATAAGAGGAAACCAAAACTGAAGGGTTTTCACGTAAAAGTGACAAGATATAGACCTGGGTAAGTTCGCCAGCAATGGCAGTTTGACTGGTTACTTTCTCGCTCATTTCCATTGTTTTTTAACCCTTACTTTCTCAATATTAGGCACTTCATTCTCAATACCGCCATATTCCGCCAGTTGGCATAATCTCATTCATTATTGAATTTTATGTCTTTTCAGTCGATAAAAGCGTGGGTAAAATCTTACTCTTGACAAAAATCGGTTTCATTTGTAATCGCGCGAGCCAAACCCCTCTTATCATCTCCCCAGGAACGTAATGCGAAGCATGTAGTGATCCGATCCCGGGCCGACGGTGGGGGCTCCAAAACGCCCCCCTTGAGTCGGACCCGTTGGTTACCAAATTAGAAAAATAAATCGGGTACATATTGAGAGGTGAGGCCTCTCCTCCCCCCTCAAACTCCCCTTCACCACTCAGTTTTTTAAGGGATAGTTTATTTAAAATATTGTTACTCAAGTAAGTTTTCCAAGTGAGATTTCGTTACTCCGAGAATCTTCGCTAAACTGCTAATGTTTTGCCTCCCAGGATTCGAATAAAGACCATGTTCGTAGCGGGATAAGGTGACAAACGAGATGCCAGTACGCCTACCAAGTTCACGCAGTGTCATGTCCTGTTCAACCCGTAACCGCCTAAGTTCCTTTTGAAACTTTATGTTCTTTTTCTTCTTTTCCCGCATTCCTCACTCTCTTTCTGTAACTGTGCTAGTTCAACACCGTGCTGCTTAAATTCAACCTCACCATCCAACAGGCACTCATTAGGCCCAAATACATCCTTAGCGTCTACCCACTCAGTGTAATTTGCAGAAACTTTGACAACTAAGTATTTATCCACACCATTTACACACTGATATCCCATGACCAAACAATACTTGGTCTCATCTCCAAAGGCCCTGCCACCTATCACAACCTGATCGCCATTTTGAAACTCTCGCATAGTTCCTCCAATGTAGTTAATAACACCCAGAATCCCTTTTAAAGCACTTGTCCAAGTAAGCCACCTCAGATGCATACTCAGAAGCCTCCAAAGCCTCTAAGGCACTCCGATGATCTTTAAAGCACCCACCACAAAGCACCTTGGTATCGCTGTGAGATGGTGCAAAGATCTCATCTATTGTGTCATACAAGCAAGAATGTGCCGATGTGTGAGAGTAGGAGTCACAATCACCACCACACTCATCACAACTTATTTCAATTTTTATTGGCATGATTATTTACTCCCTGATTGTTATGAATGAATGTTAGCGTGGGAACTAACACAAGTCAACAGTAAAAGAACAAAAAAAAGACTTGAAATAGGTCAATAGTTATGGTTAGTTGCGGGAATGGGTGACCTAACCGAGAATTTTTCTATCAAAGAATTCTTCATTTCTCGCGATTTCCCACACCTCATTGATTGGCTTGTCCCTTCAGAACTAGATACCCTTAAGTGCTACATTCTTGCCAAAACCATCCTGGAGCCACTAAGAAAGACCTCAGGACCAATCAAGATACTCTCAGGCAAAAGAACAGAGGAACTTAATAACCGTATTGGAGGGGCGAAAAACAGTGACCATCTTTTCTGGGGTAACAGTGCGGCTTGCGATCTTGCCACTGCGAATGCTTATCAATCTTACCTTGATCTTACTTTCCTGCCTTCTACTTCTTTTGGCCAAATTATCTATTACCCTGGAAGGAATTTCCTCCACGTCTCGCTACCCACAGAAAGACACCAAGGCGAAAGACTCGTCTCAACCAAACGTAATGTTTACATTCTCGAAAAAGATTTCAAGCCATGAAACTTTCCGCTAAAGAAAAACCCCTTCCTACCGAAGAGGAAATGTACAGGTTCGGTGCCGTAGGTTGTGGCCTAAACTCCCTAGCGGCCTACTATGGCTACCATACCAGAACCTTTTACGAACTAATTTCAGAACGCCCAAACCTTTGGTCGGCAATGAAAAAAGGAGAGTTAGAAGCAAATGTAGGTGTACAATCAAAGGCTTACGAGATGGCAGTCAGTGGGGAATTCCCCGCACTCACGATTTTCTGGTTAAAAACTCGGTGCGGATTCAGAGAAGAACCCATCTTCAATTTCATTGTTCAAAAGTTCGGGGTCAAAGAACCAAAGAACCTAAACCCAGAACAACTGGAAGAAATTTACCATACTGCCTGCGAAGTCATTAAAGAGCGTGACGATTTGAAGAAAATAGAAAATGCAAAGTATGCTGTCAGACGCAGAAAGAAGCCAACGAAGTCACTTCAGGAACACGAAAACGCAAGAGAAGAAAATGATTGATGATTTGAAAAGTTGGGTGTCTGAATCAAAAGAACCTTTCTTTGGCACTGATAGGGGTAACCTTGAGGGGAAAGACTTTAAAGAACTCATTGAATCTTTAGGCCCTATGGTAGACACGCGGCAACAGACTTTCATTGCAAGGCTTGGAACAGCATTTAAAGTTGGTTTCAGAGCATGGAAACAATGGATGCAAACAGAGACGATATGGTAGACACAAAAAAACTCTTTCATTACGAAATTCAAGAACCAAACGACTACACCTGGATGATTTGGGAGTCAGATTTTCAACGCCTACAACGTGAACACCGCGCCGAGTTGCTTTTTAATCGCTTCAGAGAGATGAACATTGTCCCGGGAAAATCCTATGAGAAAGCAAAGCACGATGGCTGCTACATGCCACAAGAAAGACAAGCCTATCAGAAACGTGAAATAGGGAATGACTGGCATTGGGACAAACCACACCTAATGGTCATGGGCAAAGCCTATCAAGTCATGAGTTTGCAAGAAGAGTTTCGACCCAGTAAAGAAGAAAAACCAGGGCAGGCCATACTATGACACTAAACCACGTTGTCTTTAACGAATGGGACAAAGACCAGGATTTTAACTACGTGCTTAAAACCTGGCTACTCGGTACCGCTGATAACTTCAATCGCCTGACCCCATCTTCCCGGCACGAATTCTTAACCATCCTAGAACCAAAGTTCAAAGCACTCTTAAACAACAAAGATACCATGGTAAAATGTGTGTACTCAGATGAGGATTGCATTTTCATTCTCTCATTTATCGTCTATCACATGGATACCATTTACTTCATACACACTAAGCCAAAGTATCGACGCAGTGGCCTATGCCGTGGATTGATTGCGCTCATGGAAGAGAAGCCTAGATTTTACATTGAAACAAATATGGCGACAAAGAACTTTAAACTAGTTAAAGCCTTAAACCTTTCGTTCGATCCAACAATAATCTTTGGAGAAAAAATCAGTGATAAAGATAAAGCGGGCCTTCTTTGCTGAGCATGTTCAAATTGATAAAAGCGGTAACTCTGTCCAAGTAGCAGTTCCAGATAGTGACCCAAAGTTAAAGGATGTCGAAATCCTCTTTGACTATGACAAGGGCATTTTACATTTCATCGATCCAGTTCGTGACCAGGTGCTTTTTTTAAACACCTTTCGCACTCTTACCGTAGACATTGCCAGCTATATTTCACACTTTCGCAATCCAGAAAGAGAATTGGTTATGGTGCAAACACTTCCTAAAAATACAATTGAAATTCCTGGCCCCGAAGTTGTAAAGAAACGCCGCGGCAGAAAACCTAACCCAATCTCCGAAGATGTAAATGGCTAAACATCAAGGTTCACCCCTGATGGGCTGGGAAGAGGCACTTTACTATAAGTCACTTTATGAAGCGCGAAAAGCAATTGAAAAAGCCAAAGCAAAAACGTTCAATATCAACGAATTCTGCTTCAAAGAACAAATTGAATTTATCTCAAGTCCGAAGCGTTTCAAAACGCTCTCAAAGAGTCGCCGCGCAGGTGGAACAACAGCACTTGCTGCGTGGTTTATTGACCGAGGACTTCGAACCAAAAACGGATACTTTTCCTACATTACGCTCGACCGGGGAACTGCTGAACGTATTATATGGCCAGAACTCCAGCGTATTTCGCAGGCTTACCAATTAGGCCTACAATTTAACTATCAAAAACTCTGGATCGAATTCCCCGAAGGTTCAATCTTTTACCTGGCCTCAGGAAAAGACCGAAACGAAATAAACAAACTAAGAGGTAAACCTTTTCAGTTGGTTGCCATCGACGAAGCCCAATCTTTCAGAGACTCCCTAATCACAGAACTTATAAACGAAGTTCTAGAAGCCTCCCTCATAGACTACGGCGGCTCACTCGTCCTTTGCGGCACTCCAAACGCCTCATGCTCAGGGTACTTTTACCGCTCCATAACCTCGCAACAATACGAGCATTTTCATTGGACCATGAGGGAGAATCCCTACATAGAGAAAAAGCGTGGAATGAGCATGGATGCAATCATTGCTGACCATTTAAAATCGAAAGGAATTACCGAAGATGATCCTACCTTTCAAAGAGAGTGGCTTGGTAAGTGGGTGCGCGATGACAATGCACTTGTTTATAAGTTCGATTCACAGAAAAATGGTTACGAAGATCTCCCAGGTAATTTTGATTGGAATTACGTCATTGGGATTGATCTCGGCTATGATGACAGTGACGCTATTGTTGTGTGGGCTTTCAATCAGAGGATACCTTGCATCTACCAGGTCCAAGAGTTTAAACAAAACGGCCTAACCGTCTCTGAACTGGCAAAGTACATTAAAGATCTCATTGACCAATACGGACTAAAGAATATTTACAAAATTGTGGTAGACACCGGGGGCTTAGGTAAAAAGATCCATGAAGAGTTTGCAGCACGTTGGAACATTCAGTGCTTCCCTGCCCAAAAGTCTGAGAAACTTCACTACATATCCCTTTACAACGATGATCTTAAACGCCAAAGGATCTTTATTAAAAAAGGTTCTCAATACGAGGAAGAACTATCCCTCTTACAATGGGATGGTGACGCCATCGGTAAAATCGAAGATCCCTCGTTTGATAATCACCTGACAGACGCAGGACTTTACGCTTATCGCGAATGCTTACATTTTCTTCACAAACCCGAAGTCGAGCCAGTCATACTAACCCAAGCCCAAGTGACCAAACAATGGGCGTCAACCGTAATGGAGCGAACACTTGAACGATACGAAAACTATAACAACGGACAAGCCAGCAAAAATTGGTGGGAAAAACTCTAAAGACTTGTTAGAGTGCGTCAAGGCTCTAAAAGAGATGGGTGCCGTATCGGTGTCCGTATCCAGTGACCGCATAGACGCCACATTTCCGCCAGCAACAGCAACGTTGCACGTGGAACCAATTAAAGATCAAGAAAGTGTTCCGATGGTGCTGGGGTATCCGGCTGATCTACTAATGGCGTCCACGTAAGGAGTTTTATGCTGAATAAAATGTGGTGGGAAAATGAAAAAGGTGAACTTCACAGATCAATCTTCGATACAGTGGCAACCCTCGAAGAAAGACAACAGGAAAGATTTAAATCAATCCTGGCTTTCTACCAACTCTACGGTAATGCTGATTATGTAGGTATTGCGCGAAATCAATACAACCGCACAGCATCAAAGCACAGACTAAAGTTTAACCTGGTTCGTTCACTTTGCGATACTGCCCAGTCGTTAACCGCCCGGGAAAGAGTGCTCCCGATGATCTTGACCAACGGCGGCAGTTATGACCAACGTAAACTTGGTGAGAAGGCCAGTGATTTTGTTTATGGTTCTTTTACCAGAGCAAACTTCTTTTCATCTGCTGAAACCATAGCACTAAACGCAACCATCTTTGGCAACGGCTGGGGTAAGCACATTGTTAGAAATGGAAGCATTCAGACTGAGAACGTGTTTCCATCTGAAATCATCCTAGATGACGCTGAAACAATGACCTCTGACCCAACTGTTCTTTATCAAAAGAAAGCGGTGTCAAAATATCACTTAAAGAAAATGTTCCCCAAGCACGCAGGCCTAATCGACATGGCCAATCGCTCAAGTATCGAAAACTCTTGGAGACCAAACTATCTATATTGGAATCGAGCCGTCGAAGCCTATACGAAAGGCAGTGTCTATGACTTTGTTGATGTAATTGAAGCCTGGCACTTGCCAAGCGGAGAAGATGAAAATGATGGGCGCCACGCCATTGTATGTGCCAACGTGACACTACTGGATGAGGGCTTTGATGAATTGTCTTTCCCATTTTCCCTTATGCGCTACCGAAAGCCACCTCTGGGCTATCTTGGAATAGGTATAGCAGAAAACGCTCTTGGCCTTCAGTGTGAAATTAACGAGATCTTACAAAAGATTCAGCATATTACCTACATGCTAACCCCTAAGATCTTAAAATCATCTCAGACGGTAATATCTCAGCAGCATTTGAACAACGATGTTATGGCCATTCTCGAATGGTCTGGAGCCCTACCGCCACAAATGATGCAAGTTGGAATGATACCGCCAGAACTTTTACAAATGCTGGCTTGGTCTATTGAAAGGGGTTATGAGCAAGAGGGAATCAGCATGATGTCAAGTCAGGCGCAAAAGCCCATTGGGCTAAACTCAAGGCCAGCACTCTTAACCATGCACAACATAGAAAGCCAGAGACACATTATATTTGGCAGGGAATACAGTGACTTTCATGTTGACGCCGCGCGTAAGTATGTACGCATGGCTAAGGAACTTAAGAATTACAAGGTTTTGGTGCCAAAATCCAATACCTCAAACCAAATTACATTTGCAGATATATCAAGTCTGGATTTGGACAATTGCATTTTCCAAACGTATCCAAAGAACCTGCTTTCGAAAGAACCTGCAGGTAGGCTTGAGCAAATAGATTTAATGTTGGGAATGGGATTGATTCAACCAGATGATGGCAGGCGCTTGCTTGACTTCCCGGACCTTAAAGCAACGCAAACGCTTTATGACAGCAAGATCGACAATATCGAAACCATTGTAGAGGTAATGCTCGAAACAAAGGAGTTTGTCCCTCCAGATCCTATGCAGGATTTGAATTACGGTATCAATCGCATGTCGATGCACTATCTCCAGGGGCAAGTTCAAGAAATGGACGAAGAACGATTAGACCTGTTACGCAATTGGGTGCTTATGGCCCAGGACATGGTAGGACAGGCACAACGGCAGGCAGAGCAAGATCAAATGGCGCAGATGCAACAGGCTACAATGATGGAGCAACAGGCACAAATGCCGCCACAAAATGTGATACCGATGCAAGGGTAGTGAACCTTTAATAAGTATTTTCTTAATAATTAAAACCCAGTGAAACGTTAATAACGAAAGGTTATGACAATGGAAAACACAGTGATTAGGGCCGCAGATGATCGAGTTGAAATGAGAGATGATGGCAGTAAGTTGGTTACTCCAGCCTTTGCCAAAGATGCCCCCCCTCCAGCGGAAAAGCGTACTACCTTCCCGGTAGTCGAAACGCCTAAATCTAGGACAGATGAACTAACGAAAATACTTGATAGGTTGCAGCAGGTCGATGCTCAAAAGAAGCAACAGGCCACGCAAGAAAAGGTGCAGGCTGAAGCCAAGCAAGATTTTAGCAAGTACGATCAAGTGGTGAATCAAACCATTGAAGAGAAAAAGCGTTTAATCAAAGAAAAACAGGCACTTAATCTTAAAACCAAAGAATATGAAGAACGATTAAAGAAGCTTGATGAGTATGAAAATGTTAAATCTGATCCTTTAAAGTTTCTCGAAAAGGGAGGTTACAAATATGAGGATCTTGTTAATCACATGGTTAACCACCCTGATTCGCTATCTGATCACGATAAGAAGTTACTTGCTCTCGAACAAGAGGTTTCGACCCTTCGCAAGTCTCAGGAAGAAAAAGAAAAGATCACGCAGGAACAAAAAGCGCGTGAGCAATTTGATAACTTTTACGCAAGCGTTAAAAACAATATTGACGCCGAAGATAAAAAAGTAGACTATGAACTCATTCGAGTTACGGAATCTTATCAACCTCTTATTGACCGCATGGCGAACGTTTGGCGTGAAACGGGAGAAATCCCAGATGTTCACGAAACTGCCAAGGCCCATGAGGATGAGATTCTAAATTATGCTCTTGACGTTGTGAAAAAGAGCCCAAAGCTGCAAAGTAAAATTTTAGCAGCGATGAACTTTCCGGGAAAAGACGCTACAACAGTAACGTCAAAGCCAAAGGCGGAACAAACTTTAAGTAACTCGACAGCATCCTTGCCGCACACAACCGAGGTTCCCATCAAGACAATAGTTCATGGTGGTAGACCTTCAAGTGTTGTGGCGCTTCAGGAAGTTGAAGAGAAATTAAAGCAAAAAGGAATGTGGCCCTTCGCGCAGTCCTAAGCAGTAACTAAAAGCCTTAGTCTTTTCTCCAAAAGCAAATTCTATAAACACTTTTAATGGAGAAAGTCTAAATGGCTTTAGAAACTACAACTACTTACGATCCGATTTTAAAAGAACTGTACGTGGACCAACGCGTTCGCAATATGGTTTATTCTCAGCGCCCTTTCCTTGCACTTGTCCCTAAAATGGAACAAGCGGGCGGTCGCAACTTCCCTTTGCCGATTGTTTATGGTTACGGGCAAGGTCGTTCGGCTGACTTCGCAACTGCGCAAACTAATACTGGCGCAGATAAAAACGAACAGTGGACGCTGACCTATACCCAAAACTGGGGTGTTGTGCAGATTGATGCTCTCTTGGCCGCTACTGCTAAGACAGACCCTCAAACATTCTTGCCTGTACTTCAAGCGCGTACGAATAGCGTTATTGAAAACTTGGCGAATGACTTGGGTGGGGATCTTTTTGGCGATGGTTTTGGTAACCGTGCGCAAGTTGGGAGTGGACAGGGAACTGTGACCATTACCTTAAGTTCCCCTTCTGATGTTACGAAGTTTGAAGTTGGTATGGTTTTGACCGCTTCGCCTAATGCGGATGGCTCAAGCCCACGTACAGGTACCAACACGATCACAGCCATTGACCGCAACATTGGTACACTGACTGCAGGCACCCAATGGGACACAGCGATCACGTCGTTAGGTGCTTCTGATTATCTATTTCAGCAAGGTGATATGTCGGCTAGTCGATTGAAGCCTGTCGGTTTGGCAGGATGGGGCCCGACAACTGCGCCAGCGTCTACCTCTTTTTTTGGGGTAAACAGAACGCTTGACTCTCGTTTGTCTTTCGTGCGCCACACTGGAACGGCAAGTTCTTTGGAAGAAAATCTAATTGATCTTTCTTACAAGGTTGCTGAAAACGGTGGAATGCCTGAAACGGTACTCATGAACTATCGACGCAAGGCCTCTTTGATTAAACAATTGGGTTCCAAGGTTCAATATGTGGAACGCAAGGTGGGTGACATTGGCTTTAAGGCTGTCTTGGTTCACGGTGCTGCAAACACAGACTTGGAAGTCTACGCAGATCAATTCTGTCAAAACGATCGGTTCTATGAAGTCGAATTAGGCCAAACTTTGCTGGTATCGGCTGGAATGGCACCTCGTATTTGGGCAGATGACGGTCAGCAATGGCTCCGTACCAACGCAGTAGCCGGCATGGAAATGCGCGCAACTGTTATCGGTGCACAGTTTGGTGTTCAGTGCCCAGGTAAATGCGGCGTTAGCACACTAACCTAAGGAGACGGAACATGGCTGATATTACAGTTTACAACGCCAAAAGTGTGCGCAACGAAGTGATTACGGTTTATGCCGGTATTACTATCGGTGGTACAGGTGCCCCTACCTTGGTGGCCGCTGACTCCTACGGTGTGACAAGTATTGCTAGAACTGGCGCAGGTCTTTACACGCTCGTTCTTCGAGATGCTTACAATGCCATTCAGTTTGCACATGGTGCTTTCTTTGCAGATGATCCTGAGGAAGATATTAACATAACTTTCGATTTAAACGGATCTTCGGCAACCACGAAAAACATCCTGTTTGCAACACTGACAGGGGCAACGGCAACTGACCCAAGTAGCGGGAGCAAATTGTACATCAAACTAGACATGCGCAATTCAACGGCGTTCTAAGGGGGTTCTATGTTTGACATGCTGATGGGTAAAAAAGAAGGTGGCCTGATGTCAGTTACAGCGAGTGCGCCTGTGGAAGAACAACCCGCATCTTTAAAAGAGATGGCAGGGAAAATGGCTCTTACGGCGATGGCGGCAAACGATGCATGCGGATTCGCGAAAGCAATCTGTCTCATTGTAAAAGCCTCTGAAATTGACGAAGGCGAAGAGTATTAAATAGGCAAGGGGGGTTTCGGCCCCCCGAGTCTTTAACTGAAAGGCTTTTCATGTCTGGGATTGTAACCCTGTCCACTTTACGAAGCCTGGTTAGGACTCTTTCTGATTTTGAAAATAGCGAATTTCTCCCAAGCGATAACGTTGAACTTGATCTTTACATTAACGGTAGCATGGCTGACCTTTACGATGAGATGGTCAACGCTTACCAAGACTACTTTATTTCATCCTACATTTATCAAACGAACGTAGTTTCAAATGGTCAAAGCATGTTTGAATTGCCTTTGCGCTTTCAAAAGTTGCAATGGCTGGCGAGTGATGCAAACACCACGAAACTAAAGACCCTTGAGAGAATATCTCCCATGGAGTCTAATACGTTTCTTTATGGAAACTCGAACATTCCGTCGACGTACATACTTTGCGCCTATGTCCCTGCTTATCGGTTCATGACGACAACTGCTAAGACTTTTACAGCGGCAGATGTTCTGGTTTCACCTTCCAACATTATCAATGTGAATGATCATGACCTGGTAACTGGCGAGAAGATCTATTTGTCAAATACGGGCGGGGCTTTACCTGGCGGATTGTTTGCCTCGACCGCTTACTATGTCATTGTTCTAGACAAAGATTTTTTCAGTTTAGCGACTAATCCCCATGACGCTTTTTTCTACAAGTACATTCAAGATTCGACAAAGAGGGTAACCATTACGCCTGCCGGTTCAGGTACTAACACTATTGTTTCAACATATGACCGCTTCGATGGAATCAACGGCTATGAAATGTATGCGGTGTGGGACGCAGTTGCAAAGGTGCTACATAAGGCAGAGCGTGACCCACAACATGCAATATTGGAACGTGATAAGCAAATGAATCGTTTAAAAAACTCTTTGATTTCACGTGACCAGGGAAGATCGCAAAAGATGTGGGATGTGAACATGCTTCGCAATGATTACACCATGGCCAGAGATAGCACGAATTACATGAAATATTTTGAGTTTGGCAGAAACTTTGTCTTAGTGAATGGAACAAGCGCCGGATGGCCGTAGTGTAGTATTTTTATTGATACGGCAACAGGCCCTAGATTAGGATTTTTGTGGCACTAGAAACATTTCAGAAAATAAACATTGATGATTTCCCAACTGCCCAACTCCAGGGGAATGTTGAAAAGGTGCTTAATCCGATTTTAAACAAACCGTTCATGGATCATGTGATATTAGAAAATATCAGTGTGCTTAGTGCTTCAGATACAACTGTTAATCACGGGTTGGGAAGATTGGTAAAGGTTATTCCGTTTAATTTAACAGCAGATGCTAATGTTTGGCAAAAGCAAAGCAGCAATCCAACGCCTGAAGTCAGCGTGCTACTTAGAGCAAGTGCAGATGTAACATGCGATTTACTTCTTTTTTAAGGAATAGATAAAATGCCGACAACTCCTAATATGGGAATGGATTTACCGGATGTTTCAGTAACTCCAGGACCTACCTGGGCGAGTGATTTAAATACCGCCCTCACTAATCAACTTGATGTGCATGATCATACCAGCGGCAAAGGTGTGGCAATCCCATCGAGCGGTTTAAACATAAACGCCGAAGTTGATTTCAACGATAACGGCGCTGGTCATGTTAAGTATGTCAATCATGAGAATCAAACGGCACTATTTACAGGTGGTAGCGAAACGCTAAGAACCTATGCTTCAAATGCCGCAGGTGGCAGAAGTGAATTGTACTATCGAGATAGCAGCGGTTCAAACGTACAGATTACCAACGGTGGATCGATTAACGTCGCGAGTGCAGGTGGCTTTGGTGGTGACTATGTAAGTGCAAGTGCAAGTGCCACGTTTACCAATTCGTCAAACACCTACACGTTTAACAATGGATCGAGTGCAAGGGCGAACATTGATGTTTTAGGAATAAAGTCAATTGGTGCAATTAAGTTGAATGCAACTGCTTTGGCAGGGAATTTGATTTTATCTGATACCGATGACTATTACACCATCTTGGTTGATACCAGTGCAGCAAGATCAATCACCCTGCCAGATCCAACGTTGAACAAACGGATTATCGTTATCAAGGACGTTACCGGAACTTCACCTACTAACCCCATTACTGTAGCAAGGTTTGGCAGTGAAAACATTGAAGGGGTAGCAGCATCTTACTTATTGCGTGGTGTTAGGGGCTCTTGGACCTTTATGTCTGATCTTACCAATTGGTGGATCATAGACCACACTCGTCAGGCTGACATTTGCGCCTATCGCAGTGCTTTGAATACAAATGAGACCATAAACAACGGTACATTTACCAGTTTGACCACAAGTGCAACCATATTGGAAAAGGGAGTGTTCTCTCGATCATCCAATGTCATTACCATTCGAGATAGTGGATACTACATTGCAACAGTTGCATTGTCGCGCGTTATTGCATCTTCCGGCCCTTCTGGTAAGTTTGTGATAGCAAGGGTTCAAAACACAACAGCAGGAACAACTAGTGCGTCGTCAATGTCATGCCCTGCGTCTGTTGTTGGTGGTGCAGATGGCGAAGAACCAATGCCTACCTTTGTCATGCCCTTTGAAGTGACGAACGCTGAGGCTGGCAATACATTTGAAATTCAGTGTGTTGCTAACGCTTCAGGGGTTAGTGCGAATAGTGGTCTCAGCATTGCTGGTCAAGATGCGCCTTACTACACCGTTTCAATTGAAAGAAAAGCAGGTCTTTACTAAATGGTTTTGGCAACTCAAAAGGTTAGTGTCCAATTTTCTGAGGGCATCGATCAAAAGACTGATGGCAAACTCGTAGTACCTGGGAAACTATTAGCACTTGAGAACGGTGTCTTCAAAAAACTAGGCACGATATCTCTAAGAGACGGGCTTGATTCTCTTGAGACTGATATTGTGGGCGGTGGTGAAATTGACTCGACCAACGCACTTGCTGAATTTCGCAATGAGAAAATCCTTTTCGCAGATAACGGTCTTTACTCCAGGGTTGAGAGTTTAAAGAAATGGTCTTTGCGTGGTGGCATGCACTCTTATGCTTTCAAGAATGTGTCACTGATTAAAAACTCTTATCAGCAATCACAACCTAGCATTAACACCTTAAGCGGGATAACAGTTTTAGCGTACGCTGACACAAGGGGTGGCATTCGTGGATCAATCATTGATGAGGAAACTGGAGCATATCTAGTTTCAGACACTTCCATTTCGACAACGGGAAGCAAACCCCAGGTAATTGCTTCAGGAATTTATCTTTACGTGTTTTACATTGAAAGTTCCTCTTTGAAATATAAGAGAGTGCCCACAGCAAACCCAACGGGGTTCGTCGATACTGCAACTGTAAAGAATGATGTCGATGCGAATAGCCATTACGATGTGATCAATTTCAATGACAGCATGCTGGTTGCTTACAATAAAAATACCAGTGCTGTTGTGGTGTTTTACATGAATTCAACAGGTAGTGTGAATCCAACGGGTTTCCCTGGAGAGTTTACGGTTGCGGAAGAGGCAAAGAATTGCATTGCAATATTAAACTTTGATGACACCAAGTTTTTCGTTGCCTATCACAACAATACCAACGGGGTTAGGGTCTTTTCTAGAATGTCTGATTTCTCTGTTGTGTTTGCTTCAGCCACACTTGAAAACATAACGGCAAGCAATGTCATTAACATAACAGGGGCGCAGAATTCAGCCACTTCAGTGCGTTGGTTCTATGAAATCTCTGTCACTGATACTTACAACCAATACACTCGAACAAATACCAGCACCGTTGCCGGAGTCATTGGCACGGCGGCAGACTTTGTTAGAAGTGTTGGACTTTTATCAAAGGCTTTTAATTACGGTTCAGACTATAATATTTATGTAAATTGCATTCATCAAAGTGAGTTGCAAGCAACTTGCTTTACTTTTAACGGTTCAGGCGAAGTAGTGGGAAGGTTCCAGGCACTTGAGGCAGGGTCTTTATTGACCTTTTCTAAACTTCCTGAAGTTGTGTTGTTTGACACTGGAATGTTTTCAACTGTTGTACAGAGAAAGACCAGGGTTGAGACGCAAAACAATGTGGCCTCTTACCTAACTGGTATTTTTAAGGTGACATTTGATTTCACCAATCGCAACGTTTTCCAAAGTGAAATACTAGGTGAAAACCTTCACGTTATTGGTGGGCAATTAAACGATTATGATGGGGTGGTAGCAGTTGAAAATAACTTCTCGCTCTATCCTGAAAACTTATTAGTAGAAGAACAAAACTTTACCATAACCATTACACAGGAAGGTTCGGGGGGCGCTCCTGAGATTACCAGTATATTGTGCCCGGCAGGCTCTAAAATCACAGGTGGGGAATATTTCAATATTTCATCGGCCACCGATGCAACTTTAAACTATGTCTGGTTTACTGTCGATGCCGTTGGATCTGATCCGGCTCCAGGTGGGCGCGTTGGGCTTGGTCCTGTTTTAGTTTTATCGACAGACTCAGGCTTTCAGGTTGCCACGAAACTTGCGGCGATACTTGATGCCAGTGCTGACTATGTTTGCCCGGCTCCAGCGGCAGGGGTGGAAACTGCGGTATGTACGAACGCGGCAAACGGTGCGACAACCAACGCGGCAAATGTTGATGTTGGTGCAGGGGTTACAGGTAGCATTGGTGCAGGGACATATGGCTATAAAGTTATTTATCATTGGGAAGATCAAAACGGGCAGCAGCATCGAAGTGCTACAAGTGTAAATTTAAGTGTTACGGTTTCAGGTTCTAATCAGGCGGTTGCCCTGGTTATTCCAACACTGAGAATTACCAGAAAACAACTTGTAACCATTCAGATTTATCGGACGACAACGCTTGGGGTGGTTTATTACCGTATCACCACAATCTCTAGCCCTTTATTCAATGATAAAACGGCTGACGTTGTGTCGTTTGTTGATACAAATGCCGATGCTTCGATTACTGGAAACGAAATCATTTACACCCAGGGCGGTATTTTGGATAACTACCCATGCCCCCCGATTAACTTCATTGCAAACTTTAACAACAGGCTTTGGGCAATTACCGATGAGCCGAATAAACTGTCATATTCGAAAGATTACTTCACAGGTGAAGGGGTGGCTTTTAATCCTGACTTGGAAAAGATAATTGACCCGGCAGGTGGGGACATAACTGCTATCAAGGCACTTGATGACAAGTTGATTATTTTTAAACGTTCTTTGATTCGGGGATTTGCTGGTAATGGCCCGGATAACGCAGGGAACAATGAGAACTTCACAAGTGACGATTTGATAACAAGTGACGTTGGTTGCATTGAGCCTAGAAGTGTCGTTCTTTACGACAACGGAATCATGTTTAAATCAAGTAAGGGCATTTACGTGCTCTCAAGGTCACTTGACTTGCAATACATTGGTGCGCCCGTTGAAGATTACAACTCGCAAGATATTACAAGCGGGGTGTTGGTTGACGCTGTTAACCAGGTAAGGTTCACAACGGATGCCGGTGTCACTTTGGTTTATGACTACTTCTTTAATCAGTGGGCAGTTTTTGAAAACTATGAGGCAGTGGACGCAATCAATTGGGGTGAAACCTACTATTACGCCAAGTCAAACGGTGTGGTTAGAAAAGAAACCATTGGCACTTTCACAGATGATGGCGCTCATATTCCACTTTTTATTTCAACGGCATGGTTTAAATTCGATGTGATTTCAGGGTTTCAAAGGATCTATGAGGTAATTTTTACAGGTGACTATCAATCTAGTCATAAAGTGAGCATTGATATTTTCTACGATTATCAAGAGGTTGTTTCCCAAACTGTAACATGGTCACCGGATAGCGTGATTAACGTGAGCACTTACGGCAGTGGTGTGACGTATGGGTCGGATGATCCATATGGTGGCAGTAGTGATACCACATGGCAATTTAGAATCAAACCACGTCGGCAACAGTGTCAGTCAATACGCTTTGACATTCGATCTTTGCCTGGTAGTTCCAACGGCGAAGGCTTTTCCATAACTGACATTTCATTTCAAGTAGGGGTGCAAAAGACACTTCACAAAGCAAAGGCAACAAAGTCACTATGAGTTTATTTGGCGATTACATTAAAGAACGGCAGAAACAAGAAATCGTTGAAGATGACGACGGTTTTGCTACGTTCATGATAAAACCCGATGGCACTTGCTACATCGAAGATCTTTACGTGGTGCCAGATAAGAGGGGGCCACAATCAGATGGTAAAGGTGTTGCTGCTAGGTACGCAGATAAGATTTGTGAAATTGCTAAAAGTAGGGGATGCACAAAGTTACTTGGTTCGGTAGTTCCAAGTTTCCCTGGATCAACTGAAAATGTTAAAACATTATTTAAGTACGGTTTTTCGATTAAGTCATGCGTTAATGACTTCATCCTTTTTGAAAAGGAGTTAATCTAATGGGTAAAATGGCAACAGGTGCTTTCGTTGGTCATACAAGCGAGATAAAGGGAATTTATGACCTAAAGGGGTACATAAAGGACTATAAGAACAAAGGCAAAATGGTAACCCCAGCGCAGTTTAATGCGTCTGCTTTTGAAGATGACATGGTGCCCTATTTTACCAGGACATTTCAGGAAGGTATTGGCAATGTCGATCAACGCGGTGGCATTTGGGACGGTGGCCGTTCAATTGCAGATGTTCGATCAAAGCAATTTGATCTTGCAAATTCGATGTATGAAAAAGGGTTAAGCGGTGAAACTGCTTTGACTGATCTTGCTTACAATACGGCAAGGGAAGATGCGATAAACCAGGCAATGGCGATGGCTGCAACAAAGCAGGGAAGATCGGGACTTGGTGCAAGGGACGTGCAAAATGCAAATATGTCATTCATGCAAGAGGCCGCGAGAAACAAGGCGGCTTCAGGAATTGAAGAGAACTTAAATTATTTAAACACCGGATACAATATGTTCGGTGGCATTCGTGGACAAGATCTAAACCAGATGTCGCAAAATGATGCCATGAAACAATTCTATCTTGGACAGTTTTTGAACATGCAAGAAAATGGAAGAAATGCGCGGATTGCTCGCGAGCAAATGAACGTGGGCACACAGATGGGCGTGCTACCTCATAACCTTAGATTGAGAAATTCCACAGCCTACAACCCAGAAGCGCATTTAGCAGCAGGCGCACAGTTTGATGAAGGTATGTCGAGCATGTTTGGTGCGATGGGTATGGGTGCAGGTGGTGGTGGCGGCGGTGGCATGATGGGTGGGGGGTAACTCAGCAGCAGCTTCAGGATGGGGTAGGAATATGAGCGGAAATATTAATTCATTTTGGGGGCAGTAGAATGGCAGAAATAGATGCAAGCATGATTTCACCGGGTGTCGATATGTCGAAACTTGGTGATCCTTCTAAATATGATTTTATTCCAGACAAATCAGGAAAATACATTCCTGTATTGAAAAACACTCCCATTGCTCAAAGGGCTGGCGAAGTCTTTAAAGAAAGAATTATTGATAGACCAACTAACCCCATTGGTGCCGCGGTTAGGGGTGCCAGTGATGCTTTGAAGGGTGCGAGTACGGTCCTAGGTTCTATTGGCCCTGCCATTGGTGAAGCAACGGCAGATACTCCGGAAGAAAAAGAATATAGACACAATCAATTACTCCAGAAGTGGAATAAACCAACTAAAGACTTAGGCGCTGTTTCTGCTTCCAATGTGGTTAAATCCAATGTTGGAAGAGACGCGTCCGATGCTGAAATGGCAGATGCAACTTCGCCCTCAACAATGGAAGCGGCAAATACAATCGTCGGACCTCAAGGCAGGCAAGATGCGACAAAGGCCTATTTGCAGTCTATTGGCTATGACACAGAGTCGCCAGCATTTAAGACCATGGAGAATAATTTTAAGGAGTACAAGGCCTCACAGGTTGCCGCTGCTAACGCTGAGGCAGATGTTTTTCTTGAGACCAGGGACAAGTTGGAACGCGCTGAAAATGATCGGGCTATAAAATCTGCTAACTTTGACGCTGAGACTCAAAAGTCTGTGAGAGATTATGGCGCATTAAACAATAAATTTATTGATATGACCTTAAACATGCCCAATCGGCAAGAAACTGAAAATAACTACTGGGCGAACAAAACAAATAAATCAAGAGTGTTCGGTTTATTGTCTCTAGGCTTTGGCAACGCTCAGACTTGGGCAAATTACAATAACGTGATTGATTCGGAGTTAAGAGCCCAGCAGGAAAAAATGAAGTTGTTTGATAAAGGTTTAACCAATCAACAAACTCTTGTCGGCATGAATCGTGACATAGCAAAGGATGATAACGACGCGTTTTTGATGGCAAAAAATACGATGCTGCAAATGTCTGAAATGGTGTTGAAGTCTATCGCGGCTAAGAAGGGAACGCGGGAGGCTATGTACAACGCCGGGAAAGACATTGATAAAATACGCTATGAGCGCGAACAAATTGAAAATCAATTAGCTATGAGTGTTAAGAGTAAGTTTTTAAATCAACAGGCTGACGAACAAAGCATTGAGCCAGAAACTCCAATAATGCAAGTTCCGTCTCACCGTAGAGAGAGGTTTATCCCAGGGTTTGGCGAAGGATTCGGCGATAAGGAAACCCTAAAGAAGTTTAGGGGTACGGCTGGAGAATTATTGCCAGCATATGAAGCAATCAAAACATTGAGGTCTATTTCTGATTTGCCTGTAACTGAAAGGGCGAACGCTTTTAGCAAGGTTAGTGCGCAATCAGGAATAACAAAAAGCGTTATCATTGGCGCACTTAAAACAATGATTACAGGGACCGGGACTTTTTCCGATAAAGATCGCGAGATAGTTGAGAAAACTGTTGGTGACCCAACAAAGGTTGACTTCCTAAAACTTGAGTCAAAGAAACTAGATACTTTGCTGCAATTGATTCAAAAGAATCTAAACACGCAGGCAGAGTTGTCTGGAATTGACACTACTTACAAGAATAGGTGGAAGATCAATAGGGAGATTAAGTCTTATGCTCCAAGTATTATGGAAAATAAATAGTGGCGGAGTTAATCAATAAAGAAACTAAGAAGTTCGAGGAAGTTCCTGAAGAACAAATTCAGGACGCTATCCTTTCTGGAAAGTACACCTTTCGCAAGGGCGATAGGATCAATGTTATTGAACCAGAGACGAACAAATCATTTTCTGTAAAAGTTGAAGAGGCCAAAGACGTTTTTAAGCAAGGTTACCGCCCTGAAACTCTCGGAGAGATGGAGGAAAGAAAACTAAAGAAAGAATTCGGTAACGCTCCGATTCAAACTGCCGTTGAAAGAGGTATAGGCAGTGCCACACTTGGAATCAGTGACGCCGTTATCGGTGCCGTTTCTCCAGATACCGCTTTCGAGATGGGGCAGCGTGAAAGGTTTAACCCTGGGGCTGCTGTACTTGGTGAGGTTGCAGGAATCTTAACCCCATTAGGTATTGAGGCTGCTGCTGCAAAGGGTGTTAAGGGAACAAGTACGCTGGCCAAGATGGCTGCAAAATCACCCGTTGCATTGGCAGGTAAATTAGGCGCAGGTGTTGAGGGGGCTTTAACGAAAGAGTTTGTTAAGGCTGCTTCAAAGTCTGGCCCTTTAGGTTTACTGGCTAGGAAAGCCCCTAGGTTGGCAGGTGTGGCGGCTGAAGCGGGCGCACTAGGAATGGGAGAAGGTCTTTCTGAATACTCCCTTGGTGATCCAAATGAGATTGGGGCGTCTGTCATCTTTGAAAGAGGGTTACAGGCTGCTTTGACTGCTCCAGTGCTGGTAGGTGGCTTTGATGCGCTCTTGGGTGGTGCAAAGATGGCCACCAAGCCCATGTTTCAGAAGATTGATAAGATGATGCAAGAAAAGGGCGCTAAGGGCATTTTACAGGATTATGCGTATAACAAGGCTTTCGATCAATTGAAACCTGTTAAGCGTGATTTGGTTGGGCTTAAGAAGTGGGGTTTAACTGAGAAGGATGCTGGGAAGATAATTATTGATGAGGGTCTTTTTACTAAAACTGAAATGTCAGTTGATGACATGCTTGTAAAGATTCAAGGCAAGATGGATGACTACGGTGGGCAGATAGGTAAGGCCTATGACGATGTTGATGTGGCCTTAAGTGCGGTTGGTGGCAATCCCAAGCGGGCTGAGATCTTTAACAAGATTACTGATGATGTTTTAAAACCACTAGAATCCTCCAAGTTAATTGATGAGAAAAAGGCCGCTGAAGCAGTTCGCGAACAAATGAAGGCCTTTATCGGCGATAAGGCCGATGATGCAATTTCGTTTAAGCAGTTATGGGAAGATAGTCAGGTTTTAAAACCTTTAGCGAGATATCAAAAGGGTCCCATTGGTCCAACTGACCTAGTTTCGGAAATGAAGGCTAAGGCCTATCAGCAGATTAGACGAGATATAAAAGGTGAACTTTTTGACTTGTTTGAAAAGAATAAATCTCTTTTCCCAGAAAATGTTTCGGCTCTTAATCTTAAAGAACTAAACAAAAAGTATCATGTTCTTTCAACGATAGAGGACATTGCAAGTCATACGGTAGACCGTTACGGTGGCAGGCGTTACTTCGGCATAAGTGATATGATCTCAGGTGGTGCCATTGTCGGCAGTGGTGGCAATATCTTTCTGGGTGCCATTACAGCACTTGGCCATAAATACCTAAGAGAGAATGCCAGCGGCATGATTGCCCTTGGTGCTAACCGCCTGGCCAAAATGGCGGCAATTGAAAACCTACAAATTCGCTCAATGGCCAAGATCGGCAAGGCAGTGAATAGTTTCATTGCAAAGCCCAGTGTTTTAGTTGCTGGTAAGGCGGTGCCATTTGCACAACGTCAATCTTCTTACGAAGATCAAAGTAAGAAACGCTCTTTAAAAGACAGATACGAAAAGGCCGTGAAGTTTGTTTCTTCACAGAATGAACAGACTGTTATCGATTCGTTAGCAGGCAAGGAACAAGATGACGAGCAAGGACCAGGTTTATGGAATCTCTCGCCTGAAACGATGCAAAATGTAACGCAATCGGCAGTTCAATCGATTAACTATTTAAAGCAAAATATCCCACAAGATCCAAACGCTTTAGGTTTGTTCAAGGAATCTGAATGGCAACCAAGTAAAGAACAGATGACAGACTTTTTGCACAAGTATCAGGGCTCAATGAATCCCGGGAAAGTGATTGAAGCAATGGGCAGGGGTGAAATGCCAGTGCAGGCTTTTACCGCAATGAAGCAATTGCATCCTGTGATGTTTCAAATGGTGGAAAGAAAAATGATTGATGAGATTGCAAAGAAGGACGGCAAGGCAATTCCTTACGAAAAGAGGGTGGCCATATCGATGGCACTTGGTGCGCCATTAGAAAAGACCATGAGCCCAAGTTTTATTTTACAGCAGCAAAAGATGTACGCACAAACTGGCCAAGAACCTAGCAGGGCGCCGACAATGCCGAGATTGACACAGAAATCTAGAAAAGAGAATTTGAAAAACACGCAAACTTTTTCACAGGGTCTTTCGAAACAAATGACTTTATAAGGGGGTCACATGAAACCATTTTGGCAAAGCAAAACTTTATGGGTAAATTTGGGATTAGCAATTGTCGCATTTTTCCCTCAGGTTCAGGCGCACATTGACAGCGAAACGATGGCTGTTGGTATAACGGTAGTCAATGCCATTTTACGTGCTACGACAGATCAGGGAATCACTTTGAAATGATACTTAAGAAACATGTAAAGATTATAACAATTTTTGGAAAAGGGCAAAAAGATGGGTGATAGATATGTTGTTTTTGGTGATGTGCCTCAAGTTGATTTGGTTGATCAAGATGCAAATTTTGCAACAACTGCAATTGAAATTCAGTACATTCGAAACTTATCAATTCAAGCCGTGTGGACAGAAACCGGAACAACCGGGGCTACCATTACACCACAAGTTTCAAACGATGGGACAAATTATTCAGACTTGATTGATTCTGCTGGCGCAGCACTTACCTACACGGTGACAGGTGATGGCGCTTATATTTGGGAAGTTACTACAAACTGCAGATACATACGCCTAAACGTAGATGTTGGTGGTGGTGCCTATGACACCTTTAAGGTATATTTTGGCCTAAAGGATACCTAGTTATGCCTTACAAAATTGATATGACCTTTGCCGATGCAACGGGGTTAACTTCAGTTAACACAGACTCAACCTTGAATGTCAGCGGTGGGGTGTATGATCTTTCAATTACTGCTTTGGTTGGTGCTGGCAATGGATCTTATCACACTGCTGGATTCACACTTGCGGCTGAAGATCAAGTTTACCTAAAGTTTCAGATTTCAAACACTGCGAGTGCTTCGACTGCTGGATATTTGGGAATTACCAGAAACGCCACTGGGGTTACATCTCAAGGATATTCACTTTATTTAACTTCCGGTTCTGTTGGTGGAACCTCTTTTGCAGCAAGTGGTGCATTTCAAGACAGGGCTGTAGTTGCGGGGGTTGAATATTGGTACAAATACCTTTTTCGCGCGAGTGGAAACATAGAAGCCTACATAAAGGGCGGTGCTTACACTGATTGGACCGGCATTAGGGATATGGCCGCTGGAATTACAACTGGAACCATTCGCCCGCACATTGATTTCATTGGGATTGATCCTAATGATGGTAGTGACCATTTGCTCTTAACCAGAATGGTTGCGGCTGAAGCGGGAGACCCTGACCCGTCTGCCTCAAGTGGTGGTGGAGGGCCTGCAAATTCAAATTGGAATGTGGTTAGTGTTCTTGGTGATGAAATGGCTATTTATCGCAAAAAGATAGGTGATTGATATGCCCATGAATAGGCGAGAAGATGATAAAAATTGGTTTAAGAATCATTATGTCATGTGGAGTTTTATAAGCGTTATTGGCGGAATTGTTGCCTATGCGTTCACAACATTTGCCACCTATGCATGGGTGGATAACCAGTTTTCATTTCGCGATAGAACAGTTTCAGAAAAACTCGCCTACATTATCGATTCACAAAAAGAACAGGAAAGAAAACTTGATAAGTTGACGTATTACGTGATGTCAAAAAAACAAAAGGAGGATTGAAAAATGCCGTTTACCGTTACCGATAGTTTGCGAAGGAAGTCAAGATTGTTTGAATACATTGAAACCGATGCAACTTTTACATTCTCAAATGTTGAAAGAACTGGAATCAAAAAGATTGTAGGTGGGTCATACACCAACGGTGGAATGGTTACCAAGTTTTCAATCGATCAAGATTCTGGTAGTTTATTCGAAATTGATTGCAAGGTCACAGGCGGAACTTCTGCCATATTTATTCCAATTGTCATGCGACAAGTGAAGGCGCTGGATTATACAGACGGTTATGGAATCATGTTTTCCGCAAGTGATTGTTCGACCGTTTCGCCAGCGTCTGGTAACCAGGTAATTATTCCAGTAGTTCAATTTGAAAAGTGGTATAAATTCAAGTTTAAGTTTTCTTCACCATCTTCCCTGGATATCTACCTTGATGGTAATATTGTTTATACCTACACCGATGTTCCAGTTGCCCCAGATGGTTGGTTTTTGTGCATTGGTGGGAGTTTTTACGAAGTGCTAACAAACCACGTTCGTAACTTTAGGGCGGTTAGCTAGTGGCCATAATTCTAAGTGATAGCCTAGACTTCAATGAGTCACCGAATTTCAATTACATTGTGCCGGCAAAGACAACCTATACTTTTGGCGGTGCAGGCGATGGGGTTACGATTCGGTGTGTCAGTGGACAGGATGGGGACTATTTCAACGGTGGGGTTATCACGAAGAAATCTTTCGTGTTCAAACCCCCGCTTTACGTGCAGTTTGACATAAGGAAAACCCCTAACCCTGGCTCAGTCTTTGGCTATGCTGGAATTACTGGGACACCTTTTCCAAAGGATTACTTTACGGGCGGGGTGAATGGCTTTGGCATATCGATAGGATCAACTGATTTTAGTTCCTTCAATTCCGCAACACCTAGCGGCGGTTCACCTATCCTTGATCCATTGACTGTGGATGATTGGTACACTTTCGGAATGCTGGTAACGGATAGCAATATCAGAATGTTTTTCGCAGCGTCCGGTGTGCCATTGGTGGAACAAACTCCGGTTGCATTGGTCTTTGGTTCGGGCAGGCCTTCTTTCGGTGACCCTATTTACCTGCAATTGGGCAGGCCTTTTTATCAGGCTTCAGGAATGGGGTTTAGAAACGTTCTAATATCTTCCGAACAATTTGAACAACCTGAGACCACGACAACGTATGACCCGGAGCAAAAGAAATTTTATGTTTAATGCTATTTTGGCAGTCATTAGCGGGGTTCTAAAGATTGTTGAAATAATAGCACCGAAGATCCCATTTACCCCGGCAGAGAAAAGAGCGCAGTTTAGATTGAACGCTGAAAGGAATTATCGAGAATGGAAAAGGAAACTGGAAAAGAAAAGATTGGACCAATTGCGGGAAGATGCTTCACGAAAATTATAGTGGTTATTTCTTTGTTTTCAGTTGCTTGCACTTCCAGGGTGGTGTACATAGGACCGGATGAATATGTGAGAATGGCTGAGGCCCTAAGAAGGTGCCACGATGAGCGGAGCCAATGTGAACAAGATCTTTCAGACTGTATATCTCACGCCGATGATCTTTTGCTTGATTGCAATTAGTTCATGCACCACAGTACGCAAAAACAACGAAAAATTCTTTTACCGAAAAACCATGCAAGAATTGGGCAAGTCTTTAACCTCAAAGACTAGGGCGGTGTGTGGTCCTTTGACCTCTCTCAAAGAACCAAAGTTTATTTATGACCCGTCGATCATGTTTGCCGATGGGTTCACCTTTTACAATGAAATCACCTATAAGAATTACAATGTAATACCTCACGAAGCGGTGCATTATTTGTCGTTTTCTCTCGGTCTTTCTCAGGAATGTATGGAAGAAATTTTAGGTGATGTCCTATCACGGTTAGTTCATGAAAGGTAAAAAAATGAAGCACGATGCGAAGAGAGTTTTGTTGGTGATGGCACTTTTTACAGCGATGATTGCTTTCATTATCACAGCATGTTCGAAAGTTACCATTCCAGTTTCAAACTTTGATACTATTGCGCAAACAAAAAACAAGTTCGTTTCAAAATCTTACCTTTTAGAAAACAAATCAAATCAAAAATTTGATGGTTATGCAAAGGTCATTTTACCATTCGCTAAAGGAGAATATTATGACAAAGGGTGGAAAGAAGCCCAAACCCAAGCGCCCGTCTTACTAACCCCCATTAAGTGGTATATTGAAGGGGGGCAGAAATCTAGTGTCGCACTTGCTCAAGCGTTTTTCCCTGTGACCCTCCCTCCCCGGTCGAAAGTTGTGGGGAAAATGTATTCTGGCAATGACATGAAAGAACTGCCTCCCTTCATGTTTGGCCACAATCTTTTAACGTTGGCTGGAAGTGGCATGTTGCAGCAGTCGTTCATTGCCATTTTGCGCATGAATAACGCTTACTGTACGGCCAGCATTCAGGGTGCTGCTAAAACTGTACTTGCAAACAACTACGTTACCATTTTTAGGTTCAGAGATTATTTCAATTGTGGTGGTGTGGTTAACCGTTCTGCGAGTGCAACATTTTACGTTACCACTTACAATAATAAAGATTACGGTGAAATCACTGCGGTACTGGGCAACGATAACGTTGAGTCTGCTTTAGGTGATTTGCAGTTTCAAGAGTTCAGCATTTTAACGCTTAACCCTTTTGACATCGAAGTTCTTAACCGCCCTGCTTTCTCTGTAGGTTCGCCAGATACGTTGCTAGGTTTCAAGCGCAATGTTTTGGTAGCAGGTGGCAATTTAGCAGATGGTCAAACGATAGCATTTAAAATGAAATATATTGTGCGTGGCAGTCAGCAAGATGAGGTTGATTTTCAGGCTTCAATTGCAAACCCCATTGGAGAGTTTTTAGGTGTGGCAGGTGCAGATCATTGGACAAACTCAGAAGCACTTGGAGCAACGGGTTTTATTCCAACGCCAAACTTTCCTAACGTAACGGCTGGATTTAATGCTTTGACTCACCACTGTACCGATATCATTCAAGCGGGTAGTCCGTTTGATAACATTGGCATGATAAATTTAAACCCTCCATCAACCGGTGCCCAACCTGACTTTATGGCAGGGTCTCCGGTCTTTGCGCACCAAGTTGTGCAAACGCAGAATACTTGCCCGCTACGCAGAGCCATGCCTTCGGTATACCGTGAGGCACTTAGACCGCAACAGTATTGGTTTCAAAATGACATTGCCCGTCAAGAGTTGTGGCCTGATTTGTTCTTTTGGTCTAGCCGCCCGCATTACGATTGGAGTTGGAACAGTGGCAAAGGTGCTGATATTTGGCGCAATCGCACAACTGCCGGTCAGCCTCCTATCGTTGTGGGAAACACCCGAGGATGGGGCACAATGGATGAGGAACACATGGGGAACAATCACCTTCGCGCTTATTACGAAATGACCGCTGACCCCTTTATTGGCGATAAAATAGATTATTATGCCAGTGTGCAGGCTTGGGATTATTACACGGGAGACGCGGCACATGGGAATCGTGGCAGGCTAAACGCTCCAGGTGCAGAGCGGGCTGTAGGACGCAGTGGTAAAGAGGCCCTGGCCTTGGTGCAGTTCTTCCCAGATTCTGCAGCGTCTCAATTCCTTTTGACAAAGGACGCCTATAAGGTTGGGAATGCCATTAAGAACTTGGGAGATCAAACAAGTTCCAATTACGGATTTACAACCATGGGAACCGTTCAAGACCCAAGGATTTTACCAAGTTTGCAGTGTACACAAGGACTTTTTGAACCTCAGTATCCTAGGACCGGAAACTGTAGCGCGCCGATGTTGTGGCAAATTCCTTTCACCATGGAAAAACTTTATCAGAATTACACCAAAGGGGTGAATAAGCCGGTGGCTACTTACTTGCTAGACCAGTACCTAAATGCGGTGCCTCTTTTCTTTGATGCTAACGGTGTGCCTTACACATACTTTCTAGCAGTTAATCCGACATTAGGGCGCACCCAGGGGGGCATTGGTCATGAGTGGTGGAGTGGCTGGCTACTTGCTACTAAAGCACGTCCTAATCATCCACAGAGTAACTTTATAAACACCAAGTTAAAACCCATACTGCAACAGGCTTGGCATGCTGGATCGATACAAGATCAATATTGGTACACGAATGAAATTTGGAAAACGGCTAACTAGCAATGGCAGGTGAAGTTTTTAGCATTAAGAACATTATTGAACTTGTGATTTCTGAGATTGAGCGCAAGGCAGGTGGGCCTTTTCAGCATCAATTGACCTACCTAAAAGATATTCGTAGCAGGTACTTTATCAAGCCAAAAGCACAGCCGCTATCTGAGTTCTCAATGGTGCTGGCCCCCCACCGTTACTACCTGGCCCATTACTTCCCAACCATGCAACTCTTTGACCAATGCGCAATGTTGATTCATGAGTCAGTGCATGATAAACAGCATCAAAAGATGGGCAGTGTTGCCTTTTATGCGAAGTATGCCACGTTTAAAGGTCGCTATGAGTTGGAACTGGAAGCCTTTAAAGAAGAATTTAGATGGTACTGGGTAAACGGTTGGCTCATGCACCCCACGAAGTTGTATAACTTTGTCGATTATTTGGTTGAGAAGTACAAAAAGAACTATGTAACCCTTTGGTGGTTTACCAAAAAACGCCAGCAAGAAATGAAAAACGAGTTATTATCAATTGTTGACCAAAATCCCCATGTTTAAATTGACTGATCTTCCCATCTCTTTGCAGAAATCTGTAAAGAAAAAACTCGGCATTAAAAAGAAGCGTGCAAAGAAGTCAAAAGGATTGACGGAAAACAATCTTCACACCCACGTTATGCGCTCCCTTCGCAAACTTTGGTGCTATCAGTGGAAGCCACGCAAGGCAGTTTTACAAATGGCCAAGATTTCAGAGTCTCACTATAAGTGCGATGATTGCTTAAAGGTCATTCACAAGAGCAATATTGAGGTGCACCACATTGATCCGGTTTCTTCTAAATTTCGAGATTACAATCAAATCATGACCAAGTTGTTTTGTGATGAGGGTGGGTTAAAGGTTCTTTGTAAATCTTGCCATGCTCGCTACAAAGATTAGTGGTGTGGTGGTTCTGATCTAATTCTCATTAGTTCGCCAACCAGTGGTGCAAAGAACTGAAATCCTAGAACCACGCCGAAGAAACACCACCAACCAGATAAGTACGCAAACGATGCGGCACAAATTGACACGCCAAATCCTGCTACAAGGAAAAATGCTTTAGGGGTTTTAGTGGGTGGAAGGTTGGGGCTTTCTCGGAGTGCCAAGGGTGGTTTGGCTAAAGGGAATTGCGAGAACCCTTTTTGAAAAACCCCAACCTTTCCGTAAGTTGTACTTCTTATCCGCATTATCCGATGAATCTAACAAACATTTGCGCAATAAACCGTGTGATCTTTGTTATCTTTACTTTGAAATGCTTTTTCATTTCGTCTATCAGTGCCCCAACAATGGGGTCAAATACATCTTCGACAAGCGGGCTTCTTTTGTGCTTTTGCCTATACTCGATGATGTGCCTTCGCATGAAGTCTTTTGTAATGTTCTTTAATTTCTTATTCTTGAAAGACTTTGGGTAAAGGTTTGTTAACCTTCGATTAAGCAATTCAAGATTCTTCCCGCTCACCCTCATTAACTTTGTCTATATCATATTCCGCATTTGATTTGCAAAGAAGTAACAATCTCTCAATGTGTTTTAGGATGTCTATCATTCTATCCATCTTGTCTTCTTTTGTTACCTTCACATTGCCCCATGTTGGCGGAAATAAAGGTTTAGCAGTTTTCTTTTTGGTTTTCTTTCGTTTCATTCAATCACCCCTGTGCAATTTCTTTTCCGCCTCACGTTTTTTGATTTCTGCTAGCAAAGATTCAGAAATTTGGCAGGTTATTTCTGAATAAACCTTATGGGCGTCTTTCATCTCACCGGCATAATAAGTTTTCATTAGGGCCGGTAATATTTTACTTGCAAACACCCTAAGCCAGTATGCGTCGTCGAATTGGTTCTGCATTATCGTGGGCATTGAAAATGAAACCGGCGCGTATCTACATTTTGGGCAAACATATATTTCAGAATCACGTGGTCCGCCACACATTGGACACGGCGCTTTGCTTATTGTTGTCATTCAATCACCTTTTCAAAATGGCGCTGGCCGGACCGTGGCGATTCACCATGGATATACTCGCCTAGTCCGATGGCGCATTTGCAGGTCATAACCTGACACCATGCCAATCTGTGCCAGCGTGTGTTTTGTAATTCATTCAATCACCCAATCGCCTTCCTGCAAGTATATAATTTAATGGCCCGGAGCAGGTTTTTAAACCACGATAAAGATTTTAAATTCATGCCTATCCATGGTGCACGAACTCTCCATCCTTA
>Ga0154020_10001073_pt1 | contig 33848 bp, 41 predicted proteins | sample Klosneuvirus_201_FD_109709 | JGI IMG/M metagenome (GOLD analysis project Ga0154020, IMG submission 109709) | Active sludge microbial communities from wastewater, Klosterneuburg, Austria - Klosneuvirus_20160825_MG | ecosystem: Engineered > WWTP > Aerobic digester > Activated sludge | place...
CGAATCTCTACGGTGCGAATCTCGACGGTGCGAATCTCTGCGGTGCGAATCTCGTCCGTGCGAATCTCTACGGTGCGAATCTCGACGGTGCGAATCTCTACGGTGCGAATCTCGACGGTGCGAATCTCTGCGGTGCGAATCTCGTCCGTGCGAATCTCGACGGTGCGAATCTCGACGGTGCGAATCTCGACGGTGCGAATCTCTACGGTGCGAATCTCTGCGGTGCGAAAATTGGAACCCGTCCTCTACTCCGCGCACCGATTCAGATTTTTGGATCGCGCTATCCCGTTATTGAGATGTTGGATAATACGATACGCATTGGTTGCGCTGTCAATGTAACCTCAGAATTGCTGTCGTCGCTTTTTATAAAGCACAACACACCCGAACCAATGAGGCCGTTGTACATTGAGGCGGTTAAGCTGATTGAAGAATATGCAGAGAAATATCCGCTCTTGGGCGAAGCTCAGATATGACCAAATCAGAAGCCATATCCCAGCTCGTGCCACAAACCAGCAATGCCGGAAGTGAAGCCATTGCGCTGCTTGCAGGCGCGGCTGTAATCGCGTTCACTGCGTACTTCTGTTTCGGCTATGCAATCTGTTGGATTGAAGACAAAGCACTAACCCGCAAGGTTAAGAGGACGGCGGTGCGATGATGGAAAAGAAACCAGAGCTGACATTGCGGATCGGAAAGTCGCTGTCAGAGTCACACGTCACCTTCAATGGCAACAATCTTCCGTGCTCACGCATTGAAATTGACTTTGACGTGAACAGAATGCCGCAAGTCAAATTAACTGTTCCTGGTATCTACTTCGACGTTCAGCCAGTTGACGAGAATAGTATTCCAGTTGACGGCGTTTCCTTGCAAGCTACCGTGACGATTGAGAAAGCTGTAAAGTGACTGACCTTGGCGTTCACATCCTGCGCTATCTGGAATCACGCGACAGCGACACACCGCTTTCGCGTGAGCAGATTGTTGACATGCTGTTTGAGCAAACTGGCAAGCTGATTCACGTTAGAGATGTGCAAGACGAGATTCAGATGCTGAACGCTGAATTGAAAATGCAGGACCGACTGATTGTGTCAGGCCCGGGGCGGCGTGGCTATTGGATTCCGAAGGCCCGCGAAGCTGACTTAAAGTTATTGGAGCACGCGGCTAATAAGATGCGCGCTCACGCGGAAGCAGAAGAAACTCGTGCGCGTGAAATGTTGAACCACCTTGCAGACCTTGAAGTGCAAATGAAGCAACCGGTGTTTGATCGCACCGGACAGGCCGTGATGTTCGCGCAACTATGAGTCGCGTCCTAAATCACATTCGTACTAAGGGCCGCGTGAACTACATGCAGCTTATGAACGACTTGAACCTCAGTCGCACAGAATTGAATATCCAGCTTGCACCATTGTTAGCCTTGAATGAAGTGACTGAACACCCGCAAGATCATTCAGCTTACGAATACACACTTGCTCCACTAAAACCGAAACCCACCAATGGCAAACAAACCAGATTCTAATGCGGGGCTATGGTCAGCTAAGGAGGCTGCCGCGTATCTCGGTAAGTCCGAACGCGCGCTTCGCCATGCGTACAAAAGGTGGAATGTTCCTCGTATGCGCTTCGGCGGTCAAATCAAATTCACCAAAGAATCGCTTGACCAATGGATCAAAAAGAACACGGTGACGGCGTGAAAGTCCTTGCACTCGACATCGGGCGACACGGCGCGTTCGCGCGGAATTACGGCGACAGGCCGAGACTCGGGCTAATTGACTGCACGCGCAAGGCCAAGGACAGACCAGGCATAAGTCTAATGAAGCTGCACCGTGCACTCGAATCTCAACCTGTACCAGACTTAATTGTGCATGAGGTACTAATTGGAATGGGCAAAGGCAAGCGATTGCTGCAAGGTTTCGGCGCGGTAGTCGAACTCTATGCAACCAAGCATTTTGTTCCCGTCAAAATGGTTCCGGCTGCTACCTTGAAGAAATGGGCAACAGGTGACGGAAGAGCCGACAAGGGTGATATGATGAGCCGCGCGGGTGAACTCATGGATGACAACCTTGCAGACGCGCTGTTGCTGTTAGAATACGCAACGGCAAAATAATATGGATAGCACGGATCAACCCAAACTATTCAAAGAGGTTCAGATTGAATTGCTGGCACTCGGCGAGAAGTTTTGTGACGGCCCGCGCTGTCCCCTAAATCTGCGAATCATTGCAGAGGGCTTTCCAAGCGTGGAGGTTCCGCTTATGGGCGGCGAAACCATTACCCTTTGCTGGTTCTGCATGAGACAAATATCGAGCGAGAACAATGCCAATACGCCCTGAACGCAAAGCTCGATACCCGAAGAACTGGAAAGAAGTCAGCCTGAAGATTCGTGCGCGTTCGGGCGGTCGCTGTGAATGTGAAGGCGAGTGCGGTTTACACCATGACCATAGATGTATTGAACGCAACGGCGAACCCGCTAAGTTTGCACGGGGACAAATAATCCTAACCGTTGCACATCTTGACCATGACGAAGCAAACTGCGCTGACCATAATTTGAAGGCCATGTGCCAACGCTGTCATTTGAAGCACGATGCACCGCGCAAGGCCCGTGAAGCAAAAGAGCGAAGGCGTGCGGCGCGAAACACTGTAGAACTGAACCTCTAACCACGGAAGGAAAGAACAATGCCGAAACCTAAAGGCAAGAAGATTGACGAAACTGAAGGAAACGTACTGGGTGCGTGTGAATACCCCGGCTCAGTAGAATGCGACCGTAAGGCAGTTATTCAGACGAACGGCTGGGCACTCTGCGGTTATCACAAGAAGTATGGCCCAACGCTGGATGAGCGCGGCACAAAGCCCGCTGATACTAACGAGAACACGGACAAGATTGACATCCACAATCAGGGCATCGAAGAGCGCAACAACGGTGTGGCCGCGCAAGTCGCGTTCACTCCTTATGCGGTTTATGCCGATTTGTGCGCGCTGACTGACCGCGTTGAGAACAATATGAAGCGGGTACCGAAGGGCCGTCAGATCGCGGCCTATCTGAACTCCGCGCGTCTGGTCCTACTGGATGAAATGAGCAGCGTTGCCGGTGACGTGGATCCGAAACAGGTGCAGTTGCCGCTCGATAACGCAAGCGCGACTAACGCCACGGACGATCCGGAACCCGAAGTTGAGGGCGACGACAAAGGCCAAGATTCGTGAAGGGCGAGAAATTCTCGCTAGGCCAGAGCGTTAATCTGTTCCCTGTTGAGATAACGGTCGACGATTTCATGGGCACGAACACTCTGGTTGTTGGGCAGACCCGGAGCGGCAAGTCGCACTTGACGCGCTTGCTGATTGAAGGCATGAACGGCGAGTGTTCACAATTCGTTTTTGACCGTGAGGGCGAATACGTGACGCTGCGAGAGCAATATGACTTCGTGGTGATCGGTGACGGTTGGGACATTAACGTTAGTCCCGCCGTTGCTGGTGAACTTGCGAAGCGGTTGCTCGCAATGAACGCATCGGCGATTATTGATCTTTCGTCCATGAAGCACAAGGTTGATCTGGAGTTTGTAGCACACTTCATTGAAGGCCTAATGAGCTTAAAGACGAACGAGCAGTCTGAGGCCATGCTGGTATTTGACGAAGCGCACTTGCTGGCGGCCGAGAGCAAGCAAACGCCTTGCGGTGACGCATTGCTGGACATCGCCAAGCGCGGACTGAAGCGCGGACTCTTCAGCGTGTTCACAACGCAGAGGCTTCCCGAAATTGCAAAGGGCGTTGTTAACCAGTGCAACAATGCGTTCACCGGACGTGCTGTTGATATTGACGCACAGCGCAGCGCAGGACGATTGCGGCTAAACAAAGCACAGGTTGAGCAACTGCACACGTTGAAGCGCGGCGAGTTTTTTGTGGCTGGTCCCGCCGTTTGTGATACGGCGATGCTGGTGAAGGTCAGCGACACAAAGACTCACGCGCCGGATCGCAAGAAGTGGAAAGACTTCAAGCTCGCCCCGGCCAAGGGTGCAATCTTGAAGGCCCTGGGCGAGCTTAAAGCCGTAGAGAAAGAGGCGGTTGAAAAGGCTAAGACGGTTGACGAACTGCGTACGCGGATCCGTGAACTTGAATCGAAATCCGGCGCAGACCCCGTTGAAATGCAGAAACTGAAACAGGAAAACGCGACGCTGCATTTGGACTTGAAGCGTATTAAGTGGCACGAGACGAATACCGGCGAAGCTATCCGCAAAGCAATCGCAGACTTGAACTCCATTGTCGTTGATAGTGGCGTATCTGAAACAGTGGGACCGCAGATTGAGGTTTCTACTTTGCCAAAGTCAGCAACTTCACCAAAGCCGTTCGCGTCATCTGAAACCTATCGCTCTCTTGGCGATTATCATGGCCTACCCACAGGCGCAGAACGCATGTTGGCATTCGCCGCAACAAGACACCCGCATTCTGTTACGCGCGGGCAAATGGTGGCTTACGCACGCATTAGCTCAAAGTCCAGTAACGTCGGTAAGTTCCTGAAGCTCTTGACCGAAGCCAATTACCTTGAGGCCAAAGGAAACGGATATGCTGCAACTGAACTCGGCTGCCGAATCTTGCCAAACCATGAACCGTTGCCGGATGACCCTCAATCGAAGCTTGAAGCTTGGAAGAATCGACTCGCACCGGGTGCGGTCAGAATGCTTGAGACTATCTTTAAGCATCGGAAGCTTGAACGCGAGCGCGTGCTTGATCTTGCTGATGTATCACCAACGTCGAGCAATGCAGGCAAATTCTTCAAGCAACTTCAGGAGTATGGCTTGATCGTGATCGAAGACGGCTACTGTAAGATGCACGAGGACTACCGATGAACGCACCACGAATAGAATTCTACCTTCACCTTGAAGCCCTGGGCTATAATAGATTGGCGGAAGGTCGAATCGAATGCTACGGCGCTGACGGCTCGGGAATCATTCTTCCGGCCACGAGCGGACTCGCGGGCTTTCAGTCGCAGGCGAACCTCTGGGATGCCAACCGAGGCCCGATACCGCCGCACGACAATTTCAATGTATCAACGACTCCGGAACCGAAAGATACCAAAGGAATCGAAGGCGATTTCTTTCGTATCTATCCGGTTGAACTCACACACACTGACGGGAAGCGCAAACGCAGTGGCTTCGGCATTCACCGCGACGCGAATGTACCGGGATCGGCTGGGTGCATCGTAATCGCCGATCGTTTACACTTCGCGCAATTCACGGTTTGGATGCTGTCGCAACTCGCACAGGGTCACAAGTTGATTAAGCTTGAGGTGAACTACCAGTGATCCAGACCATCGGCCGCCGTCGCCTTGAGCACACGAGGAGCACACCCGTTTGTAAGTGCTGCAATGCACAATTGCAATATAGTCAGCCATCGTACTTGATAGCCGTGAAGGTTTCAATTGCGGGTACGATGTCTGAAAAGATTCACACCTTCACGGTTCACGCGTGCCCGACTTGTAATAAGCTCGCGGATGACGCGCTGAAGCTCGCACTGTGGGCTTGGGTGCTCGAACACTACGACAACATCTTCGCTACCGATTACATGACGTACATGATCAAGCAAGAACAACCGAAGCTGAAGGCCTGACAATGGCACGACCGCGCCGTAACGGTATTGACAGATTCAACATCGCGATCGACATTCACGACAATCCGAAGTTCACGATGTTCAAGCGCGCACTCGGACTGACAGAAGGCCTCGCTTATCTACACCTTGTAAGATTCATTCAGTATGTTGCCGCGAACCATGCATTTGAGCCAACGATAAACCCAGACAATGCCGAAATCATTGCCGACTATTGTTACTATCAAGGACCCGGAGAAACCCTCATTCAGGCACTTCAAAAATCCGGATTCATGGACAAGAATTGGACGGTCAAAGACTGGTTCACTCATCAACCTTTGGCTGAAGTTATCCACAACAAGCGGCTTGCTGGATCCGAAGGCGGCAAAAAGACCAAAGAGCTACACGGCGACAATCGTGACCATTTGGGAAAGTTTCAGCCAAGCAAACAAGCAGAAACTCCAGATGTGCTTGGAGTTTCGGATGTTTCTGCCCCAACCCAACTTCAGAATAGAACTTCTGAATTAGATAATAACTTACCATCGAAGGCCTCCGACGCGCGTGCGCGCGCGAGCCAGCCTCCGAGTTCTCAGCCGTCGAGTTCAAACGGCCAATTCCAGCCACCACCAGAAATCAAGTTACTTGCAAACGACCTGATCAAAGTCGCCGGAATCGGTGACGTGCAAGATCACAAAGACATCGCATGGGATGTTTACCAAACCACACGATCCGGAAACGAACAGGCTGTTCACACACTGATTGCTGAAATCAAAGCTCGTGAACACGATGGCTGCAATAACCTTGTTGCGGTTATTCGAGCAAGATTGAAACTACACCACACCATTGCGGAACCATAATCTACAGGAGACACGCATGTCAGACAAAAATCCAAATCCAGCAGAACCGAAGTTCACATTCGAAGCATCTGAAGCCCTGCAGCAGTTCATGGCAGAAGTCCATGATCCAAGTTTGGACTTCACGAACCCCAATGACATTGGGACCGCCGCAGAATCCCTGCTGATGACGGTAGGGGAAATTCCAACGTCAGTTGAATTCACACCCGAAGAAATTACAGCGAATGCAGACGCGCAACTCAAGCGTGATTTCTGCGGCATCCTGACGGCTCTTCGCGAACCATCAAACAGCACCGGCGAAAAGAACAGGATCATTGCCAATGCCTTGGCGCGCTTCTCCTGATTCACGCATAAAGTGCGATGCAATCTACCATCGCACGCTGCGCTTCCTTTTCGACAACGCAACACGGGACGGGCAGTCTCCTCGGGAATTTGCACCCGGGGAGATTGCTCAAGCCCTGGGCTACACCGGTGAAGAACTCGAGGAAGCACAAAAGATTGTCGGCACCGGACTCATGAAATTCTACCGACAAGGCTTGATCGAATGGAACAGGCTGTTCAGACCGCGTAGAAAATACTGGATCGAAGAGAAACACTTCACCGGTGTAAAGGCCAGACTTGACCTTTTCGAAGTGGCAGAGAAAGCTGCAATCGAACCGCCTGAATCGGGTCCAGGATACGTTCAAGAGCGTCAAACACAACAACGAAATCAGCGAGTTGGCCGTCGCTGGTAATGTAACATTGTTACAAGAATATACTTGTGAGTAAAACGGAAGGACTTAACGAGACTTGGCAGGCGCGAATTGACCGTGCGCTTGAAGTGCTGCAATGGAGTAGGCCGCGCCTTGCCATGATCTTGAAGTGCAGTGAACGAACGATCGACAGATGGCGCAACGGCACGTGCGAACCCCATTGGAGCGATGAAGCGCGCGAGTTACTTGACGAATTAGAAACGCGACACAATATCCGTGAACGGTACACCGAACGACAGCAGACTCATGGGAATCGGCAATCAGGCATTGCCGGAACTCACTGAGACCGAGATCAGGTTTCTACTTGCTTACACAGGCACAGAGCCAAAGCACGCGGGTCCACGATCCGCTGCAAAGGCTTACCAGTGTCTGTATCCGGATGCATCTCCATTCTCGGCGCACATGCAGGGGAAGTTGCTGTTATCGCGTCTCAAGGCAAAGGGACTGCTGACGCTGATTCTGGAGACGCAAGGCGCCGGAATATCTATCGCGACCGATGTCATACGCGCAGGCCTTCGCGCGGAAGTAATCAAGCGCATTGAATACCCGGGCGGAATCTGGGATTACGCAAGCGTGCCTGACCATCGCACGCGACACTCATTCGCTCGCACCGCACTCGAATTGCACAACGTACTCTCGCCTGAAGGTTCGAACAGCGCTGATGCATTCCGCATGACATTCGCGGAAGCCGTTGCGCAGCAGAATGAAGAAAAAGTGTCCGAGCGCAAGAAAGCACTCGAAGCTGAAGAAGCAAATTACACAGACATCTCCACAGGAGAGCAATGAGCGATGACCTCAAAGTCAAGTCGCTTGAATTGATTCCAGATGACGGATTCCCGTTTGATGAACCAAGCACGAGTTACAGCGTGATCGCCATCTGCACAGATGCCGGATTCAAATCTTTGCAAGACGCATGGGAATCACGCGATCCATTCTGCGTGACATTCGCCGGTACGAACTACGTTGGCACGGTGCGCGGTAATGTCAGAGCTGATGCCATTTCAGAAGATTCAATCGAAGTGAAGTTTACGCTCTTTGAGTAAGCGCCCAAACATTCTCGTCTATCGCAACCAGCCGCTCAAAGAAGCTGAGTCGCTGTACCGTGACGATCCCGAGGCGTTCATCTGGGACATTCTCGGTGTACGCGGTTTATTCGTGAAAGCCCTGGAGTTCATCTGGTCAATCGCGCAGAATCGCAAGACCGTTGCTCGCGGGTGTTATGGAAGTGCCAAGACGTTCTACCTTGCGTGCATCGTGCTATGGTTTTTGTTCACGCGACCGAACTCGCGCGTGATTACTTTGGCACCGACCGCGCGGCAGGTTCGCGATCTCCTTTGGGCTGAAATCAATTCACTGCATGGCGGAGCGAAGATTCTGCTTGGCGGGAAACCCCTTCAGAATCGCCTTCAGTTGGGTCCCAAGTGGCTGGCTGTGGGTATGACCGCGAATCAGCGGAATGAATCGGCTATGCAGGGTTACCACGGCGAGACTGTCTTTGTGGCACTTGACGAGTCCAGTGGAATCATGGCCAGCATCTTTGAAATCGCCGAACGTCTGGCAGTCGGAAGCGATGACAAGATTGGTGCAGTCGGCAACGCCATCGATCCACTCAGTTGCTATGCTGGGCTATTCAAGGCCTCGGACTGGAAGCACATTGTGATCACGGCATTCGATACGCCGAACATCGTCTACAAGAAAGATTTAATCCCGGGCATGATGAGCTATGCATGGCTCATGGAAAAAAAGGCCAAGTGGGGTGAGAACTCGCAGCTCTACAAGTCCCGGGTCATGGCGGAATTCCCAACATCGTCCGAGAACGCAATGATTCCCCTGTCGTTCATTGAACGCGCTATGAATCGCTGGGAGCAGCTGATCGAAGAAGTGCAGAAAGAGAATCCGAAGTTCAGCGACGAACAGGTGATCGAACATCTGAAGCTTCGATTTGACGGACAGCGCGCAGTCGGCATTGACGTCGCGGGCACCGGTGACGATGATACAATCTTCGCTCCTCGAGTGTCTGTGTTCCACGAGCCGCTCGAAGTTCAACACGGAATCACTACACAAGAGATTGCGGGGCGTGCGCAGATTTATCACAACCAGGGCTACGAAATCGCGCCCGACGTCATTGGTATCGGCGCTGGCGTCGCAGACACGCTTGATGCGAACGGAGTGCCCGTTGTCAAGGTTGTTGGCTCTGAGCGCAGCGATAGGCGTGATTCAACTGATAGCTTTGGATTCACAAACAAGCGCACCGAACTTCATTGGACGATGCGTGAGAAGCTGAATCCGGATGCGCCAATTGAAGAACAGCACCTGCTACCGCGCGACGAGTTTCTCATGGAAGAGCTTGCCGTTCCAACTTACACGCACGTTGCTGGCGGCAAAATCAAAATGGAAAACAAGGACTCCGTGAAGCAACGACTCGGCCGCTCGCCCGATCGCGCAGATGCGACAGTCAATTCATTGGCACCTGAAGGATCCCGCGCGGCATACGCAATCACGCCCCGCGACCCCGAAGCAGAACCCACACGCAAACAGACAACTCAAAATAGCCGCCGTCAAGTCAGGAGATGGTAAAATGCAACTCTTCGGATTGAACATAACTCGCGCACCGAACCCCGCAGCGATTCATGTCAAAGAAAGTCACCCCAAGACTGGCACATGGGTGCGACTTGGCCAAGGTGGCTATACGCTGAACAGGGATGTCACAGGCCAAAACCTGTTTGACACAAATGATCGCGCTTACAAGGCGTGGTTATTTAACCCATTTGTCAAGCGCATTGTTGAGGTTTGGGTGAACTACGTCGTTGGCTCGGGTCTCACCTTCACAGCCAAAGACCAAAAGGTTAAGGACGCGATTGATGCGTTCCTGATGCGCAATAAGATTCAACGCAACATGAAGCAACGCGGACGCGAAACCTATCTATTCGGCGAACTCTGTGGCGTGCCCAACATCAACTCAATTACGGGAAACGTCAAGCTGGGCTTTGCGGATCCGCTGAATATCTCGAAAGTGCATCTTGACCCGTTTGACGGTGACAATCCGATTGCCGTTGAAATCAAGACTCAGGATGAAACCTACTTTCTGCTCCTGGCATACACTGATGAACGTGGAACCGCAGCTGACAAGATGCCTGAAGTCTATGGCGATGACCGCCCGACAGTCGGTGCGCAAAAGTTGAACACGATTGACAGGAAAGTTGGTAGAGCATTCTTCCTGCGGTTCAACACAGTTATTGGCGCACAGCGCGGTGCAACAGACCTCCTCCCTATTCTCGATTGGTGCGCCGGACTCGAAGACCTTCTTTGGGCAACCAAGGAACGAACTGAGCAACAGAATGCCATTGTTGGCGTGATTAAGATCGACGGGGCCACACCAAAACAACTGAACGATTACCGCAACCCTGAGTCGCCGAACTACATTCCACCGCCAGTTAAGTACGACCCGAGCGACCCGAGCACATGGGCCTACGCGAACGAGAAAATCTCTTTCACGTTTAGCGCTCCCGAAATCAATGCGTCAGAAATCAAGATCATTTCAGACGTATTCAAAGACGTGATCCAGATCGGAAGCGGCAACCCCGCCGTTGTATTCGGGCAAGCTGCGGAAATGACCTACGCATCGGCACAAGAGACAACGTCGCCGTTTTACCAGATGATGGAATCAGGGCAGAATCAGTTTGTTGAGTTTTGGACAGACGTGATCGCCCACGCGATTGACCAGAAGCGGATATTCACCACCGAGCTTGACGAGGTGACCGACTTTGGATTTGAAGTCACCGCACCTCAAATTGCAGTCGACAACAAAAAGCTTCAGGTCGAAATCGCTAAGGGTCTCACAGACTTAGTGATTGCATGGATGACAAACGGGCTGATGAACCCCGAGCAAAGCGCGGACATGATCAGGCAAATCGCAAGTGAAGTGAAGCTCCCGATCAAAGAGCTTGTGGAACAAGATGCTACGCCAGAGACAACGAAAGAATCTGCTGCGCGTGCGTTGCTGAAACGAATTACGGAAGGACAAGAATGAAACAGCTAACCCTGTTGCTCGCGCTCGCTTTCGTTGCGTGTGATGAGCAACCAACCGACTGGCAACAACAGCTTGCCATTTCAACCGATGGACGCACAAGCTACCGCGTAGTAATTATCGCGGATGTGATTGATGACACTCCGGTAGTGGCCATACCGGACTACGCAACTGAAGTTCTGATTATCAACGATGGCGGGTTTGTGCGCGTGCACTCCACTCCGGATAATCAGGATTACATTTCGCGCGGCGATACGCTGAGGATTCCAACACGATGAAGGCAAACACCATCAACGGTTTTCCGGTCCGGCGTATGCCGCTGTCGAAACTCAAGCCTGCTGATTGGAACCCTCGTAAGATTTCGCACGCGGAGCTTGAGAAGCTGCGAAACTCACTTGAGAGTTTCGGCGTTCCCGTTCCGATAGTCTGGAATGAACGATCAGGAACAACAGTCAGCGGGCATCAGCGCGTGAAGGCTATGTTGCTAAACGGCGTCACTGAAACTGACGTGATTGTCGTTGACGTTGACGACGTGAAAGAGAAACAGATGAACTTGGCCCTCAATCGAATCTCCGGTGACTGGGACGATGATCTGCTCCGCGAAGTACTTCAGGGCTTGCAAGGCGGTGGCGCCGACCTGTCGCTCACGGGCTTTGATGACGACGAGTTGACGGACTTGTTCAAAGAAGACGTGAAAGAAATCAAGGGCGAGATCGAACTCGGCCCCGAATTGCTTGAAGAGCACAATATCCTGATCCTGCACTTCGACAACGAAATGGATTGGCGCGCGGCTGTGGAGACATTCGGTTTGAAGAAAGTGACTGACCGTATTGGACAGGCCGCACGCAAGCCCAATGGCGCAGTCGGACGTTCAGGTCTGAACACCGTGATCGCCGGTGCCGACGTTTTACGAATGATTAACCGCGAGACAACATGAAGATACTCTGTCCGTCGTATCGGCGGCCCAGGCCGTAATAACTCGCAAATGGCTGAGCTCTGCGATACTCGTTGTTTGCGAAAGCGAAGCCGATGAATACCGAAAACACAATGGCGGTGAGATTCTGGTCCTGCCGGATTCACAGAAGGGAAACATGGCGCGGATCCGGAATTGGATGCTCGACACAGTTGACGATGATGAAATTGTAATAATCGACGATGACGTATCGGCCGTAGGCTTTCACGAGCGCGGCAAGCAGATCACGGTGAACGAACAAAGGTTTCTGAGTTTCCTACGCATCGGATTCGACACCGCGAAGGCTCTGAATTGCTACCTTTGGGGCGTGAACGTTCAAAGCGATCCGATGTTCTACCATGCATGGAAGCCCGTAGCTTTCAATCTTCCAGTACTTGGGCCGCTGACTTGTCACGTTCGGAATCCAATTCGATATGACCTATCACTGGGATTGAAAGAAGACTACGATTTCTTTCTGCAGCACTGCCTGAAGTATCGGCGTGTGCTCAGGTTTGATAAGTGGTACTACATGGCCAAGCACATCGGCAATTCCGGTGGCTGTAATTCGTATCGAACTTCCGCAGCGGAGCAAGAACAGGCCGTGCGGTTGGTTCGCAAGTGGGGTAGCAAGATTGTGGGCTACAATCCGAAGATTTCAATCAACCCAAAACTGAAGGTTCCGTTTTGATATTCACGCCGGATGACAGGACAGCCTTGATTGCGGAACTGAAGGCCCAACAGGACAAACTCAAAGAAACGCCACGCGAGAACGACAACCTTGCATCGCTTATCGGCGCGTTGCCCTCCATGCGCTTAGTCCTGGCATGGCCCAAGCTCCGGATTGGTGTTCCTATCAAACCCATTGAATTACCGGACACCTTGACGATACTACAAAGGCTCTGGAGCGGTGTAACTGTCGATTTGGAAGACGCAGCGGTGATCGCGCGGATCCCGTTCACGTTGGTCGAACAGCATATCCGTGAAGCCCAGGCGTTTTGTTGGGTCTGGCCGGATGGCACGAATTCCGAGAACGCAGTCAAGCTGGCGAAGACCACAATCTCGCGGCTTGCAAAGGGAAATGAGAAAGGTAGATAATGCCAGTCACAACAAGTCAAGTCAAGAATTTTGAGCGCAAGACTCGGGGCTTGCAACGATCAGCGGGGAATTTATCCGAAGATGCTCGAATTGCGGTGCGCGGTCTCATTGATCAAAGCCGCGTGCGGGTTAAAGACATGATCACGAGCTATCCCAAAGACGTGACGTCCTTACCCATGGCGGACGTTCCTAAGCTCTCTGCGCAGATTCAGGCGAATGTTAATGCGTCGCTGAATGAAAGCATGAACGTCATTCGACAAGCGCAGATTGGAGCTTATGAAGCGGGACTTGCAGCCGGTGCGGAAATCGGTGGTGCTCTCGGTATTACAGCCGCAGGGTTTGGTCCTACCGTTGATCTTATAGCCATTGCATCGAATTTCACTGCCGACCTTGTGCGCTCCATACCGACTGAGTTTATGACTAAAGTAAATGGCGAGCTTACACGCGCAGCGTTGGGCGGAAAATCGCCGTTTGAAGCGATGCAAGCCATTGACTCGCTCATCGGCAAGGGCGGTGCTGAGGGTGTGTCGTTTCAGGCCGAGCGCATCGTTAGAACCGAAGTTCAGCGGATTTACAGCATCACATTGGACAAGCAGATGCAGGACTTCGCGATGCTGGTCCCTGACGCCGGAAAGGTAATGAAGAAAAAGTGGGTGAGCGGCGGCAATCGGCCCGGACGGCGCTCGTGGCATCAAGACATGGACGGCGAAACCGTTCCCTTTGACCAGCCATTTTCAAACGGACTTATGTACCCGCGTGACCCGGCAGGCCCACCAGAAGAAACAATCTTCTGCGGTTGCCAATTCGTGGTTGTTGTGGATTCGACTGAAGACCTCATTGCGGATGTGATTCAAAACCTGTAGCGGCATTCGCGCAAGACAAATTAAAGAAAACCCTGCCATGTGTCTGGACATGTGGCGGGGTTTTCTGTTTCCGTTCATGGCGTTTCCCGCTGCCCTTCACGAATTTAAGTCCATGCTTAAGCTGAAGCTATCACGCGGGCACGAAAGCCGCATTCTTGCCGCCGACAAATCGGGCAAAGTTTGGGAAGTCATGGCTATCAAAGTCGGACTATCCAAGAACAGATCCGAAGATGGCGCGCAGTTTTTCTATGGCAAGGAAATGCTTCAGAAGCTCTTGCCGCAGTTTGATGGCATGCCAGCTTATGTATTTCAGGACGAAGAGGGCCGAAAGAAACACATTGCCGACCGAGCCGATGATGCCAAGCGATTGACTGGTGTTATCGGAAACAAAGTCGGGGTGTACAAGAATCCGCGCTGGGGCAAAGATGCAGACGGCAATGAAGGCATTATCTGCGATCTACACCTTGCGAATGAACAACTCGCATCCGAATTCAAGGACATGTGGGAACGCGGATTCAAAGATTATGCTGAACTTTCGATTGATGGAGACGGGGAATACACCGAAGACACGATCAACGGTGTGCCTGTTGCCAACGCCACAATTCACAATGTTCATTCGTGCGATATCGTAGACAGCGCAGCTGCTGGCGGGAAATTCCTTCGCATCGCTGCCGCAACTAACCATAAAGGACAGAAGACCATGAAAGCAAACGCAAGGCGACTGTTGATTCGGGTTCTTGAGTGCCGTGCTGCGGCCAAGAAGTCGAGCAAAACAGAAGCTCGGATCACGCGCTTTCTTGAAGCTGAAGGCGAAGAAGTTGCGACGGTCGCCGCTGAAGTGCTTCAAGAGCAAAGCAAGGAAATGCAAGGTGACGGAGCAACACAGTGGATTGCGCTCGCAAAAGAAGCGCTGACTGCACTTGAGTCCGGTGATTCGGATGCCGCAACCGCTTCGCTCAAGAAGCTGCTCGAACTTGAAGCTCAGCAAGCCGCAAAGGAAGCTGAAACGCAGGCCGCAGCGGAAGCCGCCGACAAGACCAAAGAAACCGACAAGCCGAACACCGACACCAAGCCCAACACTGAAGCCGGTGTGAAACCCGAAGAGATGAACGCGCTGAAGGAAACCGTCGACGAACTCAAGACGACGCTCGCCGATGAACGCAACATCGCGGAAATCGACAAGGCGAACTTGCCGGATCCCGTCAAAGAGAAGCTGAAAGAATCGGTCAAGGGTCGCGGACTCGATTTGAAGCGAATCAAGGAATCCATCAGTATCGAACAGGCCACGCTCGAAAAGCTTGGTTTTGGTGATCGCGGCGGATCCATTCGCAGTATCAGCGATGTCGGAATGGCCGAGATTGAGCTTGCGCTTGACGGTTTCTGGGAAGGCGAGGACATGCTGAATGCGAAGAAGCAGCGCGTCCCACGTTTCAGAAATCTCAAGGAAGCCGCGATCAAGGGTTTTCGCGTTGACCGCGAGAGCATTGAGAATCCCGACGCACTCTTGGGATTGCTTTGCGCGAATCAATACAACTCGCGTCATCGCATCAAAGAAGCGTTCTCAACCGCGACATTTGATCGTGTGTTTGGCGATTCCATGAATCGCAAGTTCCTCCGCGAAGTGAATCTCCCTGACTTTCGCCAGTGGGAAAAAATCACTGAGCAAGTTGAAGTGAAGGACTTCCGCGACAATGAATATATCCGCGTTGGCTACTGGGGCGAAGCTCCCGTTGTTGATCCGGATGGCGGAAACTACAACGACATCGGCGCTCTCGGCGGTGCGGACGAAGGCGTTCTTGTGAATGTCGAAACGCGCGGTTTCACGTTCTCGATCACGCGCAAGATGATCATTAACGACGACATGCGTTTGATTCGATTGCTGCCGGTGCGCGCGGCTCGCGTGCTCAAGAAGCGTCCTTATCGCGCGGTGTTCGATCTGCTGATCGCTAACACCGTGTGCTCGTATGACTCGGTTGCATTGTTGAACGCGGGCCATTCGAACCTCACAAGTGGTGCGCTCACGCCGACCACGCTTGATGACGTGCGCTTGAAGATGTACTCGCAAACGGCTTACGGCTCAGATCCAACGAATCCGGAGTATCTGGAAGAATTGAACTGGCCGAAGTTCCTGATCATCCATCCGACAAAAGAGCAGATGGCGCTCGCCCTTTGCAAGGCACAGTCAACAGTGCAGGTCGCCGCGGCATCAGGCGAATGGGCAGCTGGTCAGTTGCTCCCGAACGGAGGCGCACCGAATGTTCATGCACAGTTCGGCATGGACTACATCATGTCCCCGCGTATTTCGAACTCCGCGCATTGGTGGGCAATTGCCGACCCGAAGAACGTTCCGGGTATTGTCGTGGCCTTCTTGAATGGCCAGACCGAACCGGAACTCACACAAGAACTTGTTGGCAGCGGATCCAACTTCACGGCCAAGAAAGTCACGTACTGCGTTAGCCACGAAGTCGGCGTGAAGGTCGTTGATCACCGCGCCATTGCTGGCTACACCAGCTAAGATAATCCAATGGGCGGGACAGGTGCTTCCTTCCGTGGTGCCTGCCCGCCCTGCGGATGCAATTCAATTTAATCCTTCATTTGAGGAAATATTCTCATGGGTAAGACAGGAACTCGATTCAGCGATATCCCAGGACCTCTTCCTTTTGAAATCGCGACGCCTCCCATTGCTGCAGACACTGTGCTCGCTGCGATTTCAGTCTTTCGTGCGCCGTGTGCGTGCGTAGTTAAGAAAGCGGAGTTTGTACCGTCCGCAGCGTTTACAGGTCACGACACGAACCGCCGCAATCTGAATTTGATTTACAAAGGTGCAGACGGCTCGACGGGCGCGGCAGAAGTTGCAAACTTGGACTTGACGGCGACTCCCGCCGTAAACCTCGTGGCTTTCGATGCCAAGAACATTCCGTTCAACGCAACTTACGTCAATGGCGTGACGATGGCCGAAGGTGACGTTTTGGCATTTGAAATTGAAGACGTGGGCACGAGTCCCGCGTGGCTTTCGGGCATTCTGTATCTCGAAATCTATCCGAGCTAATTCGTGGCCGCTCGCACGCTAAATCAATTAAGCGATGCACTTCGTTTATTGCTCATGGATGGCGATGCATATTCGAGTCCTAATCAGCACGACGCGGCAATTGGGCGCGCAGTTACAAGGCTTTGTCAATTCAGACCGCGCTTTCGTGTTCACGAGATAGCGGGTGACGGTACAGCATTTCGATTTAACGCTCCAACTGATTGGCAGGGCGGGTTCTCGGCTCTGAAGAAAGTGCTCTATCCTGTTGATACGACATTGCAGGGCTTGCCTCTGGAACTTCCACTCCGCGAAGTTCAGGTCATGCTTCAGCCGGATGACACATACAAGATTCATTTTGTTGCGACTATTCCTGCGAGTGCAAAAAAGGCGTGGCTGTACTATACGGTTGAGCATTCTGTAACAAATGACAGTAGCACGCTAAAGTCAACCGAAGACGAAGATGCTGTTGTCTATTGGGCGACTGCTGAGATTCTCAGAATCATGGCGGCACGCGTGAATGCATCGAAAGACATTGAACAGCTTGCACAGGCATCGAATCGCGAGTCACGGGGTTCACAGTATTTGAAGCTCGCCAAAGAGTACGAAGAGCGAAGCGGATTACTTGAAGGCGCGGCTCTCGCTTGGGGGCCGATCAATCCCGGCACCGCAACAACGGCAGACAACCTAACGCACTAACAATATGTACAAATCACGGCTTCCAAAGAATCTGACCAGTACGCTTGCCGGTGTGTATTTGCTCAGTGGTGGCACGTCAAGTAGAACGTCTGAAGCTCTTCAAGTTTCGCTTTATGACACATTTGCTGTACAAGTTGGGTATGTCAATGAAGTCGGAACGCCAAAGCTCTTGCTTGATATTGAAGGGTCAACGGACGGCACAAATTGGTCGGTAATCAAGCGCGTAACGGATGTTGCCGGATTGACAGACAAGCGCGTGGTTTATGAGCACGTTACGGCTTGGGTTCGGGTTAAATTGTCAATCACATCTGGAACGTCCATTGACGTAACGTGGGTTACGGTTGAAGCGATAACATAGTATGGCAGACGGGCTGAAGTTTGAATTTCAGTTTGACCAAAACGAGACAAAAAAGGCGGCGGTCACGAATCCAGATCGTGCCGCCGCTATTATTATCAAGGCTCTCGTTGCAACCATTTCCGCCGTAATCAAGAATGACCTGCATCCGACTGTACTCAATCTACTGAATGAGCGCGTTGGCAAGCAACCCACTGGAAACCTCGCCAGCGCATTCGGAACCGAGATCGTTGAAGGCAAGGACGCTGTTGAAGGCAAGCTCATGAACGCCGCGAGCTATGGTCTGCCCGTCGAAGAGGGTTCAAAGCCGCACTGGGCACCGCTCGAACCGCTCGTGTTGTGGGCACAGCGCAAATTCGGTTTTGACGAGTTTACGGCCTACGATGTTGCAACCCGCGTTCGTTATGCAATTGCACACCACGGAACAGAAGGCAAACATTTTATGCGTGACGGTTTTGAGCAGACGCTGCCGAAGATTGAAAGCGCGTTCGACAGAATGCACGACGAACTCATTGAACGGCTTGCGAGGGCCTGATGCTTTGGGACTATCAAGACGTAGTTGATGCAATTACCCGCCGAATCGGCACGGTTTCTGGAATCGGGAATGTTCATTCCGGTCGCATGTTCACACAGGACGGCGATGAATTTAAGGCTATCCATTTTTGCGAATCGCAGAATCGCATTCATTCATGGACGGTCACACGCGAGCGAGTCTCTGATGAACAAGTTGCGACCGGCAACACGCATGACGTAGTGCATAGCTTCCGCATTCGCGGGCAAATGGCAATGCTGAATAACATCAATTCAGACTTGCAATTTCAGAAACTTGTCAATGGCGTTGCGAATGCGCTTGATGACGACGGCGACCTTGACGGCGTGTGCGAATTGCAGTTCCCCGTGCAGGTTGAGCAGATTACAGAGCGAGACTTCTACGAAATCATTGTTCACTATTGCGAGCTGACGCTGGAAGTTCGCGAGCACCATAAGTCAACTTAGAAAGTGAGATAAATCCATGAGTCCGACTCCTGCACTTGGCACCGCGACACTTGCGGCGTTCCGTTTGAACAGCCGTCAACCAAATCCGTATGCTACGGCCTTTGGCGCGTCAAGTACGATGCCGAAGCTGAATGCTTATGACAAGATTCCGTTTCTCAAGCATTCGATCAAGAATAACACTGAATTTGAAGAAGATGAAACGCTCGACGGCAACGCTGGCTATTCCCGCAATGACCGCGTGTCTGTTATGCCTGCGGGTTCTATTGACTGCAACGGCGCGTATCTGGGGTTAGACTCGCTGATTGCGGCGGCTATGGGCATGGAGAAATTCAGAGGGTCAGCTCTGGAATCTCCGGCCTTTGGCGTCGCTGGGAGCGGGGCGGCTATCACTGGCACGGCGGCAGGGGCAGGTTCAACAACGGTCACGCTCACCGCGACTGGTACGCCGTTCACGAATAACTCGATTATTGGAGACTGGGTTCGCATTCAGGAGCTTACGACCACACCGAACCTGTATGATGACGTGCGTAAAATCACTGGCTGGACGAGCACCTCTGTTATCACCGTCGCTCCCGCATGGACAACGATTCCACATAGCAAACCCTTCGCGGTTGCACGCGAGTTTCTGCATACCTTCGAGTGCTCGAAGCACATGCACGGCGAGAACTTTCAAGACATTATGTCCGGCGCGTGGGGCACGGCTCTTAGCACGACTCGCTATCTGAACCGTCACGGCGTGCTTGTGCAGTGGAATGGCTGGCAACATGAAGAATGGCAGTTCTGCTTTGTCAAGAAAATGACCATGAAGCTGGATCCGAAGGGCGGAGTGACCTTCGGCTTTGAGCTTGTACCGATGTGGCGTGACTTGACGAACCCGAATGCGCAAGACCGTTTGCTTTGGGAGTATGTCAACGGATCGCCTGCTGTGCCGATGGCCGGTGCGTCCTTTATGGTTTACGAACGCGTGCTGTTTCCGGATGCAACGTTCAGACTGTCAACATTCAACACCAGCACACCGCTTTCGTCAACGCATAACCTCGGTGTTTCTGAATTTGAACTCACGGTTGAAAATCCGCTTGACGATGCGCAACAGACCACAGAATCAGGCTTGTATCGAATCGAATCCGCTCGCAGTGGTAAGCGCAAAATCTACGGTTCATTCGCGCTCCCGCGTTACACCGGAAATACTCGCGTGAATCAGGTGCAGACAGAAACCGACCTCATGGCTTCTTTGGCGTTCACAGGATCCACAATCGCTACAGGCGTGAGCAATGCGCTGTCATTGTGGATGCGTCGTATGCGATTGGAAACTCCGGACACCACGACACCGGGGTCGGGCGTTGCGCCTGAGAAGCACAACTTCAAGCTCCTGCACTGCGACGCTGTTACAGGCGCACCCAACGGAATGCCAACGCCGACTACCGGAAACGGTATTGAAAACGGCCCACTGATCATTCAGACACGAAACCAAAATCCGTTCAACGCCTTTATGGGCCAGAACCAAGAATAAACCATCACCACGGAAGAAGCACACATGTCACATGCAATTTCACTGATCAACGAAACGCAAACGTTGACCTTCACGCCCGTAGTGGGCGCGGAAATCAAGTACTGTAGAATCGCGCACAAACGGTATCAAGACATCGTACGGGAGTGTCGCATAGATGATCGTGGGCCTACCCCGATTGACAAAGAACAACTCGCGCAGCTATTAAAAGAGCTTATCGAAGAGGACGGCTCGTTCAAGGATATTAACGAAGCCGAAGCCTCAAAGCGACTCTATGGACTTCTTGCGGTAGGTCAGGAAATGAAAAAGACTGACTGGACAGAAGTCAAAGTTCGTACGCTGCAATGGGCAATCCGCGACTGGTCTGGCATAGGCTTCAACGCCGAGGAAGGCGAAGCTCTGGTAATGCCTGAGAATATCGCGATGTTTGCCATGAGCGAGTACGGCGATGCCGTGTTCGCGCTGGTCTTGAAAGATGTTACCGAGTTGCGTTTGAAAGCGCAGGGTATCGGCCCTTTGGAACGCTCAGGCGGTACGTTGAACTCTCGCTCGACAACGGCTGGAACTACTGCCAAGCCTGCTACAAAGACCACACGGAAGACAACCGCGTCCCACCCTGCTTTAAGCACGAAAAAGGCCTCTGCCACTACTCGCAAGAAAGGCCGATAGCGCTCGATCCGGATTCTCGCCGCGCGCTTGATTTGTACTTCGATGTACTGCGATTGTCCGGCTATGATGAACATGGATTGCCCAAGATTGACAAGTTAGAATTCGTGCTCGGCATGAAGAATTACAATCTCTTGCCTGATGAATTGAGCAACCTGATTGAACGCCTGCTGTTGATACATGACCTGAACTACACGCATTTACTGGAAAAGCTGAAACGCAATGGGTAACGCGCGCGAAAAAGAGCTGGCAATTCTTCTGAAGGCAAAGGCAGACGTTGATGCTGCCTTTGATCGGTTGAAGGATCAACTCGAAGGCGCAGAGGACGTTGCCAAAAAGACCGCCGAGACTGCTTCGAAATCTTGGGAAGATTCCATGACCAAGATTCGGAACGTCTCGGCTGTTGCGTTTGTGGCTGTTGCAGGAAGTATCGGTCTGGCAATTCGCGAGGCCGCTGCTGGTGAGCAGGGTATGGCGAATTTTCGTGCGTCCGTTCGTAACGCAGGCGGCGATGCTGATGGCCTGTCTGCCAAGCTGAACGATACGGCCATGAAGCTTCAGCGGCTTACGGGTATCGCTGACGACGAATACATTGACGCTGCGGCGCGCATGACTGACATCACGGGCGATGCATCGGCCTCAATTGATAAGCTGGGCCTTGTTGCTGACTTGGCGGTCGCTCGTAAGATTCCGTTGGCATCGGCTTCTGATGCTGTTGCGCGTGCGATGGAAGGCGAAATCGGGGCGCTCGCGCGAATCATGCCTGGGCTTGACGAACAGGTTCGCGCGCTGGGTGAAAACGCAGACAAGGCCGACGTCGTTGCGGTTATCTTTGATCGCATGGCGCAATATGAAGGCCGTGCAGGTGATGCCGCTGATACCACGACTGGATCATTCAATAAGCTGAAGCAGGAAATCGCCGCGACAGTTGAGAACGGTGGGAATCCTTTTCTTGTGATGGCTCGAGACATTGCTGATGATCTGACAGGAGTGGTTCGCGGCGTTGGCGATTGGACGGCAGAGCATCAGGACTTGACTAAGGCTATCGGGCTTGGCGCGCTTGGTGTTAGCGGATTCTTGGTCATCACGACTGGTGTTGCGCTGATAATTCCAAAGGTGGTTGAAGGCGTAAAGGCGCTTAATGTGGTGATGACCACGCTGAGCAAAAACCCGGCATATCTTGCCATAGGTGCGGCTGCTCTTGCGACATATGGATTCATTACATACCTCGGTGACGCGGCAACCACCAGCGCGCAAACGGCAACGGAGCTAAAAGCACTGTCCGAAGAACTTGGCGTTAGCGTCGAAAGTCTCAACGCGATGCGCAATCAAGCTTATTATGCGGCAGGTGGGCTTGAAGACAAATTCAACAAAGCTTGGGAGGAAACGGTTGCCGCATTGCGAGCAGGAAAGGCCCCGCTCGACGATGTTGCTCATGGGCTTAAGACAACGGGGGGAAATGCTAAGAAAGCTGCCGAAGATATTCACCTGAATATTGACGCAATACGCGAATTGATGAATGCGGGACTTGATTTTGAGGAAGCAAGAGCAAGGTCACAGGCGAACCCGAATAGCTCGTTTGTTGCTCAATTGCCGGTGCAAGAAATCTCGCCTCCGGATATTGGATTCATGGGGCCGATTGAAGATCCCGTTACTATTGCGCGCTACGAATTTGAAGTAGAAAAAGCAAAAGAAGCCGCTGACAAAAAGAAAGAACTGCTTGAGCAGGAACGTCAAGCGTTTATGCAGCACACGCAGTTCTTACAGAGCACCTACGCGTTTGCCGTACAGTCAATAGGAAATACCGAAATGACTGGCAAGCAAAGGCGCGAAGCAATCTGGGCGGCCTTCAAATCAAATGCGATTTCTCAGATTGCTCAGATCACTGGCAAGTACATATTTGACGAGCTTGCCAAATCAGCGGCTGCCGTAAAAGGATTGGTTTCGACTGCCGCCGCGAATACCATCGCAACAGCAGCAGATCGGGCAAATGCGAAGATTGTTCAAACAGGCTGGATGCAAGCGGCTTATGCAAAGTTCTTGGCGTTCTATGCGTTCGCCGGACCAGCCGCGCCTGCGCTCGCTGGAGCACAGGTTATGCAGGGCCTTGCTGCAATGCAAGCAATCAACGTCGCGGGGTTTCAGCACGGCGGCATCGTACCCGGAAGCGGATTCGGCGACCGCGTTCCTGCAATGCTTGAATCCGGCGAAGGCATCTTAACTCGACAAGCGATGCAGAAGAATCCGGGCGCGATGGAAGCCATGAATAGTGGAAAACAAGTCGGCGGCGGAAACAATGTTTCTGTGACGCTCAACCTTGACGGAGAGGGCATTTCACTGCAACGTAAGATTGAGATTCGTGACTTTATTGAAGAAATAATTCCAGCAGCAATCGAGCGTGCACTTGACGATCGCAGATTTAGCGTGAGTTACAGAACATGACACTCTACCACGCAGGAACGGCCACGACCGTAACGCTCACCGGACGTCTTGAGCCGCGCTTTCCATTGGATATTCAGCCTGAACGCTTGCAAAACGTTGGTGAATATGAAGACGGAACGCTCGAAGTTTATGACCGTGACGTGACGGTTTGGACTGCTACGTTTGACATTCGGGGCATGACCCAAGCGCAGCTTGCGACCTTACGAAACTTCTTTCAGAATATCGTGAAGGTATCAAAAGAGCAGTTTACGCTAACGCCTGGCGCGAGCGTTGATCTTGGCGCAGGGAATGGCACGGCCGTAACGTGCAATCTCATTGGCAAATTGCCCCCGCACCGTTTGTATGGTGCGCCTGCGCTCTATTCGCAACGCTTCACCGTTCGCTATCGCTCCACCGGCACGAGCGTTCCTGCATGAAAAGCGTCTCAGCGAATATCACTGCTGGCATTGCGGCCAACTCGGTACCGCAATTCCTCATTGAAGTCGAAAGCGCGAGCACGCTCTATCGTTGGGCTACCTTTCCGTGCAATACGTCAAAGGTGACAGGCTGGTCTGGTCCGGATTTCGAGAGCAAGATTGGCAAGAATGGCATTGGCAAGATCAAACGCACGATTGACATTTCTGAAGGCGGGAACGTTTCAGCGGTCCAGAATTGGAGCTTCAGAATTCCGAATCAAGGCTTGATTTCTGACACCCTTGCGACTGAGAATTTCATCGGTAGGCGCGCTGAGATTCGGATGATCTTCACAGATCAGACAGTTCCGTCCTGGATGAACGCCGTGCAGGTTGCGCCCGTTGGCTATATCGCTGACGTTTCTTGGGATGAGGACGCGGTGACGTTTATGATCAATGACGGGCCGCTCAAAAAACACAGGGTATTACCGAAACGCATTCTTACACGAGCGGAGTTCCCTAATTTGCCGCGCGAAAACGAGGGCGTTTCTGTTCCTATTTGGTATGGCGATTTCACTACAGGCGCGAATCGCTCAGGAATTGCAAGCGACGGTTCGTCTGCTCCGCAAGACATTATCCATCGTGATTATGTCAAAGGCTACTTGCTATCGGCGATGCAACGAAGCGGAGACCAGGGCGCGAATAATCCGCGCGCCGTTTTGTGTAACCATGATGTTATTCCGCTCACGGGCGTTGATTTGCAGAAGTTTGGTTTCAATGATGCGCGCGGCCTGTATCATAGGACGAACGTGGCCGCGCCAAGCTTGTCCGGTGATTCGTTTGGTAGCGTACACTCTGGACTCAAGACTATCGGCGTGTATCAGCGTGACCTCGAAGCCCCGGATCCCGAATTTCCCGGCTGGAACTACTTTGATTTAATTCCGGCTGTTGACACGCTCACAACATCGGCGGGAACAGAGAACGCGGGAAACGCTGTTGACGAAGACGACACAAACTATGCGCGCATCAACGCGGCTGGTGAAATTGCTGCCTATGAGATTCCGGCAACATTTGGAACAACCGACCGTACTGGCAAGTACTGCGATCTCTATTTCTGGATTGATCAAGAGACGAGTTATACACTCGGCGATGTTACTTATACAATTGAACGTGATGGCGAAACGACGCTTGGGCCAGTCAATGTTCCGATTGCCGCAATTGGCGCTCTTTGGTCTATTGAAATCGGAAATAGCGGGACAGGCACAGGTTTCGACCTTTCGACTGGTGATTATACCGGAATCAGAATCAAATTCACTTGCACAACCGGCGCTCGTGCATTTCGCATTAAACTCGTTTATCTGCGAGTGGCAGAGCAAGCACAATCTGGAAATCCCACGCGCATTCTTGAGACCGGCAAAGGCAGGCTATTCGGATCATGGATTGACTCGCCCGATCATTCGAACTCTCTTAATTCCGGAGACCTGATTCAGAACCCCGCCTATGTTCCTGAATCACTGCTCGTTGACGAACTGAGCCTGAAGGTAAAACTACGCGGTGCGGCGATTCAGTTTCAAGACGCGGCGGTTTCTACCCCATTCTTTCAAGTACCGGATGCCGCGAGTTTGCAGCTTACGGGAGTTGTCTCAATCGAATGTTGGGTGAAGTTCATTTCGTTTGTTGCGGCGGGTGAGAATTTCATTTGCGCGAAGATTGACGCGGGCGGCGATATTGCACCCTATGCGCTTTCTGTTTCGACGGGCGGGAAGATCCGATTTTGGCGCGGTGACGGTACGACTTCCAACTACCTTGAGTCCACCGCCACTCTATCAACTGGCACATGGTATCACGTCGTTGCTACAGCGGCGGGCGGCTCAGGTTCAACGCGGTATATTCATATCAACGGCGCTTATGACAATGGCTCTTCGATTGTTCAGGCCGTTGCTGATGGCGCGAGCGTGCTCAGAATCGGTTTACGCGCAGGTGCCGCGACACGCACGAATATGATCCTTGACGAGCTGCGAATTTGGGATCGCGCAATTACTGAAGGCGAAGCAAAGCAACTCTACAATGGCGGCAACGGTTACCCGAAGCCCTACTATCCGAGCAATACAAAAGCTTGGTGGCGATTTGACGAAGAGGGCCGCTCACAGACCGATGCCTCAACGCCTTCAGGGAGCTTCACAGTCACAGATTCAAGTGGCAATGGAAACGGCGCGGCCTCGAATAACCATACGAACATGCGTTGGGTTACAGGTGCGAGCGCGAAAGTTCCCTACACTGAATCTGAGGTGCAGGAAAACGACAGCACCACGAACGCGCAATCAAGCTTTGATGTAGTCGCCGCAACGCGCAGCTCATGGTTATTCGCGCGGGAATATCTTGATAAGGCCAACTCGATTGACATGATCCGCGAAGTTTGCAAAGAGGCTCACTTTGGATTCTTCACGAACTATCTCGGTGAAGACACGCTTGCGCGCATTGATGGCGGCGCCACCGGCTACGCACCGACAACACTTTCTAAGTTCAGGGTGCAGGGCGACAAGTCAACCGTTTCCGTGAAGCGTGGGAATCTCAAGTACTGGTACAACGAATTCATTCTGCATTACAAGGTTAATGTAGAGACGGGTGAACCAGAAGAGACGTTGTTTGTCAAGACTCCGGACGGTGCGGCATTCGATGCAAGCTACACCAATCTTGCAAGCGCAGGTGAAGATAATTGGGATTTGTGCGCGGCAGCTTACACGTCGACATTGCAGGTCAATCGCTGGGAATACACGGCTAAGAACATTCGTGACGCGGCGACAGCTGAATTGTGTCTCAAGGCCGTGATCGCGCACTTGACGCGCAGGCCCTATATCGTTTCAGGCAAGACTGGGCTTGCGCTCATTATCTACGAACTGCTTGACCTCGTTAAGATTTCGCACCCGTTGCTACCGGCAGCGGTGAGCGGTATCAATAGGTTCCGCTTGACTGAACAAGAGATTGACTGTAACGAGTGCGAAATGTCAAGCACTTTCTTTGACGTTGGTGTCGTCAGTGAAATTCCATCATAACATAATTTGCCATGACTCCTGAACAGAACTACGAACAAATCATGACGCTTCTTTGGTGGGTAATCGGCGTGCTCGTGCTATTGGTGGCAGGGTTTGCTGGCGCGTGGGCAACGTCCATATCGCGTTCGCTGCATGAACTGAAAGAGAGCGAGCGTACAAACGCCGACAGAATCATGGGTAAGATTGACGAGCTGTATAAATCAGACTCGGCGACGAACGCAGCCATTGCTGTTCACAATCAGAAAATCGTTAACCTCGAACGCGAAGTATTCAAAGGAAAACCACAATGAAACACATTTTTCAACTGACAAGGGCCTTTCTCGCGCCATTGCTCCTGCTTTCAATGACAGCAGTTGCTTTTTGTGAATGGAACGATCCAGTCAGAGATCAAATCAAGTCCGACACGCTTGTCGTGGCAGAAAATGATACAGTCACGTTTGAAATCTTTGAGACATCGGATGTGCTGACGTTTCAGTTCATCGCGCTGGGTTCGGGAACCGTCTCGGCCAAGTATCGCGCGTATGACCGCGCCGCATCCATTCATCGAAGCGGTTCCGGAGAGTCGGTCGCGTTTCTAAAGGCTGACGGAACCACCACGACATCACTGACGGTCGCCTCTGGGGAATGCTTTACAATGCTCATTGATCCACTGGGGCTTGAATATCAGCAAATCATTCTAACCGGAAGTGGCACAATCCCTTACATGTTGCTTTGCACACAGAGGAATCAACAATGAAAAAGCTCATCATCCTGATTGTTCTTGCGCTTGCTTCAAATGTCTTTGCTGGCCGTGGGTTGATTGGTGCATCCGCTTCCGGTAGTGGCAGCGTGCCTGATTCGATTGCGCGATATGATCTCACTCGCACCTTTACTGGTGCGGAGTCTCGCATGGAAAACTGGGGTGGATCGCCCGTCATTACTCCGACGTTGACGAAGATGACCACAGTGAAGCCGGACGGAACAGACGAAGCTTGCTGGGTCTATCGGTTTTGGACGAACATCGAGGGAGCGGATAGCACGATAGGCGTAACGCCGACTCCGTCTATGACGAGGTATCGTTCCGTGCTCGAAACCGAGTGGCTGTTGATTGATTTTTTGGGTACGACACCAGATACGATTACACGCACTATGGTTGAAGACTCTCTTGGCAATTGGAAAAGCGTCGGCGCGATTTTAACCACAGAGCATTTGATTGGAATGTTTCGCGCAGATCCGGCCGTCACTACGGGAAACGAGTATGCAGAGATTGAAGTCAACCGCAGGGCCGATGCAACCTACACCGCAGCATTTGCCACGAATCTAAATTGCGCAATTCCAGTCAAAGACAGCCTTCAGATTTGGCGGCGTGTTCCAAATATCACAGCGGCTGGAACTCTTGAAGATATGGCGTGGTATGGCAAGGTTTGGTGGTGGGATTTGCCAAGTGAATCACAGTTGCTTGGAACACACATGCAGATTCACGGCGGAGACCGCGTTCCGTTTCGTTATGACCTTTATCCGCAAGTTATGATAGATCGCGGCCCAGGCTGGTTGTACTATCGCGGATTTGGAATTTCTCAAGGTGGGTACACGATTGCCTCAAACAATCCGTGGTCTGCAACGTGGCCATATACTCCTGATTGGCGGATCGGCGGCGCACAAGCAGGTGATCCCGACACGGACGCGCGCAAGTTGCTGGAAGAGGACTTTCATATTTACAAAGACTCGTGGTGGCCTGTCAGAACAATCGTTGCGGCGAACGCAGTCATTGCCGGAAACGGAACGGGTACATCAACGATTCAATTGCGCAATCCGGGTGTCACGGGAATCACGCCGCGTACGGGTATTCGAGCGGCTTGGTTGAACGATATTGAAGGGGTGTTTGCCAAGCGACCCGCAAAGGATAAGTACGGATTGTTTGGGTTAACGTTCGCACAGCGGAATGCAGCCTCGCCAAACCCGTGGTTGTTTGCTAACACCGACTCGTCACAGTTGTTTCGTCAGTACAATATTGCAGACCGAACTGCGAACCCGTGGGTTTACACTATCACGCAAGGTGAAAATGGATCGGCTGCTGCTGACACGATTGTCGAGTTCTTGCCAGCCGGTAGTGTTGCTTGGGATTATACCGACATGTACGATCACATTACAGGGGTCGACGACTGGAGCGCTGGCTGGTACAATCATCGCGTAAAATCGTTTGCAAAGCGTGGACAATCAGCGTCAACCTATTTCTCTTACGACATTGATTCGACGTACAAGTATTATTCCGAGTACGACATATTTGATCCGATGACGTACCGTTGGAGCGACCGTTTTTCGATTTGGCGTGAAAAAGGGCGCAAGGTCAACTCATCAAATTTGCGAACAGGCTGGGAAAAGTGGACCTATATAACTTACACATTTGACCCTACGCCTACTCCGCAATACACAACAGTTGTGGATTCGTTGCCGCTGATCAATACGAAGTATTATTCGACTGGAGTGGGTAACGCAGTGATTCCTACTGTATGCTGGGGTGAAGGTGGTGGAATTTTAACGGAGTATTCGGACAGTGCCGCGATTGCCGACAACACGGTGACGTTGGGCGCGTTCTATTTGGGTTATGCTTACCGACAGGACTCGAACAACCGCTACGATTTCCGCCATCCGAGTTGGACATTTTCACTGGTCGGCCTGCCGAGTTCGACGGGAACGTACTATGAAGATGTCATTGTCGATTCGGCGAACATCTACTTTGCCTATAACAATGTTACAACGGCGAAGGATGAGATGACCAGTGGTGATTCGATTTCGATACATGGATTCAATTTCGGACCGGGACTTTATCCGACCGCTCAAAGTCCGCATGACCACAAGGTCTTAAACCCGCAGCCGATTGGTGTGCGGGATTTGACGGATTTTATCAGTGCTCCGAATGCCCATGTGTCGATTCCGTTGTTGGCTGATTCGATCAGGCCGTACATGGGTGACACCCTGCGGTTGGGATCGACCGTAATGAAGCAGGAGTGCCGCTGTAAAGACGCGCAAGATGGAGCGGGTGATAAAGTGACTTCGCTCGTCGTGCATGGTTATGGTACGGCTCTGCAGCCGTATATCAAGATTTGGCGTCGCCTTAGAGTTCGCACTTAACACATTTACATAGGAGACTTGACATGAAGAAAATCTTTCAATGGATATGGCAGAAGCTTGACGGCGTGAAGCTATGGTCAACGATCTGCACAATCTTGGGCTATCAGCTCGCGCAATTGCAAATCAATTACCCTGAGTGTTTGCCGATTCCGCACCAGATACCGATCATCGGCGGCTGGTGTGTGCCGTGGAGCTGGATACTCCCGCTACTTACCGCGTTGGGTATTGGCATCGGAGGCGGCCATAAGCTCGTAAAGCGCGTACAGACAAGCAGCGCGCTGTTCACGCTGTTGCTACTTCTGACGCTCGCACCGATCGCGCTTGCCATGCGCCCGGGTGAAGTCCTGTCCGTGAATCTCACGCACCCGCGCGGCCTCGTGACGATAAGCGAAACGATTGAGAGCACGGAACCCGCGACGATCAGCTTTGCGCTATCCATGCCGTATGCAGCCGGTGCCGACTCGGTGCCAATCTACATCGGTGTCAGCACTGCGCAAGGCTACACGGGCTATCAATACGGACTGACGCTAATCAACAGCGTCACCGGCAAGGCCGTGTTTCGCAATGAAGAGACGAGTTACGGTCGTATCGCAAGCCGCAAAATTAAAGCATGGGTGAAGCCGCCATATTATTACAACTTGACCGTGAGCGCGCCTGCATCGCAACGATATCGTGATTGGTTACAGCGCGTGCGATACTCACCTCCGATGAAACTCGACGTTGGCCCGTATCGAAGTCAGCAAGTTGACGTGACGTTACCCTGATATGCGAATCACAACCATTGTTCCAAAGCACGTAGAGTTCGCACCCGAAGACAACGACATGGAGCTTGGGGTTCTCTACATATCGCTTCGCTTTATGACCACAATCCACTTATGCCCGTGTGGGTGTGGAAATAAGGTTGTATGCCCAATAGACCAAAGCCGACAAGACATTGAACACAGATGGTTGTTTGCTGAGGTTGAAAGTCCCCCTGAAGTTGCAGGAAGAGTGTCGCTGATTCCTTCAATTGGGAACTTCGCACTACCCTGCAAGTCGCACTACTTCATCTCACTTAATGAGATTCAGTGGTGCAATTGAAAATGAACGATAATAAACAAGCAACCGAATCACGGTAGCTTAGAACAAAACTGAAAGGACGATGAAAATGAAAATCCCATTTGGATTGCTTGAACCCCTGATCGTTGCGGCGTTGCCCGCGATCATTGGCGGCTTGACCGGAGAGATTCCGGCAGAGCACCAAGAGAAGAAGCAACTCGCGTACTTGGCCGTCGCGTGCGGCGGTACCGAAGTCAAGCGCTACGTTGAGGCCGCAACCGAGACGAGCATTGACAACGCCGCGTGGGCAAAGTTCACTGCCGACGCCAAAGCCGACATGGAAGCCGCAGGCTGTCCGAACCTGTTTGCGGAAGCTGACACCTACATTCAGGTCGACGCTCTGTAACCAATTTGCCGACGTCAGCAAAATGGTAAGCCCCGCTCAAACGAGCGGGGCTTTTTCTTTCAAGAGACTTCTGTAATCGGAAGTTGTCCCGTGTGCGGCGGAGGTATGTACTCAATGTACTTGTCCGGCAACGGCTGCAGTAGCTTATCAAGCGCGGATTGTTTCGCTTTTGGATCGAGCCACAGTTCGGAATTGACAGGCCCCAAGATCAGCGGCATACGGTCGTGCACCGGAAAGACGACACTGTTGGGAGCCGTTGTCACGATGGCAAAGGAGTCAAAGGTTGTAACACCATCTGTCCAACTGTCCCATAGTCCGGCTACTAAGAAGTGGGTAAGGCCGCCAGCCGGCCTGAATGTATGCGGTGCTTTGAGCGATCCTTCGTAGTACTCAGCCATTCGAACAATGCAGCGGCGAGATCTGTAGGGATCACGAAACGACGGCTTTTCGGCAATCGACTCTGAGCGTGCATTGGTGTTCAGGGTTCTGGAATGTTTCCCTTCGATGAACCAATGCGGCCTTAGACCCCAGCGGAGCTTCGCACCCTGATCAAATGAAAAGACCGACTCAGTGACAGGAACATATCGAATGACCGGAACCAAATCGGTAGGCCGAGCGAGCATTATCTTAGCAGCAGTTTCGCGGACAGGCGGTTGGTTCAAAGCCTGCATGATCGTGCGTGCGCCACCGTCGATCAGATACCCGAACGCATTACACATCTGACTGCTTGCGGTAAATCTCCTTAATGCGTTCAGCGATTAAAGCACGGTCGATTTTGAGTGCATCAAGTTCGACGTCGCTTCGCGTAAGCAGCAATTCAAGGGAAGCAGCATATTTCGACCAATGCGTGCCGTCTTTGTAGACCCAAGTCTGTGAAAGGTTGTCGATTTGCTCAGCAAGTGCTGGCTCAGTAGGACGGGCATAGTTGGCCGCCGCAATGAGGCCGTGGTAAGTAGGAAAGTAGCTCATGTATTTAAGATAGCACCTGAATCGAATAATGCAACCGACGCTTGTGCGCTGCCGTTGTCTTTCTACCGTAGAAGAATTCATGCAATTTCATATTCAATTATTGAACTTACGTCAACTAAAAAAGCCTTTGCAATTTACATGCAAAGGCTTGATTTTGTTTTAGTAGCGCGTACGGGATTCGAACCCGTGTTACCGGCGTGAGAGGCCAGCGTCCTAGACCCCTAGACGAACGCGCCAAACAAGACCCTGAATATAGGCGTTCGTCAGGACTAAGTCAAGTGGAACTTTGTCGCCTATTATGGGTAATAAAGGAGCATTTTCAAAATCATCCAGCCATTACATCAGAGGAAACCCCATGCCGCCTACCAACAAAGTTATGCCCCACATCATCGTGTCAAACGGCCAAGAAGCACTTGACTGGTACCGCGAGGTTCTCGGAGCTGAAATCACTCATGTAATGCCCGGCCCCGGCGGAACCGTTGCGCATGCCGGATTTGTGCTTGGCAATACAACGTTTTTCTTGACGGACATGACAGGTCCGCAGACCAACACAAAATCTCCGCTATCATTGAACGGCCAAACGTCAGTTTCATTCTATGCCAACGTAGATGATGTTGACGGTCTGTACGCCAAAGCCATGAAAGCCGGAGCCAAATCCGTCATGGAACCACAAGATGCGTTCTGGGGCGACAGATGGGCGAATGTAATCGATCCCTTCGGGCACAACTGGCAATTCGGTAAAAACCAAGAGCAAGTTACTCCCGAAGAGATGAACCGCCGCATGACTGAAATGATGTCCAAAGGTGGAATGTAACGGTTCTCAATCGAAGACAAGAGGCGCCGGTCAATTGACCGGCGCTTCTTGTATGTACAAACCTCCGAATCATCGTGGCCCAGTGATAGATGCGTCACGATAGTTAAGCAATACAATGGAAGGTTGCTAATACGCGATGACACAGAATTTAATTCTGAATCCCTTTGCAATTGCACAACCTTGACAATTCTGTAAGCATTGCGTAGTTTGATTCATACTTACTGGCCGAGGATTCATCCTTGCCGCAAGACAATTTGAGCGAATCCTCTGCCA
>Ga0154020_10001074_pt1 | contig 33765 bp, 26 predicted proteins | sample Klosneuvirus_201_FD_109709 | JGI IMG/M metagenome (GOLD analysis project Ga0154020, IMG submission 109709) | Active sludge microbial communities from wastewater, Klosterneuburg, Austria - Klosneuvirus_20160825_MG | ecosystem: Engineered > WWTP > Aerobic digester > Activated sludge | place...
GAGGACGTGTCGGACATCGTGGGGATCGTGAGCCCGCACGAGACGCCGCTGCTGGCGCACCTGGGCGACGCGCAGCGTGCCGCGACCAGCACGGTGCACGAGTGGGTGGAGGACACGCTGCTGCCCAACACCGACTCCATCAACCAGACCACCTTCACGCCCAACGGGCAGGACGCGACGAGCCTGACGGTGGTAAACGGCGGGCGATTCCAGGTCGGCGACATGGTCCGCCCCGGCAACAGCACGGAGGTCATGCAGGTGACCGCGGTCGCGGGCAACGTGCTGACGGTCGTGCGTCGTTATGGCGGGACGGCGGCGTTCACGCTGACCAACGGGGTGAAGCTCACCATCCTGGGCAACGCGGCGCTCGAAGGGGCGGACGCCTCCGCCGCGAGATTCACCAGCCGCGTGCGCCGACAGAACTTCACGCAGATCTTCGCCGCGACCGTGGAGGTCACGGGCACGATGCAGGCGGCGCGCCAGCACGGCGTTCGGGACGAGCTGGACTACCAGAAGCAGGAGCGGCTGCGCGAGCTCCTCCGAGACCTGGAGAACTGCGTGATCAACGGCACGGCTCCTTCGAGCGGGCAGCAGGGCTCCGCGTCCGTCCGGCGCAGCATGAACGGCATCGTGAAGCAGATCAGCACGAACCAGTTCACGCCCGGGCAGGGCGGATTCCCCAGCGGCGGCGGCGCGGGCGCGGACCTCTCCGAGACCGTGCTCAACGCCGCGATGAGGCTCGCGTGGGAGCAGTCGCAGGGGCGGATCGACACCATCGTGGTGGGCGGGTTCCAGAAGCGGCGCATCAACCAGTTCATCTCCAGCACCGCGCGGGAGTATCGCCCGGGCGACACGCGCGTGGGCGAGGTGGTGAGCGCGTACGAGAGTGACTTCGGCGTCGCGCGGGTGGTGCTTTCTCGCTGGGTGCCCCAGGACTCGGTGCTGCTGCTGGACAGCTCGCGCATCGCGGTCATGCCGCTCTCGGGGCGCAGCTTCCAGTTCAGGCCGCTGGGCGCCGCGGGCGACGCCACCGCGGGGCAGCTCGTGGGCGAGTACACGCTGGAGTTCAAGAACGAGAACGCGCACGCGGTGATCCGCGGGCTCTCGACCACGTGACCGGGGCGGCCCGCAACGGGCCGGCCGGCAGGGGCGGGGGAGGGGTGGAGGGCTCGTGCGCCGTGCGAGAGCGCGGCGCGCGAGATTCACCCGGGGCGGCCCGGGGATTGAACAGGGGGTGCGTCATGGCCTTTGCGACCGACCGAGACATCCTGGTGCTGGAGCCGCTGGCGTTCCGCGACCTCACGTGGGCGGGGCAGGTCGTGCTGAGCGGGTCGGTCTCCACCGCGGGTGACGCCGCGGAGATCGACAGCAGCGAGGGCGACCTTCAGACCGCGGCGGTGGAGGCCGGGCACGTGATGGTCGTGGGCGCGGTGCCGCTGGAGTTCGTCGAGAGGGTGGGCGCGACCGAGGCGACGGTGAGCCTGCTGCGGGCGATGCCCGACGGGCCGACCGTGCACCCGGCGAAGCTGACGGCGGCACCGTTCTACATCGCGACCTTCACGCCCCAGCTCGACACCGCGCACCGGGCGGTGCTGCGGATGGCGGGCATCGACCCGGACGCGCCCGCCCGCGCGGGGGTGCCGGGCGAGGCGCAGATCGTCAATCCCGGATCGCTGCGCAGGCTGGAGGCGCTGCTCGCGGTGCACGCGCTGTGGGCCGCCGCGGGGGCCGTGGCGGGCGCCTCCGAGCACGCGCTGGCCCGTGCGGCGCACTTCGCGGAGCGCATCGACGCGGAGCGACGCCGCGTGCGGGTGGAGCTGGACCTGGATGGGGACGGGGTGGCCGACGCCGCCCGGGCGCTCAACGCGGTGCTCATGGTGCGTGGCTGACCGGGCGGGGACAAACCGAGAGGAGGCAACGATGCTGGTGCTGAGCCCGACACGGGTGAGATTCGGTGGCCAGGAATGGACGCACGTGCGGGCGATGGCAGTCTCGCGAGAGGCGTCGAGGCGCGTGGTGGACTTCGCCGACGCGGGGCCGCACGCGGTCTTCGCCGATGCGCCGGAGGTGGTGACGAGGCTGGAGGTGCGTCAGGACCTGACGTCCACCAGCCTGGAGTCTCCCGCGCCGGGCCAGCGGGCGGTGCTCACCGCGCAGGTCTCCGCCGGCCCGGGCAGCGGCCGCGCCGTCACGCTCTCGGCGGACGCGGTGGTGCTGGGCGTCCGCGTCGAGGCGGGGGGCGAGCGGCGGATCGAGCTTGTGGTGCTCTCGGCCACCGGCGCCGCGGACCCCATCACGATCGAAGCCGTCTGAACACGCCGCCGCCAGCACGCCGCGGCACGCCGAACCAATTCCACCGCAAGGAGCACCGCATGTCATCCTTCAAGTCGCTGGACCTCTTCGGGTCGGGCCCTCACCGCTTCCGCACCGGTCCGCGGGGCCAGCTCGTCACGCAGGATTTCTTCGTCGGCGGCAGCGGCGGGGGCAGCACCGCGCAGGGCCTCATCGACTATGACGTGATCGTCACCGGTCGCCTCGTCGCCACCTCCGAGTCAGCCCTGTGGACGCTGCGGGACGCCATCGTCGCGCAGCTCGAGGCCAGTCCCACGCCCGGCACGCTCGCGGACAGCCAGGGCAGGTCGTGGACGGGCATGTCGTTCGTCGGATACACCGAGGCGGACCGCACCGACCGCGGGCGCGTGCGCAGCATCGCGTACACCGCGCTCTTCAAGAAGTTCTGACGCGCACGGAGGAGGTGCCGACCATGGATGTAGACACGCTGGCCTCGTTCACACAGCTCGGCACCGCGGGGCTCATCGGCTGGATGTGGCTCTCCGAGCGCCGGGCCGCCGCGGAGCGCGAGAGGCAGCTCACCGAGCTCCACGAGCGCCTGGTGCAGGAGCGGCGCGGGCTTGACATCGCGGTCGAGGCACTGCGCGACGTCGTCCGCGTGCTCACCACCGTCGAGGCCTCGCAGCGAGTCCTCGCGGGGGCGATCGAGCGGCTCGGCGGGCGAGAGTCGCGTGCGGCGTAGTGACACGAAGCGGGCGGTCGCCGTCAGGGGCAGTTGCCGCCGGCGACCACGTTGGTGAGCGCGGACACGTCGTCCTGATCGACGTTGCCGTCGGCGTTGAAGTCCGGGTCGATGCCGCTGGGGTTGTTCCCGCCCCCGACGACGTTGATGAGATACGTCACGTCGTCCTGGTCGACGTTCCCGTCGCGGTTGAGGTCCGGGTCGCACGTGGCGTGGAACCAGAGCGCATCGCCAATGGTGGACCGCGAGCCGGTGTAGGGGCCCATGGCCGCGATGAGCCCGGCGTCGCCGCCGCCCTGGAAGTACTCGATGCGGACGCGGTGCTTGCCGGCGCGTAACCCGACCGCGGCCCAGGCCTCGCGCATGCCGTGGGCGCCGTCGTTATTGATGAGGAGGGTGTCACCCAGAAAGAGCTTGGACCCGTCGTCGGAGGTGATCGCGAGGGTGTAGTAGCCGTCAGCGGTCACGTTCACATAGCCGTCGAAGACCGCGCCGACGTCCGACGCGCGGCCGGAGGTCGCGAACGGGTTGGCGGATGAGGCGATGTCGATCCGGGAGAGCACGTCGTGGGCGTAGGGCGTGAGCGTGGCGAAGTTCGGGAGGACGCCGGGCGCGGTGAGCGCGTAGTACGCGACCTTCACGCCCGAGGAGGTGCTGGCCGGGTTCTCCGGCACGCGGAAGGTGGCAGGGTCGGTCGTGAAGGACCCGACGAAGGTGCTCGCGGTGTTGCCGGCGGTGTCGCGGATGGTGTACGTAAAGGAGTCGTAGCCGTTGAACCCCGCGGGCGGGACGTAGCGGAGCTGGTCTCGCCCGCCGGGGCCGGTGCCGACGGAGCGCGTGATGGCCCCGCCCCGGACGGAGGTGGCGGCGAAGGTGTCGATGACGAAGGTGAGCCCGGTGCTGTGCCAGTCGTTCGCGAGAACGTCGAGCACCTTGGCGATGCCGGCGGTGCAGACGCCCGCGTCGTCGGGCAGAGCGTGCGCGAGCGGATCGTCGGAGACGATGAAGGAGCTGATCCAGTTGTTCCAGCCGCTGGACCGCGCGTACTCACCGATGACCCAGAACGTGGAGTCGTTGGTGGGGTCGATGGCGACGTCGAAGTAGTCTCCCCAGCGTCCCGTCGCGGAGGCCTCGCCGGCCTTGATGACCTCCGGGGCTCCCATCTGGCCCAGCGGGTCGGATGCGCGGCGGCCGGTGACGGCGACGGCGGGGAGCGCGTTCGGCGAGGAGGTGCCGATGACCATACCCACGTCGCCCGCGGCGTTGGAGTAGATCGCCGGGAAGAAGGCGTGAAGTTCCGCGCCGCCCTGCACGTTGCCGGACTGCACGAGCGAGACCGAGCCGCTGGTGGGCCACGTGCCCGTGTTCATGTGGTACCAGCGGGCGACGTTCTTGCCGCCCGAGGAGATGGTGTGGCAGGCGTAGAGGTTTCCGTTGCGCCAGTGGACGTTCATGATGCGGGAGTCGACGGTGCTGAGCGAGCCGGTGGTGGTGGGGGCACCCGAGGGGCCGGAGTAGGCGGGCACGGTCACGGTGTTCCCGACGATGGCGGGGGAGGTGAGGGGATTGGTGATGGCCCGCACGCGGAGCGAGGTGCTGTTGTTGCCGGAGACGAAGAAGGGCGCGATGGGCGAGCCGAAGTGCTGCGCAACCTGCACGGAGGCGGCGCCGCCATCGCGGAGCGTGGAGTATGTGGCGGCGGCGCCGGTGAGAAGGGGCGTCTTGTTGAAGACGCGGAAGCCCGCCCCGCCGAACGGGCCGCTGCCCATGGCGAAGAGGTTGCTGGTGACGTAGTAGGCCTGGGAGTCATACCCGAAGCCGGGGTAGTCCCACCAGTAGTTCGTGCCGTTGACGTTGATCACGCAGTCGGTGCGGTACTTGTACCACACGCCGTTGGGGTCGCTGTCGTCCGAGACCGCGATGCAGATGTACGCCTCCTGGGTGCTGGTATAGACCTCGGGGGCGATCACGACGAAGCGCTGGGCGAAGTGGTCGTAGAAGCACTTGGGGTCGAAGGTGAAGCCGGCGGCGCCCACGTCCTCGAAGAACCCGGGGTTGCCGGTGTTATTCAGCGGGATCGAGAGCTGCTGCGTCCCGGCTTTGTTGTAAAACGCGATCTGCATGTTCACGGTCGCCACGACGTGGTTTGGTCCCACCGCGAGGGTCGGGTCCGGCGGGTTCCAGCCCGTGGCGCCGATGCTCGGCCAGGTCTGCTCGACCACCGTGCGACCCTCGTCCATCGTGCCTCCCGGCACAAGGTCGTTGGGCTCGCCCTCGGGCAGGCCGCTGGGCGTTGTGTGCGGCGGCAGGACCTCACGCACACGCCGGAGCACCGCGGCGTCCGGCTCCTGGATCTGCGGCACGATGGTCCGCGTGTCGATGATCGTTGCCTGCGTCACGCCCGTGCACACCGCGCCGGGCTGAGACAGGTCGCAGGGCTCCGCCAGGCCGGCCTTGCGCGGGCCCACCGGTGCGTCGTCATCCTGAGGCCGGGCCGGGGTGGGCGCGAGTTCGCCCGCGGCTCCGGCCAGGGGGCCGTTCACCGACGCGCAGCCGGCGAGAGATGCGAGGAACAGTCCGAGAACGGCGTGACGAGCGTAACGAACGTGGCGCATGAGAACCCCTGTGGTGCTGGTCGGTCGCCGCGCAGCCTACCGCGGATTGCCCGGATCGCCAAGTTGATCGGCGGGCTTCATTGGTTCGCGCACAACGCCCGGCTGTTTCAGGCCTTTGAAGGGCAGGTGGGCTTATCGGCGGGGATCGGTCCGGGACGCCACGGTCGCGGTCTGGGCGCTTCTGAACTCCACCAGGCGGCGTGCGAGGGCCGGGTCGTTCAGGGCCAGAATCGCCGCGGCGAGCAGCCCGGCGTTGGTCGCCCCGGCCTTGCCGATGGCCAGGGTGCCCACGGGAATGCCCCCGGGCATCTGCACGATCGAGAGGAGCGAATCCAGCCCCTGCAAGGCGTGGGACTGCACGGGCACGCCCAGCACGGGCAGGTGTGTCTTCGCCGCCAGCATGCCGGGCAGGTGCGCGGCACCCCCCGCGCCCGCGATGATGACCCTCAGCCCCCGTTCCGCGGCGGCCTCCGCGTATTCAAAGAGCCGGTCCGGAGTCCGGTGCGCAGACACGACAGATACCTCGTGCGCCACCTTCAGCGACTTCAAGGCCTCCGACGCGTGCTGCATCGTCTCCCAATCGCTCCGGGAGCCCATGACGACCCCCACAAGGGCCCTGGCGGCGGGTTTCTTGGCCATAGAACCCAGCGTAGGGACGGCTCGCACCTCTCGCCGGGCTCGCCCGGAGGGGCGATCCGACCGAAACAAAGGGGTAGCGCGGGCGTATCTCTACGGGAACGTGGAGCCGAGGACGGAACGCCGCGCCCACGGGCGAAGCAGCAGAGGGGAGTAAGGGTCATGACGTCAGGGGTGATGCTCACGCTTGTTCTGGCCGGCCTCGCGCAGGGTGCTCAGCCCGTGGTCCCGGTGCTCACGACCTCCGGAGAGCGGGCGGCGGGCGTGCAGAGGCTGGTGATGAACGGCGCGGAGTACCAGCGTCTCCGCGGGCTCTCCGAGTTCAGCCTGCCCGACATGCCCCTCTCCGGCGGTCTGCCCTACACGCTCTCGCTGCAGAGGTTGGAGGTCTTCACCGACGACGCGGTCATCGTCGCGGCGTCTCCAGATGGCGAGGTCGCTTTGCCCAGGCCCGACCTCCAGGCCTTCACCGGCACCGTCGATGGCGTGCCCGGCTCGGTGGTCTTCCTGGGGCTCTCACCCGACGGCGTGAGCGGGTTTATCAGGCTTCCAGAGGGGATGACGATCATCTCCAGCGGCGAGGGCGGCACCCAGCCCACGGTCATTTACAACACATTCGGGCCAGACGCCCCGGACGTGGACGTCACCATGCCGGTCTGCCAGGGGGCCATCCTGCCTCCGGGCGTCGAGGCACCGCCCGTGAACGCCGGGTCCGGGTATGGCGACCGCGTGGGCGAGTGCCGTGCACTGCGGCTCGCGGTCGATTGTGACACGGAGTTCACGGCGGACCGGTTCGGCGGGAACCAGACCAACGCGACGACCTACGTCGGCACGCTGGTGGGCGCCATGACATCCATCTATCGCGCGGAGACCAACTCGGGCTTCCAACTCTCGTACCTGCGGCTGTGGACCGGCACCGACCCCTATACCGCGACCAGCAACAGCGCCCAGCTCCCCGAGTTCCGGACCTACTGGAACAGCAACATGGGCTCCGTGCAGCGGAACCTCGCGCACCTCATGAGCTCCCGCTCCCTGGGAGGGGGCATCGCCTACCTCAGCGCGATCTGCGGCAGCAGCGCGTACGGCGTCTCGGCGAACATGTCCGGCAGCTTCCCCTACCCCATCCAGCACAACCACTCCCAGAACTGGGACCTCATGGTTGTCTCGCACGAGATCGGGCACAACTGCGGCAGCGGGCACACGCACGACCCCGGGTCCTTCAACCCGCCGATCGATGGCTGCGGGTCGGCGTACCTCAACCCGCCCGGAACGCAGGACTGCACCGCCGCCGACCTCAACATCGGCACCATCATGTCCTACTGCCATGTGTGCCCGGGCGGCATGACGAACATGCGGATGGAGTTCGGCCCAAGGCCCGCCGCCGCCATCCGCAACCTGCTGGACGCCAGGCCGACCTGCGGCATCGTGCCCGCCATCACCATCACGCAGCACCCCGCCCCGCGGACGGTGTGCACGGGCGAGAGCGTCACCTTCAGCGTCGCGAGCACGGGCGCGGGCGACCGCACCTATCAGTGGCGACGCAACGGGAACCAGATCGTCGGCACCGCGAGCTCCCTGACGGTGACCGCGGGGGCCGCGACCGCCGGAACCTACGACTGCATCATCACCGCAACCTGCATCACGGCGACGAGCAACGCCGCCATGCTCACGGTCATCAACCCCTGCACCTGCGACCCCGACGTGAACCAGGACGGCAATGTGGACCAGGACGACGTGACGTACCTCCTCAACGTGGTCGGCGGCGGCGCGAACCCCAGCGGCATCGACCCGGACTTCAATCGCGACGGCAACGTGGATCAGGACGACGTGAGCGCGCTCATCAATGTCGTTGCGGGCGGCGCCTGCCCGTAGCACCCAGCGCCAGGTCCAGCACCGCCCGGTGCGCGCTGCCCACCCCCAGGGCCGCGAGGTCTTCCCGCGCGACCCAGGTGCTGTTCGCGGGCGCGCGCCAGCCCCGTGGCCTGGCGCCGGTCCGGACCTGCAGCACCACGCGCCGGTGCGTGAGCAGTCGCGTGACCTCGCCCACGACCGGGAGCGAGGCGAGCGCGGGGGGGAGGTCTTCGTGCGTCGGGGGTTGCCACAGTCCGGACCACAAGCCGCCGGGAGGACGCCGGTGCATCAGCACGCGGCCACGGGCGTCCACGAGCACGGCGCAGCAGAGCCGGACGCCCGCGCGGGCGGGGCGGGCCTTGGGCCGGGGGATGTGGGCCTGTGCGCCACGGGCGCGGGCGAGGCAGGTGCGCGAGAGCGGGCACTCGCCGCACCGGGGAGACGCGGGCGTGCACACCGTGGCGCCCAGCTCCATCAGGCCCTCGTTGACCTGCGCGGGCGGGACGCGGCGGGCGTAGGCGGCGGAGACAAGCAGCTCGGCCTCGCGCCAGGCCCAGCGCATGACGCCGGGGTCGGAGGCGGAGCCGGTGCGGGCGTGGACGCGCTGCAGCACGCGGGCCACGTTGCCGTCGACGAGGGGGCGGGGGAGCCCGAAGGCGATGGACGCGATCGCGCCGGCGGTGTAGCGGCCAACGCCCGGGAGGGAGAGCAGGTCGAAAGTGTCGCTGGGGACGCGGCCATCGAATCGGGCGACGATCTCTGTGGCGGCGGCGTGGAGCATGCGGGCGCGCCGGTAGTACCCCAGGCCCGCCCAGAGCGAGATCACGTCCTCGACGGGGGCGGCGGCCATGCTGGCGGGGGTGGGGAAGCGGGCGAGCATGGGGCCGAAGCGCTCCGCCACGCGGGCGACCTGGGTCTGCTGGAGCATGAACTCGCTGACGAGAGACGCCCACGGGTCGCGCCCGCCCCCGGGCAGCGGGGTGCGCCACGGGAGGTCGCGGGCGCAGCGGCGGAACCAGCGGGCAATCGCGGCGGGATCGGGGGCGGAGGGCCCGGTCACGGCGCGTCCCCGAGCGCCCCGGAGATCAGGGGCTTGAGCGAGGCCCACGCGGCGTCGGGGAGCTTGCCGACGGTGATCCACCCGTCGTGGATGAGGAGGTGCGCGACGCCCGGGATGGCGAGGATCGCCGAGGCGAGCGGATCGTCGGGCGTGGGGTCACCCCGGGTGTAGGAGCGGGGACGATCGGGCGCGGGGGAGCGGTCGAGCTCGCACTTGAGCGCGTTGGGATTGGGGGTGGAGAGAAACTTGGTGACGTGGTAGGGCACTCTTCCGATGGTACACGCGGGGCTTGGCCCGTAGACTCCCGGCAGGAGAACGCGCGCGTGCAGTTGCTCGAACGAATCCAGGGGCTGGTCAGCCGTCTGGGGGCCTATGCGCCCTGGGAGGTGGCGATCGAGCTGCTGGTGATCTGGGTGGTTGTGTACGCGGTCGCCCGATTCGTGGCGGGCACGCGGGCGGCGGGTGCGCTCAAGGGGTTGCTGGTGCTGGTGGTGGTGGCGACGGTGCTCAGCCGCGTGATGGGCGGGGGCGGGTCGTTCCAGAGACTGGGGCTGCTGTACGACCGGTTCCTGGCGCTCTTCGCGATTGCGCTGGTGGTGATCTTTCAGCCCGAGCTCCGGCGGGCGCTGGTGAGACTGGGTGAGACGCCCTTCTTCCGGGCGTCGCCCAAGGACATCGAGAAGGTGATCGGGGAGATTTCGACCGCGGCGTCGTACCTGGCCCGCGCCAAGTTTGGCGCGATCATCGTGATCGAGCGGCAGGTGGCGACGGCGGGGCTGGTGGAGGGGGGGACCGTGCTGGATTCGGAGCTCTCCAGCCGTCTGCTTCAGACGATCTTCTTCCCCGGTTCGGCGCTGCACGACCTTGCGGTGATCGTCCGTGGGAGCCGGCTGCACTCCGCCGGGGTGCAGCTCCCACTGGCGGACCCGGGGGACATGCCCGACCCGGCGCTGGGCTCGCGGCACCGTGCGGCGGTGGGCCTGTCCAAGGAGTGCGACGCGCTGGTTGTGGTTGTGAGCGAGGAGACGGGCACGGTGCGGATCGCCGAGCGAGGGAAGCTCTCGGACCGCATGCTCGCGGAGGACCTGAGGGCGGAACTGACCGTCAGGCTGCGCACCGAGCCGGCGGCGGTCGGGGCCGCTGCGTCGGAGGAAGCGGCGTGAAGGGCCTGAGCATCAAACTCGTGCTGCTGGTCTCGCTGGTGACGGTGCTCATCTGGGCGTTCGCCGAGGCGGAGTCGTTGCGGACGGTGGAGGTGTCGGCGGACCTGCTCTTTGAGCCCGAGACGGCCCAGGACCGGCGCGTGGTGGACATCGTGGACCCCAACTCGCCCCCGGAGGCACCGGTGGCGTTGCCGGGGCCCGCCTCGGCACGCGTGAGCGTGCAGCTCGAGGGCTCGGCGGAGGCGGTGGACGTGGTGGCACGGCGCCTGCGGCGCGGGGCCCTGCGCGTGAGGCCGGGGGTCGCCGGGCTGCCCAGCGAGGGCGGGCTGTACACGGTGCGGTTCCGCGACCTGCTGGCGGGGCATCCGGAGTTGCAGACCCAGGGCGTGAGCATCCGCAAGACCGAGCCCGAGTCTGTGCGCCTGTGGGTGGACGAGCTGCAGACGCGCGAGCTGCGTGTGAACGTGCGGACGCCCGAGGGCGTGGAAGGGCTGGCCGAGGCCAGGCCCGGCGTGGTGCGCGTGACCGCGCCCGCCCGCGCCATGAGGAGGCTCGCGACGGACGCCGCGGCGCTGGTCACGATCGACCAGAGAGCCATCGAGTCGCTGGTGCCGGGCAGGCGGGAGACGGTGCCCAACGTGCGCGTGGCGCCCCCCGCGGAGCTCGCGGGCGGCGGTCGGCTGGCGCTGGAGCCCCCGACGGTCGACGTCATGCTCACGACAAGCTCGAGGCAGGCGAGCACGAAGCTGGTGTCGGTGCCCGTGCACATCCGCATCGCGCCCAGCGAGATGGCGAAGTTTGACGTCCAGGTGCCCGACTCGGACCGCGCGCTGATCGACGTGACGGTCTCGGGCCCGGTGGATGTGATCCGCCAGATCGAGGACAAGACGCTGCCCGTGGTCGCGGTGGTGCCCCTGAGCTTCGAGGAGCTGGAGAGGCAGATCGCCTCCAAGGAGGCGGTTTTCTCGTTCATGCCCAGCTCGCTGAAGTTCGAGGCCGCGAACAGGGTCGTGAGGCTCTCGATCACCAGGCGCGAGCCCGCGAAGCCCGGGCTGTGAGCGGCGGGGGACGTACGATCCGGCATGCTGCGATGGGTCACGATCGTGCTGTCGGTGGCGGGGCTGGCGGTGGGCGTGTGGGCGGTCTCGACCGCGGACCAGCCCCCGGTGAACCTGCCCCTCAGCCGCCCGGCGTCGGTGAATCCGTACGAGCAGGGCGTGGCGGCGTTGGGGATCGTCGAGCCGGCTGGCCGCGCGGTGGGCGTGGTGCCTCCGGAGCAGGGGCTGGTGGTGGAGGTCATGGTGAACGTGGGCGACCGCGTGAGGGCGGGCGACGCGCTCTTCAGGCTGGACGCGAGGCTGCTGGAGGCGGAGCTGCTGCAGAAGGCCGCTGGAGTGGAGGCGGCGAGGGCGGAGATCGCGAGATGGCACGCCCTGCCCCGCACCGAGGACCTCCCCCCGCTGCGAGCGGCGGTGGCGCAGGCGCGGGCGCAGCACGAGGACCGCAAGGACGTGCTGGCTCGCGTGCGCGAGGCGTCGCAGAAGGGGAGCGTCGGCGAGCGGGACGTGGCGGCGGCGCAGTTCGCGGCGGAAGCGGCGGCGGCGACCCTCGCGCGGGCGCAGGCCGACCTCGATCGGTCCCAGGCGGGCGGCTGGGAGCCGGACCTTTCCCTCGCGCAGGCCCAGCTCGCTCTCCGCGTGGCCGAGGTGGACGCGCTGAAGTTGCTCATCGACCGGCTGACGGTGAGGGCGCCGCGCGACGGCATGGTGCTCAGACGCGAGATCGAGCCGGGAGAGCAGGCGACGGCGAACGGGGCCGGTCCGTCCATGATCCTGGGCGACCTCTCGCGGCTGTGGGTGCGGGCGCAGATCGATGAAGAGGACATCGGGCTGGTGGGAGACGCCCCGCGGGCGGTGGCGAGGACGCGCGGGGCGGTGGTCGTGGACATCCCGCTGAAGCTGGTGCGGATCGAGCCCTACGCGAGGCCGAAGCGGGACCTGTCGGGCTCCAACCGCGAGCGGGTGGACACGCGGGTGATCGAGGCGGTGTTCGAGATGCAGCCCCTCCCGCAGGCGAAGTCGACGCCGACCTATCCGGGGCAGGCGGTGGACGTGTTCATCGAGTCGGGCGAGCGCGCGGGGGGCTGAGTCAGCGCGAGAGGCCCATGCCCGCCTTCGAGAGCAGGTCCGGGATGCTGCGGACGGTGCGCCGGTCCAGTTCCTTCACGTCCTGGGGCAGGCTCGCGTAGTCGCAGAGGTAGGGTGTCACGCGAGCGGCGGCGTCCTTCGTCGGGCCCGGGGTCCAGCCCGCGAGCGTCTTGTCGGCGATCCAGCGGCGGTGCTCGCACGCGGCGAGAGTCTCGATCTCGGCGTCGGTGAACGCCGGCCCCGGGGTCGCGTCGCCCGCGGGGACGATGCGGAGGCCCAGGGCGCGAGCCTTGATGCCGATGTGAGCCGCCTGGAGGCGGTTGGCGACCTTGAACTCCCAGGGGAGAAGGTCCCACGGGCGGTGGGAGGGCTGAGGAGTGGCGGCGGGGGGGGCGGTTTGGCGCACGGCGTCGAGGTAGTGCTCGTGGGCGGCGCGGGCGATGGTGTCCAGGCCTCCCAGCATGACATTTGGCTCGGTGAAGGCCAGGCGAAGCGGGTCGATGACGGCGAGGGGGAAAGAGGCGGCGATGTGCGGCACGCGCGAGGCCAGAAGGGGCCGGTCTCGAAGCATGAGCGCCGCTCGGAGGTGCAGACCCGCTGGCGGGGCGGGGATCGCGAGGGCGGCGGCGAGGGCGAGGGACTCGTCGGGCTCGTCGATGAATACGGAGACGAGCGCGGGGGCCGGGATGGCGGCGAAGACGTTGTGCCAGGCTGTGGGCGTTGCAGGATCGGAGTCGACGGCGCGGAACTCGACGACCTGCGCGAGGCGGGGCTCGATGTTCTGCCAGGCGGCGAGGGTCTGGTTGGCGCGGGGCGAGAGGATGCAGATGGTGACGGAGGTGCCGTTGGCGAAGTGGCCGATGCGGGCGGCGAGGGAGGCCAGGGACGCGGCGAGGTTGGTGGTGCCGGCGAGGACCAGATGGGCGCGGGCGGTGGAAGCGGGGGCGATCCCGTCGTGGTCGAGGGGGTGCTGGTCGAGGATGGCGCGGGCGGCGAGCATGTCGTCGCAGAAGAGGCGGATGCGTGAGGAGAGTTCGCCGTCGCGGGCGGTGCCGACGCGCGCGAGGAGCGGGAGAGAGCCGAGGGCGGCGTGGATGATGGGGCGGTGGGCGGGGGCGAGGGCGTCGGCGGCGAGGGCGGCTTCGAGGGTTGCGGCGTCGGACTCGCCGAGCACAACCACCTCCGCCGCGCGGGAGACCTTGGCGAAGCGGAGCACGCCGGGTGAGGTGGTCAGGCCCGCGACGAGCAGGGCCCCGCTCTCGCGGCAGGAGGCGAGGTGTTCTTCGGTGGCGGTCTCGTCGGCGATGACGACCTGCCGGCCCCGGGCACGCAGGTCGCGGGCGAGCGCGACGGTGCGCTCATTGAGCCCGAGGATGAGCACGTGGCCCTGGATAAGGAGGAGGCGGAAGTGCGCGAGCCTCCAGAGCGAGGTGCGGATGAAGGCCCAGATGATGGAGTAGGCGAGGACCCAGGGGGCGATGAAGCGGACGAGTTGGAGGTCCGCCGGGAGGTCGTGCCCGAGCTCCTGGGGGAACTTGGCGAAGAAGAGGGAGACGGAGAGGAAGAGGGGCTCGACGGGGTCCCAGGGGATGCCGCGGGCGTCGAAGAGTCGGACGAAGGCGAGGTAGCCAACGACCAAGACCAGCACCGCGGCGAAGAGCGCGGTGAGCCAGTGTGCCGGGTGCGTGACCCGAGCGGCGCCACGGAAGGTCCGCATGGCGGACTGAACCTCGCGGATACCCATCTCGCGGCGAGTCTATGGGGGGTGGGCTTTGGTGGAGGCGGTACTTGGCGGGGTTACTTGGCCGCGTCGAGGCGGGTCTGCTTGTCGGCGTCGCTCAGGGCGTTCCACTTGCCCACGCAGCCGGCGCAGCAGAGGCCGACGTGCTGGCCCTTGAACTCGACGATGGTCTTGTTGGTTGCGGGGTGGGAGGGGACGATGGGGCACTTGGAGTTGACGATGCCCATGCTGGCGGACTGGGAGGACTTGTTGGAGGCGCAGGCGCCGAGGGCGAGAGCGAGCGCGGCGGTGGCAACGAGGGCGAGCTTGTTCATCTTGAGAGTCTCCGGGCAGCCCGGGATTCGGGCGGGCCGTTGCGACTATAGCGGACTCGTGCATGTGTTGGGTTTGGGAAGCCCAACCGGTTGCCGAACAGGTGTTGGCGTGGCGTCGGTGTCGGCGGGTGCGGGCCTATCCTTGCCTCCCTATGGCGAAGACCCGCGAGATCAAGAAGCGCATCAAGGCGGTGGGCAACATCCGCCGCATCACCAAGACGATGCAGATGATCGCCACGAGCAAGTTCGCCCGCGCGCAGCAGGCGGCGGTGGCGAGCAAGCCCTATACGGAGGCGCTGTTCGGGCTGGTCTCTGAGCTGGCGGAGGGCCTGGGGGACGTGACCCACCCGTTGCTGGAGGCACCCAAGGGCGGGGCGGGGAAGGAAGTAACGCTGATCCTGACCTCGGACCGCGGGCTGTGCGGCCCGTACAACGGCGCGGTGCTGCGGCAGGCGATGAACCTCTTGCGGATGACGCCCTCGGCGTCGTCGGGCGAGGTTGAGGTGGTGGGCAAGAAGGGGGCCGGCTACCTGAAGTACGCGGGCGTGACGGTCTCCAAGCAGCACGCGATCGGGGACAAGGTGAGCTACGACGCGGTGCGGGCGGTTGCCGAGGCGTATATGGAGCGGTACCTTGCGGGAGAGATCTCGAAGGTGCGCGTGGTGTCGATGAAGTACATCTCGGCGGGGCGGCAGGTTCCGACGGTGCTGCAGTTGCTGCCGTTTGATCCGCCCAACAAGGCCAAGGTTGCGGAGGCGAAGGCGGGCTCGCAGAAGATCTACGAGTTCAGCCCCGGGGCGGCGGCGCTGCTGGGCGAGTTGTTGCCCGCGGCGGTAAAGGCGACGCTGTTCCAGGTGTTCAACGACGGGATCGTGAGCGAGCACGTGGCGCGGATGGTGGCGATGAAGGCGGCGACGGATAACGCGGGGAAGATGGGCAAGGGGCTCAGCCGCGTGTACAACCGCGCCCGGCAGGCACAGATCACGACGGAGCTGACGGAGATCATCTCGGGCGCTGCGGCGCTCAAGTGAGGCGGCACGAGAGAACGCCCCGCGGGCGAGTGGGCCGGCGGGGCGTGGAGAGATGCGGGGCGGGGGATGGGCGTGATCAGGGGCAGTCGCCTCCACCGATGACCTGGATGAGGGCAAGGACGTCGTCCTGGTCGGCGTTGCCGTCGCGGTTGAAGTCCGGGTCGATTCCGGAGACGTTTTCGCCGCCCCCGATGACGCTGATGAGGAAGAGGACGTCGTCCTGGTCGGCGTTGCCGTCCTGGTTGAGGTCAGGGTCGCAGGGCTCGTCGAGGGGGATGGCGACGAAGTCGTCGGCGGTGTAGAGCTCGGGCATGGAGCCGGGGAGGGGCTCGACCTCGACGCCGATGACGGAGCCGGGGCCGACGCGGGCGGTCCAGTTGTTGTTGTTGCCGGGCGTGACGACGATGTCGCAGGCGCAGCCCTGGCCGCCGAGGGGTGCGAAGTCGGAGCACTCGGACCCGGAGCCGTTGGCGGAGCAGTCGCCGGTGGGGCAGGAGCCGTTGCACGTCTGGCCGCCCTGGCGGTTGTAGACGAGTTCGCCGACGCCGACGAGTTCTCCATCGACGAAGACACGGACGACGGAGGAGATGTTGGTGACGGCGTGGCGCTGGTTGGCGACGCGGCCCTTGACGGAGATGATGACTTCATCGGGTGTCGGGGCCGGAGAGATGGTGATGTCACTGGCGCGGATGCTTCGGTTGTAGTCAACCTGGGCGAAGGCGGAACCGGTGACGAGGGCGAGCGCGGCGATGGCGGTGGTCCTGATGAACATGGACGAGTCTCCTGAGCACGTGGCTTGTTGTGTTGGCCGTCGCACGTTGCGTTCGGCCGTGGAGACTTGCGTGCAGGACCGGAAACCTTGCAGCGCTGGGGCGCGGGAACGAGAAAGAAAAACGAAGAGGTCCGGCGTGACCTGGCGGTCGCGAACGCAAGACGCCCCGCCAGCACTGAGGCCGGCGGGGCGCGGAGGGGAAGTCAGAGGAGTGGGTGTGGGCTCAGGGGCAGCCGCCGCCGCCGACGGTGTTGATGAGGGCGGTGACGTCGTCCTGGTCGACGTTGCCGTCCTGGTTGAAGTCGGGGTCGATGCCGGTGTCGTTGTTGCCGCCGCCGACGACGTTGATGAGGTAGAGGACGTCGTCCTGGTCGACGTTGCCGTCCTGGTTGAGGTCCGGGTCGCAGGGGGGCGCGTTGGGTGGGAGGACGCGGAGGAGGGCGAGGGTGATGTCGGCCCCGTCCGGAGAGGTGATGCTGGCGGACCGGATGGGACCGAAGGCGTGGACTGCCCCGAGGGGGGAGAGCCTGACGGCGGAGACGCCGGGCACGCCCGCGCCGGAGGAGAAGGAGCAGACGAAGACGTTTTCGAGTTCGATGGTGTAGTAGGGTCCGCCGGCGGGGTCGCTGGAGCGGCACTGGTCGCTGCTGTTATCCAGGGTGAGGCAGCTGTCGATGGTGAGGTGGTCCCCGGGACCGAGGACTTCTACGGCGAGAACCGAACCGGAGCTGTCGAGGCATTCCGCGAGGGAGGCGCCGGCGCCGAGGGCCGAGAAATCTGGCGCGACATCGGTGAAGCAGGTAGCGGGGTTCTGGGTGTAGAGGACGCGGAGTTCCTCTTCGTCGTCGGTGATTTTCATGAGGGTGACGTGCCCGTTGCCCCACTTACGGGAGAAGCCGGCAGCGCCGCCGCCACCGCCGCCGCCGGGCCCGGGGCTGGCGTTGCCGAAGTCAGTGGAGATGCCGTCCTGGCCGCTGGAGCCGATGTTTGTGGCGGCGACGATGAGGTCGGGGATGCCGTCGCCGTCGAGATCGCCGCCCGGGCCCTCAGAGATGTGAGCGGAGCCGGTTCCCCAGTTGCGGACGGGCTTTCCGACGCTGGCTCCGGTGAAGGTGAGGAGGTGGGCGTCGTTGAGAGTGAGGGCGGGCATTCCGGATCCGGTGATGGCGACTGAATCGAGGTCGACGAAGGGGGGCGGGCATCCGAGGCAGATTCGCGGGGTGACGGAGATGAGCTGGACGTTGCCGACGGGGTCTGGGGTGAGGCCTGTGACGGTGACAACGCGGTCGAAGAAGCCCTCGTTGGCGGAACGGGCGGCGGCGGGCGGGCCCTCGAAGGAGTAGACCTTGTTGCACTCGGCGGTGCCGGTGGCGGGCACGTCGATGCTCCAGTCGAGGATGGGCCCGGCGGATTCGCCGGAGGCGAGCTCGTTGCCGTCTGGGTCGAAGAGAGCCCAGTGCAGCGCGGTGACGCCTGGGAGCATGGAGAAGTCGTAGATCTCGATGAGGCCAGCGGCGCCGGGGTTGGAGATGAGGCGCATGTTGCCCTTGATGGTGCCATCCCAGCCCTTGGGGCGGATTTTGATCTCGCGGCTGGAGGGCGCGGGGTTGAGGAGTTCGCCGATGTCGACGCTGACCCCGCCGCCCCGAACGCTGCGGAGGCGGACTTCCACGCCGTCCTCGCCGCTGGACCCGAGGCAGCAGGCGTGGAGGCGTCGCTCGGTGACATCGAGGGATGAGACGGTCCCGACGGAGCGGTGTCGCAGGCCGCTGGCGTAGGCGGTGATCTGAGCGGAGGCGCAGGCGGATGCGAGCGCGACAAGGGACGCGGCGGACAGAACTTGGGCGGTGTGCATGACTTCCCCTTTCGGATGCCGCGAACGTACGCGGCGGTACTTCCGGAGGGGACTTGCGACTGGAGATGCAAACCTTGCAGCGTGTGCGGAAAAAAGCGTGAGCACGGACGAGTTTGGCATTTGTATGGAGAAGGTGTCGATCGGCGGGAGGGTGCGTCGGGATGACAAGAAGGGGTGTGGTGTCTACCCTTGACCCCCCGCCGGTGCCGGGCGATGGCGTACGAACGGTCACCTACCGGCAGTCGGGATCGAGGGCTTTCTTGGCGCGAGGCACCGCTCGCGTGAGGCACAGGTCGCAGCACAAGGATTCCGCCGTGAAGATCAGAACCGACGAGATCACCAGCGTTATCAAGTCCGAGATCGAGCAGTTTTCCGCGCAGCTCGAGGTGTCGCAGGTGGGTCGGGTGGTGGAGGTTGGAGACGGGATCGCCCGGATCTATGGGTTGTCGACGGCGATGGCGGGCGAGTTGCTGGAGTTTCAGACGGCTGAGGGGGCCGTGATGGGCCAGGTGTTCAACCTGGAAGAAGACACGGTGGGCGCGGTGATCTACGGCGATTACCTGGCGGTGAAGGAAGGCGACACGGTGAAGAGCACCGGGCGTCTGCTTCAGGTGCCGGTGGGCGAGGCGTTGCTGGGGAGGGTGGTGGACTCGCTGGGCCGGCCGCTGGACGATCGGGGTCCGATCAACGCGAGCGAGTTTCGGAAGGTGGACATCATCGCTCCGGGCATCGCGGAGCGTCAGCCGGTGCACGAGCCGTTGCAGACGGGCGTGAAGGCGATCGACGCGATGATCCCGATCGGTCGCGGGCAGCGAGAGCTGATCATCGGGGACCGCAAGACGGGCAAGACGGCGGTGGCGATCGATGCGATCGTGAACCAGAAGCAGTATTGGGGCACGCCGGAGGCGGTGGTGTGCATCTATGTGGCGGTGGGTCAGAAGGAGTCGACGGTGGCGGGCGTGGTGGAGACGCTGCGGAAGCATGGCGCGATGGACTACACGATTGTGGTCTCGGCGTCGGCGTCGGCGGCGGCTCCGATGCAGTACATCGCGCCGTACTCCGGCTGCACGATGGGCGAGTACTTCATGTGGCAGGGGAAGGATGGGAAGACGCCCAAGCACGCGCTGTGCATCTATGACGACCTGTCGAAGCAGGCGGTGGCGTACCGCCAGTTGTCGCTGCTGCTGAGGCGGCCCCCGGGGCGAGAGGCGTACCCCGGCGACGTGTTCTACCTCCACAGCCGCCTGCTGGAGCGTGCGACCAAACTCTCCAACGAGAACGGCGCGGGCTCTCTGACGGCGCTGCCGATCATCGAGACGCAGGAGGGCGACGTGTCGGCGTACATTCCGACGAACGTGATCTCGATCACGGACGGGCAGATCTATCTGGAGCCGGAGCTGTTCTTCAGCGGCGTGCGTCCGGCCATCAACGTCGGCATCTCGGTCTCTCGCGTGGGTGGCAACGCCCAGGTGAAGGCGATGAAGAAGATCGCCGGCTCGCTGCGTCTGGACCTGGCGGCGTTCCGCGAGCTGGAGGCGTTCGCGCAGCTAGGCACCGAGCTGGACAAGGCGACGCAGCGCCAGCTGGACCGCGGTGCGGCGATGGTGGAGCTGCTGAAGCAGCCCCAGCTCGTGCCCTTCAACGTGGTGGACCAGGTGATCTCGATCTATGCGGGCACGAAGGGCTTTTTGGACGACGTGCCGCTGGCGAGCGTGCGTGAGTTCGAGCTGAAGATGCTGGAGTACTTCAAGACGGTGGGCAAGCCCGTGTGGGACGAACTGAACACGAAGCGCAGCCTGGACGGCGACACGGAGAAGAAGCTGGCGGACGCGATCAAGGCGTTCAAGAGCACCTTCGTGGCGAAGAAGTAAGACCGGCCCGGCCCCACGCCAGAGGTGGTGGCGAGCCCGAGAAGTGTGTTGCAGCAGCCCCGGCCCCTGGCCGGGGCTGTTTTCGTGGTGGGGCGGAATCGGGAGCGGGAATGGGCTTGGCGGGGCGATGGGTGGTGGTAGACTGAGCCGGGCGGCGATGGCCCCCGGAGCAGAACGCCATGCGGAACGCCGCGAACAAGCGGGTGGTGGAGAGCGGCTCGCTGCGGACGCTCCTTTGGGGCATGTGGCGGCTGGTGGCGTGCGCCTGTGCGGCGGTCCTGTGGCTCGGTGCAGGAGGGCCTGCGGTGGCGCAGGGCCCGGAGTGGTCGTCGCCATTCGCGGGGGCCCGGGGTCAGCCCGGCATGTCGCATGACACGACGCGAGGGGTGAGCGTGGTGTTTGGGGGGCTGCGGGGGGGCGAACTGCTGAGTGACACGTGGGAGTGGGACGGAGCGTCGTGGGCGAGGCGAGAGGTGAGCGGGCCGTCGGCGCGGTACGGGCACGCGATGGTGTTTGACACATCACGGGGCGTGACGGTGATGTTTGGGGGTCTCACGGCGGGGTCGGTGCGGAGCGGCGAGACGTGGGAGTGGGATGGGGCGTCATGGACACAGCGGCTGGTGGTGGGGCCGACGCCACGCAACGATCACGCGATGGCGTATGACTCGACGCGGGGCGTGGTGGTGCTCTTTGGCGGGAATCCGGGGACCGGGTACAACGCGGAGACCTGGGAGTGGAACGGCACGATGTGGACTCAGAAGGGGACTGCCGGCCCAAGAGCGCGTGCGCTTCACGCGATGGCATATGACAGCGCCCGTGGGGTCACGGTGATGTTCGGGGGGTGGACGAGCCTGGGCGCCGACCGTGAGACGCTCGAGTGGGACGGGACGGCGTGGACGTCTCGCGGGTTCACAGGGCCGAGTTCGAGGCGGTGGCATGCCATGGCCTATGACGCGGGGCGGGGGGTCACGGTCATGACCGGCGGCTTCACGACGGAGAACAGTGACGAGACCTGGGAGTGGAACGGCACCGCCTGGACGCAGCGCGCGGCGCCGGGCCCGCCGGCGCGGCAGAAGCACGCGATGGTGTACGCCCCGGGCATGGGCGGAGTGTTCTTGTTTGGCGGCAGCGCCGCCCCGGGCTGGATGGCGGATTCGTGGGTGTGGAACGGTGCCGCGTGGACGAGGATTCCGCTGATGCCATCGCACCGGGCGGAGGCGGCGTTGGCGTTTGATGGGGCGCGGGGCGTCGGCGTGCTCTTTGGCGGGCGTGATGGGAGCTTCGCGGTGGTTGGGGAGACATGGGCGTGGGACGGGGCCGGGTGGAGCGAGCGAGCAAGCACGGGGCCGGCGGCGAGGTATGGGCACGCGATGTGCTTTGACTCGGGGCGGGGCGTGGTGGTGCTCGCCGCGGGCCGAACGAGCAGCGCGGTGTCTGCGGAGACCTGGGAATGGAACGGGACTTCGTGGTTGTTTCGGGCGACGGCGGGTCCGAGCGCACGGTACCGGCACGGCATGGTCTATGACTCGGCACGGGGGAGGAGCGTGCTCTTTGGCGGGTCGAGCCTGGGGAGCATTCCGAACGCCGAGACCTGGGAGTGGGACGGTGTGGGCTGGACGCAGCGCCAGGTTGGCGGGCCCTCGGCACGCTGGGGGCATGCGATGGCGTTCGATGCGGCGCGGGGCGTGACCGTTCTGTTTGGCGGGAACAACAGCAGCGTGCTGCTGGGAGACACTTGGGAATGGGACGGCAACACATGGACGCTGCGCTCGGTGGGAGGGCCGTCGGTGCGGTATCACTCCGCGATGACCTATGACGCGGAGCGTGGAGTGGTCGTGCTTTATGGCGGGTCGGGAGGCGGCACGCTTGGAGACACGTGGGAATGGGATGGGACCGCGTGGAACCAGAGGGGCATCCCAGGGCCGCTGAACCGCTCCGGTGCCGCAATGATGCACGATGTGGACCGCGGAGCGATCGTGCTCTTCGGCGGCCTGGTGAACGGCGGGGCGAGCGATGAAACGTGGTGGCTCAGGGTCCCCAGCTCCGCGCCTTGCGATCCCGAGTTCAACCAGGACGGCAATGTGGATCAGGACGACGTGGCGTACTTGATCAACGTTGTGAGCGGCGGGGAGAACCCGAGCGGGCGCGACCCGGACTTCAACGGCGACGGGAACGCGGATCAGGACGACGTGGCGGCCCTGGTCGAGGTGGTGGCGGGGGGAAGCTGCCCCTGAGGCGAGTTGGATCCGACGCAAGGGCCCGAGAACCATGGTGTTTGAGCCCCTGTGCGGCCGGAGAATGCGCGCACACCCCCCTTGACAGAGGGGGTATGGTGAGCGAGCGGCGGTTCTGCGCGTTGAGACTCAGTCGGAGGGAGCCCCCATGTGTGTTGGCAAGGACGTATTGCGCGTGTGTATCGCGACCCTGCTGGCGGCGAGCGGCCGGGCGTTCGCGCAGACGGAGTACGAGTTCAACACGCAGAACGGCGAGCTCAAGCGCGACGACCATGTGGTGCATGACTTTGAGGGCGTGGCGGTGCAGGCGCTCGGAGACGCGGGTGGAGTCTTCACCTGGGCCGTACGTGGGAACATGATCGTCGGGTCGTCGGTGAGCGTGACCTTCAAGGGGACCAATCTCGCCAGGGTGTACGTCGGTGGGAACATGCACGTGCTTGGCGGCGGTTCGATCGTCTCGAACGCGACGGGGAACGAAGCCGGCGCGGGCGGGGGCAGCGGCGGGGACGGTGGCTCCGGTGGTAATGAAGGCGAGGGCGGGGGTTCGGACCCGATCGACGGCGACGCCGGAGGGAATGGGCAGACTGCAATCCAGGGCCTCGGCGGCCTGCTGCCCAGGCGGGGCGGCGACGGCGGCGAAGGCAACATGGGCGGAGGCCAGGGGGGTGGTGGGGGGCTGTCGCGGCAGTTCGGCGCGAACGGCGTCAACGGCGAGGCGGGAGATGCCGGTGCCGCAGGCGGGGTCGGGCTGAACAACACCGCCGCGGCGGCACTCGCGGGACCGGGCGGACAAGCCGGCCTGCAGGGGCTGGGCGGCGCGCTTTCCGCGGGCGGGGGACCGGGCGGAGACATCGCCGGGGGGGATGCCGGGCAAGGTGGCGCCGGCGGGCCTGGCGGCCGCGGCTTTGATGGCGGGGACGGACAGAACGGTGCAAATGCCAACCGTTACACGCCGGGTCCGACGGTGCTTGCGGTGCTCAACGGCGGGAACGGCGGCGGAGGCGGCGGTGGTGGCGGTGGTGCCGGCGGTGGGGGAGAGGGCACGACCGGCGCGGGCGGCGGCGGGGGCGGCGGCGGATCGGGAAGCTTTGCGTTCATGTCCACCGGTGGTGGCGGCGGCGGGGGCGGCGCGGGAGCCTCCGGCGGAAAGGGCGGCACGGGTGGGCTGGGTGCAAGCGGCGGCGAAGGTGGCGGCGGCGGTGGCGGGGTGCAGTTCGTCGTGCTGGGCCGTCTGGACGTTGATGGTTCTCTGGGGGCAAAGGGCGGGGACTTTGGCGCGCCGAGCACGGGCACACCCGGTGAAGGCGGTGCCGCGGGAGGCATCGGGGGCCAGGGAGGCGTTGGGGGGCCCGCCTCGGGGCTTTTCGCGATACCCGGGGGCTCGGGTGGAAACGGGGGGAACGGGGGCCTGGGTGGAGAGGGCGGGACAGGCGGCGATGGCGGCCGTGGGGGGGGCGGCACCGGAGGCACTGTGTTCCTCAACGCGACGCTGATCGCGGGCGCGGGGTCGATTGATCTAGCCGGGGGCTTTGGGCCCTCTGGTCAGGCGCACAACGGGCGGGTGTTGTACTCAGACGCGATGGCGGGCCAGGCGAGCCTGAGCCACGCGGTCACGCCCTGGGTGGTGAGCAGAACGATGGACTATGTGCCACGGACGACGGGGCCTTACTTCGCGGGGCTGGTGTCGCCGAACATTGTGCCTGTGGTCATGGGGCAGCCGAGCGTGGAGGGGGGGCCGGGCCCGTTCGGCGTGCTGCCGGCGGCGCTGAACGACACGGCGATCAACGCGGCGGTGTCGAACGCGCCCAGCCGCGCGGCCCTGGTCGCGCTGCGGTTTGACACGGGCCCGTCGGGCTTTGAGCACGGGTATAACGCGGTAAGCGCGGTGAGCTCGAACGAGGCGCTGGACATGGTGGTGCTGGTGAACCTTCGAGGCGAGGCGACGCCGGCGGTGCTGAACGGCGTGGCGTGCGCGAGTTTCGCCTTCGACCACTGGCCGGAGTTCGGGGGCGACGGTCTCCGCGTGCTGGAGAGCATCGGGCCCGGGCGTGCATGGGCGGCGTTCTCGCCGGAGGCGGGGGTGCTCTCGCTGGATGTGGGCGTGATCTCGGGCGCGGGGCTGCTCACGCTGGCGGACCCTGCGGACGGGGCGGCGACGGTGGCGTACCTCATTGTCTGCGACCCGGACATGAATCAGGACGGCAACGCGGACCAGGACGATGTGCTCTACCTCGTCAACGTCATCGGGGGCGGTGACAATCCCACGGGCATCGACCCGGACTTTAACGGCGACGGGAATGTCGACCAGGATGACGTAACCGCGCTCGTCGACGTGGTCGCGGGCGGGAACTGCCCCTAGGCAGCGGGCGGGCCCCGGCTTTGGGGCTACGCTGGCGCCATGCGGCGGCTGTGGTCAGGTCGGCGGCGGGATGTCTCTCCGTGGAGAGTGTTCTGGGTGTCGCTGCTGGTGGCCTTCGGGGTCGAGGGCGCCATCATGCTCGTGCTGAGGCGGGTGAGCCCGTTCCCTGCGGGCTCGCTCGGCGAGAGCGTCACGGACGCGGTGATCCTGTCGTGCATCTTCGGGCCGGTGCTGTGGGTGGTCGCGGTGAGGCCCCTGCGGGAGGTCTCGCGAGAGCGCGGCGAGTTGTTGAGCCGTCTGATCAGTGCGCAGGACCAGGAGCGCGCCAGGCTGGCGCGGGACATGCACGACCAGCTCGGGCAGGACCTGACGGCGCTCGCGGTCGGCCTGAGGGCGCTGGAGGTGGAGAGGAACCCAGAGGACGCGAGACAGCGGGCGGGAGAGCTCGCGGCGTTTGCCTCGCGCAGCCTGGAGGAGGTGAGGCGGATCGCGCGGGGGCTGCACCCGGCGGTGCTTGAGGATTTCGGGCTCGCGGTGGCGGTGCGCCGGCTGTGCGAGGATTACCCGGGTGCAGGGGGCGTAGAGGTCGACGTGACGCTCGGCGAGGCGGAGCGGTATCACCCGACCGTGGAGGCGGCGGCGTACCGGCTGGTGCAGGAGGCACTCACGAACTGCGCGAAGCACGCGGGGCCGGGGGTGCGGGCGCGGGTGTTGCTGCGGGCGGAGCGCGACGGGCTGCGTGTGGAGGTCGGCGACGACGGGCCGGGGTTCAGCGCGGCGGACGCGAAGGGCCTGGGGCTTCGCAGCGTGCAGGAACGGGTTCAGCTCGCACGAGGTGAGTTGACGATCGAGGCTGGGGGGCGTGCGCTGCTGAGCGCATGGCTGCCGGCAACGCCCAGGAGCGACCAGCGATGAGCGAGAGCAGCGGAAAGACCCGTGTGCTGATCGTCGACGATCACACGATGCTCCGGAGCGGGCTTCGGCTGTTGATCCAGTCCGCGGATGACATGGAGGTAGTGGGGGAGGCAGGGGACCTGCGCGGGGCGATCCTGGAGGCGGCGCGCACGTCGCCCCACGTCATCACGCTTGATCTCTCGATGCCGGGCGGGTCGGGCGTCGCAGGTGTGGAGCGGCTGGCGAAGGCGGCGCCAGGCGCGAAGCTGCTGGTGCTGACGATGCACGACGATCCGGCGTATGTGAGGTCGGCGCTGGCGATGGGCGCGAGCGGGTACATGGTGAAGAGTGCGGCGGGGCCGGACCTGCTGAACGCCATCCGCGCGGTGGTGCGGGGGCGGGCGTACGTGGACGTGCCGAGCAGCCTCGGGCTGAGGGGCGTGCTGGTGCCGGGGGCCGACGCCGCGAACAGTCCGTTCGCGGGGCTGAGCGAGCGTGAGCTGGAGGTGCTGCGGGAGGTGGCGCACGGGCACACGAACCAGCAGATCGCGGACCGGGTGGGGCTGAGTGTCAAGACCGTGGAGTCGTATCGCGCGCGGATGATGCACAAGCTCGGCCTGAAGAACCGCTCGGAGCTGGTGAGGCTCGCGATCGAGACCGGGCTGATCAGCGGCGGAGGGGCGTAGGCCCCTGCCGGGGACTGCCGGGGAAACCCGCGCGATCCCTCGTGGAAATACCGACTTTCCCCTCTACTCGGACGGGGTGTGCGCGGCCATACTCCTGCATCCTCACGGTTCGGGGCGCGTGTGCGTCTGGAACGGGTGCGGGAGGCATGCGGTTGGCAGGGCGGGCGGTCGCCGCACACGCAAGGAGCGAGGAATGGAACTGAGTTCCTGGTTTGGAAGGGCGACGCTAGCGGCCTCGGCGTGCCTGGCGCTCGCCGCGGGCACGGCGCTGGCGGACGTCGTGATCTACGGCTCGCTGGGCAACTTCGACGTGCCCAACCGAGAGGGCGATGACTGCAACGAGTTCGAGATCGAGCTGGACGACATCAACCCCGAGGACATCTACCACACGTATCGGAATCCGAACTACGGGCCGCCCCGCATCACGCGTACGGCGACCGGGACGAGCGTGAAGTACATGATGCCGATGCGCGCGACGCATGTGAACGTGATCGAGCACTTCGGAGTGTCGATCGCGAACGGTCGGCGGGCGACGGCGATCCGGTATCGCTGGACGCTCGGGAAGGTCGCGGGCCCGGGCGAGCCGCCACCCCCGCCCCCGCCCCCGCCCCCGCCGCCCCTTGCGCTCCCGCTGGTGACCTCGGAGGTCGTGTACCTGCCGGGCGGGTGGGTGGTGCGCGAGCGCGTGGAGAACAACGATCCGTTCGGGCGCCGGATGTGGGTGCAGCGTCGCGTGACGCGCGTGCTGGGGCGCGACGTGCAGCTCGAGGAACTGATGCCGGACGACCCGCTGATCCTGGGGTCGACGGTGCATGACGTGGAGGAGCTGGAGACGGGCACGCCGATCCTGACCGAGGAAGATGCGCCCGGACCCGCCAGCTCGGTGAGCGAGGTCGTGGCGTACCGGGTGTTCGAGAACACGCGCACGCTGGTGAACGGGGTGTGGCAGGACGGTCCCGGGGAACTGATGGGCGACGTGCTGACGGCGAGCCTGTCTCAGGGCTATTCCTGCCCGGCGCAGTACATGCCCGAGATCACCATGCAGCCGGTGGACACCAGCGGGGTGTATGACGACCGCGCGTGGTTCCACATCGCGGTGACGGCGGACCCCGACGGCGGGACGCTGGAGTATCAGTGGCGTCACGAGGGCGTCGCGCTGCAGGGCGAGGATCAGCCCGACCTGCAGGTGGAGCCCATCGGGCTTGGCTCCGCGGGGCAGTACGACTGCGTGATCACAAACGACTGCGGGTTTGTGGTGACGGAGGCGGCAACGCTGACAGTGCAGGTGCCGGTGGCGGTGGACAGCGAGCCGGACCGGTACGAGGGCTGCCGCGGGACGACGGCGCGGTTCAAGGTGGATGCGGACACGATGCTGCCCCCGAGCTACGTGTGGTACCACGACGGGCAGGCGATCGACCCGAACAGCGCACACTACACCATCATGCCCGGCCCTCAGGGCATGTCGAGCACGCTGTTCGTGCACGGCGTGACGAACGCGGACGCCGGGGACTATCAGGCGATGATCTACAACGACTATCAGGCGGTCTACAGCCGCACGGTGCCGCTGGTGGTGGACAACTGCGGGCCCTCGTGCGACCCGGACGTGAACCAGGACGGGAACGTGGACCAGGACGACGTGGCGTACCTGATCAACGTGATCGGCGGCGGGGAGAACCCGGCCGGGATCGACCCGGACTTCAACCTTGACGGCAATGTCGACCAGGACGACGCCGCGACGCTCATCAACGTCGTCGCGGGCGGCGTCTGCCCATAAGCCCCCGAAGGTCCGGAGCCCGTGCGCGTGGGAGTTGCATCCTGGCGCACGGGCTTCCGGGCTTTTTGTTGGAACACTGAGAGTCCCCCCATGAAGATCATCATCCGCTCCGGCGTTGGTCAACTGGTCTTCGCGCTGTTCGTGGTGCTCGGAGTCTGGGCGATGGAGGCGAGCGCCCAGGTGCCGGTCTACACGCAGCCGCAGTACGCGACGGGCGGGCAGTACAAGTCCGCGTGGTACGCGCCGGACGGGATGGACAACGACGAGAACGTGTGGGACGCGTTCGTGCTGCCGGCGGACACGGCGATCACGGAGGTGCGGTGGCGCGGGGCGTACACGAACTATCTGTCGGGTGCCGGGCGCGCACCGGTGTACGACTTCAGCGTGGCGATCTACTCGTCGATCGCCGCGGGAAGCCAGCCCAACGTCGTGAACGGGCGGCTGGTGAGGTACTACACGGAGAGCAACGCGGGCGAGACCCCGGCGGGCCAGGCCGGGGGCGTGGCGATGTACGACTATCACTTCACGCTGCCCTCGGCGTTTCAGGCGCAGGCGGGCGTGAAGTACTGGCTGCAGATCATCGCGTCGCAGGGGCTGACGCCGACGTACTACTGGCCTCCGGACTGGAGCTGGGCGCGGGGGAGCGGGGGCGAGGGCTCGCACTTCCGGCGGGTGGGTGGAACCGGGGGCACGTACTACTCCATCACCGGGGACTGCACGTTCACGCTGTACGCGTCGAGCGCTCCCACGTTCATGATCTCGGCGAGCGCCTCCCCGGCGGAGGGCGGGACGATCACGGGCACGGGGTCGTACCCGGCGGGGAGCAACGCGACGCTGAGGGCGATCTCGGCGCCGGGGTTCGGGTTTGCACGATGGACCGAGGGCGGGGCTCAGGTGAGCACCAACGCGGCGTACACGTTCGCGGTGTCTTCAAGCCGCACGCTGGTGGCGAACTTTGTGCCCGCGTATGACATCGGGGTGGGGGCGATGCCCACGTATGGCGGGTCGGTGGCCGGTGGCGGGGTGTACCAGGAAGGTGCGAGCGTGACGGTGAGCGCCACGCCGCTGCCAGGATTCGAGTTTGTGGAATGGCAGGACTGGGGAACGCCGGTCAGCACCTCGCCGGTGTACACATTTGACGCGGGGGCGGACCGCTCGCTGCGTGCGGTGTTCGTGCACGACGCGGACTCGACGACGTTCACGATCGACGACGGCCCGGTGCACACGTCGCTGCCGACAGCGCTGCAGTCGGGCGGGCTGGGCGTGCTGCTGAGCGGCGCGTACTCGATCCAGCCGGCGGGCACGCTGGGGTTCACGCCCGCGGGTTTCGGTGGGCTGTGCGTGTACCCGAACAGCGTGTTCAGGGAGGACCTGACGGCGAGATTCTCGCAGCCGGTGACGTACATGTCTCTGCTGTACTCGCCTCAGGAGCTGGCGTGTGATGACTCGGCGCGGATGCGGGTGACGGCGTTCATGGGCGGGCAGCAGGTGGGGACCGCGACCACGACCGCTCCGAACCCGGGCGTCTGGCCCACGGGCCGGCTGAGCATCGATGTGCCGGGCGGGTTTGATCTGGCGGTGGTGCACTATGACGCGCCGCCACCGACCTGCCAGGACTACGGCGTGATCTTTCTTGCGGACAACATCACGGTGACGAGGCTGAGCGTGCCCGCGTGCGACCCGGACATGAACCAGGACGGGAACGTGGATCAGGACGACGTGGCGTACCTGATCAACGTGATCGGGGGCGGGGAGAACCCGGCCGGCGTCGATCCGGATTTCAACCGGGACGGGAATGTGGATCAGGATGACGTCTCGGCGCTGATTGATGTTGTGGCGGGGGGTGCGTGCCCCTAGCGGATGCGAAGTACTCATAGGGAGGAGATTCACCCATGGCACTCCAGAACACTCTGCGGCTGGCGCTCGCGGTGCTGCCCGCTTCGATGGCGGCCGCCCAGTGCCTCGATCAATGGAACGTCGTGGGCGGGCTCGATGGCGTCTCTCCCAGCGTTGATGCCCTGGCATGGTGGGACCCCGACGGGGAGGGCCCGGCGGCGGCGCGAGTCGTCGCGGGCGGGACCTTCACCGCGGCGGACGGTGCGCCCGTAGGGTACGTTGCCGCGTGGGACGGTTCCGCTTGGAGCGGACTTGGCTGGGGCGTGGACGGCGGGATCAATGCGATGACAGTGCTCCCCGATGGGCGCCTGGTGGTCGCGGGGAGCTTCTCGACCGCTGGGGGAGCACCCGCGAACAACATCGCCGTGTTTGATGGATTGACTTGGAGCGCACTGGGCCCCGGTCTTGGCGGGGAGTGCTTCGCCCTCGCGTGTGGTCCCACGGGGACTCTGTACGCCGGTGGCAACTTCATCAGCGCGGGGGGAGCGCCGGCCCACAACGTGGCACGCTGGGACGGGACCGGGTGGTCCAGCCTTGGCTCCGGGGCATCGGACGGCGTTGGAGGGATCGTCTATTCCATCGTCGCGGCGCCGGACGGCAACGTCTTCGTCTGCGGCACGTTCCAGACCGCGGGGGGCGTTGCCAACCGCCGACGCGTCGCTCGCTGGGATGGCACCACGTGGAATGGATTGAGCGCCGGGATGAACGCAACGGTCCTCGCACTCGGTCGGCTCGGCGGGGGTGACATTGTCGCGGGAGGTCTCTTCACAACCGCGGGCCTGTCCACTGCGGCACATGTCGCGCGCTGGGACGGCTCCGCGTGGTGGCCCATGGACACGGGTCTGAATGCACAGCCTCTGTGCTTCATCACGCTTGAATCAGGCGACCTCATCGCCGGCGGGCACTTCTGGTACTCGGGCGCGACTCCGATGTCGAAGATCGCCCGGTGGAACGGTGTCTCATGGGCGCCCATGGATTCGGGCATGAACCAGTACGTCATGTCGCTGCTCCAACTGTCCTCGGGTGACATCCTCGCGGGTGGCGGCTTCACCGAGGCCGGGGGGAAGCCGACGACGGCTATCGCCCGCTGGGGCTGCCCTTCGCCCGCGTGCGACCCCGACGTGAACCAGGACGGGAACGTGGATCAGGACGACGTGGCGTACCTCATCAACGTGATCGGGGGCGGGGAGAACCCGGCCGGGGTTGATCCTGACTTCAACAGGGACGGGAATGTGGATCAGGATGACGTCTCGGCGCTGATTGATGTTGTGGCGGGGGGTGCGTGCCCGTAAGATGGACCGGGTTTCCCTTCAGGAGGGCTGGCCATGCGGGGATCGGAATGCTTCGGCCGCGTTCTGCCGTGCGCGGGGGTTTTGGTCTTTGCGATAGCTCCTCCGGCCCGAGCGCAGTGTGATCCGGGTTGGGCGGTGCTTGGCGAGGGTGTCAATGGTCGGGTCAGGGCGTTGACCTCGTGGGACGCGGACGGCCCCGGTCCTCTCGAGCCGGTGCTGGTCGCGGGCGGTGAGTTCACCACGGCGGGCGGTGCTCCTGCGGCACGGGTGGCGATGTGGGACGGCGCGGCGTGGCATGCGCTGGGTGAAGGGCTCTACGGCACGGTCCTTGCACTCGTGGCTGACCAATCCGGCGGTCTGTGGGCCGGCGGGTGGTTCCCCGCCAGCGGCACGCGACCGAGCGTGAGTGTCTTGCGATGGGATGGTCAAACATGGCAGGAGGTTGGAAATGGCCCCAATGGCATGATCTACTCTCTCGTGCGCACTTCGGACGGCGATGTCGTTGCTGCCGGCAACTTCTGGACGCTCCGAGGTGGGGGGGGAGTGGCCAACATCGCCAGGTGGGATGGCGCCACTTGGAGTGGATTGGGAAGCGGATTGGATAGTCCGGGGTCAAACCAGAGCACAGTTGGCGCGGCGCTGGCGGTGCTGGATGATGGGGCCGTTGTGGTGGCGGGCCGGTTCTCGCAGGCTGGCGGGAGGTCCTCTCGGAACATCGCGCGGTGGCAGCAAGGGGCGTGGCAGTACATTCCCAGCCTGTGGTCGACATATGAAAGCCCATGGGCACCGCTCCCCGTTGAGTGGCTAGCGGTCGACGGAGCTGGCAGATTCGCGGCGAGCGGGCTTTTCACCTATGCCGCCAACGTGTCAACGCTTGGCCTTGCGTACTTTGAGGATGGCGTCCCGCACGCAGTCTACGGCGTCTCGGTACTTCGGACGGCTTTGGCTGGCTTGCCGGGCGGCGGCTTCGTCTTCGCCGGCGCCTTCTCCGAGATCGGGCAGGTGACCTCACACGGAGTGGCGACCTGGGACGGACGCTCCTGGCGATCGCTTGCCCCCGTGCCTCCGGATGGCGCCGCGGCGCCGCGGGTCGACGTCGTGACCGTGTTGCCGGGTGGCGACGTGGTTGTGGGAGGCCTGTTCAGTGCGGTTGCGGGTATCTCAGCATCCAACATCGCGGTGTATCGCGCGGGCCAGCAGGGACCGCCCCGCATCATCGCCTCGCCTCCGCAGGGCGTGGGTGCCGTGTGCGACGGGGGAACCGCCGAGCTTGAGGTGCAACTCGAGGAGGGCAGTTCTGCGAACGTCTCTTGGGAAATGCGGCTCGGGTACGGGTCCTGGGCTCCAGTGTCGGACGGACCGCTGCCGCAGGCCGGAGGGATCATCGTCAGCGGTGCCGCTACGACCCGGCTGACGGTGAGCGAGATCAGGCCGTTCGGGAGCGCCCGCGCCTTTCGGCCCCTGGCGACCAACGCGTGTGGCACGACTGTCGGGCTGACGGGGTGGGTGTACGTGCTGCCGCCATTCGACCGCGCCTGCGGCGGCATCGGCTGCGACCCGGACTACACCCGCGACGGGAACCTCGATCAGGAGGACGTTGCGAGGCTTATCGATCACTTCGGCGGCGACAATCCGTGGGGCACTGATCCGGACTTCAATCGCGACGGCAACGCAGATCAGGACGACATCGCGTCACTCATCCACGTGATCGCGGGGGGGGAGTGTCCGTAGAGTCTGTCTGACGGAGTGAGCAACGAACCGTGGCCGCGGCTGGGGAGTTGCGTACAGCGGTCGCGGAGACCCCCGCTCTGGAGAGCGGGGCCACCAAGAGCCGTTGCTGGGCAGCGACTGGCCGCGGCGGGAGGGGTGGGCACCCAACCGGGATGGCCTTGACAAGTTGGGGGGGAAGGGGGGTAGACTCGGGAACATGAGAAACATCATCACCGCGGCGGTCCTCCTAGCGTTCCTTGTTGCCAGCGGGCGGTGCTTGGCTCAGCCTTTCGCGTTTGAGGAGGACGGCTTCACGGGCACGGTCGCCATCGCCGGATTCAAGTGTGAGACGTTCGATCAGGGGTGTGCGAAGGGCACGGTCCTCATGGACACCAGCGGATCGAACGGGTGCACGGCGCTGACATGTGCGGGAGGATGTACGACCTGCAGCGGTCCCTCGACGGCGGTCGAGCTGTGCGTCCGCAAGCCCGGAGCCGATTGCACGCTGGCAACCACCGGTTCGACGGTGCGGTGCGGCGACAAGGGGAACGGCACCTGCTTCGTGGCGACGCCCACCACCGGAGATATCAACGGGTGCGGCTGCACGCCTCCGGTCTTCTACACCGGACAGCAGTGCCATGTTCGGCGGTGTATCCCATGATCGCCGTCCCCGCGATTGCGCTGCTGGCGTGCTCGATGTGGAGCGCTGGCGATCCACCCGCGGGCGCGCGGGACGAAGAGGCCGAGGTCCGCGCGCTCGTCGCGGCGATCGAGGGATACTCGGCGGATACCGTGGCGTTGGAATGGCGGCAGCGGACGTTCATCCCGCC
>Ga0154020_10001075_pt1 | contig 33754 bp, 27 predicted proteins | sample Klosneuvirus_201_FD_109709 | JGI IMG/M metagenome (GOLD analysis project Ga0154020, IMG submission 109709) | Active sludge microbial communities from wastewater, Klosterneuburg, Austria - Klosneuvirus_20160825_MG | ecosystem: Engineered > WWTP > Aerobic digester > Activated sludge | place...
AGCCCGTGCAGTTCCCCGGCAAGGTCAAACACCAGGACCAGTTCCATGGGTGGGGGGCCTCAACAAATCTCCTGGAGCCGCACCACGCGGGCCGGGAGGGAGCGGGCAACCTACCAACGTACCTGAGGCAGCCTCAAGCCTTTGCTGTCTCCCCCAGGGCCCGGCGCACGTGCACCGCCAGGATGCCCAGGGCCGCGGGGGTCATCCCGGCAATCTGCGAGGCGGCCGCCAGCGTTGCTGGCGCGTGGAGACGCAGTTTTTCGGCCACCTCCCGGGAGAGACCGGGCACATCCCCGCGCCGCGCGGCGGGCGGCAGCGCCATGTGGTCCATGGTGCGCAAGCGGCGCAGGGATTCGGCGTCATTGGCCCGGTAGCCCTGGTAGCGCACGTCTGTGAGGACCCGCAGGCGCCCCGGCGGGTCCAACGCGGCAAACGCCGGGTCCAACGCCGCCAGGTGGTCCGGCGTGAGCCCGGGGCGGCAGGCCAACGTGGACAGCGTCATCTGGGTGGAGATGGGTTGGATGCCCAGCGCGGCGAGTGTTGCGTTTTGCGCGTCTGACGGGCGCAGCGTGGTGACGTCCCAGGCGGCCTTGATGGTGGCCATGGCGTTTTCCCGCGCGGCCACCCGGGTGCGCCGTGCCGCGTCCACCAGCCCCACGCGGTGGCCGTGATCCATCAGCCGTGCCTGCGCGCTGTCCTCACCCAGCCACAACCGGTGTTCCGCGCGGCTGGTGAGCATGCGGTAGGGCTCCACGTGATCCCGGCCAATGAGGTCCGCCACCATGACGCCCAGGTATGCCTCATCACGGCGCAGGACCATCTCTGGCAGCCCGCGCAGGGCCAAAGACGCGTTGATGCCCGCCCACAGGCCTTGCGCGGCAGCTTCCTCATAGCCGCTGGTGCCGTTGATTTGTCCGGCCAGGTAGAGGCCGTGGATGGCCGAGCACTCCAGCGTGGGACGCAGGCCGGTGGCGGGCACCATGTCGTATTCCACGGCGTAGCCCCAACGCATGACCTCCACACGTTCCAGCCCGGGGATGGCGCGCAAAAAGCGCAACTGCACGTCAATGGGCAGGCTGGTGGACAGGCCGTTGGGATAGATCTCGCGGCCGTCCAGGCCTTCCGGTTCCAAAAAGACGTGGTGGCGGTCCTTGTCTCCAAAGCGCACCACCTTGTCCTCAATGGACGGGCAGTAGCGCGGGCCGGTGCCTTCAATGACGCCGGAAAACAGCGGGGAACGGTCCAGCCCGGCGCGAATGGCGTCATGCACCGCCGCGTTGGTGAACGTGATGTGGCAGCTCACCTGCGGCAGCGGCACGTGTCCGGGGTCCAGCGCAAAAGGCCGCGGGGTCTCCCCGGGTTGTTCCTCCAGCGCGCTGAAGTTGATGGTGCGCGCATCCAGCCGCGGGCAGGTGCCGGTCTTCATGCGGCGCACGGTGAAGCCCAGCTTGCGCAGTGACGATGACAGGCCCACCGCCGCGCCTTCGCCCGCGCGGCCACCGGGGCGCTGCTGGCCGCCCATGTGCATCAGACCCTGCAGGAACGTGCCGGTGGTCAACAGCACCACGGGCGCCAGGAAGTGTTCATCCAGCGCGGTGCGCACGCCGGTGACGCGGTTGCCCTGCGCGTTGACCAGGACCTCTTCCACGCTGCCCTGCTTGAGGGTCAGGTTGGCCTGGTTCTCCACCGCGCCCGTCATGAAGCGGCTGTAGCGCCACATGTCTGACTGGCAGCGGCTGGACTGCACCGCGGGTCCCTTGGATGCGTTGAGTGTGCGGAACTGGATGGCGGTTGCGTCTGCCGCGCGCGCCATCTCACCGCCCAGCGCGTCCAGCTCCTTGACCAGCTGGCCCTTGCCCACGCCACCAATGGCCGGGTTGCAACTCATGGCGCCCACGCGGTCCAAAGACAGGCTGATGAGCAGCGTGGCGTGACCGGTGCGGGCCAACGCCAGCGCGGCCTCAATGCCCGCGTGCCCGGCGCCCACCACAATGGCGTCATAATGTTGCGTGAGCAGCGGGCCGGCGGTCATGGGGCGCGCGTTGTATCCCGGCGCGCGCGGGATGCAAGCGCGTCAAAAACCAGGCGCCACGCGGAAGTAATCCGCCCCATTTTCATTGGAAATCCACAGCAGGTCCTCAATCCCGTCCCCGTCAAAGTCCCCCATGCGCGGCCCGGGCCTGGATGCGGCCCCGCCAAAGGAGTGCACGGTGATGGTGCGGGTGTATCCCGAAGGACTGTTGAGGCGGCGCCAGACCTCCACCGCACCGTCAGCGTGGATGATGAGGTCCCGGTCCGGGTCCTGTCCAAACGCGTGGCTTCCCAGCGTCACGTTGGAGGAAGGGCCGTTCCACAGGTTGAGCTCAGCGCCGTCCAGCGCAAGCGCGCCGGAGGAGTCTCTCAAGAACTGCACGGTGACCTGCCGGACTCCCGCCGTGGCGGTGTCATGGACAAACGCCACCTCGGTGTTGGCAAACGTGAGCTGCCTGGGGTTGCGGGGCGTGCCGGGGGCCGCACGGTTGAGGACCGCAGTGCAGTCCACGCCAGAGGTGATGGTGCGGTAGAACAAAACGTCTGAGGGTGGGTTCCCGGTGGGGCTTTGGATGGTTGCGGTGACGGCGAGGCCACCCACCTTGCCAATCACCATGTCCTGAACGGCGGTGGCGGGGTTGCATATGGTTGCCAGCGCGGTGAGTTGGGAGCCGTTGCTCACGGTGGCCTGCATGCGCCCACCGGCCAGCGTCACAACGTCCTGGAATGTGGAGTAGTGGACGCCGCCGGCAAGGCGCACCAAAGGGTCGGATGACAGGTTGGCGGTTGCCGCGGTGGTAAGACTGCCGCTGACAACGTCAAAGGCGTGCACAAAGGACGCGGTCCCGTTGGTTGTGCCGGCCGCAAACTTGGATGGACCAGTCAAAAATGAGCCTGGGGTGATGTCCCGGATTGTCTGCCCGGATTGCGGCAAACCCAGCGTGGTGCCGCTGGTATTGGGCGTTGCCCACAGGCGCAGCCCGCTGGCGGCATCAAATCCCAGAAGCGCGTCGGTGGGGCCCGTCTTGATGGAGAACAGGCGGTCCGGAAGCGGGGACACCGCAGCCTGACGTGTGGACCCGTCATGTGTGCCGGCCATGCGGCGCCACAGCAGTGCTTTTCCAATCCCGTTTCCCGCCGGGACCATGCCAAAGACATCATCCATTCCGTCATGGTTGGCGTCCAGCGCAGCGCCATTGACCACCACCGGCGGGCCAAACTGCGCGGCAGTCCCGGCCGGCTCCAGCGTCACCAGCTGCGCGTTCACCGCGGGGGTGGCATCCAGGGAGAGCAGCAGGTCCACCCCGGGAGTCCCGTCAAACTCACCCAGCGTCATGCTGCGTGCCGGGCCGGAGGTGCTGCCCACGGTCACCGAATGGACGATGTTGGAGGAGAACACACCCGACTCATTCTGGGTGACCACCATGACCTGGCGGACGGAGCCCGCCGCTTCGCACAACACCACCAGGTCCGGGATGGAGGCGCTTGGGCTGGCGGGCGGGTTGACGTCACCAACACGCACCGCATCCGGATTGCAGCCCAGGCCCCCTGCGGGCACCGTGATGTCTTCAAACGTGGCGTTGTTCATCACCGCGCCGGGGCCGCCACGCAGCCACTGCAGGCGGCTTGGGCCCACCGGCATGCGCGTGGTTGCGTTGAGTTGCTGGGTCACCATGACCACGTCCACCACGCCGTCCTGGTCCAGGTCTGCCACGTCAAAATCCCGCACATCCACATTGGGCGCGTGGGTGAGCGGGGTTGTCGTTGATCCCACGCGGAGCAGCACGCCAAGCTCGCCAAGTCCTGGGAAGGTGAAGAGCACCTCGCTGGCCCCGTTGCCATCCAGGTCAGCTGCGGCCACCCGGTCAGCGGCCATGGTGGAGGTTGCGTGGGTCCACGTCTCCGCAAAGGAAAGTGTCCCGCCCGCGCTGTTGTTCTGGAGGACGCGAATGTTGCCACGCTCTGCCGTGACCAGATCCGGCAGGGGGTCCCCGGCAAACGCCCCCACCGCCATTGCGGTGATGGAGCCCAGTTGGAGGTTTGGCCCACTGGGCTCGGTGGCGCCGCCGCCCAGGCCGCGGAAGAGGTTGACCTGGGTCACCGTCCCCCCAGACGTTGCAACAATGAAGTCCGGTTGGCCGTCACGGTCCAGGTCTGCTGGGAGCAATGCTGTGGTGTCACGTTGTGGGACAAACGCCAGGGGCGCGCGAAAATCCGCGCCACACTGCATCAACGCCTCCGGAATGCTCAGCGTGCCGGCGGTGCTTGGCGTACCAGGAACGCCGTGCAGCGTGGGGGTCACCGTCAACGTGGCGCCTACCGCCCCGGTGCGGCGGCCCAGGTCCGCCGGGGCATTCCAGGTGAAGCAGTGTTGGGTGCCTGGAGGGAGCCCCCGGGTGCCCGCCGAGCGGCGGTCAAACGCGCCGGAGACCTGGGTGGCGCGCCGCACAACCCCGTTTGAAGTGGATTCCACCAGGACGTCCACCAAGCGGCTCTGGCCCTGCTGCAAGGTGAAACACACCTGCGGGCATTGGCCCACGCCGTTGTTGGGGCCCACCAGCGGATTGATGGACGGCGAGACCACCACCGGCAGGTCCACCACGGTGAGCACCTGCGCGCCCACTCCGGTGAGAAACCCGGGCTCCAGTGACCCGCTTGCGGTCAAGGACCAGGGGAGGTCCACCTCCACGCGAACCTGACGGTCTGCCGGGAAGGTGGCGTTGGTCTGGACGTCCATAGGCACAAAAAACTGGGTCCTGCTGCCTGCGGCCAATTGCGCGCGGCCGTTGGGGTTGATGACCAGTGCGTACCCGGTTTGGAGGGCGCCGCCCGTGGTGGCACGCACCCTCAGCTGCGGGTTGGGGTCCAGGAAGATGTCTGAGCCACTGGTGTTGTTCACCACCACCTTCATCTGGAAGTTGGTTTGACCCCGCACCACGTCCCGTTGGGGGAAGAACAGTTCCACCGTTGCCGGCGCGGGCGTGCCGCTGCTGCTCCCGCCAGAGGAGGACGCACCAAGGCTGGAGCCCACCTGCTGGGACGTGGAGCCGCCCACAGAACTGGACCCCACAACGCCAGAAGACCCGCCGCTGGAGGATGGCACCGTGGAGGTGCCCCCCGCAGACGAGCCGCCACTGGCGAGCGAACTTGCACCGCCGGATGAGCTGGCGGGCGCCACCGACGAGCTGTTGCTGACGCCGGAAGAGCCACCCGTGGCGCCGGAAGAACCGCCCGTCACGCCGGAAGAACCGCCCGTGACGCCGGAAGACCCGCCCGTCACGCCGGAAGACCCGCCCGTCACGCCAGAAGAGCCGCCGGTGACGCCGGAAGAGCCGCCCGTGACGCCGGAAGAGCCGCCACCGCCTGAGGAGCTGCCGCTGCTGTCACCGTCCGGGTTGGAGCCCATGGAGCAACTGCCCTCGGAGCTTGCCTCGTCATTGACCTCACCATTGGCATCACGGACCACGGTGGAGCCCTTGCAGTAGGCCCCCACCGGGCAATCATCATCAACGACGCATGGGCTGGGAAGGCAACCGGCCGCCCCCATCACCAGCCCACCCAACAGCCCCGCCCGCGCAAGCGCATGTGTCCGCATGATGTTGCCTCCAGATGTCCATGAATGATTCAACCCAGCACAAACCCGGCAACGAGCAACCCCACGCCCAGGCCCAGCGCGCCCAGCGTGAGGACCAGGCCCAACGCGCCCACGCCAAGCCCGCCGTAGAACCCGGCGTTGCCGGCTGTGGCCTCGGCGCGTCCCAAGGTCACCCCCAGCATCACCAGCGCGGCGCTCAAAAGACCGCCACCAAACCCGGCCAGGGACACCAACAGCGTCAACGCGCCAACGCCCAGGCCTGCAGCACCCACGCCCTTGAGCACCAGACCCATCATGCCGCCACCTCCTTCGGCGGGTTTGTCCGCGTTGGGGGGCGGTGTTTCCGCCGTGGCACTGGCGGCAACCGGCTCGGAAGTTTGCGCCGGGGTTGCGGTTGTGTTGGCGGGTGCGGCGGCAACCGGCTCAACAGGCTGCGTGGTGCTGGTGGCGGGAGGTGTTGCCACCGGTGCCGGCTCGGCGGGTTTGGCGGGCGGCGGCGCGGTGGTTTTGGCGGGCGGCGGCAGCGGCGCCACAGCCACGGGGGCGGCACCTGCCGCGGACGTCCCGCGCAACAACTCAGCCACCACAGCTTCCACCGCTTCCAACAGCGCGCCTTCGTCATTGCCGGAGATGGTCTTGGACACGCGTCCTTCCACCTCGGCGCTGTGGGTGTTCACCAGCGTGGCATTGAAGAGGTACTTTGAGCCCAGTTTCCCCAGACTTCCGGTGAGGACGTAATCCACACCCATGGACCCGGCCAGTTCAGCAATGCAGCTCTGGCTGTCACACGCCATGAGCTGCCGCTGCTTCTCAAAACCTATGACGGCCTCAATCTCCTTGGTGCCAATGACGCGGCCAAAACGTCCCTGGCTGGAGAGCGTGGTGGTGAGGTTCTGGGTGAGCAGCTCGGCGGTGTCCGCGGTGACCCCGGTCTTGTGTTCCAGGTTGAGCACCGCCAGCGAAGGACCTTTGCCCTGCGGTGCCGCGGGAAGAACCAGCAGCGCCGCCATCAATGCCAGACAGTTCATGTTGGATGTCCCCTGTTCCGGGCAGACCCGTAACGCAGCACACGCTACCTTGTACATGCGCGGGCGCACCGTGACGTGACGCACCGGGGGGGCAAATCAGCCGCGGCCAAACATCCGGGCCAGCATGGTGTGCCGGTGCTCAAACTGCGCGCGCAACACCTGCCGGATGATGGGGCCGCCAAAGAGGTCTCCCAAGGCACCCAGCGGGGCCAAATACTCGACGTGGTCCCGCATCAGGCAGTGGCCGCCGCGGTCTTCAAAGATGTGGTGGTGCTCCCACCGGGCAAACGGACTTTTCACCGCCACATCCACAAAAAGGTGTGGAGGTGTGACCTGCGCGTACCGTGACACCCACGTCATGCGCACAGGCAGTGGCGGGATGCGCACCGCCAACGTGACCCGCGCGCCGGTCTCCACGGGGTTGTACTGGATGATCTGCACGTCCCCGTTGGGCGGTGAAAGTTGCAGCAGCGCATCCGGCAACATGTGGAAGGCCCAGACCTTCTCCACCGGTGCGGCCAGCAGCGTTTCCCGGGTGAACGTGCCCATGGTGTGCCTCTTTCAGCTGGCCAGGAGCGTGCGGGCCAGTGAGGCATAGATGCCGGCGGCGGCTAGCAGGTCCGCCTTGAGGACGTGTTCATGGTCGGTGTGGGCATCATGGATGGAGCCCGGGCCCAACATGAGCGGGACGCCAATGCTCTTGAGGTAGGGCACATCCGAGCCGAACCGCACCACCAGCGAGGGCTGCCCGTCCGGGACGTGGAAACGCACCGGGTCGGTGCTGCCAAGCCGTTCATGCGTGACGTGCTGGGGCAACAGGGCGCGCAGCTGGGCTTCCACCGTGGCCACCGGAGCGGCCAGGCGGAAGATGCCCTGGGCCTCGGCGTGGGGCGCCAGCACATTGGTGGCCACACCGCCGTGGAGGAGGCCCACGTTCACGGTGGTCTCACCCAGCTCGGCATCCGTGGGCCAGGAGGCGTGCAACATGGCGTGCACGGTGTCTGTGAGGGTGTGCAGCGCGCTGTGGCCCAGCTCCGGATACGCCGAATGGCACGCCACGCCGTGGGCGTGCAGCTTGAACGACAGCGTGCCCTTTTGTGCGCTGGCCAGCGTGTTGCCGGTGGGTTCACCGTTGATGAAGTAGCGCACGTGAGGCGCCCAGCCGCGCGCGGCGGCCTTGGCTCCGTCGGAGATGCCTTCTTCGCCCACCAGGAACATGAGGCCCACGCGCCGTTCCCCGGCCTGCCGCAACGTGTGCACGGCATGGAACATGGCAGCGGCCGCGCCCTTGGCGTCACACGTGCCACGTCCGGTGAGACGGTCTCCTGCGTCCACCGGCGCAATGTAGGGCGGCACGGTGTCCAGGTGCGTGGTCAACAACACCTGCGCGGGCTGTGCGGGATCCATGGCCAGCACGTTGCTGCGGCCTGGCGTGTCCACGTCCTGAAGCGAGACGGTGAGTCCCAGTTCCCGGCACAGGTCTGACGCCAGGGCCATCACCGCCGCCTCTTTGCCGGTGGTGGATTCCACGCGGCACAGGCGCAGGGTGACGTCCACGGGGTCCCATGGGTTGGTGCTCATGAGGCGGCTGCATCCAGGATGGGGTCCAGGGCGGTGGCCAGGTCCACGTCCTTTTGCGTGATGCCTCCGGCGTCATGGCTCCACAGGCTGAGCGTGAGCGCGGTGAACGCCAGGTGGATGTCCGGGTGGTGGTCCTGCGCCTCGGCGGTGAGCGCCACCCGGCGGATGAGGTCCACCGCGTCCATGAACGCGGCGGTCTTGAGGGTGCGGGTGAGCCGGGTCTTTTCACGGCGCCACTGCGGCAGCGTTTGCAGCGCAGCGTTCAACACGTCGTCACCAAGGAGGGGCATTGGCATGCTCCACGGGTTAGCGGGTGGACCCTGGGCCGGCAAGGGGTGGGCTGGGCGCCGCCGCCTGGCGCGCCCATTCGGCCGGCAGGCCAATGTCCAGGAAGATGGCAAAGCGGTGTGCGGGATAACGGGCCTCCAGCGTTTGTTTGACCGTGGCCAGTGCAGCGTCGTTGCGTGGCAGGGTGGGGTGTTGGGCCGCCACGGTATCCATGACGTCACGCAGGTAGCGCGCCTGTTCGGTGAGCAGGCGGGCGTCCCCCGAGGCACCGCGCCCGGGATGGACGTTTGCGGGTTCCAATGCGCGAATCTCCTCGAGGCGGTCCAGCCATGCAGGGGTGAGACCCAGCTCCAGCCAGCTGTGCGTGCCGTTGGCCACCAGGTCCCCCACAAACACGTGTCCCTCCCATTCCACCACCACGTGCGCCTGGCTGACGCCGCCGCCCAGCACGTGCGCCTTGACGGTGAGGCCCGCGGCCTGGAGCTGGGTGGTGACGTCACCAAAACTGTCCGGCAGGGCCAGCGTGGTGGGGTAGTCCGGTGCATACCGAGCGGCAAACGCGCGCGTCCGTTTTTCATGGATGGCCGGGATGGCGTCACGCACCTGCTGGCTGGTCACCACCTTGATGCCACGTTTCTGGAACACGCCGGTGCCGTTGAACTTGTCCGGGTTGGCGTGCAGCACAATGGCCAGGCGCGCCTTCTTCCCCGTGGTGCGCTCGGCCCAGTTCACAAACTCCTCCGCCGCCGAGGGGAGGAACTGCGCATCAATGAGGATGAGCCCGCTGGGGCCTTCAATCCAATAACTGCGCGTGGAGAAGCCCCAGCTGCTGGAGACGTAGGTGCCCACGCGCGTGTCGCCTTCGTCTTCGGGGTGGCTGAGGACCACGCTGGCGCCGCGCGGGAGTGCGGCGGACATCACGGGGGACGGGAAGGAGCAGGCGGCGGCAACGGTGGCAAACAGGACCTGGCGCATGGGCAACTCCGGTTGGGATGGGTGCACCATGCCATGGGGCGCATTGGCATTCTTGCGCGTCCATGACATTGTTTTGCTCTGGATTGACACATGCCAAAACCCATCAACCCGGATGAAGTAGGCGCCCTGGCGTTTGGCCTTGCCGAGGAGATTCCCCCCGGCATTCACGGACGTTGGCATCAACACGCCCGCCACCAGCTGCTCTACGCAGCGTCTGGGGCGCTGCACCTGGAAACCGCGCGTGGGCGTTGGCTGCTGCCGCCGCAGCGCGCGGCGGTCATTGGGACGGGGGTGAACCACCGCGTGCACAGCGTGGGGCGCGTCCAGCTGGCCACGGTGTATCTCAGGCCGCGGCTGCTGCGGGACGTGCAGCAGGACGTCACGGTCTTTGCGGTGGTTCCCCTGGCCCGGGAGATGATCCTGGGTGCGCAGGCCTGGGACGCCACCTGGGGCGGCCGGGACAAGGTTGGCGTGGCGTTTTTCACGGCGCTGGCGGGGCTCACCCGCCAGTGGATGTCCCAGGCGCTGCCGTGGCATTTGCCAGCGCTGCAGCAGGCGGGGTTGCAGCGCGCGTTGGATCACATCCTGGCGCACCTGGACGCGCCACCCACGTTGGCCGCGGTGTCCCGCGTGGCCGGGATGGGCCAGCGCACGTTTGCCCGCGCGCTGGAGCGCGAGGCGCAGGTGGGTTTTCGCGCGTTGGTGCACCAGGCGCGCATGTTGAAGGCCATGGAAGTGCTGGCCCAGCCCAACCACGGCGTGACGGACGCGGCGTATGCCGTGGGATTTGCCAGCCTGGGGGCATTCACCCGGGCATTCACCGCGTTCACCGGTGAGCTTCCCAAAGATTTCCGACGTCACGCCAGCGCTACAACGGCAACACGCGCGCGGTGATGTTGGTGGGCGGCATGGGGCCCAGCTGACGGCTGTCCTCGCTGTGGGCGGCGTTGTCACCCAGGATGAACACCCAGTGATCCGGCACCACCACTGCCTTGGGTTGTTGGGCGTCCACGGGCTCCACGCGCGTGGGGCCCACGGCGTGGATGCGGTGAACACAGCCCTCGGTGCCGTTGGCGCAGCGGTGCAGCACCACGTCTCCCACGGCAATGGGCCGGTCCCTGAGGTCCAGCAGCACCCAGCTGCCGTTTTCCAGGGTGGGCGCCATGTCGCTGGACGTCACGCGGGTCACGCGCGCCACCCTGGTGACGGTGTTCCACCCGTAGAAGAGCAGGCCTCCAACACACAGCGCCACCGCCCATTGCACCGGCGGCCAATCCACCGGCCCGGTGGTGTGGTTGAGCACCAGACCATGGCCCCGCGCGGCGTTGCGCGCCGCAAACACCACGTGCAGGAACAACAACAGCGCGCCCCACACCAATGGGGCGTTGGCACCCAGGTCCAGCACCACCAGCGGCGTGGCCAACAGCAGTGCACCGCGCAGCAACAGCCAGATCCCGGCTTCCCGGACCCGCCCCGCCATCAGCGGGCCCGCGGGCGGCGCCACAACCGTGAGCACGGCGGCCCAGGTGGCCAGGCGCCGTTGGTTGGCGGGGGGGCTTGGAGGAGGACTCACCACGGCGGGGGAGGGTGCGCTAACGTGCGGGGGCAATTCAACCGCGTCAGGGGCCTGCCGCGGTGACCCACACCGCCAGCATGAGGACGCGCCATGGCAATACCCGCTCCGGAAGAGATCCAGACCCGCGTACGCCGCATCCTTCACGAGGACTTCAAGGTGGACCCGGCCAAGATGCTGGAGAACGCCACGTTCCGGGGAGACATGGCCATGGACAGCCTGGACGTGGTGGACCTGGTGTTTTTTGTCCAGAAGGAGTTTGGCATCAAGGCCCGGGTGGAGGAGTACCAGGACGTCAAGACGCTGGGCCGTCTGGTGGACCACCTCCACAAAAAGCTGGTTGCCATGGCGGCGGCCGCCCCCCCGGCGTGACGTGTCACAACGTGACGCCCCGGTGCATTGAAACCCCCACCGGGCGGCACGTACAGTCTTCGCCATGAGCCGGCTGCAACGCACGTTCTTCTGGGTCCTGTTGGGCGCCATGCCTTTTTCCGGCTGCCGCTGCAACGACGAGGACCTCAATGACCTCATCCCGGACGTGGCGGTGGTCCCAGACCCCGTGGAGTTCCAGCTGCGCCGCGTGGACGCGGATACGGCGCTGGCGGTGACGGTGGTGAACCGCGGCACGGCGGACCTCACGGTGCGCTCCATCACGGTGGAGCCCGCCGGTGCGCCCTACCGCGTGGAGCTGCCCATGGACGTCACCTTGCCGGTGATGATCCCGCAAGGTGGCCGGCAGCCCATGCAGGTGGTCTTCCACCCGCCGTCACGGGGCCCGCACAACGCCACGTTGGTGGTGGAAAGTGATGATCCGGACCAGGGGCGCCTTGAGGTGCCGCTGGTGGGTGGGGGTGGCCCGCCGCGCATCCGGGTGACGCCGGACCAACTCAACTTTGACCTGGTGAACCAGGGGGACACCCAGCAGCGCACGTTGGAGATTGCCAACACCGGCCTGGACACATTGCATGTCACCCGCGTCTACCTGGAGCACGGGGACCGCGGTTTTTCGCTCCCGTCCGTTGGCAATTTTGGGTCCGGGGACATCCCGGTGACCGGGCAGGCCCTCACCACCGTGGAGATGGCCGCAAGTGTCACCGGTGCCGTGACGGATGTGTTGCACATCCTGTCTGACGCGGACGCCGCGGGGGACGTTGCCGTCCCGTTGCTGGCCACCGCCAACCTGGGCCCCATTGTCACCGTGGTGGAGAAGATCACCCGCGCGCAGGACTACCGGACGGACCTGTATCTGTCCGTCACGTTGGACGCGTCTGGCACCACGGACGGGGAGATGGACCCCTACACGCTGGCCTGGCGCGTGTTGGAGCGTCCCCCGGGAAGCCAGAGCATCCTGGAGCCCACTGCGGTGGCCACGGAAAAGACCATCTACATTGATCAGGTTGGCATCTACCGCGTGGAGGTCACCGGGACGGACACGCGGGGTGCCATCGGGAAAAGTGTCGCCACCATTCGCGCCATCCGGGACCTGGCGTTGCGTTTGACGTGGGAGCCGGACGCCAATGCCGCCTGCCGCAGCGCTGCCACGCCGGAAAGCCAGTGCGGGAAAACGGACGTGGACATCCACCTGGTGGCCCCCGGTGGCATGTTGGGGGACTACTTCACCGGCTGTGACCTCACGCCCGGTTGTGACAACCGCTGCCGCCCCCAGATGAGTGGCGTGGTGTGCAGGGGCCGCGGGCTGGATTCCACCTACGCCAACCGCAACCCGGATTGGGGCGTTGTGGGTGACCCCAGCGACGATCCCCGCCTGGATATTGACGACCCGTATGGCTACGGCCCGGAGAACATCTCCCTCAACGGCCCCGTGGAAGGTGACTACCTCATCCAGGTCCATTTTTGTAATGACCGCCTCATGGATGAAGGTTCCGTGGCCAGCGTGGAGGTCCTGTTCTTTGGCGAGCCGGCCAATCCGCCGTTGCTGGGGCCGGCCATCCTGGGGCGTGAAGGCTCGGTCTGGCTGGCTGGTACGGTGCATTACAACCCCGCATTGCCGCAGGCGCAGCGTTTCACGTTGACGCCGCTGGGCAACGCCAACATGCCGGTGCTGGTGGATGGCGCCGCCAACCTGTGCACGCAGTGATGACAAAAAAACGCAGCAAGAAACCCGCGCGCAAGTCCCGTCCTCCGGCAAAGCGCAAGGCAACCACCGCCCAGGCGTTGGACCCGCGCGCGCAGTTGTTGGCCACCAGCACCACCGGGACGCTGCCCGCGGTGAGTGAGCCCGGTGGCCCCAGCGCCGTGGCGGGCCGGCCACCGGTGCCCGCCATGCCCACGTTTGCCGAGCACATGATTGGTGCCGCCATCTTTGGCCGCCCCACGGCGGCGTTGACGCAATACCGGGATCCCCCCGTGGCCGAAGGGGGCAAAGAAGCGGACATGTGCGCCGGGTGTGACGTGGACTGCTGCACCGGTCACGTCATCCCGCTCAACGCGTATGACGTCTGGCGCATCAAGAGCACGCTCAACATCCCGGTGCGCGAGTTTGTGGGGCTGGGGAACTGGGACAAGAGCGTGCCGTCCCACGGCGTGCGCATTGGCGCCGAACGGTTCACCATGATTCTCAAGCGCCGCATGGACCGCTCCTGCGCGTTCTTGTTGCGCGTGGGCCCGCAACGCCGCTGTGGCATCCACGGCGTGCGCCCGGACGCGTGCCGCATCTTCCCGTTCATCCCGGACCTGGAGATGCAGAAGAAGCAGGAGGGCGACGCCATGGTGCAAATGCACCCCGCGCATTGCCCGTGGCGTTGGCCGGCCACCCAGGAACACAAGGCGCGCGTGCTGCAGGACATCCAGGACAACACCGCCCACCGCAAGGTGGACCGGGACATCCTGAGCCGTTGGTTCTGGGCGGTGGGCGTGGAGAAGACCGTGGAGAACTTCTACAGCTTCCTGGAGGCTGAGCTGCCGCGCTACTTCCTGCGCCCGGATGAACACAGCCCGTACCTGACCACGTTGTGGTGAGGCGTTTTCAGCCCTTCACGGGTTCCACCACCACGTGCGTGTTGTAGTCCGGCTCCTGGCTGATGGGGTCCACCACGCGCGGCAGCAGCACGTTTCCCTCGGGCCAGTAGACCTGCAGCGTTCCGGGTTTGCAGCGCGCCAGCCGCACCGTGCACACCAGTTCCCCGGTGGGGCTGCGCAACATCACGGCATCTCCCTCGTGGAGGGACAGCCGCGTTGCATCCTGCGCCGCCATGAGCACCGTGTTGCGCCGCGCATTGCCGTGGAGCGGGTCGGTGGTGCCACTGAGCATGCTGTTGAACTGTTTGCCCCGGCGCGTGGTGAGTTTGAACGCTCCCTCTGGAATGGGCGAATGGGGCAACGCCTGCACCAGCAAGCGGGCTTTTCCGTCGGGGAAGCGGTCAAACTTCCAATCCGCAAAGAGGCGCTCTCCACCCCACTGCACCCAGTCTCCCTCTTTCCGGATGCCGCCAATCCCTTTGTAGAGCGTGACGTATTTCTCCATCTCATCCCGGATGTCCTGCGTGTCCTTCCACGGGAAAAACTTCTCACCGTCCGGCATGGCGCGCTTCACCAGCTCCACGGGAATTTTCCATTCTGGCCACGCCTCCGCAATGCGCGGGCCGGGAATCTCCGGAGAAAAACGGATGCGCCGCTCGGTGTTGGTGGAGGTGCCGCCGCCGGGTTGTTCGTAACGGGTCATGGCTGGGAGGACCAGCACAACATCCGCGTCCAGGAGTGTGGAGGTGTTGAGCACCACGTCCTGGTGGATGCGCAGCTTGGGCTTTTGCAGCGTCTCCTTGATGAACGCGTGGTCCGGCATGGTCTCCAGGAGGTTCCCGCCGCAGTGGTACAGGACGTCCATTTCTCCGCGTGCAATGGCCTCCACCTGGTCCGGCAACGCCATGCCCGCCGTGGACGGAATCTTCTTCCCCCACCATGCAGACCACTTTGCTGCGCTCTCTTCGGTGATCTTTTCCCCGCTGCAAAACTTGGCCGGGTCCACGCCACACTCGGAGCCACCCTGGACACCCGAATGCCCGCGGATGGGCAGGATGCCGGTCTTCTCCTTGCCCACGTTGCCGCGCATCAGAGCCAGCGTGGCCAAAGACCGCACGTTCTCCACGCCAAAACGGTGCTGGGTCAGCCCCATGGAGTAAACAAACACGCAGCTCTGGGCCTGCGCGTAGATGCCCGCAAACCGCTCAAATTCGGCCCGGGGAAGGCCTGCGTCACGTTCCAGGTCTTCCCACGTCATGGCGTTGAGCAGCGCGCGCGCGTCTTCAAGACCGCTGGTGTGCTGGGAGACAAAGTCCTTGTGCAGCGCGTCCTTCTCCAGCAGCACCTTCATCACGCCGTTCATGAACGCAATGTCCCCGCCAATGGCCACGGGAAAAAAATCATCTGCCAGCTGGGTTCCAAACAGCGCGCTTTGCGGGACGCTGGGGACCCAGTAGCGCAGCAGCCCCGGCTCCATGTGTGGATTGACGACGATGATGCGCGTCCCCGCCTGCTTGGCGTAATGCAGGTACTTCATGGACACCGGCTGGTTGTTGGCCAGGTTGGTACCCCACAACACCACCAGGTCCCCGCCAATGAGGTCCTTGAGGCTGCAGGTGGGCGCGCCCACGCCCAACGTATCCGCCAGGCCAAACACGCTGGCCGCGTGGCAAAGCCGCGCGCAGATATCAATGTGGCGGCTGCCGAACAGCCGGGCCGCTTTCTGGAACGCATAGTACGTCTCATTGGTGATGCCGCGGCTGGTGATGAACCACGCCACGCGTTCCGGGTCTGTTTGTTTGAGGACACCACCGGCCAGCGCCAGCGCGTCATCCCAGCTCACCCGCTTGAATCCAGGTTCGCCGCGCCGGCGCAGCAACGGGAACGGGATGCGTCCCAGGTTCTGGAGTTCTTCATTGCTCATGGCGCGCAGGGCAGCCACGTCCTTGACGGTGTCCTCGGTGAAACCATCCGCGGTGTTGACGGAAAGGAGGTTGAGCCGCGTGGTGCAAAGGTGCGTGCCGGGGATGACGTTGTCCTTGAGCCCATAGGGGCCCAGGCTGCAGCCGTCACACACGCCGTGGTTGAGGATGTCCCAGGCGTACTTGAGCTTGCCGGCGTTGTTGACGGTGACCCGCACCATGTCCCGGAAGTGCCGTGGCTTGTCCGGGTGCAGCACGCCAAACGGCACGGCGTCCTGCAGCACCTGCAGTGAGGTTCTCTTGAGGGACGGTGGTCCACCAATGCGCGGCTGGGTCATGGCGCGGTGGTTGTGCCTTCAGCGCCGCAGGCAGGCAAGGGGCGTTGCGTCAGTCCTGGTCCGTTCCGCGGAAGAACTCCGACGTGGATCCGGTGCCAGCGCCAAGTATTGTTTCTCCGTGAGGCGCTTCTTTGCAGCAACCATGATGCCAGCCTAACACGTGGGATCCATGGACGCACCCGGGCCCGCCCGCGTATGGGGTCCCCATGACGACGGAACACAAGAAACACAGCACCCATGTCCACGCGTGGTGTGATGGCGCCTGCAGCGGCAACCCCGGTCCCGGGGGTTGGGGGGCCATCCTGGTGCACGGTGAGCGGGAGAAGGAACTGTCCGGCGGAGCACCGGACACCACCAACAACCGCATGGAGCTCACCGCCGCCATGGAGACGCTCAAGGCGCTCAAGCGTGACGTGGAAATCACCATCCATACCGACAGCCAGTACGTGGTGAAGGGCATCACCCAATGGGTCCACGGCTGGAAGAAGAACGGCTGGAAGAACGCCGCCAAGAAGCCGGTGGAGAACAAGGACCTGTGGGAGGGCCTGTATGACCAGACCTACCTGCAGGGCCACAAGGTCCACTGGAAGTGGGTGCGCGGGCACTCTGGTGACGCCATGAATGAGCGCGTGGACCAGCTGGCCGTGGCGGCCTGTCAGAAGTACCGCTGAGCGTCCTCAGTTGGTGCAGGCCGCGCTGTTCCAGTCATCACAGTCAATCTTCTGGTGGGAGACGCGCAGCGTGTACGCAAAACAGCTGCCCGCGCCCGAGCCGGACGGGTAGGTGAACACCTGCACGTAGAAGTCCTTGTTGTCCTCGCTGCCGCAGTCACCCTTCCAGCGCCGCACCACGCGTTCGTTGCTGCCGCTGCCCGCAACGCTGGTGCACGTGCCGCTGCCACAGCCGCCCTCATCCACGCGCAGGTCCCAGTCAATTCCCGCCGGCACACCTTCCAGGGAGACCTTGACCTCATAGGTCTGGTCTTCCCACGGGAAGCACGAGGCAAACGAGCACGAACTCACCTCATGCGCGCGGAACCGGAACCAGTCACTGTCCCCATCCGGGTACATCTTGTAGCCGGTGAACGTGACCACGTTGGCCGCGCTGTCCCCGTCGTTGACGTCTCCCAGGTTGGTTGCGCTGACGCTGCACACGCTGGGCGGCTCAGGGGATTCCAACGGCTGGCCTTCATCCGTCTGACCGTCGCAGTCGTTGTCAATGGCATCGCAGATTTCTGTCCCTGGCGTTGAGGAGGGGCAAAGGTACTCACACCCGTTGGAGCCGGTGCCTTGCGCCACATTGAGGTCCGGCGGAGAGCCAGGCGTGAGGCCTACGTTGTCATGGTGCGGGTTGTTGCAGGTGTACGCGCACTGGCCGCTGTTGCACGCGGCGGTGGCGTTCTGGCGGGTGTCACACGGGGTGCAGCGGCTGCCGCAGCTGTCCGGGCTGGTGTTGGACAGACAGGTGTCACCGCACGCGTGGTGGCCGCCCACGCAGGTGTAGACGCAAAGCCCGCCGTTCACCGCAACCGTGGCATTGGCGCGCGCCGGGCAGGACGCGCCGCCGCCGGTAACCACCACGTCCACCGCAGTGTTGTTGAGGTCATTGGTGGTCAACGCCAGGTTGCCGGTCTGAGTGGTGGAGGACGTTGGTGCAAACGTGATGGTGAGAATCAACGTGTCAGACCCGCCCTGGGAGACAATCCATTCGCCGTTCACCTGGGGGCGGTTGCCCACCACCGTGAAGTCCCCCAGCGGCGCGCCCATGGTGCTGCGAACCTCCAGCACATTGGTGGGCCGCACGGTGAGGTCACCCTGGCCCACGTTGGTGATGGACACAGTGCGCTGCACACTGGTGCCCTGCAGGACCGGTCCAAAGTCCACCACGGTAGGCGTGGGGATGATGCTGGCCACCGGGCGCACCGCGCGGCCGCGCAGGGCCACCTGGAGGGTGAGCGCATCCGGGTCATTGGTCTCCAGCACCAGCTGCGCGTTGTCATCCATGAAGGTGAGCAGCTGCGGGGCGTAGGTGACGTTCACCATGACGCTGCCAGACAGCGGGATGGGGTCCATGAAGATGGTGGGCGCAAAGGTGAACATGGCCGCGCCGGTGATGTACGCGCGCTGGATGCGCAGCAGGCCCGCCGCACTGTTGGCAATGGGGAAGCTGAGCGTGCGCGAAGACGTCACGTACACATTGCCAAAGTCCAGCATCATGGGGACGTTGATTTGTGGCTCGTTGGCGCCAATGCCGCTCACCTGGATCTCCAGGGGCGCCCCGCTCACCAGGTTGGTCAGCAGCGTGTTGTTGAAGCCGCCCAGGCCCGGAGGGTTGAAGGTCACCTGGAGCACCATGTAGCTGCCCGGCGTGAGCGTGTAGGGGAACGTGAAGCCGGTGGTGTTGACGGTGTAGGCCGCGGGGCTGCTGAACTCGAAGGAGAACGAGGAAATCTCTGCAATGGCATTGCCCGCGTTCTCAATGCGCACGTCCAGGGTGCGGGGGCGCCCAATGAACACTTCGCCAAACTCCAGCGGGTTGGGGGAGGCTTCCAGGCGGCCGGTTTGCGCCAGCGCGGCAACGTCCACGGTGTGCATGATCATTTGCATGCCGGCCTGCGCATTGATGGTGACGGCAATGTTGGACTGTCCGGGCTGGGTGGCGGTGAAGGTCAACTCAATGTCAATGACCTCCAGCGCCACCGCGCCGCCGTCACTGCCCTGGACGCACAGTTCATTGGCGCAGTCCGTTGCGCCGGGGCCACAGCCCATGATGTCCACGCACGGCCCGCGGAACGACGAGATGGACCGCGGCAACGGCCCGGCGCGCACCTGCCACACGGCGGAGTTGGGCGGGTTGGTGGTGATGGAGTTGACGGTGAGCGCGCTGTCCACGGCACCGGTGTTCTTGACGTAGAGGTGCAGGGTTCCCTGCGCGTTGATGGCCACCGGGGGCATGGCCGCCTGGGTGACCGAGGCGCCAGTGTCCGCCACGCTGCGGTGCACGGTCATGACCGAGTCGCCCTTGAATTCCGCCACCAGCTCCACCTCCACCAACGGGTTGACGGCGGTGGTGACCAGGGAGAGGTACGCGCGGTCCGGCGTGCCGTCCGTTGGGGTGTGGGTGATGCGCACGGTGAACTGTTCGCCCACCGCCAGCGAGGAGGGTTGTGAGCCGCCCACCACGCTCAGGGAGAACTCCCCGCTCATGTTGTTGCGGAACCCAAGGGACACAATGGTTGCCGGTGCGTCCCCTTCATTGGTGATGAGGACGGTCTTCTCCACGCTCTGGCCAATGCGCTGGGCGCCAAACTCAATGGGGCCCGGTGGTGAAGCAGTGATGCGCGCGCGTGGCTGGTAGAGGTCCGTGGGGCCGGCATCCATGATGCCGCCGCTGGCCGCGCTGGAGGACCGCCCGCCGCTGCTGCTGCTGCCGGAGGACGCCATCCCGGAGGAGCCGTTGCCGGCGTCCAGGGCGTTGGGGTCCGCGCACAGGCCACCCACACAAATCAGCCCGTTGCAGTCACTGTCCACGCTGCAGGGACGGCCCAGCCGGTTGGGGTTGTTGTCTTCTTCCTCGGGCACGTTGTTGTTGGGACACGCGGTCAACAACCCCGCCGCCACCACACCAGCCACCAGCCAGGACCCCAAACGCATGCGCATCAGATTCAAGGGCAACTCCCCTTCCCAAGGCGCGCTGAAAGACCGCGACGCCGCAACCCTCCAAGCGTAGTTGATCCGCGGCCACTGTGCGACGTTGCCGCTCCACTTTTCCAGCAGGGCTTGCTGCAGGGTGGGATAGCAGCGTACCTGGACTGTCGACGGAGGAGCCCCCACCCATGGACCTTGAGACCTGCCCTGAATGTCAGAAGCCCGTCCTGGACCACGCTTTTGCCGAGGCGCTGAAGTGTGCGCATGCCCGGGCGCAGGTGGCGCGGGTGTTGATGCGCCACGCGCTGAGCAGCGCCGAGGAGACCGTGGACGGAGGGACCTGGACCCGTGCGGGGGACGTGCGCGGTGCGTTGGAGAGCCAGGACCAGGCGTTGATGTATTTGGAGGAGGCTTTTCCCGTGCTCAAGGGTGATGACGGGGAATGACCCGCCACCGTCACGCTACGGTGATGTCCTTGGAGAGGTAGACGTCCTGGATGAGGTTGAGCAGCTGGATGCCTTCCTTCATGGGACGCTGGAACGCCTTGCGCCCGCTGATGAGGCCCGTACCGCCGGCGCGCTTGTTGATGATGGCGGTCTTGGCGGCCTCACCAAAGTCATTGCTGCCAGACGCGCCGCCGCTGTTGATGAGTCCCGCGCGGCCCATGTAGCAGTTGGCAATCTGGTAGCGCGTCCATTCAATGACGTGTTCCGGCGCCAGCGTGGTGTAGATGGAGTCTGACGTCTTGCCGTACGGGTTCTCCTTGCTGTTGAGCGCCTTGTAGCCCCCGTTGTTCTCCGGGAGCTTCTGCTTGATGATGTCTGCCTCAAGCGTGACGCCAAGGTGGTTGGCCTGTCCGCTCAAATCCGCGCTGACGTGGTAGTCCTTGTCCTGCTTGAACGCGTTGTTGCGCAGGTAGCACCACAACACCGTGGCCATCCCCAGCTCATGCGCGCGGCGGAACGCCACGGCCACTTCCTGGATCTGCCGTGTGCTCTCTGGGGAACCAAAATAGATGGTGGCGCCCACGGCGGTGGCGCCCAGGTTCCAGGCCTGCTCCACGCTGCCAAACATGATCTGGTCAAACTTGTTGGGGTACGTCAGGAACTCATTGTGGTTGATCTTCACAATGAACGGGATTTTGTGCGCGTACTTGCGGGACACGCTGGCCAGCACGCCAAACGTGGAGGCCACGGCGTTGCAGCCGCCCTCCAAAGCGAGCTTCACAATGTTCTCGCCGTCAAAATAGATGGGGTTTTTGGCAAAGGATGCGCCACCGGAGTGTTCAATGCCCTGGTCCACGGGGAGGATGGACAGGTACCCGGTGCCTGCCAGGCGGCCGGTGTTGAACATGGCGGCCATGCTGCGCATGACCTGGGGGGAACGGTCGGTTGGTGCAAACACGCGGTCCAGGAAGTCCGGACCCGGCAGGTGCAGGTGGTCCTTGGAAATACCCTTGGCCTGGTATTCCAGCAGTGCCTTGGCGTCTGCATCCAGGTGTTTGCTGATGGAGTCCAGCATTGGCGTCCCCTTTTGTGTGCGCCGCGTTTGACGGCGAGAAAAGTGTTGTTGCGGGCGTGCTAGCAGCGGCAAAAGAGCGGGTCAAACCGCGCATGGTCTCATTCGTACCGCAGCGCCTCCACCACATCTGTCTGGGCGGCGTTGCGCGCGGGCACCACGCCGGACACCACGCCCACCAGCGCCGAAAAGGTGATGGCCACGCCCACAATCCACGGGGACAGCTGCACCGGAAGGTCCGGAACCACCTGATGGACCGCGGAGATGATGAGTGCGCCCAGCCCAAGCCCAACCAGGCCCCCCAGGGTGCTCACCACCACGGACTCAACCAAAAACTGCATCAGGATGTCCTGGCGGGTGGCGCCCACGGCGCGCCGCACGCCAATTTCCCGGGTGCGTTCCTTCACGCTCACCAGCATGATGTTCATGATGCCAATGCCGCCCACAATGAGGCTGATGGAGGCAATGGCCAGCAGCACCAGGGTCATGGTGGCGGTGATGCCGTTGAACGTCTCCAAGAGGTCATCCTGGGAGCGCACCGTGAAGTCTTCCTGGTTGTTGTGACGGGAGAGCAGCACTTCGGTGATGTCCTCAATGGCCGGACGCGCATTGTTGCGGTCCCGGCTGCGCGCCAGCACCTGGGTGAGTCCCTCCAGGTTGAAAAGGTCAAGCCCGGCCTGCGCGGGCACGTAGACAATGTCATCCCAGTCAAAGCCAAACGTCTGACCCTTGGGGGCCATCACGCCCACCACGCGGAACGGCGCGTCTGAAATCTTGATGGTCTTCCCCAGCGGGTTCTCGTCACCAAACAACTGCTTCACCACCGTCTGGCCAATGATGCATACGTGGCGGCCGTTGAGCGCTTCTTCGTCATCAAAATACCGGCCGGTGGCCACCCTGAAGTTGCGCATCTCCGGGTAGGCGGCCCCGGTGCCCATGACCATGACGTCACGGCGGCGGTCCAGCACCCGCACCGTCCCACCACCAAACACCAACGGGCTCACCGCCTCCAAGGTGCGTGTGCGGTGGGTCAGCGCGTGGACGTCCTGCATGGTGAGCTTGCGCGGGCTGTTGAGCGGCGGCGGTCCCATGCCCTTGCGCGCGGTCTTGCCCGGAATGATCTCAATGAGGTTGCTGCCCAGCCCGGCAAAGGTCTCACCCAGGTACGCCTGCAGGCCGTCCCCCAGGCCCACCAGGAGGATGACGCTGAGCACGCCAATGACCACGCCCAACGTGGTCAGGAAGCTGCGCACCGGGCTGGCCCTGATGTTCTCCAGCGCCACGCCCACGTGGTCCACCACGTTCATGGTGGCGTCTCCACCGCGGCGCGCGGGGGATTGATGGCGTCTTCCACCACCGCGCCGTCCACCAGGGCCACGCGCCGCCGCGTGTATGCCGCCACGTCCGGGTCATGGGTCACCACCACAATGGTGGACCCGGAGGCGTGCAGCTCATCAAACAGCGCAATGATCTCCTTGCCGGTCTTGCGGTCCAATGCACCGGTGGGCTCGTCTGCCAGGAGCAGCGCGGGTGCGGTCACCAGCGCGCGGGCAATGGCCACGCGCTGCCGTTGGCCACCGGAGAGTTCATTGGGCCGGTGGGTCATGCGGCTTTCCAGTCCCACGCGCCGGAGGCTTTCGGCCGCGCGGGTGCGGCGTTCCCGGGCCGAAAGTCCCGCGTAGCGCAGTGGCAGTTCCACGTTCTCCACGGCGGTGGCGCGGGACAGCAGGTTGAAGTTCTGGAAGATGAATCCAATCTTGCGGTTGCGCACGGACGCCAGCTTGTTGTCACTGAGCTCCGCGGTCTGTTCACCGTCCAGCGCGTAGGTCCCCGCCGACGGACGGTCCAGGCAGCCAATGATGTTCATCAACGTGGACTTGCCGCTGCCGGAAGGGCCAATGATGGCCACATATTCGCCGCGCTGCACGGTGACGTCCACACCACCCAGGGCCACCACGCGGGTGTCTCCCACGCCGTAGACTTTTTGGATGCCGTGCATCTCAATGACCGGCACCGGCGCGGTGGACGTGGTCATGGCGCGGTGGTGGACGTGGCGGCGGGCGTCCCCGGCGGTGCGGGCCGTCCATCCTGCAGGCCGGCAAGTCCGGCGGGTGCTGTGGTTGCGCGGGTGAGCGGAACCGCACGGGCGCGCAGCCCCTCCTTCACGCCGGGGTCATTGGGCGCGTGGACCACGCGGTCGGCGGGCTCAAGGCCACCGGTGACCTCGGTGAGGTCATCATTGGACACGCCCACGCGTATCTTCTTGCGGGTGATGTTTCCCACCCCGGTGTCATCCACGTCCGTCACCACCAGCACGCTGCGTTCCAGCCCGCGGCCCTGCACGCTGAGCGTGGGCAACACGGTGACGCCGGTGACCACGCGTTCAATGACGCTCACGTTGGCCGCCATGCCCACCCGCATGGGCGGCGGGTCCTTGAGCTCCACTTCAATGCGCAACGACCGGGCCAGCCGCTCATCCCGTCCAATGGCCGGTGCCACCGTGCGTATGGTGCCTTCCACCTCCCGGCTGCGCAGGCTGTCAAACGCCACGGTGACCGGCTGGCCGGGTTGGATGCGGGGCGCGTCCACCTCGTCAATGGGCGCCTGGATGTACAACCGCGTGTCATCAATGAGGTCAAACACCGGAACCCCCGGCGTCACCTGCATGCCCACCGTCACAAACACATCCTGCAGCACGCCGGCAAACGGCGCCTTCATCTCCATGCGGGTCAACGCCAGACGCGCCACGCTCACACTTGCCTGCGCCTGCCGCAGTTGTCCCTGCGCCACCTTCACGCCGGCCAGCGCGCCGTCCCGCTCCACATCAAGCCGCTCCAGCTCCATGCGCGGCGCGCTGCCGCGCTCCACCAGCTGTGCGGTGCGGTCCCGCATTTTGACGGCGCCATCCACGCGGGTGCGGGCACTCTCCACACCGGCCTGCGCGGCCTCCACCGCCGCCAGCGCCTGCTCCAGGCGTGCGCGGGCGTCCCGCGGGTCCATGGTGACCACCACGTCATCCTTGTGCACCCGGTCTCCGCGGCGCTTGAGCACGCGCTCCACCGCACCCGGCGCCTCGCCACGCACCATGGTGCGCTGGTCCGGCGTCACCTCACCGGCGCTGGATGCGTTGATGATGAGCCTGACGTCTCCCTTCTCCAGGCCCACCACCGTGACGTCCACCGGCGGCTTGGGGCGCGTGAGCCACCAGCCCAGCGGTCCCACCACGGCGGCAATCACAAGCAGCGGGAGAAAACGTCTCATGGCGGGGCGGGTGCGTCCTTGGGAGGCGGTGGTTCTTCCATGCTGTAGATGACAAACGAGGCGTTGCGAAACAACTCGGGCAGCGCCCACGGCGGATGACGCACCCGCCGGACGGCAACGGTCACGCCCAGCCCGCGTGCCACCCGCAGGCCGTCCTGGGTGGACAGATCCCGGTCCAGCGGGTCCAGCCGTTGGAAGTGCCCAAACCCGCGAATCTCCCCGCGCTCCCAGCCATAGAGCTTGAGCTTGCCCATGAAGGTGTCCACGTAGCCGGGGTTGTGGAACAACGCGTTGCCTTCCTGTGTGTCCAGCGCCGGAATCTGGTTGGAGAACGTGCGCAGGCCCATTTGCGTCAACGGAACCATGACGCGTTGTCCGGGCTGCAGGTGGTCCCCGCACCAGTGTTGCACTTCACGCCACTCCACAAACGCGCCGCTGCGGGACTTGGCCAACAGCGTGACGCTGCGGCCTGCCAGGTGAAGTGCCGCAAGCAACACCGCGCTCTGAATAAGCACGCGGCGCGCCAGGCCGCGGTGTGGTCCTTCGGTGCGGCGCAGGTATGCGGCAACCACCGCGGCCACCGCAAAACCGGCCACCAGCCCCTCAATGAGGAAGAACGCGTGTGGCGTGGGGTCAGCGCTGTTGGTGGGCAGTTCCCGCGCGCCGGACCAGGTGAGCAACGCGGGCCAGCCCAATGCGCCAGCCACCAGCAGCAAGGCCAGATGGTTCACGCTGCGGCCCTGCCGGTACGCCTGGATCATCCACAACGCCGGGGTGAGCGTGAGCCAGTACGCATTGCGGTAGAGCGTGGAGAGCCCCAGCCCCATGAGCAGCATGACGCCGGTGGCGGCGGAAAAACGCGCATCCGGGAGATCCTTGCGGTCCAGCGCGCGGGTCAGTTGCAGGGCCGCGCGTGCGAGAAATGGGGCACCGCACAACGCCACCAGGAAGCTCATGCGCATCCCGGTGAAGCGCACCAATGTGGGCTGCGGCCACAATTCCACCAGCAGACCCGTGGCCATGCCCAGCATGAGCGCGGTCCACCCAAGGCGCGCCACGCCGCGCGCGTTGCCGCCGGGAAACAACGGGTGGCTCAGCGCGTACAACGGCCATGCCGCGCCCAACGGGAACAACAACAGCGTCCATTCCAGCACGCCCCATGTGGAGGGCCAGTGGTGCGCGGGAAACCAGTCCCTTATGGCCTGCACGTAGCCGTCCGGAACCGGCGCGCCCAACGCCCCGCTTTCTTTCATCCACACCAGCGTGGGGACGGCCAGCGCCAGGGACAACGCGCTGCCCGCACCCAGTTCCAACAGCCCGTGACGGTTGCGCACCGTGGACAGCACAGAGACACCCAGCGCCAGCATGAGGTGGCTGGCGTGCATGCCGTGGACGTTGAACAGCAGCCCGGCCCAGAAAAACGCCCACACCGTGCGGCCGCGCGCCAGCGCCAGCAGGCACACCAGGATGAGCACCTGCGCCAAGGCGCCGTGGGTCAGGTAGATGTCACTGACAATGTCCCAGGCAAACGTGGGGGTCTGCACGCCCAGGAGCGCGGCGGTCCACAGCCCGGCCACATCATCAGAAAACATGGTGCGGCCCAGCACAAAGCCCAGTCCAAGCGTGGCCAGGCGCAGCACCACAAACAGCACAAACAGCAACACCGGCAGCGGGACGTATCTGGAGGCCACGCCCACCGCGGGATAGAAGACGGTGGTGTAGGAACTGGCCATCTCCGTGATGAACGGGTCCTGCGCAAAGGCCGTGTCACCCGCCCACAAACGCATCAAAGGAATCTGGATGCCGTGGTTGATGATGCCCCAGGTGTATCCCTGGGTGAGGATGCTGCCAGCGGCAATGAGCAACAGCCACAGCCACACGCGCGCCGCTGGCAGCTGCGTGCCCAGCCACGGGCCGGCGGTGACGGCGTCCGGGGAGGGTGCGCCGCTCATGTCAGGGGGTGGTGGCTTATGGCCACGCGGTTGCCTTCAGGGTCCCGCGCGTAGGACGTGGCGGCGGTGCGGGACTCCACGGGGCATCCCGCGGTGGCCAGCGCGGCCTCCAGCTGGGGCCGTTCTTCCGCCGTCACCCGCAGTGCCAGGAGGAACAGACCTTGCCCCACACCTTCCACGCGCGCGCGGTCCGGGCTTGTGGCCGCCTCCACCATGAGCACGGCGCCGCCGCCAGCCTCCAGCCACACGCTGCGCAGCGTCCCGTCGGCGTGGTGGTGCCGGGTGCGCTCGGCCAGTCCCAGCACGTCCCGGTAGAAACGCGCCAGCGCGTCCACGTCCCGTGCCCCCAACGCCAGGTGGTGCAGCGCGCGGGCCACCTCAGAGCCAGCCGTGTTTGCGCAGGAGGTTCCCCAGCCGGCGGATGCCCTCCACAACCGTGGCGTCATCCTGCGCAAAGCTGATGCGGAAGAACCCGTGCGCGCTGGGCCCAAACGCCTCACCGGGCACCATCACCACGTCCTCTTCCTCCAGGAGCATCTCGCTGAGTTTTACCGACGCCACCGGCAGGTGCCGGAAGTTGAGCATGACGTAGAAGGCACCTTCGGGACGGGTGGGCGCGCGCCGGAGATGTTCGGAGGCAGCAGCCAGCGTCACATCCAAGCGCTTTTTGTAGATCTCCCGGTGGCGGAACAGCGCGTTGTGTTCAAACGCGGCCAACGCAATGTACTGGCACAGGCTGGCCGCACAGGTGGCGCACAACTGGTGGGCCTTGATGGCCGTGGAATACGCGTACTCCGGCAGGATGGCCCAGCCCACGCGCAGGCCCGTCATTGCGCAGTTCTTGGACATGCTGCCAACGGTGATGACGCGGTTGGAGTACGCCCCTGGCGTCGGTGCGGGCGCGTCGGTGTGGTGCAGTTCGCGGTACACCTCATCCACCAGGAGCGTGAAGCCGTGTTCTTCCGCCAGGGCGGCCAATGCGCGGGCGTCCTTGTCATTGAGCGCGCGGCCGGTGGGATTGCCCGGGGACACCACGCACACCAGCTTGGTGGCCGGCGTAAGCGCGCGGCGCACGGCATCTGCCCTCAGGGCAAAACCGTCCGCCGGGTCCATGGCAACGCTGACGGGGCGGCCGCCAAACAGGCGGGTGATGGGCGCGTAGATGTTGAACGCGGGGTCCATGATGAGGACCTCATCCCCGGGGTTGATGAGCGCCGCCAGGGAGATGAACACGGCCTCCTGGCTGCCCTGGGTGATGAGCACGCGGTCTGGATGTGCGCGCAGCTCCGGACGGAACGCGTTGATGGCCTCACGCAGCGGCTGCAGCCCCGCGTTGCGCGTGTATCCCTGCGGCCCGTTGCGGAACTTGCGAAGCCCGTCCTCCACCAGGTCCGTGTCCGGGTTGATGGAGGGTTCGCCCAGGCCCAGGTTGAGGGACGTGGGCCGTTTGCGGTCATTGAGCGCCCGGATGAAGGACGGCGGAATGTCCGCCAGCACCTTGTTCACCAACACGTTGTCCATGGCGCCCTCCTAGTCACGTCACACGCCGGGGCAAAGGTCCCGTGGACTCCACGCGCCGCGTCATGCCAGCCGCCCTTGGGGTGGGGCAACCGTCCGCTGCCACATGGCGGGGTGCATCTGGCAGGATGGAAGCCATGACGCCAATGATGCCGCTGACCGTGTTGATGGTGACCCTGGGTGCCTTGGTGGATGGGGACGAGCTTCGCATCAGCTGTCCGGCGGGGACGTACGTGGTGGTGGAGAGCGCCAGCACGGTGATCTGCCGTCGGGGGGCGCCGCCCACCGTCACCGCGGCGCCGGGGACCACGCCCACCGTCATCATCCAGAAGGCCGCCCCGTCCACGCCCGCGCCCACGCCAGCGGCCGGCCACGGGGGGATGGAGCTTACCGGGCTGCAAAGCGTCCCCGAGCTGTGCGGCCTGGCGGTGGACCATGAGACCCAGGAGAACACCGCTGAAGCGGTCTACCTGGCCGTGAGCGCCTGTGTGGAGGCCGTGGACGTCAACCCGCCCACCCGCCCCGCGCGTTGGCTGCCGGTGGCGGTGGAGGCGCAGGACAAGGGGCACAGCGTTCGCCTCCCGTTGGAGCCGTGGGCCGGCACGCTGCAGGGCTGCCTGTTGCGCAAGCCACCGCGCCTCCCGCGCGGCGCCAAGGGCAAAAGTTTCACCGCCTGGTACCTGTTGACGGCGTCACCGGGGGACCGCCCGGCGCCCCCGTCCTGCCTGGAGGGCCGGTTGACCCCGCCATGACGGCCGCCGCACTGCTCTTGGCCACCGCGCTGGGTTCCCTCACCGCGTTGGATGGCGTGGCGGTGGTCCTGGACCGCGCCCGGGGCCAAGGCCCCCACCCCGTGGCCCTGGTGGTGCTGGTGGAGAATGCCACTGCCGCCCCAGAACCCGCCGCGGTGGAGCGCCTGGCGGAACTGGTGCGCCAACATCCCAAGGTGCAGGACCTGGTGGTGCTGCCCACCGTGGTGGGGGACCCCGGCCGCCGCGCCCTGGCAGAGCTGGCCGCCGAACACGGTGTGGCCTACGTGCTGGTGTTGCGCGTGATGGACGGTGACGCGCCCGCCCAACTGGAACTGTTGGATGAACTGGGCGCGGTGTTGCCCGCGCGCCTCCCCGCCGCGGATGTTGGAACCCCACCGCCGCAGGTGACGCGCCAGGACATCACCTGGGCCGCCGAATCCGACGGTGCCGCCCGCATGGCCACCTACGTGGACGGCGCCTGGCAGGTCCATTGGTTCCCCGGCGTGGTCCCCGGTCTTTTTCCGCAGCGGCCGCGCGTGGTGGGCGGGGCGGGGGACGTGGTCCCGCTTGCCCAGGTGGCTGCCACGCCGGGAACCTCACCCCAACACCGGGCCAAACTGCTGGCCGCGGCCCGCGCGCAGCGGCGCGCAGACGTGATGCTGGGCTGGGCAGCGCTCACTGCGTTTTCCGGCGCGGTATCCGCCGTGGTGGTGCCGTGCGTGGGGGGCGCAATGGCCTGCGTGGGCAGCTTTGGCGCCGGCTGCTTCTGCACCGGTGACGTGTGGGAAAGCATCTACATCGGCGTGTATTCCGGCGTTGTGGTGGTGCCCGCCCTCACGCTGGCGGCGGCGGTTCTGGTGGGCGTGGCCACGCTGGCCTTGGTGGGCGCCACCGGGATTCCCGGTGTGTTTATGACGCTAAGCGCCGCAAACGGCCTGCGCCCGGCCGTCAACACCGTGGTGGGCCAGCACAACCGCGTGCTCGCCAATGGCCTGGGCCTGCCCCTGGATGAAACGGAAGCGTCTGAAGGCGGAACACCGACGGAAACACCCGCCGACGCAGGCTGATTGCGGGCTGCAGCCACCCCGTCAAGAACACCAGAGCCCCCGCCGTGGGCAAGAAAGCCACGGGGAGGCCCAGGGTGAAACGCATGTGCGGGGTGGTCCCGTTCACGCGCTCATGGAATCCAAAAATTCCTTGTTGGTCTTGGTCTGCTTCATGCGGGAAATCAGGAACTCCATGGAGTCAATCACGTTGAGCGGGTGCAGCAGCTGCCGGAGGATCCACACGCGGTTGAGGATTTCCGGCGGCAACAAAAGCTCTTCCTTGCGCGTGGCGGACTTGTTGATGTCCAGGCACGGGAAGATGCGCTTCTCCATGAGCTTGCGGTCCAGCACCATTTCACTGTTGCCCGTTCCCTTGAACTCTTCAAAGATGACTTCATCCATGCGGGAGCCAGTGTCGATAAGCGCGGTGCCAATGATGGTGAGGCTGCCACCTTCTTCCACGTTGCGGGCCGCGCCAAAAAACCGCTTGGGCTTGTGCAGCGCGTTGGAATCCACACCGCCGGACAGGATCTTGCCACTGGCCGGAACCACGGTGTTGTAGGCGCGCGCCAGACGCGTGATGGAGTCCAGGAGGATCACCACGTCCTTTTTGTGCTCCACCAGGCGCTTGGCCTTCTCAATCACCATCTCCGCCACCTGCACGTGCCGCTGGGCGGGTTCATCAAAGGTGGAGGAGATGACCTCACCCTTGACGCTGCGCTGCATGTCGGTGACTTCTTCCGGGCGCTCGTCAATGAGCAGCACCATCAACACCACCTCAGGGTGGTTGTGGGTGATGGCGTGCGCAATGTTCTGCATCATCACCGTCTTGCCGGCGCGCGGCGGGGACACAATCAACGTGCGCTGGCCCTTCCCGGTGGGGACCATGAGGTCCAGGATGCGGGTGGAGTACTCATCCGCGCGCCATTCCATGTTGAGGCGGCGCAGGGGATAGAGCGGCGTGAGGTTGTCAAAGAGGATCTTGTCCCGCGCGGCTTCCGGGGACTCCCCGTTGACCGTCTCCACCTTGAGCGTGGCGTAGTAGCGCTCGTTCTCTTTGGGCGGGCGGATGGTGCCGGCCACGCTGTCACCAGTGCGCAGGTTGAAGCGCCGCACCTGGGAGGGGCTCACGTACACGTCATCCGGGCCGGGCAGGTAGCTGTAGTCCGGAGCGCGAAGAAACCCGAAACCCTCCGGCAGGCACTCCATGACGCCTTCGGAATACAGCGTCCAGCCGCGCTCGGCCGCGCCCTGCAACAGGGCAAAGATGAGGTCCTGGCGCCGCATGCCGCCGGAGCCTTCCACGTTGAACTCCCGCGCCATCTTCTGCAGGTCGGTGATCTTCTTGCGCTTGAGTTCGGTGAGATTGAGAACGTTGTCCGACATGGTTTTCTTTCCTTGTGAGGTACCGGCAAGGTTGGGGCGGGGTCCCGCTGGCCACCCACCACCCGTTGCGGGCGGCAGGCTGAAGGGGGCAGCAAGGCAACCGCCTGGCCCGTCTTCCGGTTGCTGTTGGTGACGCTCCCCAGGGGTGAACCCAGGGTGCGCCTGGGCTTCTAGCGGTCCCTGCCCCATGCCCGTCAAGGCCTTGGGGCCCGGTTGGTTGACCGGTGGCCGTGGGGCGGCCCAAACCCCCCGGCGCGGGCAGCCTTGAGGCGGGAGAGCCAGATGAGGGCGGTGCTGGTGCAGGTACGCGGCAGGGTGCAGGGGGTGGGCTACCGGGCCGGGTGCCACCGGGCGGCGGTGGCCCAACAGCTCACCGGATGGGTGCGCAACCGGCAGGATGGCAGCGTGGAAGCGCTGGCGCAGGGGTCTGACGCCCAATTGGAGCGGTGGCTCACCTGGTGCCGCCGTGGCAGCGCGGCCGCGTCCGTGGAGTCCGTGGACGTCCAGGAGCACCCGGTGGATGCGGCCCTGACGCAGTTTGTGGTGGCCCCCACGGTGTGAGGGCGCTGCGAGCGACAGACTCAGGAATCCACGGCAAAGCGCAGCCGCTGGCGCAGCGTGGCGTATTCCTCGGAGAGCACAAAACCAAAGAGGTCCTTGAACTCATCCCGCTGGAATTTCTTGTCCAGGTCCGGCAGGTCCGTGGTGCTCAAAGACAGCCCCATATCCCGCGCGGTGAGCTTGATGGCCACGTCCAGGTCATTGGACAACGCCACGCCCGCCCGCAGGCGCGTGGCGCGGGTGGCGCGCAGGTACGCGGCGGGATCCCACTTCCCACGCAGGATGGTCTCCACCTCACCCACCGGTTCCACCAACGCCTTGCGGGTCCCGCGGGAGATGGCCTTCTGGATCTTGCGCGTGAGGTCCGCCACTTCAGCACCCGCCATGGCGGGGAACGCGTCATCCACCGCCGCACACGCGGCGTGGACAAACTCGGTCAACTGCTGGGGGCCCATCCCTTCCAGGATGTAGTGCCCCGAATACAGCGCCTCCAGGCGTTGCCCCATGAGGAAACGCTGCTCGCGCGTCTGGTGGCGTTTCACCACGTCACTGCCCACCACCAGCGCGGGCGGGTCCCCCGCAATGGCCGCCAGCTCCATGGTCTTCACCTTGGAGATGTAGAGGTCCAGGTTCTGGCCACCCAACGCGCGGTACATGTTGTCACACAGCCGCCGCACCGCGTCCGGGTTCTTGGGCGGAATCTTGTCCCCGCGCCCCACGCCGTAGGCCGCCGGGTCCGCCGGGAACACCTTGTGGAGCTCTGGTGCCAACCCGCGGATGAGGTCCCGCACCGCGCCGCGTTCCTTGGGATGCACCAGCAACATCTCGTGGTCCACCGCGGTGAGCGTGGCGTCGGACTCCTGGCGCACCTTGTTGCGGTTGTCCGCGTAGAAGAACTCTTCGGCCTCATTGCCCTGGCGCAGGAAGTGGAGCACCTCACACGCCATGAACTGGCGGTCCCGCTGCCGCTGCGAATCATAGATGCGCGCCAGGTCCCGGTAGCTCTCCACCCGCGCGGGCCGGGCGGCCAGCACGCGTTTATGCTCCTCCAATGCCAAGGCAAACGTTGCCGGGGTGCGTGCGTAGAGACCGGCCAGCATGGCGCGCGCATCCACGTTGTCCGGATCGCAGTCCACCGCCAGCTTCAGTTCGGTCATGCCTTTGTCCGGCATGTTCATGCGGTGCAGGTAGAGCAGGGCCAGCCGCAGGTGCAGGGCCGCCAGCCGCGGCCGGTCCGTCTTGGCGGTGGTGGCCACCATGGCCAGGTACGCCTGCTGCAGCCCCGCCACGTCGTTGAGCTTCTCCCCAAGCTCCACCATTTTGTCCATGGCCGGGCCGTGGTCCGGTTTGAACTCCAACACCTTGCGGTAGGCGTCCATGGCCCGCGCAGGATCCTGGAACCCCTCTTCCATGGTCTGCGCCAGGCGCAACAGGTGGCCTACGCGTGCGTTGGTGTCCGGGTCCCGGTCCGCCATGGCCGCCAACATCTCGGCCGCCTGCTGCCAGGCGCGCTGGGACACGTAGAGCTCGGTGAGCTCCCGGGCCAGCTCCATGTCCTGCGGTTGTGCCGCCAGGGCCGCGCCATAGTGCTGGGCCGCGCGCGTGACGTCACCCAGCCCGCGGTAGAGCTGGGCCACGCGGCGGTGGACGCCCGCGGCGGACAAGGCCTGTCCCGGTTCGGTCATCAACTGCAGCAGCATGGAGTACGCCTGCGCAGCCTCGGCGGGCCGGCCAGCCTTGTCATGCAACTCAGCCAGCAGGTTGATGGCGGGCTGGTGGGTGGGCGCCAGGCGCAACAGGCTG
>Ga0154020_10001076_pt1 | contig 33741 bp, 32 predicted proteins | sample Klosneuvirus_201_FD_109709 | JGI IMG/M metagenome (GOLD analysis project Ga0154020, IMG submission 109709) | Active sludge microbial communities from wastewater, Klosterneuburg, Austria - Klosneuvirus_20160825_MG | ecosystem: Engineered > WWTP > Aerobic digester > Activated sludge | place...
CGGACACAGCTGCAGCGCCTCGAGCGACTGCTGTTCGGGCCGCTGCGTTCAGGGCCAGTGCACCCCCAATTCGGTCAGCTGCGCGAGCTCGGGCCAAAGCTGCGGGCCCGCGGCGGCTTGCTGCAGCGGGCTCAGCTGCACGAGCGGACGCTGCGCCGTGCCGGCCGGCTCCTGCGAGGGCCAAGGCTGCTCCACCAGCTCCTGTTGCGGTGGCGCCTCGCATTGCTTGTCACAGTCGGGCGGCGTCTTCGTCTGGCAATGCCACGCCGCCTGCGGCCCGGCCGGGACCTTCTGTCAGGCCACCAGCGACTGCTGCGGGGGGCTCGTCTGCCAGGGCCAGCAGTGCGGCGATCCCACGCCCTGCAGCGGGAGGAGCTGTACGAGCGGAGGGGACTGCTGCGACCACGACGCCTACTGCACCAACGGAGCCTGCGCGCGCTCGTGTGGCTCGCGAGGCGCCGGCTGCGGCGATGACTTCGACTGCTGCTCCCAAAGCTGCGTCAGCGATCAGTGCCAGTAGCTCAGCGGAGAAGCTTGCCGTCCGAGAGCCGCACCCGCATCGAGGTGCGCTGGTCGTTCTTGATCGAGATCGATACCGTGCGCGAGATCTTGTGCTCGGGGTTCTCGAGGAGCACCCGGTGCTGGCCCGCGGGCAGTCGGACATGCGCCAGCGGCGTGGGTCCCAGCGCGCGACCTTGGACCGACACATAGGCCCAAGGGTCCGCGTCGATCGACAGCTCCCCAAAGCCCGCCTCCACCTCAGGGGTGGGCGCCGGTGCTTTGGGGCTGGTCCGGGGCTTCTTCGGGCCGCTCGAAACCGAGGCCGGGATCTGCGGCCCGTCGATCTCGGTGGGCAACAGCTCGATCGGTCGAGGAGGCACGAGGAGCGCCGCGCTGGGGCTAGGCGAAGCCGGCACCACCTCGGGCGCCGTCCGCGGAGCAGAGGACAGGGACGCGCCTCCGAGACCAAAGGCGAGGCCGAGGAGCAGCACCGCGCTCAACAGCACCCAGGATCCCGGCCCGCGCAGCCAGCGCGCCTCGCGCCGAGGGGCGACGAAGGCCACGGTCTGGGCCGCCGGCTCGACCAGCTCGGGGACGGGCACCCGCTGCCGCGCGGTCTCCGGGTCGGGCCGCGCGACGATCGTCGGATCCTTGCTATCCTCGTCGGCGAAGCTCGGATCGACCGTCGCGCGATCGACCAAGGTCGGCGCCTCCGCGTGCAGCGCCGCGACCGCCACCGCGCGCGCCGGAGGGGGCTCGGCGCCCAGGCCATGGAAAGTCTCGGTGGCCTTGGCCGGCGGGCGAGACTCCTTCTGCTGCTCGGTCCGCGCATCCCGGACCGCGCGCTGCTCGAGGACATAAGCCCCGAGCGAGGCCGCCGTCCCGGGTGCGTCAAAGGGCGCCAGGGCCGAGGAGAGCTCGGCCGCGGTAGCGAAGCGATCCTCGGGCCGCTTGGCCATGGCGCGCTCGACGATCGCCGCCAAGGCCGCCCAGCGCTCGCCCAGGATCGCGCGGAGCGGCTCGGGCGTCCCCTGCAGGATCCCTTTGATCATCGCCGGATCGTCGCCCGCGAAGGGCTTCTTTCCGGCCAGGGCCTCATAGAGCACGACGCCGATCGCGTAGATGTCGACCGCCGGCGTCGCGGCCTCTCCGGACAGGCGCTCCGGCGCGAGGTAGGCCATCTTTCCCCGGAGTACGCCGGTCTCCGTCCGGATCGCGCGGAGGCGCGTGCGGGCGATGCCGAAGTCGCCGAGCTTCACGGCGCCCTCGACGCTCAGGAAGACGTTCTGGGGCGAGATGTCGCGGTGGACCAGATCCAGCGGGTTGCCCGCGGAGTCGCGCGCGCCGTGGGCATAGCCCACCGCATCGGCCAAGCGGCGCACCACGTGAACCGCGCGGGCGACGCCGATGCCTCCGCTGGCCTTGGTCGTCTTCTCGAGCTCATCGAGGTCGAGGCCATCGACGTACTCCATCGCCAGATAGTGGGTGCCCTCGTGCTGACCGAAGTCGAAGACCTCCACGATTCCTGGGTGATCGAGGGTCTGGGCCAGCTCGGCCTCGTCGAAGAAGAGCTGCAGGAGATCCGGGTCGCGCGCCAGCTGAGGGAGGATCTGTTTGACGACGACGGTCGGTCCTTGGCCGCGCCGCGCCAGAAAGACCTCGGACATGCCGCCGACCGCGATCCGCTTGAGGAGCGTGTATGGGCCGAATGGAAGCTCAGGCACGACGCGCAGAACCCCGTGTAGAAGGTGTAGCAAAGGCGGCGCCTCTTCGCCTCCGCCGGTCGCGCGAGGGCTTCCAGGCCGGCCAGGCGGATGCTACCCACGCGCTATGAGCGCGGCCGGTCTGCTGTGGCTGCTGCTGGCGGCGCCTCCCGCAGCGGCGACCGACCCCGACGTCGCCCAAGGCCTCGCCCTGTTTGGTGCGCTAGAGTACGACCGAGCGGTCGTGGTCCTCGGCCGGGCCCTCACCAAGCCCGATCTCGCTGCCAGCGATGAGCGGAGCGCCCTCGAGGCGTTGGCTTTTTCCTACACCATCCTCGATGACGCCGTTCACGGAGCCGAGACCTTCGGGCGCTTGCTCGACCGCGATCCGAGCTTCGAGGTGGACGCCAGTCGCTCGCCCCGTCTGCGCGAGGGCTTTGCGCGGGCCAAGGAGGCCTGGCTCGCGGGCCGCCGGATCAGCGTAGTGCTCGATCCCGACCCGAGCCGCATCTCCCTGCGCCTCAGCGGGGACCCGGCGCGCATCGGAGAGGTCGTGGCCATCGATGAGGCTGAGCACCTCGAAGGCCTGCGCTGCGAGCGGCAAAGCTGCGTCGGAACCCGGCCTCCGCGCCCCTTTCGGATCGAGGTGCGTGACCACCGCGGGGCGCCGCTGGCGAGCGCGGGGCCTTTTGCTGGCGCTCTGGTGGAGGAGGCGCCCTTCCCTTGGTGGGCCTACCTCGCGATCGGCGCGGGCATCGTAGCGACGGGCGCGATCGTGATCGGCGCGGCCCTGCCCCAGACCGCGCCAAACGGGAGCCTCGGTCGTTTCGAGCTCCCGTGAGCGGGCCTCCTGATTAGAGCCAAGGGCCTAAGGCCGCGCGATCGCCAGATCATCGAGCCGGATCCGCACCGAGCCCCCCAGGCCGGATGCCGGCGCGCTGCCCAAGACGAGGCCGACCAGGCGTGTCCCGGCCGCAGCGCTCAGGTCCACCACCCACTGCTCCCGCACCCCGAGCCGCCGCCCCACCGCGCTGCTGGGGCTGATCGGGCGGCCGGTCGAGCGATCCTCGAGCCGCAGCGCCTCGGCCGTCGCCCCGCTGCTGAGCTCCACATCGACGCCTACCGCGGTGACGGCGGAGCCCGCCTCGAGCTCTAAGGTGAAGACCAGCTCATCGCTCTCGGCGAGCAGCAGGTTGAGCACCGCCACCCGCGCCAGGGCTCGCGCGCCGGTGGCGCTCAGGGTGGCGCCGAGGAGTGCGGAGCGGGCGCCGGTCAAGGGATGGTCCGCCGACACCTCCGCCGACAAGCCTCGCGCTCCGAGGTTACCGACGAGGGGCAAAGGACCAAGCTCCCCTCCAGGCTCACCGGCCTCAAAACCCGTGGAAAACAGGGTCCGACGGCCGGGGAGGTCCGCCAAAGTAGCGGTGAGCACGAGCCCGCGGCCGAAGTCGGCCGGGATCCACGCCGAGCGCGCGATCGCCCGGGTCCCGGCCCAGGCCGTGGCCGCGAGCTCGAAGGCCCCCTGGTAGCAGGTGCCGGGCACCACGGTCAGCGTGGCCGGCAGCGGAGCGGCTGGGTAGCGCACGCTGGCGTTGGCGCAGCCCATCGCCCGGGTGTCCACGCTGAGCGCGTCGAAGTCTCGCCCCGCCTCCAAGAACGGGAGATCGGCGTCGGCGATTTGGAGCTCGAGGTAGGTCTCGGAGCAGCCGAGCGCCCCGAGCAGCAGCGCACAGAGGCCGATCCGCGCCGCGCCCACCCCCGCTCCTTACCGGAGGCTCCCGCCGGCCGCTACCTTGACCCACGCGCCCAGCCGCGATTGCCTGAGGCCCGCGTGGCCGGACACACCGATCTGATCGTCACCGATCCGCGCTCGGGTCAGGTTCAGTTTCGCGCCTACCGCGTGCAGGTCGTAGAGGGCCCCGACGCAGGCCGGGAGGCCCGCCTCGAGCGGGGTTCGTTGGTCGTGGGCAGCGCGGCGGACGCCGATCTTCCGCTCCAAGACGGGGCGGTCTCGCGGGCGCACCTGAAGCTGGTGCCCTTCCCCGACGGGGTGGAGGTCACCGACCTCGAGTCGAAGAACGGTACCTACAGCTCGGGGATGCGGGTGCTGCGCGCGCGCCTGGCGCCCGGCGCCGAGATCACGCTGGGGCGGACCACGCTGCGCATCTCTCCGATCGATCGCGACGCCGACGTCGAGCCGAGCGCGCACACCCGCTTCGCGCTGCTCCATGGCCGAAGCCGCACCATGCGGCAGCTCTTCGCGGTGCTGGAGCTGGTCGCCCCGCGCGACGTACCGGTGCTGATCGAAGGCGAAGCCGGCACGGGCAAGACCCGGACAGCGCGCGCCATTCACGCCGAGAGCCTGCGCCGAAGCCGACCGCTGCGCGTGCTGGAGGCCGAACAGGCCACCGAGGCGGACTTTCTCGGGCAGGTGGGCGATGAGACCCTCCTCATCCGCCGCGTCTCCGCACTACCTCCACCGAGCCAGCGCGCCTTGGCCAGCAGCCTCGACGAGCGCCGCTCGGATCTGCGGATCCTGGCCACCACCCACAAAGACCTGGAGAAGGAGGCCAGCCAGGGCCGCTTCGATCGCGCGCTCTTTCTGCGGCTGGGCGTGGTCCGTGTGCGCGTACCGCCGCTGCGGGACCGGGCCAGCGACCTCCCCATGCTGATCGAGGACATCCTGTCCGAGCTGGGCCGCCCCAGCTTCGAGCTGGGCCCGAGCGACCTCGGCCGACTGCAGGCCTACGCTTGGCCCGACAACGTGCGCGAGCTGTACAGCGTCATTGAACGAGCGGTGTCCCTGGAGAGCCCCAGCTCGCCGCTCAGCCCGCCCGCCCAAAAAGGCGCCGGAGAGTCCGTGGGGGCCGATCTACCCTACAAAAAGGCCCGTTCGCAGATGATCGAGGCCTTCGAGCGCGAGTATGTGCGCGGCCTCCTCAGCAACCACGACGGCAACATCTCCCAGGCCGCCCGGGCCGCTGGGATCGATCGGGTGTACCTGCACCGGCTGATCAAGAAGTACGAGCTCTGAGCCGGCTCGCGAGGGCGCAGCAGCCCAATTCGAGCGACCACCGAAGTCGCAAGCGTTGGTTGGCGCTCTAGAGTTCGATCCACCCGATCCGCGTGCGTACGACGTCCTCCACGCTGAGCCCCCGTCGCTCCCGCGGATAGCCGAGCGCGGTCCCATACACCCGGCGCCCGTCGATCTCGCTGTCTCCCACGATGTGCGAGTGACCATAGACGGCCACCCGCACCTTGGAGCGCGCGCTGATCACGCGGCCGAGGCCCTCGCTGCCCATGAAGGCGCAGAAGAACTCCCACGGCAGGGTCCCGGTCCGGTAGACCACCTGGCGATACGGTTGGTGGTGCGTGCAGGCCACCACCGCGCGCACCGCGGGATCGGCCTCGAGGCGATCCAGCGACACGGCCAGCTCGGCCTCCATGATCGCCGCGACCTCCGCGTCGTCCATGCGCGCGCCGTCCGGCTGACGGAAGGCCACCAGCGCCGCGTCCGACCATTGAAAGGCGCCATGCCGCTTGGTCCGCAGCGCAGCCAAGCCGACCTCGGTCGTCACCCACGGCTCGGCGAAGGAGTAGTCGTACCACCCGGCGCTGCCCGCCAGCCCGACGCCGTCGAGCACCAACGGTTCGGCTGGCAGATAGTGCGCGCCGGCGGCGACCGCGATGTCCCGCAGGCGGACCCGATAGCGATCCCAGCTATTGAGGTCGGTGCGCTCCTCGAGTCCTGGCACCCGGGACCACAGATCGTGATTGCCCGGCACATACGCCACCCGTGGGGCCACCGCGCCAAAGGCCAGGAGCGCGCGCTCGATCCGCTCGTCCTCGTGGGAGATGTCGCCGTTGACGACCACCACGTCCGCGCCGCGCGTGTGGATCTCGGCCGCGAGGCGCACCACTAGCTCGCGGTTCTCGGCGAAGTCGGTGTGAAGATCAGAGACCGTAGCGATGCGCAGCAAGCCGGGCCTTCACTTCTTAGCCTTGGGCGGGGGGACCGGCTTGAGCGCCGGGAGCTTCAGCGTCTTTCCGGCCTTGCCGTGCTCGGCCCGCGCGTCCTGGATGTCCTTGAAGAGCTGGCCGCTGGTGGACTTGAGCCCCTCCCAGTCGGGCTGCTTGGCGTCGTCCTTCTTTCCCTCGGAGCCGGCCTGCGGAGCGATGTCGGGGTTGTCGTCGTCGACCTTGAGCCCTGCGGTCTCCTTCTTGTAGTCCGCCTCGAGCTTCTGAACGCTGCCCTCGACCCGCTTGAGGGCCTCGTCGAGCTTACCGAAGACCGCGTCGGACTTGGCGTCGTCCTTGAGCTGGCTGGCGCGAAACGCCGCGCTCTTGGCGTCCTGGGCGAGCTTCCTGATCTCCGCCAAGGTGGTCTTGCCCAGCTCGACGTCGAAGACCTTGGCGGTGAGCACGTCGTAGAAGAGCTTGGTCTCCTCTTCAGCCGCGACCAGGAGGATGCCGGCGCGCACGTGGTGCGGCCCGGGATCTTGAGCCAGGGCGGCGCCGGGAGCGAGCAAGCACAACGCGAGGAGCGAACGGCGGACGTAAGAAGTCAGCATGGAGCCTGTGATTAGCGGATCAGGCGACGGCTGTCACCGCTCCTTTACCCGCCCGATCCGAGCGTGTTAAGGCCCCACCGATGATCCGTTTGGTCACGACCTGGCTCCTCTTGAGCGCGGCACTTCCGAGCGCCGCCGAGGGTTGGCGCGCCAAACAGCGAGAGCAGGTGAGCGCCCAAGGGAATAAGCCGGTCGTCACGGAGATCAGCTACCGCGACGGCAAGCTGCGCATCGACCAGGGTCCGATCTCTTCGCTCTTCGACCTGAGGAGCGGCCGGCTCACCGTCTTGAACCACCAAGAGAAGAGCTTCATCACCGACACCTTCGAAGAGCTGGCCAAGGTCCGGGACACGCTGATCACCAATACCCGCCGCCAGCTCCCCACGCTCCCGCCCGAGCTCAAGAAAGACCTCGAGGCCAAGCTGAAAGAGTACGAGCGCCGGGACCTCGGCCTCCCCAAGGCCACCGGCAAGAAGCTGACCGTCGGCGCCTTTTCCTGCGAGGAATACCGAGCTCAAAGCACGGGCAATGACACCACCCTGTGCGTCGCCAAGGACGTCGGCGTGAACCTGGCCGACTTCGCCAAGCACGGGACCGCGGTGGCGGCGCGACTGCACAAGCTGCGGATGGGCGGCTCAGAGGGCCCCGGTGGCGCGGCGCTGTTCGAGGTGGCCAAGTACGGCTTCCCCGTGAAGTCCTCGAGCAAGGTGACGCTCTCCGGCCAGGTCTTCACGACCGAGACCGAGCTCCTCGAGATCACAGCCTCGGAGGTGGCGCCCAGCGAGTTCGAGGTGCCCAAAGGCTACCAGGCCAAGAAGCTCCCCGACCTCCAGCCCCCGGCGGCGATGCCGCGTTAGGGAGAGGCGTTCAGGTCGACCTGTAGGGCATCTGGGGCTCTGTACTTGCTCTGGGCGTGGGCAGTCTGTCCGAGTCACGCTTCGCGCGCCAGCCACCTCGCGCGAGGACGCGCGGGGGGAGCTTCGATTCGAGCCTTTCGCAGGAGGCGCCTAGGCTAGGACCCGGTCGCCTTGCTGGCTTCGGCGGTCGTCTCGTCGGTCTCGATGTCGAGATCGTCGTCGACCAGCATCGGAGCATCTCCTCCGCCGCCGACGCCATCGACGATCCGCGCGACCAAGGCGTCGAGCGCGCGCTTGCGAGCCGCGGCCAAGACCCGCTCGATCTCTCGGGGGAGGATGTAGATGAAGACCTCGGTGTCCGGGTCGGTGTTGGCGGCCTCGCCGCTGACCTCCGAAGCCGGCACCTTGAGCGCCAGGACCCCGCCTTGGGCGATCTGCTCCAGCGCGATCTCGAGATCTCTTACCGGCTGACCGATCGTCAGCGTGACCTGGGCGAACTTCTCCCGGTTCGCCAAGAAGATCTCTTCGGGGTCGAGCAGGCCGATGGCCCGGACCGGGAAGGGGCTGGCATAGCCGGCGACCCGGCGCTCCGGCGGCACCTCCAGGCCGACGTTGTCATAGCCGAGGAGCTCGGCCCGCAGGCCCCGCTCTCGAACCAGGTCGAGCGACGCCTCCGCCAAGGCTCGACCGAGCTCCAGCATCTCGACCAGCGCGGGCTCGCGCTGCTTTCGGATCATTTCCGCCGCGCGGCGGACAGCCTCGTGCCCGAGCACGGACTGCAGCGCGATCTTGGCCTGTCTGTCGTTCATCAGTATGTCTGTTCTGCCAGGACCTGGTCGCCGCGAGAGTAGACCCGAAGGCCGACGAGGTCGACCGCGACCCCACGAACAGCGGTGTCTCCCTTTCGCTCAAAAGCCCACGGTTTTCCAGGTCGAAATAGGAGTTCGAGCCGCACCATGCCCCTCTTGAGCTCCCGTTCGAGCGCGTTTTGGTCGCCGTCCTTGGGGACTGGGATCCAGACCGGCATGTTCTTCACCATGGGCTGCCCGTCCTTGGTGAAGCTACCAGGCTTCCCGAGCGTAAAGCCGAGGTTTCGATCGCTCAGAAACGGCGTGAAAAGCATCCGATACGCGTTTCGCTTGGCGTCCCAGCCGTTGAACTGGAAGCGCTCGGAGTCCTCCACCGACACAAAGTAGAGCTTCCCGGCTTTGGCGCGTCGCACCCCTTCGGCTCCGAGCTCGCAGCCCTTCTTGTCGAAGCCGGGATCCGCGCTGTTGCAGTCGCCGAGGTACTCCTCGAGGAAACGGCCGAGATTCTTCACCGGCTCCGCGTCCGAGCGCTGGCCCGAGTAGGGCGCAGCGCCGAGGGAGGTCGCCAGGGCGATCCAAGGGATGAGCGACATCGAGGGCGGACGATACACCGAGGCCCTAGGGGCTGTCTCCAGCCCTGCCCGGTCCGGGTCCCAGTACCGGTCCCGATCTGAATGTCTCGGTCGTCCTTCCCGAAGCCCATCGCGAGGCTGAAGTAGGCCGGGAGCGGGGAGCGCGGGCCGAAGGTGCCGTGATGACTGGCCCAAACCCCTCAGTTGGGGATCTTCGAGGTCGGTTCCTCGTCCTTGACGTCGACCCAGGTGATCGGCCGAAAGAGCACTGCGGCCAGACAACGCGCCACGTGCCGCGCTTCCGCCTCGCTCTGCCAGGTCCCGAGGTCGAGGAGCACCCCGCCAGCGCGCCGGAGGCGAAGGAAGGTCCCGCGTGGATCCCCCATCGTCACTTCGACCCCCTCGAAGTCATCGAAGCTGGCCCCCGAGGTTCGGGCCCCCACCTCCTGCGTCGCTGGATCGAGCGCAAAGACGTTCACCCAGCGGGTGGATTGCTCCACATGGATTGCGGCCAAGGGGGTGTGGATGAGCACCGAGCCGTCATTGAGCACGAGCGCGCGCATTTCGCGGGTCCTACCGAAGTTGCGGGAGCGCGGCCCAGACCTCTATGGTCGGTCCGTTGCACGAAGCTCCGCGCGATACGCCGGATGACTTAGCCGAACGCTTTCGCCAACTCAAACCCTTCGACGACGCGGAGGTGATGTTGGTGAGGGCCCTGGTCCGTCGACCGGAGCGATTGTCTCGTCCCCACGAGAACATCCTCCGGGTGGCGCTGAACTTGGCACGTCTGTGGGTGCTCAGCGTAGAGCGCGAAGAGCTGGTCATCGGCCCGACCCTCGGCGGCTTTCGAGATCGGGTGCGTCCCCTGGTGCAGGCCATCGCCCGGGGCGGGGAGGAGCTCGACCCCGCTCCGCTCGGACGGGAAGCCGAGGACCTCCTGCCTCATCTCAAGGAGGCGCGCGGGGCGATCCTCTCGCGCCACACCGGGCGCCTCCTGGCCAGCGACCTCGACCGCGAGCTGACGAACAAGGCCTTGGTGTTGGTGCTCGGCGGCGGTGGCGGTTGTGGATACGTCCACCTGGGGACCTTTTCGGTGCTCGAGCGCCTCGGCGTGGTCCCCAAGCTCATCGTTGGGAGCAGCATCGGCTCCATCCTCGGCTCCTTTCGCGCCCGCGAGCTGCACTACCGCGACTCGATGGTCCGCGCGGTCATGCACGGCCTCACTTTCAAGAAACTCTTCCGCGTGCTGGAGGTGGAGAGCCGCTACGGGATCCCCGGGACGCTCCGGCTCTATCTGCGCAGCGCCCTGTCGCGCTTCTTCGTGTCCCAGGACGGTAGCCCGCTGCGGATGAACGAGATGACCATCCCATTTCTGTGCGTGGTCACCGGCATCCGGAGCGAGCTGATGAAGCGGGAGATCGTCGACTACGAAAAGGCCTTCGCCCGGGAGTTTCGCCGCGGGCCCTTGGGCGCCCTGCTCCATCTCAAGGACCTGATCACCAGCTGGACGCAGCTGATGGGCGATCTGATCGCCACCCAAGGCGCCGTGCGCCCGATCGCCATCGGGGGCGACGGCGAGACCAGCGACTTCGACGTGCTGGACGCGATCGGCTTCTCTTGCGCCGTTCCCGCGCTCATTCACTACGACATCCTCCGCGACGACCCCCGCATGGACGCGCAGATGCGGGCGCTCTTGGCGCGAAACCAAGTCGATTACCTGGTCGATGGCGGCGTCTCCTCCAACGTTCCAGCGCGCTTTGCTTGGGAGAACGTGCAGCGCGGGCGGCTCAAGACCCGAAACGCCTTCGTGCTCGGGCTCGACTGCTTCGCTCCGCAGCTCCGCCGCAACACGCTCTTTGTGCCGGTGCAGCGGATCGCGGCCGAGAACGTGTCCCGCGACCGGCCCTTCGCCCAATCGCTCTTCGTTTACCGGCGCGTGCTCTCTCCGGCCTCGCTGGTCCCGGGGGAGAAGAGCATGCGGACAGCGATCCAAGACGGGACGAGCGAGTTCGGCCAGGAGGGCCCCTTCATCCAGAAGATGCTCGAGCCGCTCAACCCGGTCGTCTGAGGCCTCCGCGACCCCTTTTGGGGCCCCGATCAACCCGCCTCCCTCCCGTCGTAACAAAAAATTTACAAAAACCTTCGACCAAGCGAGGTGGGCAAACGAACGGTGGTTACCCCTCAACGCCCACACTTCATAGGGCACTTCCGGGGCAGTGGAACACCGTGATTGCGCCCACCAAGCGTCACATCGGTCAACCGTCGTACATCCTCAAATATCTGAATTCATTGGTCTTTGCCGATACCGTAACGCACCACGACGACGCAACGAATGTTCCACGCAGAGAACCAGAAAAATGGAGCGATTTCGAAAGGATACATGTAGGCCTCTAACGCAACTGTTACCACCAGAGGGGGCGTTGACAGGTCGGAAAGCAACTCGATATCGCTGATCCCGTCCGTGAGATCGCGAGCTTACGGGGTGAGTATTCAGGCGACAGGGCCGTGAAACGATCCGAACAAAGCTCGCCGCATTTGCTTAGGGGAGGACGGGTAAATGACCAACCTACTGCAGCGTTTTCAAGACATCGATGACCGGACCGAGGAGCTCAGGGATCTCGCCGATACACACGGCGACCTATGGAGGGATTTCCTGGGCAAGTTCGAGCTCTCCTGGATTTACCATGAGAACGCCCTCGAAGGCATCGTACTGACCCACGCCGAGCTGACCTCGGCGCTGAAGGGCCGGCCGATCGCTCCGGACACCTACAACACGATTCGGAGCCTCAAGGTCGCGGTGAACACCATTCGCAAGGAGGCCTCCGCGACGGGCGGCCCGATCACGATGGAGCTCGCTACCCGCCTCCACGACCTCCTGGGAGCCTCAGACCCCAACCTCGAGGCCAACCGCTACCGCAAGATCATCCCGCTGCACCGGACCTACTTCCACGACATCGCGCAGCCGCAGAACATCCTCCCGCGCTTCACGAAGCTGATGGACTGGGCCGTGGCCAACGACCCCGAGGACGAGGAGGCCGTGCGGTTCGCCGCTCACCTCCACCACGAGTTCATGAGCATCTTCCCGTACACCGAGCACACCGGAAAGGTCGGCCGCTTGCTGGTCAACTACATCCTGCTCCGCCACGGGTACATGCCGGTCATCCTCCACGGCTCGGAGCGGCAGCGCTACTACGACGTGCTCCGGCATGGGTCCAAGGACATGGAGTCCTTCCTGACCGAGATGATGATCAACTGCATCGAGAACGGCCGCACCTTCATCCAAAAGGCGCTCGAGGAGCGCGAGAAGGAGAAGGTTCGTCGTCTGGTGGCGGTCTCCTAAAGGCTGTCTTCAGCCCCACCCGGTCCGGGTCCCGGTACTGGTCGCGGTCCCGATCTTCGCCCGCGTGGGCCTTCGGGAGGGGCCGAGTCCCCGCAATTCATCCGGGCCGAACCCTGTCCGAGGCTGCTAAGCTGCCCACTTTGCAGCGGCACACCCTCCTCACCCTCGACTTTCCCCCGCTCCAGGACGGCGGCATCGCCCGCTGGATGGACGAGCTTGCGCGCGGCCTCGCCGAGGCTGAGATCCCAACCGCGGTCCTCACCCGCGGAAGAAAGCCCGCGGCCCTGGCCCACGACGCGGCCTACCCGGTCCCGGTCACACGCCTCTATGGTCACGGCTGGGTCCAGCGCCATCGCCTCTACCTGCGGGCCTACGGGCCCTTCCTCGGGCGCACGCTGGCCGGGGGGGTGCTCCACGGCGCGACCTACTCGATGCTAGCGCCGCTCTTGTCGCGGGCCCGCGGCCTGGGCGCGACAACGCTCTGCTACGTGCACGGCCTCGAGCTGGTTCGCGCTGCTGGCGTTGAGCGGGAGCTGCTGGCGCAGACGCTCGGCGGCGCCGATCTCGTGGTGGCCAACAGCGCCCGGGTCGCGCGACTCGCCGCAGAGCGCGGAGCGAGGCCCGAGGCCCTCCTCGTGTTGGCACCGGCGATCGATCCCGCGCGTATCGCCCCCGTGGGTCCCGATCTGCGGGCGCGCTGGGAGGTCGGCGATCGTCCGCTGATCCTGAGCCTCGGGCGCTTGGTCGCCCGCAAGGGCCAGGACACGGTGTTGCGCGCGCTGCCTGAGCTGCTGCGGAAGCTCCCGAACCTCATCTACGTCATCGCGGGGAAGGGCTCCGATCAAGCCCGCCTCGAGGCCCTGGCGGGCGAGCTCGGCGTGACCCCGAACGTGCGCTTCGTGGGCTTCGTCCCCGAGGGCGATCTGGCCGCCGCCTACCGCAGCGCCGATGTCTACGCGATGATCGCCCGCGAGGGCGACGATGACCTGGAGGGCTTTGGGATGACGTACCTCGAGGCCAACAGCGCCGCGCGCCCGGTGGTGGGCGGGCGCTCGGGGGGCACCGAGGACGCGATCGTCGACGGAACCACCGGCCTCCTGGTCGATCCGATCGATCCCCGCGAGACCACCGCGGCCTTGCTCGCCCTGCTCGGCGATCCGGAGCGCCGCCGGGCGATCGGCGCCGCCGGGAGGCGGAGGGTCGAGTCAGAGATGTCCCGCCGCTCCATGGTGAAGGCGCTGTTGTCCCGGCTCGAGCAGCGCGCGGTGGCTCCCCGCAGGCCCTCCGGTTCCCCTCCCCGCGCCTGATGATTGACCATCGAGCTGGCTCGTGGTGGCCTTCCTCGAGATGGCGGTGATCGAGACCGGCGCGTGCATCGAGCCCTTCCTCGATCCCGTCGGCCAGCTGCCCCTGCTCGGCGTCAGCTTCCACGAGCTCGCAGAGCAGGAGGTCGAGGCCTCGGGCGTAGAGGCCCGACGGATCACCCGAGCGGACCATGCGATCGCCACCGCCGCCTTGATCAAGGAGCTCGCTGAGCGCGCCCAGGGCGCCGGCCCCTGGCGTTTGACGGTGCCAGCGGACTCGTCCCTGGGGCACCTCAGCCCGGGCCGCAGCGAGCCCCCCCAGGCCGGGACCTTGGCCTTCGATGTCTTCCTCGACGCGCCGGTGGGTGCGGGGCTGGAGGAGCTGCGCCAGCGGGCCAAGCCGGTGCTGGTCTCCGGACCGACCCGGCTGTTTCGGCGCGAGCTCGCCCGCCTGGGCCCCGCACCCCACCACCTCGAGCTCCCCGATGACGCGCGCATCGCCGCCCACGTCGAGCACTGGATGCACCTCTTGTGGCTGGGGCCGTTGCTCATCCCCGCGCTCAAGCAGCGGCGCGGCACCACCTGGCGCCGGGGGCAGGTCCACCGCTCCTGGGTGGCGCCCGGAGCGAAGATCCACCCCACCGCCTACGTCGAAGACTCGGTGATCGAGGCCGACGTGCAGATCGGCGCGGGCTGCTCGATCCGCCAGAGCTATCTCGGGGCGGGCACGCGCCTCGGCGACTTCACCAAGGTCGTGCGGTCGGTGATGGGCCCGGCGACGCACACCTTGGCCGATGGGACCTTCATGTACGTCGTCAGCCTGGGCGAGGGAACGTTGACGAACCTCCTGATGCGCGACGTCTTGATCGGACGCCGGGTGTTTTTGACCACCGGGGTCATCTTCTGGGCCGACGATCTCGGCCGCGAGATCTTCGTCGAGCAGCGCGGCGCCCGCATCGGCACGGGCCGGCGGGTCCTCGGCGGCGCGGTCGGCCACGGTTCAGTGCTGGGAGCGCGCACGATCGTCGCCCCGGGCGTGGCCCTGCCCAACCGCACGACGGTGGTCATGCGGCGCGATGAGGGCGTCACCAAGATCGAGGCGGTGTCGCCCGGCACGCCGTTGTGCTGGGACGACGCTCGCCTCGTCCCCTACACCCAGCTCCGCCCGGGACACGTGCCCGATGAGATCGCCGCGATCCACGAGGATTCGAGGGCCCCGCGATGAGCCGCCCCAAGGCCTTCATCCTGCCGACCGCCACTCGCATCGCGCCCTTTGGCGATGCGGTGTCTGAGGCCTACTTCACCGACGAGACCATCCGAGAGTCGCAGCTGCGCGCGCTGCGCTACGCCGGGTTTGAGCCGGAGGCCACGGCCAGCGTCGCCGAAGCGATCGCCGCGGCGCAGACCGAGAGCCAGCCGATGCTCTTTCTGCTCGATCGAGTATTCCTCACCGAGAAGGCGGCCCGCGACTTCGTAAAGCAGGCCAGGAAGAAGAAGCGCCTGCCGGCCGCCTTGGCGCTGCCGATCAACGCCTCGGTGGAGTACACGCTCCCGCTGCAGGACGTCCTGGTCGACCACCATCGCGTGGTCCATGACGTCATCCTGACCGACGCCGCGCACCTGCCCGCGCACGACGCGGACGCCGTGGCCTGGATCCGCCGCTTTCGCGAGGACGCGCTGTTCGTCGACGTCTTGATGCGCGAGGTGGTCATCGAGGCCCCGCTCCCGGTGATCGGCGAGCGCAAAGGCGCGGTCCTGCGTTACCCGCTCACCTCGACCTTGGTGGTGAGCATCGAACACTGGACGCACATCTTGTGGCTCAACCAGATCGCCTTTGGCGTCCGGTGGATCGAGCTGGTGCGGCGCCGGCCGTTGTGGGCCGCCTGGCGCGCCGCCACCGCCTTCTCGCTCGACGCGGAGCGGATCCTGATGCGGCTGGTCTCAAAGGGGAAGAACGTCCGCGTCCACCCCACCGCCACCTTGATGGGCTCCATCATCGGCGACAACGTCACGATCGGCCCGCACGTGACGGTAAAGAACTCCATCGTCGGCGCCGGCACCACCCTGCTCGACCACAGCGCCTTGGTGAACTCGGTCGTCGGTCAAAACAACCTGATCACCGAGAACACCTTCATGGTCAGCACCGTGACCTATCCCGACGCGACGGTGGGCAACTACAAGCTCCAGGTCTCGCTGATCGGGCGCGGCGCCTACGTCAACGCCTGGGCGGGCTTCGTGGACGCGAAGTTCGTCGGTCACGTCGCGGTCGCGCACCGGGGCGGGCTGGCCAGCACCGAGCGGCAGTTCTTGGGCTCGGTCGTCGGACACCGCGCGCGGGTGGCGGCCAAGGTGCTCATCCACCCGGGACGCGAGATCCCCAACGACGCGCTGATCGTCATGCGCCCCGACGAGGTCGTCTCTACCATCCCCGCCGATCTGGTGCCGGATCGGCCCATGGTCCGTGACGGAGGCACGCTGGTGCCGCTCGGCGCGGAAAGGAAGGGCAATCCGTGAGCCCGTTGGCCCTCGTCATCAGCCTGACGCTCGGCCTCGCTGCCGAGGATCGTCCCGCGGTCTACCACCCCTCCGACGTCCGGCAGATGCAGGTCCTGGCCGCCGTGCTCAAGCGCCGGGTCGCGTACTTCGAGCTGCAGCTGCGGATGCAGAAGAAGGGTGAGCTCCTCGACCCGAGCCGCGACGGCTATGGTGCGGTGATCAGCGCGCATCGCATCGTCGCCCCGAGCTTCCTCTTTGAGGACGTCGAGCGCATCACCGTCGTCGGGCCCCGCGGGCGGACCCCCGGCAAGCTGGTGTTGAGCTCCCCCGATCGGCGGGTCGCGCTGGTCGAGACCGAGGCGCCGCTCGAGAAGATCGGGCTCGAGCCCTCGGCCCCCGCACCGCCGGAGAGCCGCGCGCTCGACAAGTTCGCTTTTGCGCTGGTCTCGACCACCCCCGACGGCGACGTGCTGGTCGGCACCGTCACCGATGACGGCAGCGCTCCCGAGCTGGAGGGCCACGTCCGAACGACCCTCCGCCTCTCCGCTGGAATGCCGGTCTTCGATGAATCGGCCCGGCTCCTCGGCTACGCCCGCACCGCGGTGTGGGATCATGAGAAGACGCTGCTGGTGACGCCGGCCCAGGTAGAAGCCGCACGCACCGCCACCCGCGCCGTGGCCAAGTCCCCTGCGCCCCAGGCCCCGCCATGGTGGACCGGGCCGAAGGAGCCGCGCCTCCGGGACGCCGGGCCTTAGACCGCCTTAGACCCTGTGCCGTTCCCTTGGGCCCTGTAGGGCATCTGTTTCTCTGTACTGGATTTGGGCGTGGGCATTCTGTCCGAGTGGCGCCAGTCGCACTTCGCGCGACAGCCACTTCGCGCGAGGACGCGCGGGGGAGCTTCGAGTCGAGCTTGGAGGAATCTCGGATCCTGGGACTAGGGCGGACTAGGGCCTGTCTTCAGCCCCTGCCCCCTAGGGCCCCCTAAGGCCGGATCAGTCGATCGAGCTCTGCCATCAGATCTGGGACCGCCGCCGCGTCCGGATCGCTCGGCGGAAAGCGGTCCTGAAACAGCGCCAAAGCGCGGGTCAGGCGATCCTGCTCTTCCCCCCACAGCCGCCGCGCGTCGTCAGCGCGGCGCTGCGCCTCTTCATTGCGACCATTCCAGGCGAGCACGGCCGCGAGGAGCCGCAGCTCGGCGAAGCGGCCGCTGGGGTGCCGCGGGCCCCGCGAGCGCTCGGCGCGGAGCTCGGCCTCCCGCAGGAAGGCCTCCTTGGTGCTCTCGATGAGCAGCCACGCCCGTCCGGCCCCGAAGATCTCGCGCCGCAGCTCATCGAGACAGGCGTCGCGCTCGGGCGGCGTCTCGAAGCTCCACCAGTGGTCGTGAGCGCGCTCGGAGACCACGCCGAGCCGGACCCAGCGCACGCACTCATGCGCATGGGGACCGAGCTCCGGTGGGCTGACCCAACGGACCGCAGGTAATAGCCAGGAGAGGTTCAGCCCGAGGTTGGCGGTGACGCGAGCGCCGTAGATGGAGAGCTGGACCTCGACCACGCGTTCCACATCGCCGCTCTTGGCCACGTAGTGGCCGGCGTTCCCGCGGAAGTCGTCCTCGCGGAGCAGAGGTCCGATGCGCTGGTCGAAGGCATCGAGGAAAGCTTGACGATCGGGGGTCACGTCTCGCTCGAGCGCTCAGGCCCGAGCGGAGCGCTTATCACATGGTACCCCGCTTCTTGTAGATGGCGATCTCACCAATCTGCTGAAAGACGGGCGAATGCGACCCCGTGACGTTGGCGTCGTCAGAGAGGCGGAAGCGCATCCAGGCGCCGTCCTGGCCGTCCGAGGCGGTCGTATCGAAGCTCATGACCGCCGCCATCTCATTGGGCGCCCCCGTGGCGCCGCAGAAGCGGCCGGTGGTCGTCCACTGAACAGCCTTGGCCGCCGTGACGTCGACCGCAGCGGTGGTCGCGAACTCCACGATCACGCAGGCATCGGTGGCGTCCTTGACCACCGAGTTGAGGAGGCCCGCGTCGGTCACCCGGATGGGGCCCGCGAACTTCACGTAGATCGCCTCGGCGTTCGGGGTGATCGTGACGCGGGTCGACGGGTTGTTGTCGAGCGCGGCCGTCCCGAGCAAGGCCTGCTCCGAGGTCCCCGAGACCGCCCAAGCGCCTTCGACGCCCCGCGTCTCACGATTGGGCCGGGGGTCCGGGAGCACGACCGGGACCGTTACGATCGTCCGGTAGCGGAAGTCGACGCCGTCGCCGGCCACGTAGGCGGTGAAGCTGCCCGCGTCCGAGTAGTAGCTGTACAGCGAGTAGGCCGAGACCCGCACGCTGAGCTTGCCCCCGGATTCTTCGCAGCCCCCTTCGATTACCGCCTGACCCGGCGTGCCAACGCCCTCGCGGCACCGCACGAAGAGGCGGGAGCTGTTCGTGCCGAGGTCCACCTCGTAGAGGTTCTTGACCATGCTCCCGGCGCTGCGCGGGAGCTTGTTCCAGCTCAAGCTGACCAGGCCGGAGGTGGCAGCGGTGGAGACGTCGGCGGTGGCGTCGGCCTTCCACAGCGCCATCGGCCCGGAATCCCAGACTTTGTCGGTCTGATCGAAGAGGTGGGAGAAGCTGTAGACGCCGGCCCGCTTCTGCGTGTCGGCCGGGTCGAGGATGAGGACCACGAGGTTGGAGACCTCGACCTTGCCCTGCTCATCGGTGCGGCCGTTCTTGGCCGCGATCTCGGAGCCCAGCACCTGGATCTGGAAGCTGCCGTCCATGCCGGTCTTGGCGGTCTTCACCACGGCGAACTCGAGGCCCACGTCGTTTTGGCTGCAGTCGCCGGTCGCGCAGCGGAAGAGGTCCTCCGTCGAAGGCTGGAGCAAGTGGAGCTGGTCGTAGTAGCGAAACAGCCGCACGTCCGCGTTCGGGATGGCCTGCATGCTGGCCGTCATCGCGACGCCTTTGACGGTGAAGGTCGAGCTGGGATCGACGGTGGGGTTGGAGCAGGCGGCGCCGAGGAGGGCGACACCCAAGATCAGAGGCAGTGCGCGAAAAGCCGGGTTCATAGGTTCCAAATCCTCCAGTGTCCTGGCGGGACACGACCACTTAGCCTTCCAGGCGTCAATGTTGGCAGCCCGTGATGGCTCGCACGAGACCGCGGGGCGCGAAGAGGCATCGCATCCCACAGACGCGGCGGTGAGCTTAGAGCTTCACTTGGCGCTGCGGCCACGGCGCGCAATTGCTGCACGGACCGCGATCACGAGAGAGCGGGCAGCTTCGAGGCGGAGCTGGAGATCGGGGACGTCCCCACCCAGCCCGGCGCTCCCGATCATCTGAGCGCGGCCGATGCTGCTGTCGAGGCGCGCCACCACCTCGTCGAGCCCTTGAGCCCGCGAGGGCGCTTCGCCGGGCGAGTTGATGATCTTGCCGATGTCCCGCCGAAGCTTGGCCAAGGCACTGGCGGCGTCATCGTCGCTCAAGGGGACCTTGTGCATCGCCAAGTAGCCAACGAAGGCTGCCTCCACGATCGCCGGCTCGAGCGCGAAGCTGCTCGACCACGCCTGGCTCTCCTTGGTGACCGCCGGACCGAAGCTTTGAGAAGTCACGTTCGCTCAGAGACCTCGTAGAGTGTCTTGATGACCCGCTCCATGGCCCGAACCCGGCGAGCGGCAGGGCCATTCTTGTCTACGGACTCCAGGTCCGGAAGCATGGCCCGCAGCTGCCCCTCGAGCAGCTCGAGGTGGGCCTTACGGTCCGGCTTCGGCTTAGAGAGGAGGTCCTTTATTGCGTCACGCAACAGGACAAGGCCTTCCTCGACGCCGCGTTCGTGGTCTCGTTTGGACAGTCGCGAGGGAGCTTGGCTCCCGCGAAGACGGGGATCAGTCACGGCGCTCTCAATGTAGCCCGGCTTCAGGCGCTAATCAGCTCGCGAAGTGCTGCCTCGGTCTCGAGCGCCTGTTGCTTCGTAAACCCGAGCCGCATGAAACCGCTGGCATGGACACCGGACTCCCCGCCGGAGCTCGAAGGCGCCAGGAAGGGGAGAAAACTGGTGTCGGTCCCGTAGGTTAGTGCACCACGGGCTTCCAGGACCTCGGCCACGAAGCGGGCGATTGGCCGCTTCTCGAAGGGTACCTGCTCCGTGTCGTGGACGTCGTGAACGGGCTGGTTTGAGCGAATTCGGGCCTTCCCCGCCTGCTTGCCCTCGACCTTCGGCTTGGCCGTGGTCTGGTTGGCCTGGCCGAGATCGGCTGGCGCCTCGAAACCCTTAACCCCTGTTGGTGGGAGCTTCTTCATGGGTGGTCCTTCGTTATCGGCGAGCCCGTCCGCTTGGTGCGTACGTTTCGTCGGTTTCGCTCTCCCTTTGTACGATAGCGGCTCACGTTGGTCCTGACATCCGTCAAGAGGCCAAAAAAGCCTCAATGGAGCGACGACGGACCGGATCATCGATCCGACTGCAGGCGTCTGCCAAGTCCGCTCTGGCCTCCACGGTCCGTCCGAGCCGTAGGAGGAGCTCCCCGCGCGCCAGGAACGCCTCCGAAGCCACATCCCGCGCCGCCGTCTCCTTGGCCGTCAGCCCGATCGTCTTTCCGAAGTATTCGAAGGCCTCCTGCGTTTTTTCCGCGAGCGCGGCGGAGTGGCCATACATCAAGTAGTGCACGGGCTGCTCCGGCTCGAGGTCGATCAAGACGCCAAAGGCTGCGCGGGCGATCTCGGGCTTGGCCGCTTTGAGCATTGCCATACCCAACGCGCCGAGCGCACGCCGCTCTTGGGGCGTGAGCCACGGAAAGTCGCGAAAGTCGATCTCTCCTCGAATGAGCCGCGCGAGCTCCTTCGCAACGTCCTTAGGGCCATCCATGTCGGCCGTATGTCGGAGATTCGGTCGACGGGCCGCCCGATGCAAGTTTTCCTAGCGCGAACCGTCAGGCGCTATGGGCGGGCCCGCCGGCGCACGCCGCTCTTGGCCGCCTCGCCGAGCCGGCGTGGGCTCCGGTCGGGATCCTCGGCCGGGGCCGAGCTGTGGGTGGCAGGCTCAAACGGCTGTTCGGCGTCGGGGTCGAGGGTGTTGTCCGTCTCATCGAGGAGCTGCGTCGCAAAGCCGCCCCGCTCGGGGCCTATCGGCGACAGGGGCGCCTCTTCCCCGGTCAGGCTCTGGGCCAAAAAGCCGGTCGCGGTGCGGCTGCCTCGATCTTCGGCCTCATCGTCGGGGCCGAGCTCACCGAGGAGGCTCTCGACGCTGGAATCCAGGCGGGGATGGGTCCCGAGCTCCATGGTCTCATCCGGGCCAAACTCACCAGGCTCGGAGCTCGGCTTCCGGATGATGCTCGCGTGGTGGGTGGGCTCGGACAGAGGCGCGCGGCGCACGGGTCCCCCGTCGGGCAACAGCACGTCTTCATCGGCAGCGACCAGGCCATGCGTGGGTCCTGAGCCCAGTTCGGTGGCTAGCCGCTCGATCGGCGGACGGCGCGGAAACTTGCGGGCGTCCAGGCCGAGGCCGCTGCTCCCCGGGCGTGACTGCTCCGCTGGACTACGATGCGCGGGAGAGCTCCCGCTCCCGCTACCCCTGGGCGTCTCGGGCCGCAGAGGTACATGAGCCACGCGATGCGAGGACGAGCTGCCCACCTTCGGCAAAGCCGGCCGGACGGGCGGGGTCGGCGGCATCGTGGGCATCGGGGGCACGCTGACGCTGGGGCGGTCGTCGGCGGGGTCGGGGATCGGGGCTGGCTCGCTCTCCCGGGGCTCGTAGTCGAGCGCATCGGCGGGCGGGTTCATCCGGCCATCGACCGGCCAAGATGCGTCCTCATCGCCCTCCTCGGTGGTCAGGTGGACCTCCGAGGAGAACTCGCCGCCCACGTCGCCGACGTCGACCAAGAAGGACTGGCTCACCAGCTGGTCGGGCGTCAGCTCCGAGAGCTGCTCCGAGCTCAGGCGGCCCACGGCGCGGCGCTCCGGGACCTCGAATTCGCCGGACACCGCGCGCCCGAGGCCTCCGCGGCCGGAGATCGCGGCGCGGCTCGCGGCGCTGTGCGGAGGCGTCGAGGGAGGAGCAGAGATACGGGGCTGAAAGGACAAGCGCTCGATGCGGCGCTCCACGCGAGAGCCGGAGAGGGCGAGCAAAGTGTTGCCGTCGGGCTGGCGGGTCGCGATCCGGCGCAGCGCCAGGCCCTCACCCGAGGGATCGACCTCCGCGACCGAGATCGCCACGTCGCGGCCAGCGATGAGACCGACCTCCACGAAGAGGTCGACGCCCGCCGCGACCAGCAGGGCCGCCGCCCCCCGTCCGACGTCCGCACGTCCGAGCATCAGATACGCGAGCAGTCGCTCGAGGGCGGCCTCGACGTCGGGCGCGGTGAGCTCCGCGACGAAGGGTACGCCAGAGATCATCACATCGGCCCAGGCAGCGGGAGATGGCTCACGGGCCATCAGGAGGTCGACGCCGAGATCGCTGGCGGCCCGGCTCGATCCCATGCCGATGATCGCGGGGTCCGTGCTGGCGCCGAGCGTCCCGACGCGGCGCCCCGGCGCGGCAGCCCGCAGGAGGGCGCCGGCGATCCTTGCGCGAGCGGAGCGGCGGGGCCCCACCACCGCGAGCGAGACCCCAGCGACCGAAGCCCGTTCGAGGACGATGCTCACCCGGGGATCGAGCGTGCCCTCCGAGACGAGCTGCGAGAAGTCGACCGTCTCTGGTGCTTGGCGGGTGAAACAGAGGGCCGGCGCCGGGTCGACGTCGGGCCCATAGGCGATCGAGACCATCCAGCCCGAGAGGCTGCCGTGCAAGGTACCTTGCCTGCTCCGAGCCCCGATGCGCCGGGCGAGCTCGCCCGCCAGACGCACCACGGCGGCGCGTCCTAAGAGTCGCGGCTCGACGGCGAAGATCGTCCCGCCCTGCCCTCTGGCTTCGACGCGTCCGTGCGCGCCGATGAAGAGCTCCTCGACCTTCGGGTCATCGAGATACGGCTGGAGCGCGGGCGCGCCCCATGTCCGTCGGTCAACCACTGTTCTCTAAGGTACTTCGGACTTGGCCTTGGGGCCATCTTCCGGCCGGATGTCGATGATCCGGTCGTCTTGCTCGATGGCGTCGACGACGGACATGCCGGACACGACCTGCCCAAAGAGGGTGTACCCCCCGTCCAGGTGCGGGTGTCGCGAGTGCATGATGAAGAACTGGCTGCCCCCGGTGTCGGGGCCCGCGGTCGCGATGCCTAGCGCTCCGCGCACGAACGGCAGCGGTGAGGTCTCTTCGAGGAGCGCGCGGCCGGGGCCGCCCCAACCGTCCCCGCGCGGACACCCACCTTGGATCACGAAGTCGGCCACCACCCGATGGAAGGAGCGGTCGCGGTAAAAGCCCGCCGCCGCCAGGGCCAAGAAGGCCTCCACGGTGCGAGGTGCGACATCGGCGAAGAGCACGATCTCGACGGGGCCGCGGGTGGTCTCGATGACCGCGTGGAGGCGCCCGGAAAGCTTGGGGTCGGTCGCGTAGACTGTCCCATCTCCGCTGCCGCCGAAGCTCGGCGTCTTCTTGGTGATCGCGCCGATGGCGGCCGCCGCGCGCCTCCGCACCGCGGGGCGGCGGTCTTTCAGAAGCTCGTCGAGCAAGCCGAGGAAGCGCGCGCCCTCGGCGCCGAAGGAGCCCAGGGCGTCGATCACGCCGGCCACCAGGCCGGGATCTTCGACGCGGGAGAGGCGCCGCACCGCGCGATCGAGCGCCTCCTCGAGACCCTGGGGGCGGGTCCCCTTGGCGATCGAGGGCGCCAGGCCCGCGGCAGCGGCCGAGACCAAGAAGGGATCTTCGGCGTCGAGGAGCCCCACCAAAGCGCCCCGCGCGCGATCGAGCTCCACCTGGCCGAGCGCGTCCACCGCAGCCGCCCGGGCCCGCTCGTCGGCGTGACGGGACAGCTCGAGCAGCGGGTCGATGCCTTGATCGCCCTTGTCCTTCCATAGGCGGGCCTCCAGCTCGAAGCGGCGCCAGGCCGGGAGCGAGGTGTCGCCGCAGGTCTTCACCCGCCGCGGGAGACCTTCGCGGGCGTCGAGGGCCATCGCCAGCGCGCAGTCGATGCGGTTGCGCTCGGGCGGAGGCCGCTTACCGCCCGAGGAGAGCCCGTCCGCCAGATCGGAGAGCACGCGATCGCCGTCTTCACCGAAGAGGCGGGCGGCCTCGACCAGCTCCGCGAGCACATGCACCGAACCGATGGCGCGGGCTTCGTCCGGGCTCGACCAACGGGCGAGCTCGCGGGGGAGGAGCGCCACCAAGCGCTGCGCCGCCGAGGGCCGGTGCGCCTTGGTGCTCGAGCCGACCAGGCCGAGGGCGCGCGCGGCTTGGGCCCGCACCCGCCAGTCCGGATCGTCGAGGATGGTGTCGAGCACCGCGGGCGACATCCCGGCCGCGCCGATGCCGCGCACGGCCGTGGCCCGGATCTCGCCGTCGGCGTCGGTGAGCGCACTGATCAGCGCCAGACCCGCCGCGGAAGACTGAAAGCGAAACAACGCATAGGCCGCGCCAAAGCGGACGTCGCGCTCGGGATCCTTGAGCAGCTTGGTCAGGGTGCCGACGTAGCGTTCGCTCGGGAATTGCCGAGGGAGACGGCGGGCCAGGAGCCCCAGCGCCGTCGCGGCCTGGGCGCGGATGCCCGGCGCGGCGTCGTCGAGCCGGGCGCCGAGCGCGCGCGCCGCAGTGGCCGATCCGGTGCGGCCCAGCGCGAGCAGCGCCTCCTCCGGGACCGGCGAGGCTCCGGCGGCGGCGTCGATGAGCGCAGCCTCTGCCTCCGGGCCGCCGACCTGGCCGAGCGCGTAGGCCGCCCAGGTCGCCACGGTCTTATCGGGATCTCCGACCAAGGGGGCCGCGAGCGGCGCGCTGCCCGGGGCCACCGTGCGGGCCAAGGCGCGCAGCGCGGCGACGCGGAGCATGGGCTGCTGCGCCCCGAGGGCCCGGGGAAGCGCGGGATTTTCAGCGTCGCGGCCGGTCTCGGCCTTCACCACCTCGGCCAGGGTCCCGCTGGGCGAGGCCAGCGACTTGGCCTGCACGGCGCAGCCGAGCGGGGCGAGCGAGAGGAGCAAGAGCGCGCGCGTAGGAAACATCGACGACCTCATTCTTCGAGCATCTGGCGGAGCCCGCCTACGACCTCTTCCATGCCCCGGGTGACCCGCTCAGGCACGTCCTCTGCCTCCACGATCAGGCCGTAGAGCCGCTCGGCCAGGGCCAAGGCGCGGCGCAGGCGCTCGGCGGGCTCTTCCAGCACCTTGGGCAGCTCGCCAGGGGCCTTCTCGCGCACCGCTTTGCGGATCTGCGAAGGCGTGGGGTCCTCCTTGAAGACCTGGTCCCTGAGCTCCCGATAGTCGCGCTCGGACAAGTACGGGTTTTGGCGCGCTTCGGCCAGCACGTCCAAGGCCTGATAGCTCGGCAGCGCCATCGGCTCCTTGTTGCTCGAGGCGTCCTCGAGCAAGCGCGGCTCGTAGGTGTTCAAGAAGCCGTAGCTCCGGAGCAGCTTCTGCACGGTCTCCCGCCGCAGATGCAGCTCGTGCTGGGCGTAGGCCTCAAAGCTCCGGTAGCCCCACTCTTTGAAGACGCCGGCCTTCTCCACCTGCGAGAGCCGCTCGGCCAGCTCGAGCCAGGAGCGCTTGAACTCGATCGCCGCAGACAGGGTCGTGTAGCGCTCAGAGCCCGGTTCCAGGCTCTCGAGCCGAGCCTCCATCGCCTCTTCGGACTTGCCGCGCCGATTTTGAGGCAGACGATCGCGCGTCTTGCGCACCAGGCGCTCGGGCTTCTTCGGAGGGGGCCGCGGGGGCTTTCGCTTCGGGCGCGCGCGAACCATCAGCGGGTCCTCGCCCTCTCGATCGTCACCGGCTTGTCGGCCAACTCGAGCCCGCGCTCGGCCGCCGCGACCGCCGCCACCGCCATCACCTCGGTGACCTCCACGAAGGCGTGGGTGCGGCGCAGCTGAACCCGCGCGACGTTCAGGCCATCGTCGGTGCCGGCCACCTCGGCCAAATAGGTCTTCACCTTGGCCTCGTCGAAGCCGTCGGTGCTGCCGCGGTTGATGAACAAGCGCACGCGATCGCCGGACATGGGGGGCAGCTCGGGTTCGCGCTCGCGCTCGCGCTCCCGCGGCCGCTCGACGGGCGCGCCGGCCTGCGACTCCTCGCGCCGGCGAGGCTCGGGCTTACGGCCTCGGCCTCCGCCGCGGCGATCATCGGGTGCAGCCTCGGAGGTCTCGCTCTCCTTACGGGCCCGCTTCTCCTGCTCGCCTTCGCGGTGAATGCGATCCTCCTCCTCGCGGGCGGCGCGCTCGCGCTCGGCCTCGAGCTCGGAGAAGTAGCGCTTGAGGAGCAGCGCGATGACGTCGGTGCCGTTGGGAACGGTCTTGAGCCGCTCGGCCAGGGGCAAGAACGAGGTGATCTCGGTGTCCCGCGCGATCTTGATCAGGTCGGCCCCGACCCGCTCGGCCTGCAGGCTCATGATCTCAGCGGTCGAAGGCAGCGTGCGCTTGGTGAACTGGATCCCAAACTGCCGGCTGAGCTGGGTGAAGGTCATCTCATCGCGGCCGCTGACCAAGGACACCGCGGTGCCCTTCTTGCCGATGCGGCCGGTGCGGCCCACGCGGTGGACGTAGACCTCGGTGTACTCCGGCAAGGAGTAGTTGATGACGTGGGAGAGGTCCGAGATGTCGATGCCGCGGGCCGCGATGTCGGTGGCCACCAAGTACTGCAGCTCGCCCCGCTTCATGCGGCCCATGATCCGCTCGCGCTCCTTTTGGGAGAACTCGCCGGAGAGGGCCAAGGCGTTGAGGCCCTGGCGGCGGAGGAAGGCCGCGACCACCGAGGCGTCGTCGCGGGTGTTGCAGAAGATCACCGCGGTGTCGGGCTTCTCGACCTCCAAGACGTAGAGGAGGTTGCGCGGCTTGGGCAGGCTGTCGTCGCGCTCGTAGTACAGGTTGGTGATGCCCTCGACCGTCAGCTCGTCGCGCGAGATGTCGACGCGCTCGGGCTCCTTCAGATACTTGGCCGCCGCGCGCCGGATCTGATCGGGCAAGGTCGCTGAGAACAGGTACGTGTTCCGCTCGGCCGGGAGCTGGTCGAGGATCGCCGTGACCTCATCCCAAAAGCCCATGGAGAGCATCTCGTCGGCCTCATCGAGGACCGCCAGCTGGACGTGCACGAGGCGGAGCGTCCGGCGCCGGATATGGTCGAGGACGCGGCCGGGGGTGCCCACCACCACGTCGGTCCCGCTCTTCAGGCTGCGGAGCTGGGGTTCCATGGGGGTGCCGCCGTAGATCGGGAGGACGCGGACGCCCTTGGGATCGCCCAGCTCGGCCAGCTCCTCGCTGACCTGGATGGCCAGCTCACGCGTGGGACAGAGGACCAAGGCCTGGGGGTCGACCAGCTCATCTTCGCGGCGAATGCGCTCGATCAGCGGGAGGCCGAAGGCGGTGGTTTTACCAGTGCCGGTCTTGGACTGAACCACCAGGTCTCGCCCGGCCATCGCGGGCTGGAAGACTGCGGCTTGGACCGGGGTCGCGAGCTCATAACCGAGCGCCTTGAGGCCGGCGCGGGCCTCGGCGGAAAGAGGGATCTCGTCGAAGCGCACCGGTTTCTGAGGCGAGCTCTGCGTATTTGACACGGGCGGGGAGTACCGGCGTCGCACCGGGAGGTCAATGACGATGGGGGATGAGACCCCAAGTGACGCGGCCCGGGTCCGGCCGAGGTCAGTAGAGCGGTGGACAAGAGAGCCGAACCGCCAAACAGACCTGCTGCGGCCGAAGATGCCGTCATTCCTGGGCCAAACCTGCCGCTCCGCCCCTCGGAGTACATCGAGTACGCCTCCGGTGCTCACGTCACGTTTGGCCCACGAATTTAGGCCTCTTCGCCCTCGCGACGGTCCGTTGGCGGTCCGGCCCTCTCGGGCCGCGGATCTCGCGCGGATGGACAAGACTCGGGGCCTTGGCTAAGGGGGCTGATATGAGGCGTTTGGCGATACTCTCGATGCTCCCGGTCGGCCTGGCGGCCCTGGGCTGCGACGATAACCCGGTCCTCCAGAAACTGCCTGAGCCCGAGGTCCAGGTCGACGAGCTCAAGCAGAAGCCGGCCGCCTTGGTCGATATCCTGTGGGTGGTCGACAACTCGGGCTCGATGGTCGAGGAGCAGGCCGCCCTCGCCGCCAACTTCAAGGCCTTCATCACGGGTTTGACCGTGTGCCGCAGCGCCGCGGGCATGGACGAAACGGATCTTTGCGACTTCAACACCAAGAAATGCGCAAAGTCGGGAGCTCCCTGTAACCCCCCCGACTACCACATCGGGGTGATCACCACGGACGTCTTCACCGCGCTCGATCAGGGCAAGCTTCGCAAGGTCGGCCTTTGCGTCCCAAGCGCCGGATCCATGCCGGCGGGTGGTAAGTCCCGCTACTGCGGCGGCGACAACCGAGACTGCAACCACGACCCGGCCGATCCCTTCTCCGACAGCGCCAACCGGGTCTGCGACATGAACCAATCCCTCGCCTTCATCACGCCCGTGACCGCCAATGGCGAGGGCGCCTTCTCTCGGGCAGTTAAAGTCGGCGTCGGCGGCGCAGGCCTGGAGCAGGGTATCAAGGCCGCCGCGATGGCCGTGGGCCGCGACACCAACCGCAGCACCGGGATGTTCGTCCCCGCCCCGGCCCAAAACGCCGGTTTCCTCCGCACCGGGGCTGATCAAGAGGCCTCGCTCTTCATCATCTTTGTGTCCGACGAAGAGGACAGCTCCTTTGGGCTTCCGAGCTATTTCTATCGAGCCTTTGAGAGCCTCAAGGGCGCGGGCAACGAGGGATTGGTGTCCTTCAGCGCCATCGTGGGCGACCCCGATCTCGACGGCGAGACCGGCCCCGTCCGGGGCGGCTGCCCCGCTCCGCCGAACGAGGCCACCGCCAACCCCGGCGATCGCTACGTCGCTCTGTCGATGTACTCCCGCGGGCTCTCCTCCGAGTTTCGCGTCTGCGACGACAAGCGCCTGAAGTGCGCCGCCGGTTCGGCCTGCCAGTTTCCGGTGCCAGGCCTGCCGGGCGTCTGCGTGCCCACCGGCGCCTGCCAGACTTCCCAGGAATGCGGGAACTTCAAGTGCGGCAACGCAGGCTGCATCACCTGCGACAACGCCAAGTGCAACCTGAGCGCGACCGGCTTCAACGACTTGCTCCTTAGAAACGGCGTCTTCGGCTCCATCTGCGCGCCCAAGTACGACAAGGTCCTCGGCGCGCTCGGCTTCGAGGCGGCCGGCCTGAAGCGCAAGTTCGGCATCACCAAGAAGCCTGACTGCGCGCGCCGCGTCCCCTGCGGTACGGAGCAGGTCGGCATCTGCGTGAAGGTCGGCGAGGTGGTGATCCCCAACGATCGCACCACCGGCTGGACCTATGAGCCCGGCAGCAACTCGATCTTCTTCGACGGAGACTTCGTGCCGCCCACCGCCGCGGCGGTCACCGTCTCCTATCGGCCCAGCGCGACGGGCGTAGCGTTGTCCTGTGACACGCTGGCGAAGTGAGGCGAGCGATGATCCTCCGGCTCCTCACCCTCCTCTTCGCCCTGCTCCTCGGCCTGGCCGGCTGCAATAACACCGAGGCCTTCACCGGGACCTGCTCGGACGACCTCCAGTGCCCCGCCGGTGCCTTCTGCCTCGGCGGGCTCTGCGCCTGCCGCAGCAACGAGGCCTGCGCCGAGGATCAGTTCTGTAACCTCCAGCACGTCTGCCAAAAGCGGGAGGGCTGCGCCACGAGCAGCGACTGCAACGACCCGATGCTCTTCTGCGACATCGCCAGCGGCGCCTGCATCGCGCGCACCGCCTGCGGCACCGATGTGCACTGCGATCCCGGCTCGGTCTGCGACGTAGCGAAGAACCAGTGCGTGCTCGGCTGCCATGACGCCGCCGATTGCCCGCTCTACGCGGTGTGCGATCACACCGGGACCTCCTCTTCCAGCCTCGGCCGCTGCGTCACCGGCCGCTGCGAGGATAAGAGCTACTGCGACTACGGCCAGCGCTGCAGCGGGCAGAGCTGCGCGGCGGATCCGAACCCGGTCGGCTGCTCGGCCTGCACGCCGGGCGTCGACGACTGCGGCTCGCCCCGGAACTTCTGCCTGATCAACACCGAGTACGATCCCAATGACCCCAGCAAGGGCTCCGAGAACTTCTGCGCGGCCGAGTGCGATCCGGCCAACCCGGCGTCCTGTCCGAATGGCTATGATTGCGGAGGCGTCGTGCTACTCACGCAGAGCCTCTGCACCGACAACACCCAGTGCGGTGGGATGGGCCGCCAGTGCGTCAAGGGCGAGGGAGACACCAAGGGCGCCTGCACCTGCGCGGTCGACGATGACTGCACCGTGGGCTCCTTGAACCCGTCCTGCCTCGGCAGCTGCAGCGGTCTGGGCCTCCGTCTCTGCCGGACCGACATGGACTGCCCGATCGGCCGCTGCGACAACACCAGGAAGACCTGCCAGCAGCCCCAAGGCCAAGCCTGCACGCAGGACGACCAGTGCCAAAAGCTCGACCTCTGCGCGGCAGGCGCCGGCGGGAACAAGTTCTGCCTGACCGCCCCCACCCAGCGCTGCACGGTCAACGACGACTGCCTCTGCGCGATGGGCACCTGCTTTGGCACCGGCCGCCCCTGCAACAACGCCAGTGATTGTCGGTTGCAATGCCAAAACGGCGGGTGTCTGCTCGGCGCCGCATGCGCCCCCACGCAAGGCCTGACCTGCCAAGACCTCCCGCATCGCTGATCCTGGCCTGCCTGGCCGCGGCGACCCTCTGCCTTCCGGGCTGCAAAAAGGGCCCGCCGAGGAGCAGTGTCACCCTCCCCTTCAGCGACGACTTCGAGCGCAAGGACCTCGGGCCCAACTGGACCGTCAGCGGCGGGCACTGGGAGATCGAGGGCGGCCAGGTGGTGAGCACCGGCGCCAACAACGCCCCGCTGTTCTTGAACGTGGATCTACCCAATGACGTGGTGATCGAGGTGGACGTGAAGAGCGAGACGCCGATCGTCGACGCCAAGGTCGAGCTGATGAACGACGGCCGCACGCACGCCTCGGGCTACGTCTTCATCTTGGGCGGCTGGCAGAATCAGATCTCCTGCATCGCCCGCCTCGACGAGCACGGCGCGGACCGGAAGGAGCGCCGACCCACCGGCGTCATCGGGCCCCGGGCGTACCACTGGCGCATCGAGAAGCAGGCCGGCCACCTCCGCTGGTTCATCGACGGGCAGCCCTATATGGCCTTTGAAGATGCCGCGCCGCTCGAGGGCCCCGGGCACAACCGCCTCTCCTTCTCCAACTGGCAGAACCACCTCCGCTACGACAACTTGAAGGTCTGGGCCTTCGCGGACGCGCCGCTGGTGAAGACCTCGAGCGCAGCGAGGGTGACGCCATGATCTCCCTAGTTTTTGGGCTGATCGCCGCCATGCCCCCGGTGCACGTGGCCCAGTCGGCCTGCTGGCCGGAAGGAGCGCTGTCGATGGCCAAGTCCGTGGAGCTGCCGCGCCTGCGCTGGTCGGAAGAGACGCACCGGCGCCTCGCGGACCTGATCGCCCGCCGCGGCGCCAAGGCAGCGACCTATGATCGCTGTAAGCGCCCGCTGGCGGTCTTCGACTTCGACAACACCATCATCCAAGGCGATCTCGGCGACGCGGCCTTCGCCGAAGCCGCGGCGCGCGGCCTGCTCGCCCATGATCCAGCGTTGACCGCGCTCCTGCCCGAGGCCGCGCGTGAGCAGGTCGACGGCGCCTGGAAGAGCGGCGCGCCCGACACCGCGGGCCGGCTCCTCCTGGCCTATGAGGCTCTCCTCAAAGACCAGGGCGCGCGCGTCGCCTATCCCTGGCTCACGCAGGCCTTTCACGGGAACAAGTCGGAGGACCTCCGCGTCTTCGCCCAGGAGCTCGTCGAGTCGGAGCAGGCCCGTCCGATGGGCCTGGCGCCACTGCCGGGTCCGGAAGGCCCAGTTTCGGTGCAGCGGGGCGTGCGCATCCGGCCCGAGATGACCTCGCTCATCGACGTGCTGGTGAAGTCGGGCTTCGATGTCTTCGTGGTCACCGCCTCGCCGGAGTGGCTGATCTCCACCATCGCGCCCAAGATCGGCCTCCCTTCGGAGAACGTGATCGGCATGCGGACCACCGAGACGAGCACGCTCGGCGTCGAGATCGATCCGCCGGTGACCTACCGGATGGGTAAGGTCACCGCGATCCGCACGCGCATCGCCCCCGGGGGCAGGCGCCCCGTCTTGGCCCTCGGTGACTCCCTCGGCGATCGCGAGATGCTGGAGGACTCCACGGACCTGGCCGTCCTGATCGACCGCGGGGACACGGACTTGGCGGCGGTCCTCCGCTCCCGGGGCGTCGTGCTGCAGCGCGCCTTCGAGGGCGCAACCGAGCAGAATGTGGCAGAAAAGCCACGCCCCCCGGCCCGTCCCCGCCGGCGATAATCGTTCAGAGCGCGCACCAAGACCCACCTTGGGCCGATAACCTTGGCGTGCGCCGCCTCATCCTCGCCATCGCCGTGGAGCTCGCCCTCGCAGCTTCGGCCTGCGGCGTCGGCGCTGAGCTCGACGGCCAGCTCTACGATCCGAGCGCCGGTCGCGGCGCCCTCGAAGGCGAGAACCCCGGGACGAACACCAGCACCGTCGTCGGCCACACCGCGAGCGGCGCAGACTGCCCGCTCCCCAACCTCGGCTCGATCGACCAGCTCATCTTGAAGCCCCGCTGCGCCACCGCAGGCTGCCACGCCGGAGCGACGCCCGCGCAGGGCCTGGCGCTCGACCTGGCGATGGTCCCGACGCGCTCACGCCTCTTGCGCCCGTCGACCGAGCTCATCTCCGGCATGCCGCTGGTGACGCCGTCTCAGACCGGGGCCTCGTACTTGTATTTGAAGGTCGCGCTCGACAACCCGCTCTCGGGCGGGCCGATGCCTCCGTCGGCGAAGCTCGACCCCTGCGAGGTCAAGGCGATCAAGCAGTGGATTGAATCGGGCGCGCGCTGACCGGACTCGTCGCGATCTCATCCCGAACCCGCGCCAACGTCGGTCGCGCACCCGCCAGCGTCCGGTCCACCGCGCCGCCTTCGAGCGCCGGATCGAGGATCGAGAGCACCAGCTCAGCGCCCTCCAGGCTGGCCCCGCGCACTCGCCGCCGCACGACGACCTCGTCGTCCAGCGTGAGGTACTCGCCGTAAACCGCCAGGCGCTTCCGCTTGCCGGCCTCCTTCACCGCCGCCACGAAGAGCGCCTCGCCCTCGATGCGCCGCCGCACCAGAAAGCCCGAGAAGGAGAAACCGAGCGCGATCGCAAACAGCGCCCCCGCGGTCAGCTCGGCGATGCGCAGGGGACCAGGCCCGATCCAGGTGCCGATGGCGAAGGACCAAAACAAGACCTGCGCGCTGCCGACGGTCCACAGCACCGCCGAGAGCGCAGTCTTGGCCCGGGCGCGCCGGATCTCGGTCTCGCGATCGGCGAGGGCGGACGCTTCGGGGAGCGCCTCCGCCATTACATGCCCCCGCTGCCTCCGACCAGGCTGCAGGCCAGACCCTGGATCGGCGCGCAGTTTTGGCCGATGAGACACGCGCCGTCGGCGCAGGGGATGGCGCCGCAGTCGTCGTTGCCGGGC